>CAJDWS010000032.1_pt1 | contig 14332 bp, 11 predicted proteins | sample 7391661 | NCBI WGS metagenome assembly CAJDWS01 (sample SAMEA7055725, study PRJEB34461) | soil metagenome | biome: terrestrial ecosystem; feature: Peninsula; material: soil | place: Antarctica | collected 2016 | reverse complement strand
TGGATGTGGCGTACGTGGATCGCTGACGCGATCTCACCGAGGACTGGACCCGGCACCACCACACGGTACTCGCGGTGCGCTGACCGGGAACGATCCTTCTATGGCCGGATGGAGGTGGATTCGATTCGTACCGGTCGGGGCTCGACGTGCTTCGGCATGAGCTCGCCCTGCTCGAGGATCTGCGACCTGTCGTCGGTCTGGGCCTGCAGGGGGCCAGGCGCGTCGCCACTCGAATCCCCGGTGAGCTGGGCATGCGGCCGCTGAGGGTCCACGCCCGATACACAAGAGAAGAGATCCTGTCGGCATTGGACTATGTGTCGATCGACGGCCGAAAGCCCAACAGCTTCCGTGAAGGGGTCCTCTTCTCGCCTGCAGCGAACACCGACGTCTTCCTCATCACGCTGCGTAAGTCCGAGGCAGACTACTCACCGACGACGATGTACCGGGACTATGCGATCAGTCCCAAGCTGTTCCACTGGGAAACGCAGTCGGGCACAACAGTTGCCTCAAAGACGGGGCAGCGCTACCTCAACCACCGTGCCAACGGTAGCCACGTCCTCCTGTTCACCCGCCCGCAAAAAGTCTCTGCCTTCGGCACCGGCGCGCCGTACCTGTGTCTCGGGGAAGCGGACTACGTCGAGCACCGTGGAGAGCGGCCGATCGCGATCACCTGGCACCTGCGAGCCCCGTTGCCAACAGCCGACTTTGCTGCGGCCAGCGTCGTGCTCTAGTGCCACCTCGCGATCTCGTCGTGCGGGTGAACCAGTCGGCGTCGGCCGGCACTGCGTTGCCTGCTGGGCACTGGAACGGAAGCGCGCCGCAACCGACTTCCACGTGCTGGCGCGTACAGCCCAAGCGATCCGCTCCCTGGACAAGGTACACACCCGCCAAGGCACCCGCACGCCCTGGCCGGCGCGCTGCTTGCCTCGCAACTGTCACCTATGAACGGGCACAGCACGCCGATACGCCCCCAGCCAAACTCATCCAGACCATCATCAGTTGACCAACCGCTACCGTCACGAACTGTCAACGAACGCGCGTGTTGCGACGATGGCTAGAGATGCGCTGAGAGAACTGACCTACAACTGAGGGGGGATCATCGTCGACCACGGATGGCTACACATCCTTGGATGGCGGCCACGGTCGCCTTCTACTCCGGTCCCGACACCTTGCCCCGCTGCGATCACAGACGCGAAAGAGGCCCCTCCAAGTGAGAGGGAAGGGCCTCTGAGCTGCTGTGGAGCCAAGGGGACTCGAACCCCTAACCCCCTGCTTGCAAAGCAGGTGCGCTGCCAATTGCGCCATGGCCCCATGGAGGTCGCCTTCGTCTCGACTCGGGTTATCTACCCAAGCCGCATCCGTATGGTGGCGACCCCACTGAACGTGGTCGAGCTTAGTGAATGACGCCAGATGGCGGCTCGCCCGGTGGTGCGGGCGCGGGGCCTGTCACCTCGGCCCACAGATCCTGCTCGGCCTGCTGAGCGCGCATCTTCTGCTGCACCGCGACAGCGCCAGCCGCAGCGGCCGCCAGCAAGACGATCAACCTCTTCATATGCCGCCACCTTTACTTGAGCAAGACTTTCGAGACACGCTACCCGTCAAGCGACTGGGCAGCACACCAGAGGGACATCCCGGGACCACCCGCCAGGGCCGTGCTCTTCACCGTGGGACAGGCTACGGCGGCGGCCATCAGACGATGGCCGCCGCCGGTGGGCCTAACAGGACTTGAACCTGTGGCCTCTTCCTTATCAGGGAAGCGCTCTAACCGTCTGAGCTATAGGCCCGCGCACCGCCCCGTTCCGCAGGTGCTGCCAGCAGCGGCGTTGGCGCGGCTCATACATTAGCGCACGGGGTGGACCGACTCCACTTCGGCGTGTCGTACCGTGCTGTCGCCTCCGTGCCGAGCTCTTTGCTTCCTGCGAAACCGCCTGCGCGTGCCCGTCGCGGTGACGCGTCATCAGGCCTCAGTCGTCGGAGAGTGTGAACGAGAGTCCGCCGACGAGCGCGGCGCAGAGGTTGTAGATGAAGGCCATCAGCGTGGCCATCGCCGTCATCAGGATGATGTTGACGAAACCGAACACCACCGACAACGACAGCACCCGGCCGAAGCCAAGGTAATCGGAGATGCTCAGCCGCTGGCTTCCTGCGCCGGTGGGGAACTCATTGAGCGCGTCGTTGATCGCTGAGAAGACGCCCATGCCGTTGAGTATCAGCCAAAGCACGGCCATCACGACGACGCCTGCGATGCCGAGCGCGACGGACAGCAGAAAGGCGATTTTCAGCACGGACAACGGGTTCACCCGGGTCAGTGTCAACCGAACCCGGCGGGGTTCACCTTCGACATCCTCCACCGTGTGACTGACGGACGCGTCCTTCGTCGAGTTCTGCGGCAGCGTGCTCTGGGCGGACGCCGGTGGTGCCTGGGTTCGGTCCGCAGTGGTGCCCTTCGTCGGACCGCTTGCGGTGCTCACTGGGTACCTCCGGCGTCATCGTTCCCGACCTGCTCATCACTGTCGGCCGCGACCGACGGATCAGCAGTCAGCGTACTCTGCGCGTCGGCGAGCAGTTCGGCGGTTGGCGCGGTCGCATCATCAGCGTCACGCTCACCCAGTTCGTCGGTGCTTTCGGCCCCTTCCTCGACGTCGTCTTCAGGCGTGGCCTCGGGATTGCGGGCTACCGCGACGATCGCATCTCTGCGATCTGGCTTGGCGAACTGCACCCCCATCGTGTTGCGGCCAGTTCTGCGGATCTCGTCAACCCGTGACCGGACGATCTTGCCCTTTTCCATGACCACCATGACCTCGTCCCCCTCGGTCACCCCGAGTGCCCCAACAAGATCACCGCCACGATCAGAAATCGCCGCGACGCGGACGCCGAGCCCGGCCCGACCCTTCACCGGATAATCCGACGCCGGCGTACGTTTGGCCAGCCCATTCTCGAACACGACGAATACGTCCTGGTCGATGTCCTCCGGCAGTAACAGCATGGACAGCAGGAAGTCGCCGGCCCGGAACTTCATCCCTGTTACCCCGGAGGTGGCTCTGCCCATCGGACGCAAGGCCTCGTCCGTGGCGTGGAACCGCAGCGACTGACCCTTCAGCGAGACCAACAGCAGGTCGTCCTCGCTCGAGACGACCCGAGCACCGACCAACTCGTCGCCGTCGCGAAGATTGACCGCAATCAGCCCACCAGCCCTTGGCGAGTCATACTCGGCCAGCCTGGTCTTCTTGACCAGGCCGTTACTGGTGGCCAGCACGAGGTACGGCTTTACCGTGTAGTCCTCGATCGCGAGCACCGCGGCGATTCGCTCTTGCGGTGCGAACGCCAGCAGATTGGCAACGTGTTGTCCCTTGGCGTCTCGACCACCTTCGGGGAGTTCATACGCTTTCGCCCGGTAGACCCTGCCCAGATTGGTGAAAAACAGCAGCCAGTGGTGGGTCGTGCTAACGAAGAAGTGCTCAACGATGTCGTCCTGCCGCAGCTGCGCTCCCCGAACGCCTTTCCCACCACGCTTCTGGCTGCGGTACTGGGTCAGCGACGTGCGCTTGGCGTAGCCACCGCGGGTGATCGTGACAACGACGTCCTCCCGCGGGATGAGGTCCTCCATCGACATGTCACCGTCGAATGGCAAGATCTGTGTCCGGCGCTCATCGGAGTACCGCTGATCAATCTCGTTCAGCTCCTGGCTCACGATGGTTCGTTGGCGGGTTGGATCAGCGAGGATCGCCTGATACTCCTGGATCCGCGCGGCCAGCTCGTCGTGTTCATCGATGATTCGCTGCCGCTCGAGCGCGGCCAATTGGCGAAGCTGAGTATCGAGGATCGCCCGGGCCTGACTGTCGTCGATGTCGAGCAATTCGATGAGGCCGTTTCGGGCAACCTCGGCTGAGGCCGAGCGCCGGATCAACGCGATGACCTCATCGAGCTGATCCAGCGCCTTCAGCAGACCCCGAAGAATGTGCATGCGTTCTTGGGCTGTGCGCAGCCGGTAGGAGGTCCGCCTGACGATGACCTCGATTTGATGCTCCACCCAGTGCCGAACAAAGGCATCCAGGGGAAGGGTGCGCGGCACGCCATCGACCAAGGCCAACATGTTGGCCCCGAACGTGGTCTGCAGTTGAGTGTGCTTGTAGAGGTTGTTGAGCACGACTTTCGCGACGGCGTCCCGCTTGAGGACGATGACAAGACGTTGCCCGGTGCGCCCCGAGGTCTCATCACGGATGTCAGCGATGCCGGCGAGCCTGCCCTCCCTGATCAGCGAGGCGATCTTTTCGGCAAGCGCGTCCGGGTTCACTTGATAGGGAAGCTGGGTCACGACCAGGCAGACGCGTCCCTGGAGTTCCTCGACTTGGACGACCGCACGCATGATGATCGAGCCGCGCCCCGTGCGATACGCGTTCTCGATGCCCTTGCGTCCCATGATCAACGCCGCAGTCGGAAAATCCGGGCCGGGGATGAATTGCATCAGCTCGTTGAGCAGTGTTTCACGTGAAACATCGGGATTCTTCAGGTACCACTGGACGCCCGCGACGACCTCGCGCAGGTTATGCGGCGGGATCTGGGTGGCCATCCCCACTGCGATCCCGGCAGAGCCGTTGACCAGCAGATTAGGAAACCTTGCCGGCAGCACCTCCGGCTGCCTGGTCTTGCCGTCGTAGTTCGGAACGAAGTCGACGGTATCTTCGCGAATATCGCGAATCATCTCCATAGCCAACGACGCCATCCGGCACTCGGTGTACCGAGGCGCGGCGGCCCCGTCGTTGCCCGGTGAACCGAAGTTGCCTTGGCCGTCAACCAGCGGGTATCGCAGCGACCAGGGCTGCACGAGGCGCACCAGCGCGTCGTAAATCGAGGCATCGCCGTGCGGGTGGTACTGGGCCATGACGTCGCCGACGACCCGCGTGCACTTGTTGTACGACCGATCCGGACGGAAGCCGCCGTCGTACATCGCGTACACGATCCGTCGGTGCACTGGTTTGAGACCATCACGAACATCGGGCAGCGCGCGGCTGACGATGACACTCATCGCGTACTCGATATAGCTGCGCTGCATCTCGGCGTTCAGGTCGACCGGCTCGACGCGGTCATGCATCGGACCTTCGCCATCATCGCCGCCGTCGTCGCCGCCCCCGGAATCTCCCGACCCATTGCCACCGGACCCGCCGCCAGCCGCGACGTCAGGCCTGTCCTCGCTGGTCGTCTGGGAGCTACTGTCTTGCCCGACCGACGCCTCGTCGCGCGCAGCACCGGCCGCCGGTTCGGTGTTGTGGGGGAGGACCACTGCTTCGTCTGGGGTAGGCCCTGGGCCGCTTGTTGACACGGCTTCGTCGTCGAAGGGCGGTTGCTCGCTCAAGCCATCCTCACCATCATCAAAGGTCACCGCGGTCTGGGGTCATGGGCGAAGGACCGCCGCCGTCGGGAGCACCGCCGGCCACGCTGCCTTAGGCATCCAGGAAGCGCACGTCGCGAGCATTGCGCTGGATGAAGGACCGTCGCGACTCCACGTCTTCGCCCATGAGCACTGAGAAAATCTCATCGGCTGCGGCCGCGTCGTCCAACGTAACCTGCAACAACGTGCGGGTCGCTGGGTCCATCGTGGTCTCCCACAGTTCTTGGTAGTTCATCTCACCCAACCCCTTGTACCGCTGGATCCCCGAGTCCTTGGCGAGGCGCCAGCCCTCCTCCTGACCGCGACGCAGGAATTCATCACGCTGACGGTCGGAGAATGCGAATTGGTGAGGGTGATTCGCCCACTTAAGTCGATACAAGGGGGGTTGAGCCAAGTAGACGTACCCCGCCTCGATCAGCGGGCGCATAAAACGGAAGAGCAGTGTCAGCAACAACGTACGGATATGCATGCCGTCAACGTCAGCGTCGGCCATGATGACGATCTTGTGGTAACGGGTCCGGCTCAAATCGAAGTCTTCACCGATCCCGGTGCCGAACCCGCTGATCAGCGCCTGGATTTCGATGTTGCTCAGAATTCTATCGATCCGGGCCTTCTCGACGTTCAGGATCTTGCCGCGGATCGGCAGGATGGCTTGATTGATGGGATTGCGGCCTTGAGTCGCCGAACCGCCAGCCGAGTCGCCCTCGACGATGTACACCTCACAGATCGAGGGATCCTTGCTTTGACAGTCCTTCAACTTGCCCGGGAGCCCCCCGGACTCCAGGAGGCCCTTGCGACGAGTGGCCTCCCGTGCCTTGCGGGCCGCGAGCCGTGCAGCCGAGGCCTGGACCGCCTTACGGACGATATCCCGGCCTTCATTGGGGTGACGCCCTAGCCAATCACCGAGCCGGTCGGTCAGCACGCCCTGGACGAAGCCCTTTACCTCGGAGTTGCCCAGCTTGGTTTTCGTCTGCCCCTCGAACTGCGGGTCCCCGAGCTTGACCGAGATGACCGCTGTGAGCCCTTCACGGACGTCCTCGCCGGTCAGGTTCTCATCACGCTCCTTGAGCAGGTTCTGGCGCCGCGCAAAATCATTGATCAACCTGGTCAGCGCTGCTCGGAATCCTTCTTCGTGCGTTCCGCCCTCGTGCGTGTTGATGGTGTTGGCATAGGTGTGCACGGACTCGGAGTAACCGTTAGTCCACTGCATCGCGACCTCAAGGGAGAGATTGCGATCCTCCTGCTCAAGCTCAAAGGCGATGATCTCCGGGTGCACCTTCTCGACTCGCTTCGAGGCGTTGAGGTGCGTGACGTAGTCGACGAGCCCGCCGTCGTACCGGTAGCTTTCGACCCTGCCCTTGGGACGACCCCGCTCATCCAGGGGCACCTCTGGCGCAGTTGGCGTGCCCGTCGCGACCTGCTCAGAATGGGTTGCTGTCACCTCCCCCTGCTCCGGGGCCGCTGCGAGCGCCAAGCTGCCCGTCAACGCAGCACTCTCGGCGAGCTTGCGCTCCTCCAATTGATCCTCGGCAACCTCGACGGCCTGCTGCCGTTCGTCGGTCACGGTGATGGTCAGGCCCTTGTTCAGGAACGCCATCTGCTGGAAGCGGGACCTGACGGTCTCGAAGTCGTACACCGTGGAATCGAAGATGTCGGGGTTCGGCCAAAAAGTCACCGTGGTCCCAGTCTCATCTTCATCGACGAGTGGTTCCATCTTCTCCAATGGCGCCAGCGCGACCCCGTTGGCGAACTGCATCCGGAACGCATAGCCCTTCTGACGAACCTCGACATCCATGCGTTTGGACAGTGCGTTCACTACCGATGAGCCAACCCCGTGCAGGCCGCCCGAGACTTTGTAGCCGGCGCCGCCGAACTTGCCGCCGGCATGGAGTTGGGTTAGCACGAGTTCGACCGCTGAGACGCCCTCGACAGGGTGGATGTCAGTCGGGATACCTCGACCATTGTCGGCGACCCGGACCCCCCCGTCGGCGAGCAGGGTGACGTCGACTCGGTCAGCGCAGCCGGCCAGCGCTTCGTCGACAGCATTGTCGACGATCTCCCACACCAAGTGGTGCAGCCCGCGTTCGCCGGTAGAACCGATGTACATGCTCGGTCGCTTGCGGACAGCATCCAGTCCCTCCAGCACCGTGATGGCACTCGCGTCGTACGCCGACGCGCCAGCCGGTGGGGTGATCGAACTCGACTCGATTGGCGACTCAGTCGCGGGAGGAGCTTCGGTTGGTTCGGGAGCTTCGGAACGCGGATCTGACACGGAGCTCCTCGAGTGGACTACAGCGTTACTGCTCGGCCTTGGCCAGTTTAATCCTACCGTGAACGGGGAGATCCACCTACTCTGACGCTCCTGCGCGGCCCGTTGAACAGCCGAGGACTAGCGTCCAGCATCCCCCCACCAGACATGGGCTTGCAGCGCCTCGTAGCGGCGGTCAGCAATTCCACCCGAAGGTTCTTGTCACCCGTCGCTGACACGGTTTATCCCAGGCGCGTGAGGGATACCGCGGCTTAGCCGTAGGTGTCCCGGGGGCCGGGCCCTCGCACACGCAGGGGTCCGCGCCGCCAAGAAGGTCCACCAGGTCCCAGGACCCGCAGTTCTAATACCAGACCGGGACCAACCTCGCGCTCCACCAAACCCAGCATCGTCGGAGCGAATGAGCGCAACTGGGCCGCCCAGGCGGTGGACTCGGCTCGGATGGTCAACACTCCACGGTCGAACCGCTCCGGTTCGCAGTGTCGGGCCACATCAATGCCGACGATCACCGACCACCTGCCCATGATGGATCCGACCGCTAGATCAGAATCCCAGCCCCGGTTCGTCAGAAGCCGGCCCAGTGCCTCAGCGACCAGCATGGGATCGCGCGCGTCGGGTCCGGAGATAGACAGTCTCTGGCCCGCGCTCGACCCAGACTCCCGGCGGCGCCTGCTCCCCAAACGTCCAGGCCGCAAACCCTTTCGCTGCGCGGCCGCGCGCGCACGAGCCAATGCCTCAGCTGCCCCGAGCTGAGGAGTATCGGCCTCATCCGCTCCGGTGGGCTGTGCCGCTGCGAGAGCGGACTCCGGAAGCCCGCCAGCCATCTCGGGTTCATTCGTCATGGCCTTGCCTGCGATGTAATGCAGCCCTGCGCGATCAGGAATTGGTCGCCCGTGAGTTCGGCGGGGACATCTTGTTCGACGGCAGCGGTGATGATCACCTGCTCGCAGTCCTCGATGAGCGAAGCCAGGCGCCGACGCCGTCCGACATCGAGTTCAGCGAACACGTCATCCAAGATCAGCACCGGGTCATCGAACAGGTCGCGCCGTAGCAGTTGGTACGCCGCCAACCGCAAACCGAGCGCGAATGACCATGACTCACCGTGCGAGGCATACCCGCGAGCGGGAAGCTCACCCAGCTGCAGTGCGAGCTCATCACGATGCGGCCCGACGAGGCAGACACCGCGATCCAACTCCTCGCTTTGGCGCCGAGCAGTGGTCCTCAAGATTGCCTCCTGAAGCTCTTCGATCGAGGGGACCTCCCCCGCCGCGACGGCAGCGGCCATCGGATCGTCGACACTCGCCCGGTAGATCGCTTGGATCTTCGCGTCGGAGTCACTGACCTGGTCGTACGCTGCCGAAAGCAACGGCGTCAGGTCTCGGGCTAGGCGCAACCGGGCATACATCAGTTGAGCTCCAACCAGCGACAGGTGCTCATTCCACACCTCGATCGTCGCGGCGACGCCATTGCCACGTCCACCAACATCCGGATCACCGCCGATGTCGGGTGTCGCACGACGGCCATGAGCCGTTCGCCGACCCGACGTAGCGGATTTCAACAGCGCAGTGCGTTGCCGCACGATCTTGGAGTAGTCGGCGATGACCCCGGCCCATCGCGGCTGACGCAAGACGAGCAGACTATCCAAAAACGCGCGCCGTTCGCTGGGGTCCCCCTTGACCATGGCCAGGTCCTCGGGCGCGAAAAGCACGGTCCGGACGGTCCCTAGGATCTCCCGTGGCCTAGACACAGGAGATCCGTTCAGCCTGGCCCGGTTCGCCCGGCCGGGGATGATCTCCAGCTCGACCCGCTGGTTGCGGTTTTGGCGTATCACCTCGGTCCGTAAGATCGCCGAGGCGCTGCCGAACCGCACCAGCGGGGCGTCCTGGCTGACGCGGTGAGAACGCAACGCACCGAGGTACCCGATCGCCTCGACGAGGTTCGTTTTCCCCTGGCCGTTGGATCCCAACAGTGCACTGACTCCTGGACGCAAACTCAACTGGACCTCGGAGTAGTTGCGGAAGTCCGTCAAGTGCAGTTCAGAGACGTGCATGGCACTGCCACCCCGATTGGCCGGGGACCTGCGTCACCTGGTCGGCCCGGACCCCGACGTCGGTCCGGCATCGGCTACTTCATTCCCGCCTTCGCCGACGGTGGCGCCGGTTCCGGATGAGGGGCCTGCTGTAGCGAGCCGTTGCATGGCCTCGACGTCGCCACCACCGGGACCGATGTGCTTACCGTGCGCTTTGGGGTGCGCGGCACGGTTCACGTCATCGAGCACGTTCTGCTTGGTGACCTCGTGGCCCCCGAATTGCCCACGCAACGCGGCCACGGCCTGCATCGCTGGGGAGTTCTCCTGTCGCGAGGAGAAGCGTGCGAACAACGCCGCCGCGAGTACCGGCATCGGCACCGCATTGTCGACGGCCTCCATCAATGTCCACCGACCCTCGCCGGAATCTGTGGTGAATTCGCTGATCCCGTTCAGACCGGGGGTCTCCTCGAGTGCCTTGACCAGAAGGTCCAGCAGCCAGGAACGGACCACAGTGCCGCGCGTCCAAGCCTGGAAGCAGCCGTGAACGTCCGTGACGATGTCTTTCGCCTCGAGCAGTTCCCAGCCCTCGGCGTACGCCTGCATCAGCCCGTACTCGATACCGTTATGCACCATTTTGGCGTAGTGCCCGGCGCCCACCTCGCCGGCATGCACGAATCCCTCCTCGCGGGGCCCCTGCGGACGCAACGCATCGAAGATAGGCATCGCGCGCGCGACGGAGTCGGCCGCTCCACCGACCATCAGCCCGTATCCGTTCTCCAGACCCCACACGCCGCCGCTGACGCCGCAGTCCAGGTACGCAATCCCCTTGGCACCAAGCTTGCCGGCGTTGCTCTGATCATCTTTGAAGTAACTGTTACCTCCATCGATGACCAGATCCTGCGGATCGAGCAGGTCGGCGAGTTGATCCACGGTGGACCTTGTCGGGTCACCAGCAGGCACCATGATCCACAGCGTCCGCGGCGTACTCAGCGCGGCAATCAGGGCCGGTAGGTCTGCAACGTCACGGTCCTCGGCCTTGAAGCTGTCATACCCCACCACGTCGTGACCAGCGCCCCGAATTCGGTCGCGCATGTTCTTGCCCATCTTGCCGAGGCCGATCATTCCCAGCTGCATGGCGAGTCCCTTCATACGTTGCCGACCGTTGACGAGGCCTCGCTCGAGGCCCGGGGGAGTGTGCGGTGGCCCGTCAGTTCGCGAATCGGACCGGCATCAGGACGTAACGGTACTCAGCGACCGAATCGCCGTCCTGCTCAAGCTGTCCGGACAGTAGGGCGGGGCGGCTCGACTGGGTGAACTGCAACCGGCTGTATGGCGTCCCAACGACGCCTAGGCCATCAAGTAGGTAGTGCGGGTTGAAGGCGATGTCAATCTCAGGACCCTCTAATACGCATTCGACCGCTTCGCTTGCTTGCGCATCGTCACCGGTCCCGGCGTCGATGACGACCTGATTCTCCGAGAAGCGAAGCCGTACCGGCGTGTTCCGCTCGGCGACCAACGAGACCCGACGGGCCGCCTCGCTGAGGGCGCTGGTCCCAACGACGGCCTGGGTGTCGACGCTGGAGGGGAAAATTGCTGAAACCTTGGGGTATTCACCATCCAGTAGCCGAGTGGTGGTGCGGCGTTGACCGGCCTCGAAGCCGACCAGCCCGCTGCCCCCAGCGGCGTCACCGATCGCTACCTGCACCGACCCAGCCGCACCAAGGGACTTCGCCGTGTCGGAAAGGGTACGGGCAGGTACGAGCAACACCGCGTTGCCGATATCCCCGGTGGGCTGCCACGTGAACTCGCGCATCGCTAACCGGTAGCGGTCGGTGGCCAAAAAAGTCATCGTGTGGCCGTCCACTTCGATCCGTACCGCGGTCAGGATCGGGAGCGTGTCACTACGGTCCGCAGCCACGCTGACTTGGGCAACCGCCTGCGTGAACACGTCACCAGGGATGGTGCCGCTCGGCGTCGGCGAGACTGGCAGCGAGGGGTACTCCTCGCTTGGCATCTGCAGCAGGCTGAACCGGCTCGTCCCACACACCACCGAGATTTTGGATCCCTCGGTGGCGACGTCGACCGGGTGCGGCGGGAGGTTCCTGCAGATGTCCGCGAGTAGCCGGCCGAGCACTAAGCCGGTTCCCGCCTGAGTGACGTCAGCGGGCACCGTGATCCGGGCCGACACCTCGTAGTCGAAGGCGGACAGGGTCAGGGAACCGTCCGCATCTGCCTCAAGCAGGGCGCCAGCCAGGACCGGCACCGGAGGTCGGGTCGGCAGGCCCCGAGCCACCCAAGTGACCGCCTCGGACAGGACGTCGCGCTCGACACGGAACTTCACCGGTGTACAGCCCTTCTCGCTACTCCGACCCCCACGTCCACCCGCGGTGGACCGGCCCTGAGGCACACCGATCGGCGAACAGTCGCTCGGCGTCTTCACACTTTCGTCGCTCGACTCTAGCCCCCTCCTCCCGGCCGGCCAATCGAGAGAGCACGCTGGGGACGATCACGAGTGCTGATCTGCCGTGCTGTCGAGGCCGCTGGTTGAGTTGTCCTCAGGGCAGTTGGCCGCAGGACCGTATCGGCAGGAAGGTCCAGAAGTTATCTGGTCGTCGTCTTCGGGGCTGTGGAATCTGTGCATGACGCGCATTTCCCAAGCGTGTCCCTGCTCTGAAGCTGTGGGTGAGCGGTGGGTTGGCAGTGGATAACGTCCTTCGCTTTGGGGAAAGAGCTCGGTTGTCCGCAGGCTTACGTCGCGGTCCCGAGGTCATCCACGAGGTCGTCCCCGTGTTGTCCCGAGCCTCAAGCGGCTTGACCATCCCTTGGCGAGGGCGCTGAGCAACCTGCTCCTTCCGCACCCGGCTGTCCTTACCGTCGACATGCCTCAACCCACGGATCGCTGCGATCGATCTCGAAGACGAAGAACCGTTCGTATCGGACGTCCACAAGACTGTCCACAGCTGTGCATAACCGCTGGTGGTCTGTTTGGGCCACCACCGCGCTTCCTGATGCTCCTGAGATTCCAGCATCCTGAACGACCGAACCTCCTGGCCCATGAGGTTGGTGGAGAGCAGCTTCCGGCACCGAGATTCAGGCGGTATCGACCATGGCGGTATCAACCATGGCGGTATCAAGAGGTGGGGCTGTGACTTCGGCCGGCGAGTGTTTCGGCCGGGTGTCGGCACCCGGCCGGCGTGGCCGCATCGATACCCGGCTGCACGGACTGACGCCGGTTCAGAACAGCCGGATGCTTGGTATGCCTCGGATATGCCGAGCGCAGCTCACGTCAGCGACATCGGCTGTCAGAGTCGGTAGGCAACGTCCTGCGGAGAAGACGCCGCGGCCCAGGGGGTTGGTCAGGCCGCAGACAGCACCGATGCATGATCGGGGACCTAGCACGTGGATGTGCAACGGCGCCGGCCCCGTCGGCCTCTACCCGGGCGTCCCGACCACGCAGAGGGAGGCAAGCATCCCGATAGCAGCCCAGGTCGAGTCGCCTACAGCTGTGCTCGATGACAGCTACCGGTCCGCCGGTCAGTTTGCTCTTAGCCTTGGGCCTGACTGCGAATTCGCGTGGTGAGTTCGGTGACTTGGTTGTAGACGGATCGGCGTTCAGCCATCAGCTGGCGGATCTTCCGGTCGGCATGCATCACTGTTGTGTGGTCTCTTCCGCCGAAGTGTTGTCCAATCTTGGGCAGCGAAAGATCGGTTAACTCGCGACACAAGTACATGGCGATCTGACGCGCGTTGACGAGTACCCGACTGCGCGAGCTGCCGCAGAGGTCATCAATGGTAAGCGAGAAATATGCCGCGGTCTGTCCCATGATCATGGCCGCTGTGATGGCCGCGTGTCGGCTCTCTGGCATCAGGTCCTTCAGCACGATCTGGGCGAGGTTGAGGTCGACTTCCTGGCGGTTCAAGCTGGCAAAGGCAGTCACCCGGATAAGCGCGCCCTCCAGTTCGCGTATGTTCGTCGAGATCCGGCTCGCGATGAATTCGAGCACATCGTCCGCGGTGAGCATTCGCTCCTGAATTGCCTTTTTTCGCAAGATGGCGATCCGAGTCTCCAGATCCGGCGGCTGTACGTCGGTCAACAACCCCCATTCGAACCTGCTGCGCATCCGTTCCTCGAAACCACTGAGCATCTTCGGTGCAACATCGGAAGTGATGACCACCTGCTTATTGGCGTTGTGCAACGTGTTGAAGGTGTGGAAGAACTCCTCTTGGGTTTGCACCTTGCCCTGAAGAAACTGAATGTCGTCGATCAACAAGACCTCGACCTGGCGATACCTGCGCTGGAACCGTGCGGCCTTGTCGTCCCGGATACTATTAATGAAATCGTTGGTGAACTCTTCGGAGTTCACGTACTTCACACGACTGTTTGGAAAAATCTGCCGGGTGTAGTGGCCGATCGCGTGCAGTAGATGAGTTTTTCCGAGACCGGAATCGCCGTACACGAACAACGGGTTATAGGCCCTGGCAGGCGCTTCGGCCACCGCGATTGCCGCGGCGTGAGCGAATCGGTTGCTTGCGCCGATGACGAATGTGTCGAACGTGTACTTAGGATTCAGCTGATCGGACTCGCCCCCGGCTCGAGAGACAGCGACGTGGTCGCTGAAGCCCGCAGAATCCACAGTGGCCTTGACCG
>CAJDWS010000030.1_pt2 | contig 14602 bp, 15 predicted proteins | sample 7391661 | NCBI WGS metagenome assembly CAJDWS01 (sample SAMEA7055725, study PRJEB34461) | soil metagenome | biome: terrestrial ecosystem; feature: Peninsula; material: soil | place: Antarctica | collected 2016 | reverse complement strand
ATGAGCAGGCCGCTGCCGAGGACGACCACCGCTCCGGCTAGGAACAGGCCGAGTGCCAGCGGGCCAAGGAGACCGGCCCGTCCGGAGGCGACCAGGTCGACGTCGACTCCGGGGGCGCCGTCGGCGTTCATCACCACCGCCGTGTAGCTGCCGGGCTGGATGTCCCACAGCAACTCGGTCGTGCCCTGGCCGGACACGGAGGCGCTCCAGAAGGCTTCCTTGGTCGGCGGGTCGCCCAGTTGGCCGGGGGTTCCCCGGCGGGTCAGCGAGTAGCCGAAGGGGTCGGTGTCGATCCCTTTGACCTCGTCGTACGACGTACTCCCAAGGTATCGCCGGACGTCCTCGGTGGGAGCAATGCCGACGAACGCCTCGGAACCGACGCCCGCAGTGACGCGAAGGCGCACCGTGGCCAGATTCAGGTTGGCCCATCGGTCGTCGGCTCCAGCCTCCCCGAATTGCAGCACATCGCTGGTCAGCGCCACCGTCGAGGTGGTGAACCGCGTGCTCGGGGTGGAAAAGAAGCCGTCGTCATCGGCTTGTGTGGCAAGTGCCCAGCCCAGACCGACGCCACCAATGAGCAGGGGCAGGCCCAAGAGCGCAAGCAGAAGGCCGACGATCAAGGGTGCGGTCCTCGCCCTGCCTTGTCCACCTGGTCCTGCGGGCGGGGCGGGGAGGTTCGTTTCGGTCATGTCGGTGCCTCCTTCCGGGTGCGGGCGCCGACTGGCGGCCGGGCCGGGACGAGGTGGCCGACCGTGGCGGGTCCGCTCGGAACTGCTCGACGCCCACCGGATGCTCCTCAAGTCTGGCTCGCCGCAACACCGCCGGTTAGGACCCACGTCACGCTCAAGGTGTGACGACACACCCATCGCGGATGGCGCAACGTCACCGCTGGCGGTGCGGTCAGCCTCTCGCAGCAACCTGTGATGTCGATCTGGCCGGCCCGGTCCAGCAGGTGGTCCTCGGTCATCTCTTCGTCGTCCGTGGCCTGATCGCCCTGACGTCGAAGCGCCGAACGCGACGAGGAACTAGGCTCGAATGCCGGAGCACAGCCGGCGTGCGCTGGCGCAGCCACCCGCGTCACAGGTTCGGCAGCGCTGGTGAACGAGCTCCGGCAGCACGTCAACTTGCCCATCCATGCCTGGTAGGTGGTCCGAGATGAGCCCGATCAATGTCCAGTCCCACGTCCCGGGTCGGATCGCCTCATGACCCAGTTGCTCACGGTCGCGCAGACGCTGTTGACCGTGTCGTCCGTGTCGGTGGCCGACGACCCGATCCAGTTATTCGGCGTCACCCTCGTCGGGGTCAGCAAGACCACTGGGGTGAAGCTGCTTTTTACGCTGGCCTTGTTCGGGGTGATGCTGCTGTTGCGGACCGTCGTGCTGTGGGTTGTCCGTCGCGTGCTCGGTGGTGACGTGGCCGACGCTCGCCGGTTTTGGGCTCGGCAGGGGCTGCAGCTGGTCATCGCGGTCATCCTTGTCGTTGGGATCCTGTCCATTTGGATCACCCCAGAGACCGACATCAGCACCGGGATCGGTCTGGTCAGCGCCGGTTTGGCCTTCGCCCTGCGACAGGTCATCATCTCGCTGGCCGCATACTTCGTCATTCTGCGCGGGGACACCTTCGGGGTCGGAGATCGGATCACGCTGGGTGGAGTGCGCGGCGACGTCGTACGCCTTGGGTTTTTGCGCACAACGATTATGGAAATGGGCCAGCCACCCTCGGTCGCCGCAGCGCAGCCCGCTGTGTGGGTCAACTCCCGTCAATACACTGGTCGGCTCGTCACGGTGACCAACGGAGCGATCTTCAGCGCCCCGGTGTACAACTACACCCGCGACTTCCCCTACTTGTGGGAGGAGCTGACGCTACCGGTGGGCTATGAGTCCGATCGTGCTCGGGCGGAACAGATCCTGCTGGCGGCGGCGCACGCGCACGCTCTCGTCGACGACGCCGAGGCAATACGCTCACTGGCATTCATGCGGTCGCGGTACGCGATGGCGGACGCGTCCCTGGAGCCAGCGGTCTACTGGCGCATCACCGATGGCTGGCTCGAGTTGTCGTTGCGATTCTTGGTGCCCCAGCGCGGGGTCCGTGAGATCAAGGATGCGATGAGCCGTGACATTCTGCGCGGGTTGGATGCGGCCGGTATTCCGGTCGCTTCAGCCTCGTACGGCATCGTCGGTGTCCCCACGATCCGCATTTCCCCGGTGTCAGAAGAATCTTGAGCATTCTTGGAACCCACCAGCTCAGGCGGACACCGTCGCGAGCGTCGAAGGCTCGCCGCCAGGATGCGAACCATCGCTGCGCCCGTATCCTGGCGGTGCACCTGAGTTCGGTTGCTTCGGCTCGAGCAAGCAGCCGACGACGGCGATTGCCGCGCTTGGTGCGCAGAGCCACCATGCGGGCCCCGCGTTCGGCTCGGGCAGCCGCTGCCCGGTCGGCCTGCCTCAGCTGAGGCAACGGTGCCAGCTCCTCCTGATCGCGTGAACGAAAGGCGTATTGATGGGTTCCAAAGGCAAGAACCGCAACACGGTCATCCGGATCCTGCACGATGTCGGCGCCGCCGGCTGGTTCGGCGGTTCCTTGATGGGCGCTGTCGCCCTCAACGGCGCCTCCGGCGACATCCAGGACCCCACCGACCGAGTCCGGGTCGCCACGGTCGGATGGGGTCGATGGTCGCCGGTCGCGGCCGCATCCATTGGGGCGCACCTCATCGGTGGCGTGGGTCTGCTGTTGGCCAACCGTGATCGAGTCAAGCAACAAGAAGGCGTCGGCGCGAACACGGCCGTCAAGGCGGCGCTGACGGTGGCCGCGCTGGCGACCACCACGTACAGCGGTGTCCTGGGAGGACGACTCGCCGGGGCCGAAGAGGAATTCACCGCCGGCTCGGGCACCGTCCCCGATCTCGGAACCCCGGACCGGATCGCGAAGATCCAAAACGAATTACGGGTGATCCAGTGGATCACCCCCGTCCTGACCGGAACGCTGATCGCGCTCGGCGCCCAGCAGGGAGAGCAGCAAAAGAGCGGTCAGGTGCTCGCCGGCAAGGTGGCCAAGGCAGCTCACAACCTGCGCGGCTGAGACGGCTATCGCTGACGGGTACCCCGACGATTTCGCAGGGGTACCCGTCAGCTTCCCGCTCCGGTCGCGCTGAAGTCGCGGTGAGAGGATCTGACGCGATGTCAGATGAGCAGCGCTACGACTTGGTGATCGACAACGCCCGACGAACCGACGGCAGCGTCGGATCGATTGGCGTACGAGCTGGGCGGTACGTTGCGATCCGCGGTGCGCCAGGGGCGGCCCTGACCCGATTGGACGTTGAAGGAAGGCTCGTCACGGAGTCGTTCGTCAACGCGCACCTGCACTTGGACAAGGTCTACACGTTGCCGATGGTCCGCGACGACGCACTCGACGCGTACACGACCAGCGACATGGGCGGCGCGATGACAGCGATCGAGCGGGCGTCGTCGGTCAAGGCGCACTACGAGCGCGCCTGGCTTGTCCCGAACATCCGTCGGGCGCTGGAGGCCGCCGTACGCAACGGAGTGCTGCACATCCAGGCCTTCGTCGACGTGGACACCGCTGCGGGCCTGGAAGGAATGGCGGCGGTCCTCGCGGTCCGTGAGGAGTTCCGCGAGCTGCTCGACGTGCAGGTGGTCGCGTTTCCGCAGGATGGGCTGCTTCGCGACGACGGCGCCGCCGAACTATGCGAGGAGGCGCTGCGGATGGGCGCCGATGTGGTCGGCGGCATCCCCTGGATCGAGCTCACCGACAAAGACGCCCAACGACACGTCGAATGGGCCTGCTCCTTGGCTGCCTCAACCGGCCGGCGTGTAGCGATGCTGGTCGACGACGCGGGCGACCCGACGTTGCGAACCACCCAGATGCTCGCCGAGTCGATGCTCGAGCACGATCTCGTGGGGCAAGGGGTGGCCTGCCACGCACGAGCCCTGGCTTGCTACGAACAACCGACGCTACGTCGGCTGATCGCCCTGGCTCGCAAAGCCGGGCTGAGTTTCGTCTCCGATCCGCACACCGGGCCGCTGCACCTTCCGGTGCGTCAGCTGCTCGACGCGGGACTGCCGGTGGCGTTGGGGCAGGACGACATCGAGGACGCCTACTACCCGTTCGGCCGCAACAACATGCTGGAGATCGCCTTCTTGGCGGCACATCTCCTGGGCTTCCTCAGCGACGCGGAGCAACGCCTCCTGCTGGACCTGGTCGGTGCTCGAGCGGCCGAGGTGCTCGGACTCCCGGCGCATGCGATCGCAATCGGCAACGAGGCAAACCTCCTGGTGCACGAGTCGGAGCGAGTGGTCGACGTACTGCGCGAGCATGCCGCACCCCGGTGGGTGATCCGCAAGGGACACGTGGTGGCACAATCCCAGACCTCGAGCGTGATCCACGCACCACTGCCGTTCGCGACGCGAGCCAGTCCGACCTCTTCTGCACAGCGCTGAGGGCGCCTCGAGCTGCGATCTGGACCTGATCCCACGGCCCCACGGCCCCCCACGGCCCCACCACGATCGAGACCGAACCGCCGGTCAGGTCGTCCCGCCGCGGGACGCGTCCCAGCGGCCGTCGGCCTTGGCTCGTTCCACGGCGGCCAGCCCGGCTGGGTGCATCCGGCCTTGCGCGGACAGCCCCAGGACCTTGCCCACGTTGCGGGCCGACCAGTTGCTTCGCGGCCTGCGCGGGGTGAACCGCAGCAGGTACGTCGGTCCGCCGCCGCTGCCCCGCACCATGACACTGTCCACCCACCCAAAACACAGGGCCTCGTCAATGGCCTCGGGCAGGATCAGCCTCGTGGGCGCGGCTACTCCCTTGCGGGCAATGATGAGCCCCACGCCGGCTGACGTGCCGTGGTGCTCCTCGAGCCAGGCGCGCCATCCTGCGGCGTCCGGTACGAGCAGCTCTGCGTTGGGTGCAGTGCCGTCGGCGCCCATGGTTCCCGTGCCTGACCGGGCCGGCTAGGAACCGACCACCTGTGCACGCAGCTCCCGCTTGAGGATCTTGCCAGAGGCATTCCGGGGCAGTTCATCGACGAAGTGGATGGCTTTGGGCACTTTGAACGATGCGAGTCGGGTCCGTACGTGCACGATGAGCTCCTCGGCCGTCACGTCCGTCTTGCGTACGACGACGGCGGTGACCGCCTCCACCCATTTCTCGTCCGGCGTACCGACCACCGCTGCTTCGGCCACCGCCGGATGGCTGAACAGGGCGTCTTCGACCTCCCGGGAAGCGACAAGGACACCACCGGTGTTGATGACGTCCTTGATCCGGTCGACGACGGTGATGAAGCCCTGGGAATCCATCTGCACCAGGTCACCGGAATGGAACCAGCCGTTGCGGAACGCCGCGGCGGTCTCCTCGGGTTTATTCCAGTACCCCTGGCACAGTTGCGGGGAGCGGTAAACGACTTCGCCGGGCTCCCCCGTCGTGACGTCGTTGCCGGCGTTGTCGACGACCCGCAGCTCGGTGAACAGCACCGGCCTGCCGGCGGAGGCCGGTCGGTCGCGGTGGTCCTCCGGGCCGAGCACCGTGCACAGCGGACCCATTTCCGACTGTCCGAAGCAGTTATACAACCCAAGGTCGGGGAGTTTGCCCTGGAGACGCTCGACGATTGGCCCTGGCATGATCGAAGCGCCGTAGTACGCCTTGCGCAGACTGGACAGGTCGCGCGTGGCGAAATCTGAATGATTGGTCAACGCCACCCACAGGGTGGGCGCCGCGAAGAACGCCCGATGGCCGTCTGACTCCATCCGCCGCAGGATGTCAGCCGGGTCGGCGACTTCCAAAATGGTGTTGACGGCGCCGATCGCCAGCCACGGGAGCAGGAAGACGTGCATCTGGGCTGAGTGGTACAAGGGCATCACATGCAGCGGGTTGTCCTCAGCCTTCAGGTCGAGAGCCACCAGACAGGAAATATATTCGTGCAGCAGCGCCCGGTGCGACATCATCGCACCCTTGGGCACGGAGATTGTGCCGGATGTGTAGAGCAACTGGGCCAAGTCCTCGTCGGTGACGTCGACCTCGACCGTTGGCACCGCTCCGGATCGGGCCGACTCCAGCAACGAGCCTTCTGCGTCGCGAAGCATCACCACCTGCAGCGAATCGTCGCCCAACCCGGTGACCCTTGGGGCAAGCTCGGGGTCGGCCAACACGACACGACTGCCGGATTGCTCGATCAGATAGCCCAATTCGTGGGCGGTGAAGTTGTAGTTCATCGGTACGTGAATGAGGCCGGCGCGAGCGCAGGCCACGAACGCGATCACGTAGGCGTCGGAGTTCTTGGCGAACACTGCAACCCGGTCACCGGTGGTCAGACCGAGGTCGAGCAGAGCTTGGGCCGCCCGGCTCACCGCGTCATCGAGCTCGAGGTAACTCCAGGAACGGTCCTGGAAGCGCACCGCTGGGCGGTCGCCGAACGCACGGGCGCTGCGGCGCAGGATGCCGTCGATCGTGCTGACGCGAGGGTCAAGCATGGGTCCTCCTGGGACATGGCGCAGCTGTCGCGCCGCTGGTTTGCCGCTGAACCTACGCCCACTATCGGGCCGCGTCGACCACGACGCGTTCCACACCTGCTCGACATCGGGGGCTCATCTCAGACACACGCGAAGGCCTGCCAGAGAACACCTGGCAACGAGTGCATTATGTCCCCATGAGCGCCCGGGCTGAGGTCACCGAGGTCGCCGAGTTCCGGATCGAGCGCTACCCCATCGAGGAGCCAGGATGACCACTGAGCGCGAAGCGAAGATGTTCACGACCGTGTTCCGCGGGTTCGACCCGGCGGAGGTCGAATCGGCGCTGACGGCGTTGCGGGAGCGCACCGCCGCGGCCACCACCGACAGCGCTCGCATCGAAGCGCGCCTGAGCGCCGTTGAATCCGAGCGCAACGAGCTGGGGCAGCGGTACGCCGACGTACAAGCCAGGCTCGATGCGCGGGAGGCCCTGGACCAGGAGGCTGCCCAGTCCGTCTTCGTCCAACTGGGCAAACGGATCGGCGACATGCTCGCTCTGGCGGAGGCCGAGGCAGCGTCGTTGCGCACCGCCGCGGGCCTGGATGCGACCGCAATCCATGAGTTGGCGGCTGCAGAGGCGGACGCCCTGCGCGATGGCGCGGAGCAGGCAGCAGCGCAGCTGCGCGAACGCGCCGAAACGGAAGCGGAACAGATCGAGGTGGAATCGACACAGCGGGCCGCCGCCACGTTGGAGGAAGCCATCCGGGACGCAACCATCCGCCGGGAGGAGGCGGAGGCGTACTTCGAGCGCAAGCGAGCGACGGCTGCCGCGGCTGCCGCCGAGTTCGAACGGACCCTGGGCGAGCGACGCGACCTGGCCGAACACGACTTCCAGGCCCAGCTGACCGCCCAGGAAGAAGCCCTGCGGCGGACCCAGGATCGCGTCCTAGCGCTGACCACCGAAGCCGACCGGGAGCGGCAGTCCGCCGCACAGGAAAGCGTCCAGCGGATGGCTAGCGCCAAGGCAGAAGCCCAGGGCCTGCTCGACTCGGCACGCGCGCAAGCCGAACGAATCCGCCAGGACTCCGAGCGCGAGCTGGCCGCAGCGACGGCCCGGCGGGACTCGATCACCTCCCAGTTGAGCAACGTTCGGAACATGCTGGGTACCTTCGGAGTGAGCACGGCTGGGGCTATGGCCGCCGAGCTCAGTCAGGTCGCCTTCGACGAGCAGGCCGCCACGGATTCGTTGGGAGTCGACCACCCGGTCGGGTCGGACCACCAGTTGGCGGCCGACGACGCACCGTCAGCGGCGTTCGAAGTCGACGCCACCGCCGGCATCGACGACCACGAGGATTTCTACCTGACCGATGACGACACCGACGTGACCGGCGACGCCGACGTGCAGGTCGTAGCGGGCCAGGAGGTTGCCGCGGGCTGATCGTTGCCGATGGCGCGCGAGGTTGCAGCCGCCCACGATGATCGGTGCGGCTCACCTGCCTGCCAGGATGATGACTGACGTGACGGCCTCCTCGCCACGATGGAAGCCACCTCCATTCTCGGCCAAGGCGATGCGGGCATCATCAACCTGTCGCCTGCCCACGGCGCCGCGCAGCCGCGTTCGGCCGCCGGGCCGCCCTTCCCAGGCGGCACGAGACCGAGCATCTCGGTCTGCAACACCTCGGCGAACGCGGTGGCGTCGTGGACCTCGGCGACGTCCACGTCCTGCGGACCGATTCCGGCCCGCTCGAACGCGCGGGCCGCGACCCGCTGGCTCAGGTGGCCGTCGAAGGTGGTGGTGTCCCGATCGGTGCCGGTGCCGATGACCGTCGCCAACACCTGCACCGGATGCTCGGCCCCCAAACGTTGCAGTCCCTCGTCACTACAGACCACGACAGCAGCCGCGCCATCGGTCACCGGCGCGCACATGGGCACCGTGAGCGGATACGACAGCTTGCGAGCAGCCAGCACCTCCTCGACGCTCATCGCCTTGCGGTAGTGCGCCCTTGGGTTGTCGACGGCATGCGCGTGGTTTTTTGCGGCTACGGCCGCGATCTGACGCGGCGTGGTGCCATATAGCCGCATGTGATTGCGCGCCATCGCCGCGTAGATGTCCATGAAGATTGACCGGCGGCCAAGATCTGTTCCGTCGACCTCACCACCGAGCTCCCGCAGGGTCCGTCTCAGTGCGTCGGGATCCGAGACGTCGTACGCCGTGTCGAAGAGCGCCATGGTGCGCTCGGGGTCGTCGATGTGCATCTTCTCAGCACCCACGGCCAGCGCCACGGCGGCCTCTCCGGCTCGCACCTGGGTCACCGCAAGGTGGAAAGCGCTGGACCCGGTCGCGCAGGCATTCTCGACGTTGTGGACCGGGATACCCTGAAAACCCATCTCGCGCAGGGCAATCTCTCCGGACACCATGACCTGCCCTTGCAGGAAGCCGTGCGTCGCGGTGGCGAAGAACGCCACATCGATCGACTCCTTGTCGGCGGCTGGTCCGCAGTCACCGAGAGCATCACGGATCGCCCAGCGGGCGAGGTCGTGGTTGGTGTGGTCCTGGTGGATGCCGAAGGTGGTCATACCGACACCGGCGATCCAGACTCGTGTGCTCACCCCATCGTTCCTCCCGTTGACGCCAAGCTCTCGGCGCGAGTATGACTCCTGACATGATCATGCCGGCGGCACATCGTGACTGGTTCGAGGGTGCGGCGACCGGCGCCCTGGAGGTGGTCAGCCGGGTCACCCATGACGATCTGCAGCGGCCCGGCCTCGGAGTCTGGACGGTGCGCGATCTGATCGGCCACACCGCACGGGCGTTCCTGACCATCGAAACTTACCTGGGCACGCCATCATCTCCCGAAGCCACCCAGCTGCCCGGCTCGATCGAGTACTTTCGCGCAGCCTTGGGCAGCGTCACCGCCGGGAACGCCGACGAGGTGGCCGAGCGTGGGCGGGCTGCTGGACGGGCCCTCGGCGACCAACCGGTGACCGGCTTCGCCGACGTGGCTCAACGGGTGCGGGCGCTGGTCGCGGCCACCCCGGACGACGCCCCGGTGGCGACGCCATTCGGGACGATGACCCTCGCGTCGTACCTGCCGACGCGGGCGTTCGAAATAACGGTGCACGGGCTCGACCTGGCAGCCGCGCTCGAAACGCCGGCGCCGCAGTCTCTGACCCGTACGGCGCCTCATGCGCTCGCTCTGTGCACCGGGCTGGCCGCACCAGACCTGGCCGTTCAGGCGCTGTTGGCCCTCACCGGCCGGAGGCCTTTGCCGCAGGGTTTCAGTCTGCTGTGAGTCCCCTTGCGGCCCAACCCGCGGCCCAACCCGCGACGCACCCGGACCATGACGGCGTGACGTGGTGGGTGCTGCATGTCGACATGGACCAGTTCCTGGCCGCGGTGGAGTTGCTGCGGCGACCGGAGCTCGCCGGATTGCCGATCGTGGTCGGCGGCCGCGGCGACCCCAGCGAACGCGCCGTCGTCTCGACCGCGTCGTACGAGGCGCGCAGCTTCGGGATCCGATCAGGGATGCCGTTGAAGACGGCGCTCCGACGCTGTCCGGATGCGGTGTTCCTACCTGTCGACTTCCCGGTGTACGAGGCGGCCTCGGCTCGGGTGATGGCCACATTGCGGGCGCACCCTGGGGCGGTTGTCGAGCTTCTGGGCTGGGATGAGGCGTTCGTCGGGATCGACACGCAGGACCCGGAGGCCACGGCGCGGGCATTGCACGACGAGGTCCTCGAAGCGACCGGCCTGCACTGCTCGATCGGGATGGGCGACACCAAAGTACGCGCCAAGATCGCCACTGACTTCGGCAAGCCGCGCGGCGTCTTCCGGCTGACGGTCGACAACTGGATGGAGGTGATGGGTGATCGCCTGGTGACTGCCCTGTGGGGCGTCGGTACTCGTACGGCGGCCCGCCTCGAGCCACTGGGCATCCGCACCGTCCGCGAACTCGCTCACGCCGAGGAGGTGCCACTGGTTGTCGCGTTCGGCCCCAGCACCGGCCCACATCTGCGCAACCTCGGCCGTGGCGGCACCAGCGCCGTCGTCGACGACGCCCCGTGGGTGCCCCGCGCGCATGGTCACGAGACGACGTACCAGCATGACCTCACCAGGCCCGAGGAGATCGCTCGGGCCCTGCGGGACCTGGCCGACCAGGTCGTCGCGGATCTCTTGGCGGAAGGCCGGGCCTGCCAGCGGGTGCACCTCAAGGTCCGGTTCGCGCCGTTCTTCACGTTCACCAAGGTGCGCAAGCTGACCGAACCGACGTACGACGCCGCGGTGATCACGGCGACGGCGATCGAACTGCTGCGGCAGGTGGGGGACGACCGGCCGATCCGGCTGCTCGGCGTCCGCGGCGAGATGGTCGCCCCGCCCGGGGGATACGACCCGCCCCGTACGCACGGCCGCCGCGGGGCTCCCTGATGTCCACCGGCCCGCGCGAATCCGTCGAAGGCGCCGATCGTGCTTGACGTGCGCTCGCGCACGCTCCGTGGCTAATATCTGATCATGCGCTCAGATGACTCGGTGACAGCCTTCGATGCCTGCGTGGGACGCTGCGTGCATCCGGAGAAGGTCGCTGCCGCCGCAGAGCACGCGCTGCCGGACGCGGCGCTTGGCCGGGTCGCCGCGGTGTTCAAGCTGCTCGGTGACCCGACGCGGGCACGACTCCTGTATGCGCTGCTGGAAGAGGGCGAACTGTGCGTCTGTGACCTGGCGGCAGCCACCGGCACCCAAGAGGCGACCGTCTCCCAGTCATTGCGGATGCTGCGGGCCAGCGCCGTGGTTTCGGCGCGCCGCGAGGGGCGCCTGATGTACTACCGGCTTGCTGACAGCCATGTCCGGATGCTGCTCGATCTGACCCGCGAGCATGTCGTGCACGAAGCTGACGCGCAACGCTCCGGCCGGGCGAACGCCCGATGAGCGCAGGGCACGGGCACGGGCACGGCTCGGGCCACGCCGGCGGCCGACACCGTTGGCGGCTGCAGGTCGCCTTCGCCCTGGTCGCCGCGTTCTTCGTGGTCGAGCTGGCCGTTGGTTTGAGCTCAGGGTCATTGGCGCTGATCAGCGACGCCGGGCACATGGCCGCAGACGTGGTCACCCTCGGTGCGGCCCTGATCGCGACCCGCATCGCGACCCGACCGGACACCACCGGACGGCGTACCTACGGCTCGTACCGCGCCGAGGTGTTCGCCTCCGGCCTTGCGGTCCTGCTGATGCTCGGTACGGCGGTCGCTATCGTCGTCGAGGCCTCGAACCGGCTCGGTACCATCGGCCAGGACGTGCACAGTCTGGCCTCCGGCCCGATGCTCGTGGTCGGCACGCTCGGGCTGGTGGTCAACCTGGTGGGGATGGCACTGCTGCACGGCGGGTCGAAGGAGAGCCTCAACGTCAAGGGCGCCTACCAGGAGGTGCTCGCCGACACGCTCGGTTCGGTCGGGGTCATCGTGGCCGGCGTACTGGTCCGCGGCACTGGGCAGCCCTGGTGGGACACGGTCGTCGCGCTGTTGATCTCGGTGTTCGTGGCGGTGCGGGCGGTGCTGCTGGGCCGCGAGGTGCTGGCGGTGCTCGGCCAGCACGCGCCCGCCGGCATCACCCCAGCCGATGCCGACGCCGCCCTGCGTGAGGTCCCCGACGTCACCGATGTCCACGATTTGCACCTGTGGACGTTGACCTCCGGTATGAACGTGGCGACCGCCCACCTCGTGGGCCGTCCCGGCGCCGACCAGGCGCAGATCCTGGCCGACGCGGCAGAGCTGATGCGCGACCGGTTTGGGATCGCGCACGCCACGCTGCAGGTCGAACCAGAGGATTCCCCGGCCTGTCAGGAGACGAGTTGGTGACCAGACCAGCGTGCCGCCCGGCAGCCCGCCTCGTTCGGATCGCCCGCCGTCACCTCCGCTGCGGCTCGATGGGGAACACGTACGTCCCCTGGGCGACCGCACTGGGCCGGTCGACGTGCTCCCCCACCCAGAGCCGGGCGCTGCCGACCAGTTGCCGTCGACCCAGCGACTCACATCGTGCCCGGGCCCACAGCACGCTGCCCTGGGCGGGGCGCAGGTAACGGATCGAGAGCTCCGAGGTCACCGCCATCGGCTCGATACGCCCCAAGACGGCGAACGCCAGATACCAGAGCGCGGCGTCAGCCGTCCCGAACTGCACCGGGCCGGACACGTAGTTTCCGGGCCGGATGTCCGCCGGACCGACATCCCGACGGGCCAGGGCCCAATCCGCACCAAGCTCGACGCACCGGTCCCGAGCACCGGGGAACAGCTCCGCGACCATGGCGTTCACCGCCTCCGGGGTCGGCAAGGCGGGGTTCATCGCGACCGGGTCGGCGGCAGAGTCGTCGTAGGCACCATGCCCTGACCGTAGGTGGCCGCGCCGCCCTTCGGACAGAACACGGGATGAGTTTGCCGGGCTTGCGGGGCAGGGGCCACGATGACCAGCGTCGGCCCACCGTCGGCAAGGAGACCAGCATGCCTGTGACCATCCCGCGCGACCTGCCCGCCCGCAAGACGTTGGAGTCGGAAAACGTCTTCGTCATGTCCGAAGACCGGGCCGGCCACCAGGACATCCGGCCGCTGCACATCGCCATGGTCAACCTGATGCCGATCAAAGTGGACACCGAGACCCAGGTGCTGCGGCTGCTCGGCAATAGCCCGCTGCAGATCCGGCTCACCTTGCTGCACATGACGTCGCACAACACGAAGAACACCGCGTCACGACACCTGGAGGACTTCTACGCCACCTTCGACCAGGTGCAGGACCAGAAGTTCGACGGTCTGATCATCACCGGCGCACCGATCGAAACGCTGCCGTTCGAACAGGTCGACTACTGGGACGAGCTGTGCCAGATCATGGACTGGAGCGCGGAGCACGTGTTCTCCACCCTGCACACCTGTTGGGGTGCGCAGGCCGGGCTGTACCGGCACTTCGGGGTCCCGAAATTCGAGCTGCCGGACAAGGTGTTCGGGGTCTTCGAGCACCAGGTGCTGGTGCCCAAAGCCCACATCGTCCGAGGCTTCGACGAGGTCTTCCTCGCCCCGCACTCCCGACATACCGCGGTCCGAGCAGAGGACGTGCTGGCCGCCGACGGGCTGGAGTTGATCGCGGTATCGCCGCAAGCCGGGGTGTATCTGGCCACCAGCCGGGATCAGCGTCAACTGTTCGTCACCGGCCACCCGGAGTACGAACGACGCACCCTGGAGGCCGAGTATCGCCGGGACATCGACCGCGGTTTGGACATCGCCGCGCCGGTCAACTACTTCCCCAACGACGACCCGACCCGCACGCCCGGCATGACCTGGCGCTCCCACGCATTCCTGCTGTACGCGAACTGGCTGAACTACTACGTCTATCAACGCACGCCGTTCGACCTCTCAGCGATCCCGACGGTGGTGGATGACGCCGGGAGCGTGGCCGTCAGCCCGGCCCTGCTCCGCTCTGGCGGCTGAGCCCGGGCCCATCAGCGGGTCCCTTCGAGTCCGGTCTCCAGGGCGATGGCCTGCGATGACTCCTTTCCGGCTCGTGTTACCTTGACGGGCATGGCTGCGCCCGAAGAACTCACCCCCGCCAGCGATTTCGTGCGTGATCGGGTCCGAGCGGACGTGGCTGCGGATACGTTCGGCGGGCGGGTGCAGACCCGGTTTCCTCCCGAGCCCAACGGGTACCTGCACATCGGGCACGCCAAGGCCATCTGCATCGACTTCGGTGTCGCGCAGGAGTTCGGCGGCGTGTGCAACCTGCGCCTGGATGACACCAACCCGGACACCGAGGAACGCGAGTACGTCGACTCGATCGTGCACGATGTGCGCTGGCTCGGGTTCGAGCCAGCCATGCCGGTCTTGCACGCCTCGGACTACTTCGGGCAGCTCTACGACTGGGCTGAACACCTCATCGAGGCCGGTCTGGCCTACGTCGATGAGCAGGACACCGAGACCATCTCGGCGCAGCGGGGTGGGTACGGCCAGCCCGGCGTCCAGAGTCCGCACCGCGAGCGTCCCCAGGCGCAGAACCTGGCACTGTTCCGCTCGATGCGCGCCGGGGCGTTTCCGGACGGCTCGCACGTCCTGCGCGCCAAGATCGACATGCAGCACGAGAACATGCAGCTGCGCGACCCGATCATGTACCGCATCCGCCG
>CAJDWS010000029.1_pt2 | contig 14677 bp, 12 predicted proteins | sample 7391661 | NCBI WGS metagenome assembly CAJDWS01 (sample SAMEA7055725, study PRJEB34461) | soil metagenome | biome: terrestrial ecosystem; feature: Peninsula; material: soil | place: Antarctica | collected 2016 | reverse complement strand
TGAACCGGTGAGCCAGGCATCGACGCCATGCCCGGCAGCCCGACCCTCGGCGATGGCCCAGACGATGAGCGACTGCCCGCGACCGGCGTCACCGGCGACAAAGACCCCAGGCACGGAGGTCATGAAGGCGTCATCACGGGCCACGTTGCCGCGCTCGTCCAGCGTCACGCCAAGTTGGTCGACCAGCGTCGAGGTCTGCGGCCCGGTGAAACCCATCGCGAGCAGGACCAGCTGGGCCGGAAGCACCCGCGCGCTGTTCTCGATCTCGGTAAACATGCCGTTCTCGAGGCTGACATCCACCAGCCGTAGACCGGACACTGTGCCGTCGGTCCCGAGCACTTCCGTGGTGCGGACGGCGTACACCCGGTTGCCGCCCTCCTCGTGCGCACTGGCCACCCGGAAGACCATCGGGTAGGTCGGCCAAGGTTGGTGCTCAGGGCGCTCGGGGCCCGGGCGCGGCAGAATCTCCAGCGAGGTGACGCTGCGAGCACCCTGGCGCAGCGCCGTACCCAGACAATCCGCACCGGTATCGCCGCCGCCGATGATCACGACGTCCTTATCGGTGGCCAGGATCTGGTCCGGGACCACGAGGCCCAAACTGGCCCGGTTCGCCTGAGGCAGATAGGTCATCGCCTGGACGACGCCGTCCAGCTTCCCTCCGGGGACCGGGAGGTCTCGCGGGATGGTCGCACCGATGGCGATCACGATGGCGTCGTATCGGCGGCGCAGCTGCGCCCAGCCCGCCTGAACCGCCTCGTTGCCCACGTCGATGCCGGTTCGGAACCGGGTCCCCTCGGCGCGCATCTGAGCCAACCGTCTGTCCACGATGTGCTTTTCCATCTTGAACTCCGGAATGCCGTAGCGAAGCAAGCCGCCGGCCTTGTCGGCGCGCTCGAAGACCGCGACGGTGTGGCCGGCCCGGGTCAGCTGTTGGGCAGCCGCCAGTCCAGCCGGGCCGGAGCCAACTACGGCGACCGTCCGACCGGAAAGGCGGTCTGGAGGCAACGGTTCGACCCGGCCGTCGTCGAACGCGTGCTCGATGGTCCGCAGTTCGACCTGCTTGATCGTCACCGGTGGCTGGTTGATGCCCAGCACACAGGCGCTCTCGCACGGAGCCGGGCAGAGCCGGCCAGTGAACTCGGGGAAGTTGTTGGTCGCGTGCAGCCGTTCGATCGCGTCCGGCCAGCGGCTTCGCCAGGCCAAGTCGTTCCATTCCGGGATGAGGTTGCCCAAGGGACAGCCGGAGTGGCAGAACGGAATCCCGCAGTCCATGCACCGTCCGGCCTGCTGGCGCAGGTCAGCTTCGGGCTGCTCGTCGTAGACCTCATGCCAATCCTGCAACCGGATCGGCACCGGCCGCCGCTGCGGCAGCGACCGGTCCCGGTGGGTCAGGAAACCTTGCGGGTCAGCCACGGGACACCTCCATGATCCTGGCCCACACCTGCGGACCATCCAGGTCCAGCCCTTCGGCCAGCGCTTGTTCGCGGACGTCGAGCACCCGCTGATATACGTGCGGGAGGATCAAGCTGAACCGGCCCAACGCGGCCGGCCAGTCGGCCAGCAACCGCTGAGCGACCGGACTGCCGGTTGCTTGCGCATGTCGTTGAACCAGCTCCCTGAGGAGCCCGATATCCCGTTCCCGGACCGGACCGACGCCGACCAGTTCAGGATTCACCAGCTGCGGAGCCACATCGAGTACGAACGCCAAGCCGCCGGACATGCCGGCAGCGAAATTGCGGCCCACCGGTCCAAGGATGACGACGACGCCACCGGTCATGTATTCACAACCGTGGTCACCGACACCTTCGACGACCGCCGTGGCGCCAGAGTTACGAACGCAGAAACGCTCCCCCACCTGGCCGCGCAGGAACAGCTCGCCGCTGGTGGCGCCGTACCCGATGACGTTTCCGGCGATCACGTGGTCCTGCGCGACCAAGGTCGCGGCAACGTCCGGTCGGACGATCACCCGCCCACCGGACAAACCCTTGCCGACGTAATCGTTGGCGTCACCGTACAACCGTAGGGTGACGCCCCTGGGCAGGAATGCACCAAGTGACTGGCCGGCCTGGCCGGTCAGGGTCACGTCAATCGTGTCGTCCGGCAATCCATCGTGATGGGCTGAGGTGACGGCGTGGCCGAGCATGGTCCCTGCGGTGCGGTTCACGTTGCGGATCCTGGCACGCAAGGTCACCGGTGTGCCGTCGGCCAGCGCGGGACCGGCACCGGCAATGAGTTCGTTGTCCAGGGCATCGCCCAGCCCATGTTCCTGGGACTGACTGCGGTAGCGGGTGGACCCGTCCCCGGGCACCGCCTCGGCGAGGATCGGCGACAGGTCCAGCCCGGAAGCCTTCCAGTGTTCGACCGCCTTGCGGACATCGATGGCGTTCGTCTGACCCACGGCCTCCTGCAGTGAGCGGAACCCGAGTTGGGCCAGGAGCTCACGCACTTCGGCGGCGATGTACTCGAAGAACGTGACAATGAATTCCGGCCGGCCAGAGAACCGTTGCCGCAGTTCGGGGTTTTGCGTGGCGACCCCGACCGGGCAGGTGTCCTGGTGGCAGACCCGCATCATGATGCATCCACTGACCACAAGGGGCGCGGTCGCGAACCCGTACTCTTCGGCCCCGAGCAGCGCTGCAATCACGACATCCCGGCCGGTCTTGAGCTGGCCGTCTGCCTGCACCACGATCCGGTCACGCAGTTGATTAAGGATCAACGTCTGTTGGGTCTCAGCCAGCCCAAGCTCCCACGGCGCCCCGGCGTGCTTGAGCGAGGTGAGTGGGGAAGCGCCGGTCCCGCCGTCATGCCCAGAGATCAGCACCACGTCGGCCTTCGCCTTCGCTACGCCGGCAGCCACCGTACCGACGCCGAACTCGGCGACCAGTTTGACGTGGATCCGGGCGTTCGGGTTGGCGTTCTTCAGGTCGTGGATGAGCTGCTTGAGGTCCTCGATCGAGTAGATGTCGTGATGTGGTGGAGGGCTGATCAGGCCGACCCCTGGGGTGGAGTGCCGGGTCCGGGCCACCCATGGGTAGACCTTGGTACCGGGCAGCTGACCGCCCTCGCCGGGTTTGGCGCCCTGAGCCATTTTGATCTGGATGTCGCTGGCCTGGGTCAGATACAAGCTGGTGACCCCGAACCGGCCGGAAGCGACCTGTTTGATCGCGCTGCGCCGCAGCGGGTCGAGCAGTCGTTCGACGTCCTCGCCACCCTCGCCCGTATTCGATCGGGCACCGAGCTGGTTCATGGCGATGGCCAACGTCTCATGGGCTTCCTGGCTGATGGAGCCATAGCTCATCGCGCCAGTCGAGAACCGTTTCACGATTTCGCTGACCGGTTCCACCTCGTCGATCGGCACCGGCCTCCGGGTGCCGGCGCGCAGTTCAAAGAGGCCACGCAGGGTCATCAGCCGCTGAGACTGCTCGTCGACCCGACGGCTGTACTGCTTGAAGATGTCGTATCGGCGCTGCCGCGTGGAGTGCTGCAGTCGGAACACCGTCTCGGGGTCGAACAAGTGCGGTTCCCCTTCACGGCGCCACTGATACTCCCCCCCAACGGCCAGTGTCCGGTGGCTTTGCGGGATTCCGGACGGCGGGTAGGCCACCGAGTGCCGGGCTGCGACCTCCGCGGCGATGACCTCCAGGCCGACGCCGCCGAGCTGGCTTGTGGTTCCGGTGAAGTAGGCGTCGATCACGTCCTGGGATAGACCGATGCACTCGAACACCTGAGCGCCGCGGTAGCTCGCAACCGTTGAGATGCCCATCTTCGACATCACCTTCAGGACACCTTTGCCGAGCGCCTTGATCAGATTGTGCACCGCGTGTTCGCTGGTCACCTCCGTGATCACCCGCGAGCGGACCATGTCCTCGACCGTCTCCATGGCCAGGTACGGGTTCACCGCCGCGGCGCCGTACCCAATCAGCAACGCCACATGGTGCACCTCACGCACATCACCGGCCTCGACGATGAGCCCAACCCGGGTCCGAGTCTTTTCGCGGATCAGGTGGTGGTGCACGGCCGCGGTGAGCAACAGCGAGGGGATCGGCGCCCGGTCCGCATCGGCATCCCGGTCGGTCAACACGACGAAGGTCGCGCCCCGCGCGATCGCCGCCGACACTTCTTTGAAGATCATCGCCAGGCGAGACTTCATCGCCGATGCACCGCCGGCCACGTCGTACCGGCCGGAGACCACCGCGGTCAGCGGGCTGTCATCGTCGATTCCGTGCCCGGCGTCCAGGTGGACGATCTTGGCGAGTTCGTCGTTGTCGATCACGGGGAAGGGCAAGTTGATGTGCCGCGCATGGTGGTGGCTGCAGGTCAACAGGTTGTGCCCTGGGCCGAGCAGCGTTCCCAGGCTGGTGACCAGTTCCTCCCGGATGGCGTCCAGCGGCGGGTTCGTCACCTGAGCGAACTGCTGGCTGAAGTAGTCGAACAGCATCCGTGGTCGGCTGGACAGTACCGCGATGGGCGTGTCCGTGCCCATCGATCCGAGCGCTTCGGCACCGGCTCGCGCCATTGGGGCGATGATCAACCGAAGCTCTTCCTGGGTGTAACCGAAGATCTGCTGCCGACGGGCCACCGATGAGCGGGTGTGCAGGATGTGCTCCCGCTCCGGCAGGTCCTCGAAGCTGAGCAGTTCCTGCTCGAGCCACTGCTGGTAAGGGTTTTCGTAGGCCAGCTCGGTCTTCACCTCATCGTCGGAGATCAGCCTGCCGGCGGCCGTATCGACCAGAAACATCCGGCCCGGCTGCAGCCGCCCCTTGTGGACGATGCTGGCCGGATCGAGGTCGAGCACGCCGGCCTCGGATCCGAGCACCACCAGTTGGTCGTCGGTGACCCAATACCGGCTGGGCCGCAGTCCGTTGCGATCCAACACCGCGCCGACGAGTGTGCCGTCGGTGAACGTGACGCATGCCGGACCGTCCCAGGGCTCCATCAGCGCCGAGTGGTACTGGTAGAAGGCCCGGCGAGCCGGGGACATCTGGGCGTGATGCTCCCAAGCCTCCGGGATCATCATCAGCACCGAGTGCGGCAACGACCGCCCCCCGAGGTGCAGCAGTTCGAGCACTTCATCGAAGGAGGCTGAGTCCGACCGGCCGTCGGTGATGATCGGGAAGATCCGTCGTAGGTCGCCTGGAATCACCTCGGTATACAGCAGGCTTTCCCGGGCCGCCATCCAATTGCGGTTGCCTTTGACGGTGTTGATCTCTCCGTTGTGGGCGATCAGCCGGTAGGGGTGCGCCAGCGGCCAGCTCGGAAAGGTGTTCGTGGAGAAACGGGAGTGCACCAGGGCCAACTCGGTGACCAACCGTTCGTCCGCAAGGTCCGGATAGAACGTCGCGAGTTGCTCGGTCGTCAGCATGCCCTTGTACACCAGCGTTCGAGCCGACAGCGACGGAAAATACACGTCGAGCTCATGCTCGATCCGTTTACGAGCGCAGTAGGTCATCCGGTCCAACTCGAGGCCTTCGACGCCGTCGCCCGGCCCGGTACCGGCCAGGAAGAGCTGGACGAAATGCGGCATGACCTCCCGGGCCACCCGGCCGACAGCGTCCGCCGCGATCGGCACCTCCCGCCAACCAAGCACGGCCAGCGATTCTTGCGCCGCGATCGCCTCGATCCGAGCGACCACTGTGCCTCGCTGCGCGTCGGCAACCGGCAAAAATGCCATGCCAACGGCGTATCGACCGGCTCGCGGCAACTCGAAGTCCACCACCGCGCGCAAGAACGCGTCGGGGACCTGCATCAGGATCCCCGCACCGTCTCCGACGTCGGGGTCGGCTCCGGTGGCCCCACGGTGGTCGAGGTTGTGCAATGCGGTAAGGGCGTGAACCACGATGTCGTGTCCGGGGGTGCCGCGCAACGTGGCGACCATGGCGACACCGCATGCGTCGTGCTCGCAGGCGGGGTCGTACAGTCCGGTCTGCGCAGGTTGAGCGGAGAACGGTATCAAAGACACGGGTCACCGTCCTCGGTGTGAGCTGTGGCGGCGAGGCCGAGCGACCTTACCTGGAGCGTGAGGCTGACGCTCGGACCGCAGCGACCGTCGCGCAAAAAAATCGTACTGCCGCTCGCCCCAGGTCCAGCGATTTCAACAGCTAGAATCCGCGATCTGGACCGCGGGTTTGCCGGGGAAGACCGAAAACCTCACACGCCGTGATCGCGCGAGATCCGCGCAAGGACGTCCAACAGCTTCCCGACTACCGGGAAACCTTCGCGACCGCGTCAGCGCCGTCGGGTGGGTCGGCCGATGCTGCGGTGCTTCGGCGCCCCAGGTACCACCACCACCAGGCACCGAAGGCGAACACCAGGACCGACGTCCAGACGTTCAGCCGCAGGCCCAACACGTGATTCGCCTCATCGACCCGCATGCTTTCGATGACCACCCGGCCCAGGGTGTACAGCATGATGTACGCCGCGAAGACGCGCCCCGGTGCGGGGTGGGCACGGCCGGGGCGGTCCCAGGCCAGCAGTACTGCCGCGACCAGCAGACACCAGACGGCCTCGTACAGGAAGGTCGGGTGGAACGTACCGAGCACCAGGGCGTTCCCTGAGGCGTCGGTCAGCGCCCGGCCGGCCGCGTGGTCCCAGGCGTGGATCTGCAGCCCCCAGGGCACGTCGGTCGCCGCGCCGTACAACTCGTTGTTGAAGTAGTTGCCGAAGCGGCCGATCGCCTGCGCGATCAACAGTCCGGGGGCCAGCGCGTCGGCAAATCCTAGGAAGCTCAGCCCATGGCGGCGGCAGCCGATCCACGCGCCGACCGCGCCGAACGCCACCGCGCCCCAAATGCCCAGGCCACCGTTCCAGGTCTTGATCGCATCCAGCGGCTGCCCGCCCGGGCCGAAGTATGCCTGCGGGGAGGAGATGACGTGGTAGAGCCGGCCGCCGACGATGCCGAACGGCACCGCCCACATCGAGACGTCGATCACCTTCTCGCCCGAGCCGCCTTGTTGCGAGACCCGGCGGATGGTCAACCAGGCGGCGAACGCAATCCCGACCAGGATGCACAGTGAGTAAGCGCGCAGCGGAAGCGGTCCGAGATACCAAACCCCCTGTTCAGGGCTTGGAATCACGGTCGGCGCGGCGATCGTCACTTGGTGGCTGGGGCCGTCGGCTTGGCGCTGCCCTTGGTGGCCGGCAGCGTGGTCGACTTCCCGCCGGTCAGCAGCGCAGCCTTGAACTGCTCCAGGTTGGCGATCTTCATCTTCTCGAAACTTATCGTGGTGCCGTTGGAGACGTACGTGGGGGTCGAGTTGATACCGCCCTTTGCACTGGCCTCATCAACGCGCTCGACGTACCCGTTGTACGTGCCGTCCTTGACGCACTGCGTCCAGGTCTCGAGTGCTGCGCCGGTGATGCCGGCGCTCTCGGCTGCTTGCTTCAGTGTGGCCTCGGGGTAACCGTCGCCTTCCTTGTCCGGCTGGAGCGCGAACAGCGCCTCGTGGTAGGCCATGAATTTGCCGGCATCGGCGGCGCAGGCGGCGGCGTTCGCGGCGGCGGTCGAAGAAGTCGATCCGAGTCCGGTCATCCCCGGGTTCTTTTCCAGGAAGTTCTTCATGTGGTAGACGAGTTTGATCTGGCCGGCGCCGGACATTTGCTGCAGCGTCGGAGCAAGTGCCTGGTCCTGGCTCTTGCAGGCCGGACACTGGAAGTCCTCGTACACGTCCACGGTCGGCGCTCCCGGCTGCAGCTTGTCGGCGGCGGTGACCACGATCCCCCCGGACTCACCGGTCGCGCCGGTCGGTGCCTTCCCTTCGGTGCTGCCAGAACTGCTGACGCCCATCCAGACCGCCAAGCTGACGCCAACCACGGCCAGCACAGCCACGAGGACGCCGGCGATCAGCCTGAGGCGCGACTCTTTCGGCGTCACCGCAGCGATCTTGGCAGCCCGATCAGCACGGTCTGCTCGGGCCTGCTTCCCCGATGTCATGGATTCCCCTCCAGGTCAATCGTTTCGACGCACCGGAGATCACGGCGCGTCGCTGATGTCGAGATTACTTGGTGGCCTGCTCGATGGCCTGCATCAACGTGTCTGGATTGATCGTGTTCAGCGACAGCTCCTGGCCGTTGAGCTTGAACGTTGGGGTGCCGTTCACCCCGCCGGCCAACGCCGCCTCCTGTGAGGCGAGCACATAACCGCGGTAGGTCCCGGCCGCCTCGCACTGCCGCCAGGTGCTCAACGCTGACCCGGTCAGACCGGCGTCGCTGGCGAACTCCTGGACTTGTTCGGGGGTAAACCCCTTGCCCTCACTGGGCTGATGACTCAAGGCAGCGTCGTGGTAAGCCAGGTAAGCACCGGCATCCGCGGCGCACGACGCCGCGTTGGTCACTGTCTTCGACGCGTCATTGCCCAGTTGGTCGTCGAGGAACACCATCGGGTGAAAGACCAGCCGTACCGCGCCGGTGCGGGCCAGTTCCGCGATTGTCGTGGCCACGCGTTCGTGGATCACAGCGCAGGTCGGGCATTGGAAGTCCTCGTACACCACCAGCGTGGGCGCAGCCGGCTTAGCGGTGGCGGCGTTCACGACGATGCCGGAGGCGGGGTCGGTCACGCCTTTGGGGAGCCGGAGCTCCCCCGAGGCCGGCGGGACCGACGTGACGCCGGATGAGCCGGTGGGTGAGCTATCGGCCAAGGGCGCCGTGCTGGTCGGGGGCGCTGTGCTGGTCTGGGCCGGAGAACAGCCGGTGACAACCAACCCGGCCATCAAGCACGCTGCAACTCGGAACCCGGCCTTGCGCATCATGCCGGCTTCCCGCTGGCTAGTCGCCGATCGACGGCGAACCTGCCCGGACCCCGCACCATCGTCCACATCCCGCACGCCGCGAGGAGTAGATCCCGGACGATCTCCTGGGGATAGGACGTCTGGTCCTGGTCGACCTGCCCACCCCCGCCAAAACAGCCGCAGTCGATGGTCAACCCGCGGGCCCAAGCCGAGGCGATCCCGGCGACGAAGACGACCATGAGGAACACGGCGAACGCGGCCACCGGGCGGGTGAACAGGCCGATCACCAATAACACCCCGACCAGGAGCTCGACTGCAGGCAGCACGTACCCGACGTACCCGGCCAGTTCGAACGGGAGCAGCTGGTAGGCCTGCACGGCACGAGCCGACGCCTGCGGGTAGGCGACCTTGGTCAAACCCGCGTACAGCAATGCTGCGCCCAGGATCAGCCGCGCGAGCAGGCTGATCCAGTCGGTCAGGCCGGTCCGGCCTCGGACGCTCGGACGCCGCGGGGTCGCCTGGCTCACGAATGCGATTCCGCCCGGACCCCGCGCACCAGCTCCGCCGTCACGGCCCGCAAAGCGTCCAGCCCGCGCGGGCCTTCATCGGCTGTCGCCGCAGCCTTGACCAACGCCGACCCCACGATCACCCCATCTGCGTAGGAAGCGACCTGGGCCGCCTGATCGCCGGTGGATACACCGAGACCTACGCACAGCGGCAGCTCGGTAATCGCCCGGGTACGCCGAACCAACTCGAGTGCGCCCGTCCCCACCTGTGCCCGGATCCCGGTCACCCCCATCGTCGAGGCCACATACACGAAGCCGCTGCTCGCCGCGGCGGTCATCGCCAGGCGAGCATCGGTACTGCTCGGCGCCACCAGGAAGATCCGGTCCAGTCCGTGTGCCGTCGAGGCTGCCCGCCAGTCCTGCGCCTCGTCCGGGATGAGGTCGGGCGTGATCACCCCGGTTCCTCCGGCGGCGGCTAGGTCCCTCGCAAAGGAGTCAACGCCATAGCGCAGCAACGGGTTCCAGTACGACATCACCACCGGCACGGCGCCGGCTTGAGCGATGGCCTCGACGGCCGTGAACACGTCGCGGATCCGAACACCGGCAGCCAACGCCTGCTGGGCGGCCCGCTGGATCATCGGCCCGTCCATCACCGGGTCGCTGTAAGGCAGTCCGACCTCGATGATGTCGGCGCCTGCCTCGATGACGGCGCGCATCGCGGCGATCGAGCCCGGCACGCTCGGATAGCCAACCGGTAGGTACCCGACCAACGCGGCCCGGCCTTGCGATCTGGTCGCAGACAATCGCTGCGACAGGAGGCTCACCATCCGCTCCCCTCGGCGTCCTGCACCGGCTCCGCAGTCTTACGCTCTTGCGCTTGCACCAGTTCGTCGCCGGTCACCAGACCGAACCAACGGGCGGCGGTGTCGACGTCTTTGTCACCGCGACCCGACAGGTTGACCAGCACGATGCCGTCACTGCCCAACTTCCGCCCGACCACCTGCGCGCCTGCCAGCGCATGGGCACTCTCGATCGCCGGGATGATGCCCTCGGTGCGGGACAGGAGACGGAACGCCTCCATCGCCTCCTCGTCGGTCACCGGACTGTACGTCGCCCGGCCGGTCGTGTAGAGGTGCGAGTGCTCTGGGCCGACGCTGGGGTAATCCAGCCCCGCCGAGATCGAGTGCGACTCGATCGTTTGCCCGTCCTCGTCCTGCAACAGGTATGTCGCGGCACCGTGCATGACCCCAGGGCTGCCAGTGGAGAACCGAGAGGAGTGCTGACCGGAAGCCACGCCCCGGCCGCCGCCCTCAAACCCGTACAAAGCCACCTGCGGGTCGGCCAGGAACGCCGAAAAGATGCCGATCGCATTGGACCCCCCGCCGACACACGCACACACGGCGTCGGGCAACCGGCCGGTCAGCTCCAGCACCTGGGCGCGAGCCTCGGTCCCGATCACCTCATGAAATTCGCGGACCATCGCCGGGAACGGGTGTGGTCCGGTCACCGTACCGAGCACATAATGGGTGTCCTCAACGTTGGTCACCCAATCCCGCAACGCTTCGTTCACGGCGTCTTTGAGGGTGCGGCTGCCGTGTTCGACCGGAATCACCTCGGCACCCAGGAGCCGCATCCGAGCGACATTGAGGGCTTGTCGCTCGGTGTCGCGTTGTCCCATGTACACGACGCATTCCAGGCCGAACAACGCTGCGGCGGTCGCGGTGGCGACACCATGCTGGCCGGCTCCGGTCTCGGCGATCACCCGAGACTTGCCCATCCTCCCGGTGAGCAGACACTGGCCGAGCACATTGTTGATCTTGTGCGAGCCGGTGTGGTTCAGGTCCTCGCGCTTGAGCAACACCCGAGCCCCGCCCGCGTGCTTGGCGAAGCGCGGCACCTCGGTCAGGATGCTGGGCCGCCCGGTGTAGGTCGCGTGCAGGTGGCTCAGTTCGGCCTGAAAGGCGGGGTCAGTCTTGGCCGCGAGCCGGGCCGCGTCGAGCTCTTCCAGAGCGGCGATCAGCGCCTCGGGCACGTACCGGCCCCCGAACTGCCCGAACCGCCCGATGCCATCCGATTGGTCTGGCACTGACCAAGCCGTCGCGTCCTGCGTGTTGGTCACTTCGTGGCCCGCCGTAGCGCCGGGTGAACGCCAGCCGCTACCAAGTTGGCCACCGCCTCGCGCGGATTGTCCCCAGTCACCAAGGCTTCGCCGACCAACACCGCGTTGGCGCCGGCCCGGCCGGCCTCGATGACGTCGTGTGGACCCCGGATCCCTGACTCGGCGATCCGGACGATGCCTGGAGGCAAGGTGGCGGCCACCCGGCCGAACACGGTCCGATCCACCTCAAGCGTCTTCAGGTTGCGGTTGTTGATACCGATGACGCGTGCGCCGGCCTCGACCGCGCGGGCGGCCTCGTGCTCGTCATGGACTTCGACCAGGGCGGTCATTCCCAGCGACTCGATGCGTTCGATGAGGCCGATCAGGGTCAACTGCTCCAGGGCCGCGACGATGAGCAGCACCAGGTCGGCCCCATAGGCCCGCGCCTCCCAGACCTGGTACGGCGTGACCACGAAATCCTTGCGGAGCAGCGGCACATCCACGCTGCGCCTGACCAGTTGGAGGTCGGCCAGGCTGCCACCGAACTTACGTCCCTCGGTGAGCACACTGATCACCCGCGCGCCACCGGCTTCGTAGTCACTGGCGATGCCGGCCGGGTCAGCGATCATGGCCAAGGCACCCTTACTCGGGCTGCACCGCTTGACCTCTGCGATGACCTTGACGCCCTCGCCCTGGCTCAGCGCGGCATACCCATCGCGGGACTGCGATTGCCGGGCGACCAACTCCTTGACCGCATTCAGCGGCGTCGCAAGCTCACGCTCGGCCAGGTCCTCACGCACCCCGGCGATGATGGTGTCAAGTACGTTTCCCACCTGGCCAGGGTAACGGGGGTCACCCTCAGGCCTTGCACCGGTCACCTATCGAGATGCCCGCGCAGCCAGGTTTGCCTTTCCAACCAGGGATTTGTCTGCGGTGGTCACCCGATTCCAAGCGGTGGCCACCAACTCGGATTGAGACCTCGGGCGAGCCCGAACACCACCAGACCCATCAGCCAGCCGGTCAGCAGCCGCCAGCGCCACCCTGCCAGTGCGGGCGGCATCCCGGCACGGCTCCGATGACCCCCCTGCTGGCGGTCCTTCACGAAACGTGCCGACATCACGACAGCCGCGCACACCAGCGCCACGAGGATCACCCCGAACGTTGCAACGAGGAAAGGGTGGTGTGACAGCGCGGCGCCCGGACGACCGGCGACCAGATCGGCGAATGCGCGTAGCCCGCCGCACGTGGGACACGGCGTACCGGTGGTCATCAGCCAAGGGCACACCCCCCAGGCCCCGAGCCGGTGCGGGTCACGCCACGACGTGGCCCACGCCAAGCCTGCGACGCCGCTCGCGGCAGCTGCGCTCGCCAGGTACAGCGCTGGCATCCTGAGAGATCGTCCTCGCACGCTCCCCCAGGTAGGACGCAGTGCCACACGACGCATGGCCACCACGTTAGGGGCCAGCCCCGCTGGGTTGTGGTCTAACCTGCACGTGACGACGCAGGTTGCGCCCTGGCGGCGTGCTCGAACTCCGGGCACTTGCCCGACGCCCGTCGCCAGCGAAGGAGAGGCATGACGGACACGCCACCGCCCCGGCCGCCTGAAGACGACGACGAGCCCCCGCAGTACGGTCAGCGCCTCCCCGGGTATGGGGCCGGCGGACCGTACGCAGCGCCGGGACCGCAGTCGCCATATAGCTCCGGATATGGCTCGGAGTCAGGCGGTCCATCCAACGACGGTCAGCCGTACCCGCCCCCGCCCGGCTACGGGCCGCCGTACGGAACGCACCCTGGCTACGGTTACGGCCCATATGGCGGCTACCCGAGCGCCCAGCCGCTGCCTCGCGGCCTGGCGATCAGCAGCTTGGTCTGTGGTCTGCTGGCACTGGTCACCTTTTGTCTGCCCCTGTTGCCGGTGCTGTTCGGCTTCGTTGCCCTCGGGTTGGGGGTGGCCGCGATCGGACGGGTCCGTCAGGGTCGCGCTGGTGGTCAGGGGATGGCCGTCACCGGAATGGTGAGCGGCGGCGTCGGCGTGTTCTTGGGCGTTATGGTCCTGATGGCGTTGGTTTCGCTACGGCCCTACTACGACGACCTGATGCGTTGCACGGATGGGCGATCGTCGACCAATCAGCAGCAGTGCATCGAACAGGTGCTTCAGCGGTGGTCGTCCAGTCGCTGAGGATCGGCACGAGAGACCCTGAACGAGGTCCAAACCGACGATAGCCCCGGCTCACTGAGCTCATCGGAGCCGCAGCAATCACCGACGTGCGTTGATGGAGTTGACCGACGCGACTGTGGCCGCCACTGCCGGAGCCGGCGATGCCCACACCGCCGACGACGTGGTGGACGGCCCGAGCTATGCCCGGGTTTCGCCCGTCCACCATCGTCCATGGGCCGGCAGCCTCGCGCTGACTGCGCGAGATGCCGCTAGTGCTGGCGAATCAGTGTGCTCGCGCAATCTCGGTGCGAACACACCGCAGACCTGCCCCGCAGCCAGACGCCGACCCCACGAAGGATATTGTCACTCGGCCTGGTACTTCAGCGAAATACTCAACTTCGTTCTGAAGACCACTTCGTCACCAGACAGGTCGATGTCCTGCTCGACAACTTCTGCGATACGTAGGTCGCGCAGGGTCTCCTTCGCGGTGTTTACAGCCTGCACCGCCGCGTCCTCCCACGAGGAAGCGCTGGTCCCGACGATCTCAACGATCTTGTAGACGCTCATTGACTCTCCTTTTGTTTGACTAGTCCGACCCTTGCAGGGTCGGAGTCCAATGGCCAGACCTGCGTCTCATCGCTCGAGAAGGCACAAAGGCCCGCTCGCGACGGAAAGACCTACGGCGAACACCGCGCACTCCCGACGCCGCACCGGCTGACACTGTGCATCAACGGTGAACTCGCCACGTCGCGCGCGTTGTCATCGGAACCCCACGTCTGAGCGGAGCAGGCGGTGCCCGACTCAGCCCCGCGTCGCGCTCTTTTCGGAAAAGCTCCCTTGACCCTTCTTGCTCGCCCTGTCCATGGCTACCCAGGCCACGATCCCGGCGATGCCGATGATCACCCCGACGATCCACATCCAGGGCACGACAAAGACGATGCCGAGGGAAATGATCAGTCCACCGAGCAAGATGACGCCGGTCCCGGTCCAGGATGCTGTGCTCTGACCGTGATTATCGGACACTGACATGTATCTCTCCTATGGCGTCCCCGCGAGGGCAGGTGCGCGAGGGCGGACCCGCTGCCGTGGAACGCCGATCGGGTGGCGCGGACGGTGACTCAGGTTGGCCGCGGGCCGACCTGATCGATCCCTATTGTGGCAGGCTGGCTCCGGCAGATGCGGCAAGGGCGCT
>CAJDWS010000134.1_pt1 | contig 14843 bp, 14 predicted proteins | sample 7391661 | NCBI WGS metagenome assembly CAJDWS01 (sample SAMEA7055725, study PRJEB34461) | soil metagenome | biome: terrestrial ecosystem; feature: Peninsula; material: soil | place: Antarctica | collected 2016 | reverse complement strand
TATCGCCCGGCGCTCGCGCAGGGCCTGAAAGCCATTGCCGAGCATCCCGAGCGGATGGATGAGATCTGGGAGGACTTGGAACGAATCTCCATCGACCATGCCCTGGCCGAACCGGCCGCCGCAGAGGGCAAGGTGGCCGTCGTACCGGCCGATTTCAGCTGGGACGACATCGGAGACTTCGCGTCGCTGAACGATCTGCTGCGGCAGCGGACGGACGCTCTTGCAGCAAACCGTGGATCGACTCGAGCCATTGTGTGACCACCGGATCGTCGTGGTCACCGGGCAACGGCACCGGGACGCAGTGCACCGGCAGCTGCCCGAGTTGGCCCGCGCAGGCTTGCTCGCCGAACCCGCCCGACGGGACTCGATGGCCGCCATCGGTCTGGCCGCCGCGGTGGTGGCACGTCGGGACGCTGGGGCGATCATCGGGTCGTTCGCCGCCGACCACGTCATCACTGACATCGAAGCATTCCAGGCCACCGTCAGCCAGGCCATCGTGCTCGCCCGGCAGGGCTGGCTGGCCACCATCGGCATCGAGCCAACCGAGCCTGCGACCGGGTTCGGCTACATCCACCAGGGTGAGCCGCTGCACGTGGACGGCGCGCCGGATGGGCTGCGGGTGAGCAAGTTCGTCGAAAAGCCGGACCGCGTCACCGCCCAGCGCTACCTGGAGACCGGCGCGTACCGCTGGAACGCCGGCATGTTCGTGGTCCGAGCCAGCGTGTTGCTCGACCTCTTGGAGCGCTATCGCCCGGCGCTGGCGCAGGGCCTGAAAGCCATTGCCGCGCATCCCGAGCGGATGGATGAGATCTGGGAGGACTTGGAACGAATCTCCATCGACCATGCCCTGGCCGAACCGGCCGCCGCAGAAGGCAAGGTGGCCGTCGTGCCGGCCGAGTTCAGCTGGGACGACATCGGAGACTTCGCGTCGCTGAACGACCTCCTGCGGAAGCGGACCGAGACTCACCAGCGCGACGAATTGCATGTGGTCGGCTCGCCGGAGCTGGTATTGGCCAGCGAGAGCACCGGTTTGGTCGTCCCTGCCGCGGGGCGGGTGGTGGCGGTCTTGGGGATGCAGGACGTCATCGTCGTCGACACCGGCGACGCGATCCTGGTGACCCGCACCGACCGCGCTCAGGACGTGAAAATGCTTGTCGACCGGTTGATCGAGGATGGGCACACGGCATTGACGTGACTGAACCGCACTGGTCTGGCGGTACGCTGCTTCGCGCACGAGCCTGCCAGTGGGTTTGGTGATTAGGCTGTCGCTATGCCAGACAACACCGCGCGCAGCGAGTCTGATCTCCCCATCCAATCGGTGTACGGGGCCGATGATCTCTCGGGTTTCGATCCGGCGGCACAGCTCGGGGAACCCGGTGAATACCCATACACCCGCGGGGTGTATCCGTCCATGTACACCGGGCGGCCATGGACGATGCGTCAGTACGCCGGCTTCGGCACCGCCAAGGAGTCCAACGAGCGCTATCACCAACTGGTCAAGGCTGGCACCGGCGGTCTGTCCGTCGCTTTCGATCTGCCCACCCAGATGGGCTATGACTCCGACGCCCCTCTGAGCAGCGGTGAGGTCGGCAAAGTCGGGGTCGCGATCGACTCGCTAGAAGATATGCGGATCCTGTTCAACGAGCTACCGCTGGACAAGATCTCCACGTCGATGACGATCAACGCGCCCGCCTCAACGCTGCTGCTGATGTACCAGTTGGTGGCTGCTGAGCAGGGCGTCGACCCCCAGCGGCTGACCGGGACGATTCAAAACGATGTACTCAAGGAGTACATCGCTCGCGGCACCTACATTTACCCCCCAGCCGAATCGTTGCGGCTCATCGGCGACATCTTCGGTTACTGCGCCAAGGAGGTGCCGCGTTGGAACACCATCTCCATTTCCGGTTATCACATGGCCGAAGCCGGGGCGACGCCCGCGCAGGAGATTGCGTTCACGCTCGCCAACGGCATTGAGTACTGCCGAGCGGCGCAGGCCGCCGGCTTGGACGTGGACACCTTCGCGCCGCGTTTGTCGTTCTTCTTCGTGGCTCGCACCACGTTGCTTGAAGAGGTGGCCAAATTCCGCGCCGCCCGCCGGATCTGGGCGCGGGTGATGAAAGAGCAGTTCAAGGCGGTCAACCCGAAGTCGCAGATGCTGCGTTTCCACACCCAGACCGCGGGTGTGCAGCTGACCGCCCAGCAGCCTGAAGTGAACATGGTGCGCGTGTCGCTGCAGGCGCTTGGTGCTGTCCTGGGCGGCACCCAGTCGCTGCACACGAACTCCTTCGACGAGGCCATCGCGTTGCCGACCCAGAAAGCCGCTCGGCTGGCACTGCGCACCCAGCAGGTCATCGCCTATGAGACCGATGTCTGCAAGACCATCGACCCGTTCGCCGGCTCGTACGTGATGGAGTCGATGACCGATGAGCTGGAGACGTCGATCACCCAGCTCATGCAGGCCGTCGAGGACAAGGGCGGCGCGGTCAAGGCGATCGAGCAAGGGTTCCAGAAGCAGGAGATCGAGCGGTCCGCGTATCGGATCCAGCTGGAGATCGACTCCGCCGAGCGCACGATCGTCGGGCTGAACAAGTACACGATCGACGCGGAGGAGAAGTACGAACCGCTTCGAGTCGACCCGACGATCGAGGCTGAGCAATGCGAACGACTGGACAAGCTGCGCAAGGAACGCAGCCAGGCAACTGTCGACGATGCGCTGGGGCGTTTGAAGAAGGCCGCTGCGGAGCCCGGCGGGGAGAATCTTTTGTACCCGATGAAGGATGCATTGGCCGCGATGGCCACCGGCGGTGAGGTGAGTAACGCCCTGCGCGATGTGTGGGGTACCTACACCCCTCGGGTCGCCTTCTAATCGACTGTCTAGCCCCGTCGCGTGGGATACCTCGATCCCACGCGGCGATCCGGTGAACAGCGGGTACATCGAGCAGTTACCGTGCCTATGTGAGTGCGGGCGTGGCGTCGACGGTCCCGGGTGAGGTGGTGACCGGGCCGCTGGGCTTGGCCATCGATTCCCTTGAGCATGAGCTGGTGATCTTTCGTCGTGACCTGCACCGGAATCCCGAACTCGCCTGGCAAGAACAACGGACGACGCAGCGGGTCGCTGACCGCTTGGAGCAGGCCGGACTGGAGCCACGTCGGCTGGAGACTTCCGGGCTGAGCGTTGACCTCGGACCGGTGGACGCGACGTATCGGGTCGGGTTGCGCGCCGACCTGGACGCCTTGCCGCTGCCCGAACGGACCGGGTTGCCATTCGCCTCCCGCGTGCCAGGGGTCAGCCATGCCTGTGGTCACGATGTGCACACCACGGTGCTGCTCGGGGCTGGTCTCGCGTTGGCGACCCAGCAGGCGGCGCTGACCGAGATCGGGCTCGCCGTCCGGCTCTTCTTTCAGCCGGCCGAGGAGGTCATGCCCGGCGGCGGCCGGATGCTGGCTGACACGACGCTGCTGCGTGACTTGGATCGGGTGTTCGCGGTGCACTGCGATCCGCGCCGGGACGTGGGGACGGTGGGTCTGCGCGTCGGAGCGATCACCGGCGCGTCCGACGCGATCACCGTGCGTTTGTCCGGCAAGGGTGGGCACACCTCTCGCCCGCACCTGACCGCCGATCTCACCTACGCGTTGGCCAAGGTCGTCACCGACGTGCCGGCCGCATTGTCCAGGCGGCTCGACCCACGGGCAGGTGCGGCGCTGGTGTGGGGGAGTATCCATGCCGGCCATTCCCCGAATGTGATCCCGGATCAAGGGGAAGTGCAGGGCACGTTGCGGATGCTGGATGCACAGGCTTGGGCGGGATCGGAGGACATGGTTCGCGGACTCATCGCACAAGTTGTGGCGCCGTACGGCGCGCACTGCGAGGTGGACTACCGCCAGGGGGTTCCGCCGGTGGTCAACAGCCGCAGTGGTATCGACGCGTGCGCCTGGGCAGCCGCTCATGCCATCGGCCCGGACTCGATCGGATCAACCGAGCAATCGTTGGGTGGGGAGGATTTCGCCTGGCTGTTGCAGACCTGCGAGGGCGCCTTGGTCCGGCTGGGTACCCGCACTCCCGGTGGCTGCACGTACGACTTGCATCGGGGCGACCTGATCGCCGACGAGGACTCGATCGGTTGCGGTGCCAGGTTGCTCGCCGCAGCGCCGTTCGGAGCGCTGGCCGTCAGGGACGTGCCGCAGACCGCGGGCTACGGGCCCAGCTGAGCGCGTATCGGCGGAATGTCTTGGCGAAGCCCTCGGCCCGCGCCTACCCTAAGCGGTGACCCGCTGCCGCGGGCCAGGCAAGCGAGCAGGGAGTCTTATGCGCAAGACCACGAGCTTGCTCACCGTGCCCGGGCTGGTTGTTTCATTGTTGCTGGCGGGGTGCGGTGGCTCGTCGAAGACGGCGACCGCGAGCAATACGGTTGCCGCCGGTTCGACGGCCGGCGTGGCCGACAGCACTGCGGACCCGGTCAGCCAGTGCCCGGCCAACAACACGCAAGCGTTTCCCAAGACGCGTTTCGTCACCAACCTGGCGCTGGGCTCGGGCGCCTTCTACCAGTGGCTGTATAAGCCGTACCGTGCGGGCAAGTTCCAGAAAGGCGTCAACGGGCGGACCATGACGGTGGTCAAGGGTGGGCTGGCCGGTGCGTTCGCCGCGAAACAGCTCAAGGACGCCACGAAGAACGTCAAAGCCGATCCCGGGCTGTGCAAAGTCTTCATCAACCCACTGACCAAGCTGAGCAACACTCTGGACGGCCTCAAGGACAGGATCGCCAGCGGCGACCTCGGCGCGATCGCCGGAGCCGGGAGCGCCATGGACGAGCTGCTCAACACGGCCAAGAGCAAAGGTATCGAGGTCACCCCGCAGGAGAGCGTCAAACTCTAAGCAGCGTTGCCTACCGTTTGGCGGTCGGCGTTGTGGTCACGATGCCGACGCGAAGCCTTTGAGAGAGTGTGAGCATGGCCGCGCACGTCGAGTTCCCCCCGCTGGCGCAGCTGCGAACGCGCCGCAGCGCCAAATGGACCCAGTACGACGCCGACGTCTTGCCGATGCCGGTGGCGGAGCACGCGCCGCAGCGCCAAATGGACCCAGTACGACGCCGACGTCTTGCCGATGCCGGTGGCGGAGCTGGATTGCCTCCTGGCCGAGCCAATCGCGCGGGTGCTGATCGACGCCGTGCGACGCGGCGACACCGGGTACCCGCCGATGGATGGCGAGCCTGGGGCTGCGTTCACCGACTTCGCTCGATGGGCGTGGGGGTGGGCGCCGAACCCGCAACGAACGATCCTCGCCTCGGATGTCAGTGCCGCAGGCATCACCGTCCTGAGGACGCTCCTGTCGCCCGGCGCGCCGGTAGCCATCTCATCTCCCGTCTACCCGCCGTTCCATGTCTGGCCCGGCCGCGCCGGGATGCAGCTCGTCGACGTACCGCTGCTCGGGCCCGAACAACAGTGGAAGCTCGACTTAGCCGCTCTGGAGCGGACATTCGCCGACGGGGTCCGGGGCTATGTCCTGTGCCACCCACACAATCCGGTGGGCCGTCTGGTTCCACCTGCTGAGCTGGCCGAGCTCGCCGAGCTGGCCGCCCGGTACGACGTCCTGGTGGTCTCTGATGAGATTCATGCCCCGCTGACCCTGCCAGGGCACCAGTTCACGCCGTACCTGACCGTCTCCGACGCGGCCCGGCGGACCGGGGTGGCGCTGCATTCACCGAGTAAGGCCTGGAATCTGGCGGGCCTGAAGGCAGCGTTTTTGATCTTCGAGGACGAGCGTTGGGAGGCGCTCCTGGCCAGGCAGCGGCGGGCATTTCGGCGCGATGGCGGCGGTTCCGGCCTACCGGCAGGGACGCGAGTGGCTCGGCGCGCTGATCGAGCACCTGGCCGCCAACCACGCACTGCTGCAGCAGGAGTTGGCCGCCAAACTCCCGGCCGCTGCCTGCACGCCCGCGCAGGCCGGCTACCTGGCGTGGATCGACGTCCGCTCCTGCGGGTACGGCGAGGAGCCGGGGCGACGGATCTTGGACGTGGGCCGGTTGGCGCTGGGCTTCGGGTCGACCTTCGGTGCCCCCGGTGCCGGACACGTCCGGATGAATCTCGGTTGCCACCCCGACCTGATCCCGCAGGCAGTCGACCGAATGGTGGCCGCCCTGCCGTAGGGATCGCCGCTACGACGTAGCGTGCAACCGTGCCAGAGCTCATTCAACAGCCCACCCGGATCCCCGCCGCGGGCGGAAAAACGATCGACGAGCATGTTGGTCTGGCCAGCACCGGACACGACGTCGTTTCGGTGGCCTGCATGTCGGCGCCAGGCGGGTGGACCGAACCCCACCAACGCCCTGAATTCGACGAGGTCACGGTGCTCCTGTCCGGGCTGCTGCTGGTCGATCACGACGGGGGACAGGCTCGGGTCAAGGACGGTCAGGCCATCATCGTTCGCCGAGGTGAGCGGGTCCGCTACACCGCTGGGCCGGACGGAGTGCGCTACCTGTCGATCTGCCTGCCGGCATTCAGCCAGTCCCGAGCGCACCGGGAGGATTGATCGCTCGGATCAGGGTGCCGTCAGCTGCGTCATGGTCGCGTGGACGGCTGCCAGGCGTCGGGCGGCTTCGGTTTGGGCGAGCTCGAGTCCGCCGTCCAGTTGACCGTCGGTCCCCACCGGCACGATCGCCTCGAGGTAGACCTTGAGCTTTGGTTCGGTGCCGCTCGGGCGCACGATGACCCGGGTGTCGTCGCGCAAGTGGTAGCGCAGCGCGTCGGTCGGCGGCAGGTCCGCGCCACCGTCGTCCAGGTCGTCCCACGAGGTCACCGCCACATCCCCGATCCGCGATGGCGGATGCTGGCGCAGCCGGGCCATCACGGCGTCGATGACCGACAGGTCCGTGACGCGGACCGAGAAGGCGTCGCTGGCATACACCCCATGCTGCTGGTACAGCTCGTGCAGGCGTTGCGTCACGCTCTGCCCACGCTGCTTCAAGGTCGCCAGGAACTCGGCGAACATGAGGGCAGCGCTGATCCCGTCCTTGTCGCGGACCAGGTCGGGAGCCACGCAGTAGCCCAGCGCTTCCTCATACCCATAGGCCAGCCCAGGCGTCCGAGCGATCCACTTGAAACCGGTCAGTGTCTCGGCCGAACCCAGCCCGGCGTGCTGCGCGATGGCAGCGAGCAGTCGGGAGGACACGATCGATCGGGCCAACACACCACCGGGCCGCACCCCGCGCTCGACCAGGTAGACCGCCAACAGGCTGCCGAGTTCGTCACCGCGCAGCATCCGCCAGCCCCGCGGATTGTCTACGGTGGCCGCGCCCGGATCCGGTACGGCGACCGCACACCGGTCGGCGTCGGGGTCGTTGGCGATCACCGCGTCGATCCGTCGGCTGTGGTCCGACCCGGCCTGATCGTCCAGCCGCCGAGCGAGGTCGAGTGCTTTGTCGGTAGCGCCGGGTTCTTCGGGGTTCGGGAAGGCCACGGTTGGGAAGTCCGGGTCGGGGTCGGCCTGCTCGCTCACCGCGACCGGCGCACTGAACCCCGCCATCTGGAAGGCCCGATGAATCACGTCCCCGCCCACCCCGTGCAGGGCCGTGTACACCAGGTTGACCTCCCGGGGACCGTTCGGTGTCAGGATCCCGGTGACCGCTGCGACGTAGTCCGCAACGATGGACGGCTCAAGCACGGTCCAGCCGTCGTCGGCCCGTTCGACATCGGCCGTCGCCTGGATCGCCAGGATCTGGGTGCGGATGTCCAGGTCGGCCGGGGGGATGATCTGCGCGCCGTCGCCGAGGTACACCTTGTATCCGTTGTCCTGCGGCGGGTTGTGGCTAGCCGTGACCATGACCCCGGCATCTGCCCCGAGGGTGCGGATGGCGAACGCCAGCACCGGCGTGGGCAACGCTGCGGGCAGCAGCAGGGCCCTGCCTCCCGCGGCCGTGACGACCGCACAGGTGTCGATCGCGAAGTCCAGCGAGCCGTGCCGGGCGTCGTACCCGATCACCACGATCGGGTTGGCGATGCGCTGCTTGAGGTACGCGCTCAGTCCGGCGGCCGTGCGGATCACCACCGCGCGGTTCATCCGGTTCGGGCCCGGGCCCATCGCACCGCGCAGCCCGGCGGTCCCAAACTCGAGCAGACCCGCGAAGCAGTCCGTCAGGATGCGCATGGCCTCACCGGCCTGCTCGCCCCCAGCGCGAGCACGGTCCAAGACATCGTCGAGCTGGGCTCGGGTCATCGGATCGGGATCGTCACCGACCCAGCGTTCGGCCGCATCGAAGAGGTCGGCGCGCAGCGGTTCGGCGGTCTGCGGGCGATGGTGACGCATGGGTCGCAGCTCCTCGGCGAAACAGGCCCACGATGACTCGCGGAAGGGGACTGAGCGGCATGGCGCCACCCTCGACGTGGGCCGTGAGCCGCACTGGAAGCGCGTCGGCTCAGGGGGCAGCCTAACTGCTTCACGGTCCACCGCTATCGTGAGCGTAGAACCAGCGATTCGTGTCGGGCGCTGTAATGACGCGAACGCTGTGCGAATGTGGGGCCTGAGTGAGTGAGGGCACAACCCTGTGCCACGCCCGCTGGTGGCGCGGTGCCGTTTCATGAGATCCATGGACTTGTCGCGCCGGCCGGACTGATTGGCCGGGGTCGCGACGGGGCACCCGATGAGAAGGAGTCGAAACCGATGGTCAATATGCCCGATCTGAGTGGGTTGGTGGACAAGGCCCAAAAGGTTATTTCGGACAACTCGGACAAGGTCCGCACCGGGTTGGACAAAGTGGAGCAGGTGGTCAACAAGTCCACCGGCAGCAAATTCTCTGACCAGGTCGCCAAAGGCAGTGAGCTGGTCGGCAATGTGCTCGGCGTGGCCAAGGACGAGGGTCCGAGCAGCAAGCGCGACCCAGACTCCATCCCCACCATGCCCACCGCGCCCGCCCCAAAGCCAGCCAAGACCACGCCCGTGAAGGCCACCCCGGTCAAGGCCACCCCAGTCAAGAGCGCTTCGCCGAAGGTCACGCCCGCGCAGGACACGCCGCCGACGACCCCCTCGGCCTGACCTCAACTGGCTGATCAGTACGAAGCATGACGAAGGGGCCCGGGATGACCCGGGCCCCTTACCGATTGTCCGGTGGGCTACTCCGCGGCCTCGGCGGCCTCGGCGTCCTTGATCTCGCCCAAGACCATGCCGGAGGTGACAGTCTCGCCGACGGCCGCCTTCAGCCCGGTGACGACGCCTGCCTTATGCGCGTTGATGGGCTGCTCCATCTTCATCGCCTCCAACACGATGAGCAGGTCGCCTTCAGCGACGGTTGAGCCCTCCTGCACCGCGATCTTGACGATCGTGCCCTGCATCGGCGCGGTGAGCGAGTCACCCGAGGCCGCCGCTCCGCGTGCGCCAGCGCCGCCAGAGCGCCGGGGGGCCTTACGACGTGAGCTCGACGCTGCCGCGCCGCCGCCCCCACCGCCGAGCGCAAGGTCGCCCGGCAACGAGACTTCGAGGCGCTTCCCACCGACCTCGACGACGACTTTGGTGCGCTCCGGCGGTGGTTCCACGGCGTCCGCAGTGGGCCCGCTATACGGCTCGATCGTGTTGTTGAACTCGGTCTCGATCCAGCGGGTGTGCACACTGAACGACGCTTCGGGATCGGCTGGGGCGAACGCTGGGTCATCGACGACCGCTCGGTGGAACGTCAGCGCCGTCGGCATTCCCTCGACTTCAAACTCAGCCAGTGCCCGACGCGACCGTTCCAGCGCCTCTTGCCTGTTTCGACCGGTGACGATGAGCTTGGCCAGCATGGAGTCGAACTGACCCGAAATCACATCACCCTGCTCAACGCCCGAATCCAGCCGGACGCCGGGCCCGCTTGGTGGGTTGAAGGTCATCACCGTGCCAGGAGCCGGCAGGAAGTTACGACCAGGGTCTTCGCCGTTGATCCTGAACTCGAAGGAGTGCCCACGCAGCTGCGGATCGGAGTAGCCGAGTTCTTCACCGTTGGCGATTCGCAGCTGTTCGCGGACCAGGTCGATGCCGCTGACCTCTTCGGAGACCGGGTGCTCGACCTGGAGTCGGGTGTTGACCTCCAAGAACGAGACGGTGCCGTCGACGGCGACCAGGTATTCGCAGGTGCCGGCGCCCTCGTAGTGGGCTTCGCGCAGGATGGCCTTGCTCGCCCGGATCAGCTCGGCGTTCTGCTGATCGGACAGGAACGGCGCTGGAGCCTCTTCCACCAGTTTCTGGTGGCGGCGCTGCAGCGAGCAGTCACGGGTCGAGACCACGACGACGTTGCCGTGCTGGTCGGCCAGGCATTGGGTTTCCACGTGTCGCGGTTGGTCCAGGTACCGCTCGACAAAGCATTCGCCGCGGCCGAAGGCGCTGACCGCTTCGCGTACCGCGGACTCGAACAACTCCGGGATCTCCTCAAGGGTGCGCGCCACTTTCAGGCCGCGCCCGCCGCCGCCGTACGCGGCTTTGATCGCTACCGGAAGTCCGTGTTCCTGCGCGAAAGCCACGATCTCGCTGGCGTCATCGACGGGGTCCTTCGTGCCCGGAACCAACGGAGCGTTCGCGCGCGTCGCGATGTGACGTGCCTTGACCTTGTCGCCGAGGCTGTCGATGGCCGCCGGTGGCGGGCCGATCCAGATCAACCCGGCGTCCAGGACGGACTGGGCGAAGCCGGCGTTCTCGGCAAGGAAGCCATACCCAGGATGCACGGCATCGGCGCCGGACTCCTGCGCGATCGCCAGCAGCTTTTCTTGGACCAGGTAGGAGTCGCCGGGCGTGGAGCCGCCCAAGGCGTACGCTTCGTCCGCGACTTTCACGTGCAAAGCGTCTCGGTCGGGCTCTGCGTAGACAGCAACGGAGCCGATCCCACTGTCCTTGCACGCACGTGCGATACGGACGGCGATCTCGCCACGGTTTGCGATGAGGACTTTGGTGATGGACGCCATGGTCGGGACTCTAGCGCGCCGCCAAGCCCGGGTATCCCCATGTGCGGGGCCTGGTTGACGGACGTGAGCGCCACCACAATCGGCGGCAAACGTGCGTCCGTCAGCGGGTCCTCATTCCACCGAGGCAAGATCCTCTCGGCATCGTCGGGCGAGTTCGTTCAATTCCTCGATCAGGCCTTCCAGGTCCTGGCGACGCTGCTCAAGGTCAGCGCGCCGGTCATCGATCTGCTGCAGCACGTAGCGCAGTTGGCCCGCCTCGCCGGGGATGCCGTCGTACATGTTGACAATTTTTTTGATCTCATCCAGGGGGAACCCGAGACGTTTGCCGCGCAAGATCAGGGCGAGCCGGATTTTGTCCCGCCGATGGTAGACCCGCTGGGTTCCACGACGCTCGGGGCAGATCAGGCCGAGCTCCTCGTAGTGCCGGACCGTTCGGTGGGTGACGCCGAACTCGGCGCCGATCTGCGCGATGGTCGAGGTTTGCTCGCCCCCGTCGGTGGCCAGGTCCCGACCCGCGCCCGGCGGTGCATCCGCTTCTGCATCCGGTCCCTCGTCGTCGGCCGGCTCGACGGTCGCCGATGCGCTTGGCTGGCTCGGCATGGCGCTCATTCCTTTCCGTTTACGTCAATTCTTGTCCACCCACCTCGCTAACCGGCCGCCAAGGGGGTTGCACTAACTACGATCGCAGTCAACGAGCCTGCTGACGAAGGAGTCGACGCCCATGTTTGAGCTGTCCGCGGATCATGAGGACTTCCGCCGCGTGGTGCGGGACTTCGCCGAGCGCGAAGTGGCTCCGCACGTTGCTCAGTGGGACAGGGACCAGTATTTCCCGACTGAGCTGGTCCCCAAGATGGGTGAGCTCGGCCTGTTCGGCCTGGTCGTCCCAGAGGAGTACGGCGGCTCGGACGGCGACTTCACCTCGTTGTGTGTGGCCATCGAGGAGCTCGGCCGCGTCGACCAGGGGATCGGCATCACCTTGCAGGCTGGTGTCGGCCTGGGCATCAATCCGATCCTGACCTACGGCACGCCCGAGCAGAAGCAGCAGTGGCTGCCGGCGTTGGTCGAGGGCAAGGCCCTGGCCGGGTTCGGTCTCACCGAGCCGGACGCCGGGTCGGACGCCGGCGCTACCAAGACGCGGGCCAAACTGGTGGACGGCCAGTGGGTCGTCAATGGCGCCAAGGCCTTCATCACCAATGCGGGCAGTTCGATCACCTCAGTGGTCACCGTGACCGCCCGGACCGGCGAGGGCGCGGACGGCAAGCCCGAGATCTCTTCGATCATGATTCCCAACGGCACCCCGGGCTTCACCGTGGAGCCGCCGTACCACAAGCTTGGCTGGCACTGCTCGGACACCCATGGCCTGACGTTCGAAAACTGCAAGGTCCCCGAAGGCAACTTGCTCGGCGTCCAGGGCAAGGGCTTCTCTCAGTTCCTCAAGACCCTCGACGATGGCCGTATCGCCATCTCCGCGCTGGCTTGCGGGATGGCTGTGCGGATGTTGGAAGAGTCCGTGGCCTACTCCAAGTCGCGGTTGGCCTTCGGCCGGCCCATCGGTGTCAACCAGGGCGTCTCCTTCAAGATCGCCGACATGTACGTCGCGGTTGAGGCAGCTCGGGCGTTGACCTACAAGGCGGCCTGGCTCAAGGATGAGTTGCACGCTGGCCGTAGGTCGGTTCAGGAGGTCAAGACGGCCGCGTCAACCGCGAAGGTCTACTCCACCGAAGCCGCGGTCACCGCCACCCGGTTGGCCGTGCAGATCTTCGGCGGCAACGGATTCATGGAGGAGTACCCGGTCGCTCGGTTCTACCGGGACGGGAAGATCCTGGAGATCGGCGAGGGCACCTCGGAGGTGCAGCGCATCCTGATCGCTCGCTCGCTGGGCATCCCGGGCAACTGAGCTACGGACCCCAGCAACGCTGCTCGAAGATCCGCCCAAGAGAGGAAATGTCATGACGTCCGCTGCCTTCGCGGGCCCCACCCCGGCCGACAACGGCGGCGACGCACGAGTCGCCGATCTGCGTCGCCGGATGAACGAGGCGTACGACGCCTCCGCCCAACTGCCAGAGAAGGCCAAGGCCAAACTGGACAGAGAAGGCAAGATGTTCGTCCGCGATCGGATCAGCCTGCTCTTTGATGAGGGCAGCTTCGTCGAGGACGGGCGCTACGCAAACTCGATGGCGGGCGGGCTGCCCGCTGACGGTGTTGTGACCGGTCGCGGCACGGTCGACGGCCGGGGCGCAGTCGTGATCGCCAACGACCCGTCGGTCAAGGCCGGTTCGTGGGGTGCGCGCACCGTGGAGAAGATCGTTCGGGCGACCGAGATGGCCCTGCGCGAGGAGTTACCGGTCTTCTGGTTCGTGGACTCCGCTGGGGCCCGGATCACCGATCAGGTCGAGATGTTCCCCGGCCGTCGCGGCGCCGGCAATATCTTCCACAATCAGATCGCGTTGTCTGGGAGGGTGCCGCAGATCTGTTGCCTGTTCGGGCCCTCTGCAGCCGGCGGTGCGTACATCCCGAGCTTCACCGACATCGTGATCATGGTTGAGGCCAACGCCTCGATGTACCTGGGCAGCCCCCGCATGGCCGAAATGGTGGTCGGTGAGACGGTCACGTTGGAGGAGATGGGCGGGGCGCGGATGCACTGCACCGTCTCCGGGGTCGGTGATCTGCTCGCCGAGAACGATGCGGAGGCCATCGAGCTGGCCAAGTTGTACTTCTCGTATGTGCCATCCACGTGGCAGGACGAACCCCCGATTTACCATGTCGAAGAACCAAGTGAGCCGCTCACCCGGGCCACCGTGCCCGAGATCGAGTCCATGCCGTTCGACATGCACATCGTGATCGATGGTCTGGTCGACGAACACTCGTTCTTCGAAATCAAACCCCTGTTCGCCGGAGAGCTCATCATCGGTTTTGCCCGCATGGAAGGGCGCACCGTGGGCATCATCGCGAACAACTCCGCCGTCAAAGGCGGCGTCCTGTTCGTCGACAGCGCAGACAAGGCCACCCGATTCATCTGGTTGTGCGACGCCTTCAACATCCCGCTGCTCTATCTGGCGGACGTGCCTGGGTTCATGATCGGTTCCGAGGTGGAGCGGGCCGGCATCATCCGGCACGGCGCCAAGATGGTCGCAGCCGTTTCTGAGGCGACCGTGCCGCAGTTCTGCATCGTGGTGCGTAAGGCGTACGGCGCCGGGCTCTACGCGATGGCGGGGCCCGGGTTCTGCCCGGATGCCACCATTGCGCTCCCCACCGCACGCATCGCCGTGATGGGCCCCGAGGCAGCGGTCAACGCCGTGTACGCCAACAAGATCGCCATGATCGAGAACGCCGAGGATCGAGAGCGGTACATCCAAGAGAAGCGTCGCGAATACGAGAAGGACGTGGACCTGGAACGGCTCGCTGCCGACCTGGTCCTGGACACCGTGATCGAGGCCGACGCGCTGCGCGGCGAAATCCTCCTGCGACTGCGGTATTCGGCTCGCAGGGAGCGTCGCTTCAGCGATCGACGGCACGGCGTCTACCCGGTCTGAGAGGGGCGCCTGGCGACCAGTTGCAACCGCATCGTCCCGTCGTTCTCGGGCCGCGGCGGTTGCACGTGGCGCGCCACCACGCGTAGGCCCTCGCCGTCTGGGCCGATTTGTATCGGCCGCAACGAGCGGCTATCGTAAGCGAGCCGCTTCCGCACCACGTCCCTTTGGGGCCAACGCGAAGGCAGCTGATCGACGAAGCAGGACGGCGGGTTCGCTCAATTTGACCGGCCTAGCGCCAATCGATACGTTAGCGGAGTTGCCCCCAGCTGATACGGCGAAAGCCGCGATGTCGGGTGTGCATGTGATGTTTGAGAACTCAACAGCGTGCTAAAAATCGATGCCAAGTTTGTTGGTTGATGCTGGCTCATGTGTTTCTGCCTTGTGTGTTGGGGT
>CAJDWS010000046.1_pt1 | contig 15104 bp, 14 predicted proteins | sample 7391661 | NCBI WGS metagenome assembly CAJDWS01 (sample SAMEA7055725, study PRJEB34461) | soil metagenome | biome: terrestrial ecosystem; feature: Peninsula; material: soil | place: Antarctica | collected 2016 | reverse complement strand
ACCAGCATCGGGTCGAAGGCCAAGGCGTTGGGGTCATCAAGGAGAGCGTTGAGCATCTGGTAGTAGCGCGTCGGCGTGAGGTCGAAGAAGGCCTTGATCGAGTCCTCCTTGATCCCGGGATGCTTCCACCACTGCCGCTCGAATGACAGAAGCTGCCGTTCGCGCTCACTCAATCCTTGTGCAGCAGTCTCTTCCTCGTGGTGCTGCGCCGTACCGTCCATGCTGTCCCCTCCCACGATCTGCTCCGCCATCGTCGCGAACGCTTCGTCGTGTCTGGATGGTCCAGCCTGCCCCGTGCGGAGCTGTTGAAGACGCCGAGAGGTTCACAAACGACAACGCTGTGATTCTACGTCCGCAGACCGGGTGGAGCGCGCGCTCGCCCAGCGAGTCGGCTCTACGCCCTGACGGAGCATGACGGAGTACAGCTGGCTCGCCGCCAGCCGAAGGCGGTACCAGCCCCCTGTACCGGTACCGCCCGCAGCGTTCTACCCCTGGACCGTCCCGACACTCATTCTGTCTGGATCGCGGCCAGCACGTTCATCCGGCCTGCGCGGTACGCCGGCCAGAGCGCAGCCAGCACCCCGACGACGATCGCCGCAACCAGGAACACACCGAGTTGGCCGAAGGGGATGCGCAACTCGGTCAGGCCTTGATCGGCCAGCGCCCGCTGCAGCGCCCAGCCGAACAAGACGCCAAGACCCAGCCCGACCACTGAGCCGAGCAGCGCGATCACCACCGACTCCAGACGGATCATCTGGCGAAGTTGCCCAGCCTTCAGCCCGACGGCCCGCAACAGCCCGATCTCTCGAGTCCGCTCCAGCACCGACAAGGCCAGGGTGTTGATGATCCCCAGCACCGCGATCACGATGGCCAACCCGAGGAGCGCGTAGATGACCATCAGGAACTGATCCAGACTCGCGCTCTGCGCCTTGGCGTACTCGGCCGGATCCTGCACCGAGACCATCGGTAGGTCCTTGACCACGGCATCCAGACCGCCTCGTACGGCCGCCAGGTCCGCGCCAGGTGTGGCACTGATGGCCAGGGAACTGTCAGCGGCCGGCAGACCTGCTTTGGTCAACGTGTCCAGCGTGGTCAAGATCGCCCCGAGGCCACTGGCCTGCTCGGTCGAGAAGGTCGCGACGACCTTCAGCGGGGTGTCCCGCCCGTTGAGCTTGGTGGTCAGCGTGTCGCCGACCTTTCGGCCCTGTTCCTGGGCGTAGTCCTTGTCCAGCATGACCGTGCCCGTCGTGAAGTCAGACAGTCGGCCGGACTCAATCTTCTGCGCCACGATCTGGTCGAAGCCGTCGGGCGAGATCGCCGAGAGGAACGTCGTCTCACGATTCACCGTGGCAAACGTGAAGCGCTGTCGGTAGACCTCCCGGACGCCCTCGACCTTGGCCATCCGGTCACCGATCGCGGTCGAGAAGTCGCCGAAGCCGGCGTTTTGGACCAGGAAGTCGCCGCGCAATGCTTTTTGGACCAAGACGTCGGTGCTGGCCTTCGTGGTCGCCGTGAGCGCGCCCGCGGCGGTGACCAGGGTCAGGCCGATCATCAACGCTGACGCGGTCGCCGCGGTCCTTCGCGGGTTGCGGACGGCGTTGAGCTCGGCGAGCTTGCCCACCTGGCCGAACAGCGCACGGTAGATCCGCCCGATCAGCCAGACCACGGGGCGGCCTAGCAGCGGGGTCACCCCGGCCACGCCGAGCATGGTGAACAGCGCACCCGCACCGACCCAGGCGAGCTGCTGCGGCACATCCAGGAAGAGCCCCGCCACCAAGGCAGCGACCCCGACGGCAGTTAGGGTCAGCCCGACCACCGTTCGCTTGCCCAGGTCGGCCTTGCCGGTCAGCACATCACCGCTCATCGCCGCGACCGGTGACACCTTGGCGGCCCGGCGGGCCGGCAGGTACGACGCGACCATGGTCACCAGCAGCCCAACGGCGTACGACGCAATGACCGTCCTCGGCGCCAGGGTGAACCCGACGTCTCCCAGTTCCAGGCCGACCGAGCCCATCACCATGGCGATCAACCGGGCCAGTCCGAATCCGACCAGGATGCCCACGGTCGATCCCACCAGACCGATGGCCAACGCCTCGAACAGCACCGAACGTCGCACCTGTGCCCGGCTGGCACCGATCGCGCGCAGCAGGGCAAGTTCCCGGCTGCGCTGGGCGACCAGGATCGAGAACGTGTTGACGATCAGGAAAGAGCCGACCAGCAGTGCCACCCCCGCGAAAACCAGCAGGAAGGTGTTGACAAACCCCAGCCCCTGGGCGATGGCGTCGTCGGCCTGATGAGCCATCTCGGCGCCGGTCACCGACTCGAAGTCGGAGGGAATCACCGTGCCGACCCGGTCAGCCAGTACTTCGGGGTCAACCCCGGACTTACCGGTGACCCAGACGGTTTGCCAGACATCCCGGCCCTCGCTGAACAATTCTTGGGTGAACTCTGGAGTGAACAGCGCGTACGTAGCGCCGACACTGGTGTTCTTCGAGCCGAACAGCGCCGTGCCGACGATTTTGGCCCGCACGGTCGGATGCGTGGTCGATGCCGTGGCGATGGTGATCGTGTCGCCCAACTGGTAGCCGCTCTTGGTCAGCGAGACCGGGTCGATGGCCACCTCATCGTCGGCCATCGGTTTGCGGCCGGACTTCAGGACCACTCCGGGTGCCCCGCCGAAGGCGGGGGCGTCGATCCAGTTCGCGCCGATCGCGGGGGCACCCAGCGGTGCCATCACCTTGTTGTTGCTGTCGATCAGGTAGGCGTTGGCCACGCTGGTCGAGCCGTACGCGGATTCGACGCCGTCAACCTTTCGGATCGCGTCGATGTCGGTGGGCCGAAGTTCACGCTGCACCACCTGGCCGTTACCGAGGTCGGCGGTGCCCTTGCCCTGCACGTTCACATCGGCATAGGTGCCGTTCATGATGCCGTTGAAAGCCGACCCGAGCATGTCGGTGAAGATCAGCGACCCGGCCACGAAGGCGACGCCAAGGACGATGGCCATCGCGCTCATCATCAGCCGGAGCTTACGAGCCAGCAGGCTCTTCAGGGATGCGCGAAACATGACCGGCTCAGACCTTCGCGTCCAGGTGGGCCATCTCGGCCAGCACCTGCTCGCGGGTGGGGTCGCGCAACTCCGACACGATCCTGCCGTCGGCCAGGAAGAGCACCCGGTCGGTGTACGCCGCCGCGACGGGGTCGTGGGTGACCATCACGATGGTCTGTCCGAACTCGTCCACGCTGCGCCGCAAGAAGGCCAGGAGTTCGCCGCTGGAACGGCTGTCCAGGTTACCGGTCGGCTCATCAGCGAAGATGACCTCCGGCCTGCTGGCCAATGCACGGGCGCAGGCGACGCGCTGCTGTTGGCCACCGGAGAGTTCGGACGGTTTGTGGTTGAGCCGATCAGCCAGCCCGACCGTCTCGATCACCCGCTGATACCATTCCGGGTCAGGCTTGCGGCCGGCGATCGCCAACGGCAGCGTGATGTTCTCCTCGGCATTGAGCGTCGGGATCAGGTTGAACGCCTGAAAGACGAAGCCGATCCGGTCGCGTCGAAGCTCGGTCAACTTGTTGTCGTTGAGCGAGCCCAGGGGCGTTCCCCCGATGTACACCTCTCCCTCGGTCGCCGAATCCAGACCGGCCGCACAGTGCATCAGGGTGGATTTCCCAGAGCCGGACGGGCCCATGATCGCGGTGAACTCGCCGCCGTACAGGTCCACTGTGACCCGGTCCAGGGCGATGACCTGAGCATCCCCGGTGCCGTACACCTTGGACAGACCGACGATCCGGGCCGCGACCGGTCGAGTGTCCGGTTCGGCACTCCCTTCGGTGTCCCCTTGAGTCTCCGGTTGAGTGTCCGGAGTCAAGGTGGCCGACCCACCCGGCGTCGCGCGGTCTCGGCGGCGGCTGAAGACAGACATCTATTCCCCTGACGTGTTTCCTGCGGTGTGATTGGACTCAACGGGGGCCTTGCGGGCCCTCACGTCTCACCGTACGTTTCGCTCCCCGCGTCCGCCCTCGGGTTCTGCCCTGGTTCATCCCCGAGATGAAACGGTTTCATCCCCGAGGTGGCTCGCTAGGGTGAAGGGCATGCCGGTGCGGCCGTTGTCCGAGCTCGTCCATCCGACGTGGGCGGAGGTCCTTGCTCCAGTGGCGGAGCAGGTGAGCACGATGGGCTCGTTCCTTCGCGCCGAGTTGGCTGCCGGACATGGATACCTGCCGGCCGGCAACCTCGTGTTGCGGGCTTTCCAGTCACCACTTGAGTCGATCCGGGTGCTGATCGTCGGGCAGGACCCCTACCCAACCCCTGGACACGCCGTCGGTCTGTCGTTCTCGGTGGCCGCGCAGGTCCGGCCGATTCCGAGAAGCCTGACGAACGTCTACCGCGAGCTGGTCGACGACGTGGGCGTGCCGATGCCCTCGTCCGGGGACTTATCCCCTTGGGCGGACCAGGGGGTGTTGTTGCTGAACCGCGTCTTGACGGTGCGTCCCGGTGCCTCCGGCAGCCATCGCGGTAAGGGTTGGGAGGCGATCACCGACGCCGCAATGGCCGCGCTGGTGACGCGAGAGCGTCCGCTCGTGGCCATTCTGTGGGGCCGCGACGCCCGGACCCTGGCACCGTCGCTGGGTTCAGTGCCCCGGATCGAGAGCGCACACCCCTCGCCGCTGTCGGCGTCCAACGGGTTCTTCGGCTCGCACCCCTTCAGCTCGGCCAACGCGATGCTGGCCGAGCAGGGCGCAGGGCCGATCGACTGGCGGCTGCCCTAGCAGACGCCTCAGCCGCCGGCCGTCGCCTCGACGGCCGCTCGCACGCACGCCGCGAATGCGTCAACGTCCTCGACAGCCGTGTCGAACGCGCACATCCAGCGCACCTCGCCGGTGGCCTCGTTCCAGGTATAGAAGGGGTAGCGCTGGCGGATCCGGTCGGCGGCGCTGCGATCGAGGATCGCGAACACCGCGTTGGCCTGGACCGGTTGGGTCAGCTGCACTCCAGGCAGCCCGTCGACGGCTGCCGCCAACCGGGTCGCCATGGCGTTCGCCTGCTCCGCCGACCGCCGCCACAGCTGCGTCCCGTACAGCGCCAGCAACTGTGCCGACACGAACCGCATCTTGCTCGGCAACTGGGTCACCAATTTCCGGATGTAGCGCGGTGCCCGGATCGCCTCGGGGTTCAACACCACCACGGCCTCGGCGCCGAGCAGCCCGTTCTTCGTGCCGCCCAGACTCACCACGTCCACACCGACCACCGTGGTCAGCTCGCCGAGCCCGCAGCCGAGCGCGGCCGCCGCATTGGCCAGCCGGGCGCCGTCCACGTGCACGCTCATCCCGAGCCCGTGCGCGTGATCACACAACGCAGTCAGCTCCCCAGCCGTATATACGGTGCCCAGCTCGCTGGCCTGGGTCAGGGTCAAGACGCTTGGCTGGGCATGATGCTCGAAGCCGAACCCCCACGCCTTGGTATCGACCAGCGCTGGGGTGAGCTTGCCGTCCTCGGTCGGCACCGGCAGCAGCTTCACCCCGGCGACCTTCTCCGGGGCGCCGCACTCATCGACGTTCGCATGAGCGTTTTCGGTGCAGATCGCCGCGTCCCAACGATCGGTCATCATGGCCAGCGCGGCGACGTTCGCCCCGGTGCCGTTAAAGACCGGGTACGCCGTCGCCGACGAACCGAAGAGGTCACGGACGAGTTCCTCGAACGCCGCCGTATAGGGGTCGTCGCCGTAACTGGGCAGGTGGCCGCCATTGGCCGCGGCCAGCGCCGCGAGCACTTCTGGATGCGCGCCGGCGTGGTTGTCCGAAGCGAACGACCGCAGCCCGCGGTCGTGGCGGATCTGGCCAGCGAGTACAGCGTCGGTCACGCCCGGCAGCCTACGTCCTGCTCGTGGACCAGCAGCCGCCGCACGGCCCGTGCCGGGTCACAGGCGGCCGCCTCGCCGGAGCACGCCGTACCGTGGCGAGATGCGATTCGACATCGACGACGTCCTGACCCAGCGGGAAAACCAGCTCCAAGCCGACCTGGCGGAGCTGACCAAGCCGGTCGGCGAGATCGGCGCGATCTCATTCGGCAAGCGTGTGGGCGAGGGGACCTCGATGGCCGTTGACCGTCTCACAGCGGTCTCGACGCAGGAGCATCTGCTCGTGATGCTGGAAGACGTACGCCGGGCCCGACAGCGGGTGGCCGATGGCAGCTACGGCTTGTGCGAAGTATGCGGCGAGCCGATCCCTGCAGAACGGCTCGAGGTCCGGCCGTGGGCGGACCGATGTGTCGAGCACAGCTGAGCTAGGGCGGGGGCGTTTTTTAACGGACACCGACCCGAATGCCGTCCCGTGCGGCCGGGACAAACTCCCCGATCACGGTGCCGCCGGGGATCTCCCCCGCCATGAGCAGCCCGCCGGAAGTCTGCGCGTCCGCCAGAAGCAAGAGTTCGTCGTCCGCAATCCCCGCGCCGGAGCGGATCTGGGCGCGGACTCCATCGAGGTTTCGTCGACACCGCCTGGTGATATACCCGGCTCGAAGCGTTTCGCGAGCGCCGTCGAGATAGGGCACCGCTGCGTGGTCCAGCACAGCCGTCACGCCGCTGGCCCGGCACATTTTCACCAGATGACCCAACAGACCGAAACTGTTCACATCGGTGGCAGCCCGGACCCCTGCGCCGATCGCAGCCCGGGAGGCATCGTCGTTGAGCGTCGTCATGGACACGATGGCGTGCTCGAACTGTTCCCCGGTCATGGTGTGGCGGTAGTTCAGCAATCCCACCCCAAGTGGCTTGGTCAGCGACACCGGGACGCCCGGACGGGCCGCGTCGTTGCGCATCAGGTGGTCTGGGTCGGCCACGCCGGTCAGGGCCATTCCGTAGAGCGGTCCGGGTGCGGTGATGCTGTGGCCCCCCGCCACCGAACAGTTCGCCTGCCGCAGTACGGACAGGCCACCACGAAGGACATCCGCAAGCACACTCCGGGACAGCACCGCTTCCGGCCAGCCGACCAAATTGATCGCGGCCAGAGGGGTACCGCCCATCGCGTAGATATCCGACAAGGCGTTGGCCGCAGCGATGCGACCCCAGTCGTACGGCTCGTCGACCATCGGGGTGCCAAACGCGGCACTGGACAGGATCGCAATGGCACCATCGCGGGTCGCCTCGAGCCGTACGGCGGCGGCGTCCTCATCTCCATCCAACCCGACCAGCACCCCAGGTTGCGGGAAGCCGACGAGTTCTTCGACCAACGCGTCGAGCTGCGCGGCTGGGAGTGGGTCAGGCGTGCCTTCGCCGGTGGCGTACTGCGTCAGTCGGGGTCCGTCACCGGGACTCATGCGTTCACCCTAGGACCCAGCGTGCCTCCACCCGGCACCGACCAGGGTGGCACGACACAGATCACAGGCCGAGACGGTCGCGGAGACGGGAACGGCGGTCACGGCCGCAGTGATCGGTCGGCTCTACCGGCCGGATAGATCTGCTCGAAGCGCCGCTAGGGTTGCACATATGCCAGTAGATCGCCTGATGCCCAACGACGAATCCCGGATGCTCATCGACATGGTGCGGGATTTCGCCACCAACGTGATGAAACCTCAGGTCAATGAGATGGAAGCCAACGCTGAGCTGCCGCGTGACGTCTTCCGTCAGCTTGGCGAACTTGGACTGCTTTCGCTGCCTTACCCCGAGGAGTTCGGCGGCGGCGGCCAGCCCTATGAGGTGTACCTCCAGGTCGTGGAGGAGCTCGCGACAGCGTGGATGAGCGTGGCGGTCGGCGTATCGGTGCACTCACTGACGATCAACCCGGTCCACGCCTTCGGGACCGACGAGCAGAAGGAGCGGATGCTCCACGAGATGCTCGGCGGCTCCCAGCTCGGGGCGTATGCCCTCTCTGAACCCGAGGCCGGTTCTGACGTCGCCAACATTCAGGCGAACGCGGCCCGCGACGGTGATACGTACACGCTCAACGGCACCAAGTCGTGGATTTCTCACGCGGGCCACGCCGACTTCTACACCTTGTTCGCTCGGACGAGCGATGACGGTCCGCGGGGGCTGTCCTGCTTCATCGTGCCCTCAGCGACGGAAGGCATGACCTTCCCCCCGCCAGAGCGGAAGATGGGCTTGGACTCGGACACGGTCGGCCAGGTCGTCTACACGAATGCTCGGGTGGACGCTGACCGGCTGATCGGCGCCGAGGGCCAGGGCATGTCGATCGCGCTGTCCGCTCTCGACAGCGGACGCCTCGGCATCGCCGCCTGCGCTGTTGGTCTGGCGCAATCGGCGTTGGATTGCGCACAGGAGCGAGAGCAGTTCGGCAAGAAGATCGCTGAGTTCCAGGGCTTGGCCTTCTTGTTGGCCGATATGGAAGCCGCTGTGACCTCGGCGCGGGCGACCTACCTGCACGCCGCCCGGCTCAAGGACGCCGGAAGGCCGGTCGGCAAGCTCGCCTCGGTGGCCAAGCTGATCGCCACAGACGCTGCCATGAGGGTGACCACTGACGCCGTCCAGGTCCTCGGCGGAGTCGGCTACACGAAGGACTTCCCAGCCGAGCGGTTCATGCGCGAAGCGAAGGTGACCCAGATCTTCGAGGGCACCAATCAGATTCAGCGACTGGTGATTTCTCGTCAGCTTCTGGCCGGCCACTGAGCGGTCACTGCTCGGCCCTGCGAAAGGTGGGGCGCCGGCTGTCGGCGCTCCACCGCTGCGGCTCGGGTGCGCAGGTTAGGCAGTCGCTGTCACCGCTGCCACCTTGGCGGCCAGTTCTTCGGCCGACAACAAGCCGCGGGCGTGCAGATCGGTCAGGACGCCGTACAGCACCTCCTGGTCGGTGGCAGCCGCCGGGGCCGGCGCGGTCGAAACGTTGTCGGCAAAGAACTGCGTGCTGGAATGCTCCGGTGCGGCCATCGTGACGTTGAGCTGGCTGTGCTCCTCACTGTCGGCCGGCGCTTTGGCCAGCAGCCGAGCGTTCATACTCGCTGTCGCCCTGGGTCGGCTGGTCACCACGGGAATCGTGGGCAAGGTCTTGGTGAGCGCTGCGACGAACCGGTCGCTGTCATCGCGGTTCATCGTGCGCACCGCCACCCGGCCGACGTCGGTGAACACGGCGAGGCCGTCATGCACGTTGGGCCCGTAGTCAACCAGCGTGATCTGATCCAGAGCCGCGGCCTTCATCCAGTATCTGGAGTAGTCATCTCGCAGGGCCAATACCCGGCGGTCGGTGAGCACCAACAGCGCCTTGGATCCGGCGAAGAGGCAGGCCACCATTTCGCGCACACGTTCGGCCGGCTCGAGACTGTGCACGAGTTGCTTCATGGCCGACCGGGTACCGAACACCACCCGCATCCGGGTGGCGGCCGCGGCGACGTCCGCTCGTAGGTCGTTCATGATTCCTGTTACGGACGTCCAGCGGCGGACTTGAGCATTCCGCGTCCGCGCACCTGGCGTTCGCAGCACAAACCCGCTCAGCCACAGCGGTACTCGAAGGGCTTTCCACCCTGGCATGGATGGCCGTGCCTCGACTAGTGGACCGGGTGTGCCTTGTCATGGCAGGTGTCTAGGGTTGTTTGGACACGGAGCTGACCGGGCTCCCCGAACCGACGAGGTGGCTATGCAGGAGGTCAAAGGGGTGGTGGCGCGCAGCAAAGACGCCCCCGTCACGGTGGAGACGATCCGAGTGCCCGACCCAGGGCCGGGGGAAGCGCTGGTCAAAGTGCAGGCCTGCGGTGTCTGCCACACCGACCTGCATTACCGAGGGGGCGGCGTCAGCGACGACTTCCCGTTCCTGCTCGGCCACGAGGCTGCCGGGATCGTCGAGGCCGTCGGTGATGACGTCACGAACGTGGCTCCCGGGGACTTCGTGATCCTGAACTGGCGGGCTGTCTGTGGCCAGTGCCGGGCCTGCTTACGCGGCCAGCCCTGGTATTGCTTCGACACCCACAATGCGACCCAGCCGATGACGCTCACTGACGGGACCCCGTTGGTCCCGGCCCTGGGCATCGGCGCGTTCGCGGAGAAGACACTGGTCGCGGCCGGACAGTGCACCAAGGTAGACCAGCAGGCCTCGCCGGCGGCGGTGGGCCTGCTCGGGTGTGGAGTGATGGCTGGCATCGGCGCGGCGATCAACACCGGTAACGTCGGCCGTGGCATGTCCGTGGCGGTCATCGGGTGCGGCGGGGTCGGTTGTGCGGCGGTGGCCGGCTCGCGACTAGCCGGGGCAGCGCGGATCATCGCCGTCGACCTCGATCCGCGCAAGCTTGCCTGGGCCACCAAGCTAGGTGCAACCCACACGGTGAACGCCAAAGAACAGGACGTCGTTGAGGCTGTCAAGGAGCTCACCGGCGGCTTCGGCGCCGACGTCGTCATCGAGGCGGTCGGCCGCCCAGAGACGTACCGTCAGGCTTTCTACGCCCGCGACCTGGCTGGCACCGTCGTGCTGGTCGGCGTACCGACACCTGAGATGACCATGCCCGACTTGCCGCTCGTTGACGTCTTCGGCCAAGGCGGTGCGCTGAAGTCCAGCTGGTACGGCGATTGCCTGCCCTCTCGGGACTTCCCGATGCTTGTCGACCTGTACCAGCAGGGCCGTCTCGACCTGGACGCTTTCGTCAGCGAAACCATTGGGCTCGCCGACGTCGAGGCAGCGTTCGAGACGATGCGCGGCGGCGACGTGCTGCGTTCGGTGGTGGTCTTGTGAACGCCCGCGTGGACCACGCCGTCATCTCCGGCACGTTCACCCTTGATGGGGAGACGTTCGAGGTCGACAACAACGTCTGGGTGCTCGGCGACGACACCGAATGCCTGGTCATCGACGCGCCACATTCGGTCGACGACATCATGACCGTGGTGGGTGACCGCCAGGTCACGGCGATCGTGTGCACGCACGCACACGACGACCACGTGCGGGTTGCTCCGGCGCTGCGGGAACGGACCGGCGCTGCGATCCTGCTCCATCCCGCCGATACCCCGTTGTGGAACTTGACCCACCCGGACAGCAGCTGGGACGAAGACCTCGTCGATGGTCAACGGCTGACCGTCGGGGGCTTGGAGCTCGAAGTGCTGCACACGCCTGGGCACTCACCCGGCGGGGTCTGCCTGTACGCTCCCGCGCTGGGCACGGTGTTCAGTGGCGACACGCTGTTCCAAGGCGGCCCCGGAGCTACCGGACGGTCGTTCAGCGATCGTGAGGTGATCGAGGACAGCATCCGGGCTCGGTTGTTCGCACTGCCGGACGAGACCGTCGTGCACACCGGACACGGCGAAGACACCACGATCGGCGCGGAGCGGGCCACCCTGGGCTGAGTCCCTGACGACGATTTCGCCGGTCGACCCTGGCACACGCTGTAGCGGCCGCCGAGGGTCGATCGGCGAAACAATGCCCGGGATGGCAGACTCGTGCGGCCACGTCCAACCTGACCGAAAGGCCTTCGTGTCTGCTCAACTCGACCCGAGCCAGCCCGTCTCGAGACGCGCCGACGTCGTCACGACCGGCGGCTCCGCGCCCTCCGGCCGGATCCGGCCGGGGCACCTGCCCTACCCACTCGTCCTCGCCGCCGCGTGGGCCTGGCGGATACTCCTGGTGGTGGCCGGCGCCGCCGCGTTGGTCATCGTGCTGCGCACGATCAGCGTGGTCGTCGTACCGCTGGCCGTCGCATTACTGCTGGCCGTGCTGATCTGGCCGGCGGTTCGCTTCCTGACCAACCGAACCCCGCTGTCGCGTGGAGCGTCTTCGGTGGTCATGGTGGTCACGCTCATCATTTTCGTGGTCGGCCTGCTCACCCTGACCGGCACCCAGATCGCCTCGGGTATGTCAGACATGCAGTCCAGCGCCGAACAGGGGATACGGCAGATCACCGATTGGCTGCGGGCAGGCCCGCTGCACTTGTCCGGCGATCAGCTGCAGGAATACCTCGACAAAGTCCAGACCAGCGTGCAAGAGAACTCCACGGCGCTGACCAATGGTGTGCTGGCGGCCGGGACTTCAGCAGGTCATTTCTTGATCGGCCTGTTAGTCAGCCTGATTGCCACGTTCTTCTTCCTCGCCGAAGGCGACAAGATCTGGCGGTTCATGGTCCGGATGTTGCCCAAGCCTGCGCAGGAGCCCACGTATCAGGCGTCCCGGCGTGGCTGGGTGAGCCTCGGTTCCTACGCTCGCACGCAGGTGCAGGTGGCCGGGGTAGATGCCATCGGCATCGGCCTGGGCGCACTGATCCTCGGGCTGCCCTTCGTGATTCCGTTGACGCTGCTGGTGTTCCTCAGCTCGTTCGTCCCCATCGTCGGCGCCATTGTCTCTGGTGCCGTCGCGGTGCTCGTAGCCCTGGTGGTCAAGGGGCCCTTCATTGCGCTGCTCATGCTCGGTGTGGTGTTGCTGGTGCAGCAGCTCGAGTCGCACGTGTTGCAGCCGTTCCTGATGGGCAGGGCGGTCGCGCTGCACCCGTTGGCGGTGATCGCCGCGGTGGCTATCGGGTCATTCCTGCTCGGCATCGTCGGCGCCCTGTTCGCCGTACCGTTCCTGGCGGTGGTGAACACCGTGGTGCGGTACGTCACCGGACATGACCAGTTCCCGCAGCTGGGGACCGAACCGATGCCCCCGGCGGAGTTCGACGAACAACGGAATCCCAAGAGCGAGCATCACGTGGAGAACGTGACGCCAGAGCCTCACTCCGGCGACTAGTGGGTTGGCGCGTCAGCTGCTCGGGCGCCGACTCACGCCAGCGGTCGGACATACCCTTTCGGCAACCGGCCAAAGACCGAGGCCAGGTCGGTGAGCAGGTCACCGTAACTGCTGGTACGACGCCAGACCAGCGCGATGTCCCGGTACGGCACTGGGTCCTGGAATCGGCGCAACACAATCGCTTCGGATGCGGCGACCGGAGGGCGCACCGCCAGTTCGGGCAACAGGGTCATGCCTACGCCGGACGCGACCATCATTCGCAGCGTCTCCAGGCTGGTGGCCCGAAATCCGGCCCGTTCACCCCCGCCGACCTGTTGGCACACCGTCAGCGCCTGGTCACGCAGGCAGTGACCGTCGGCCAGTAGCAGGAGCGGCTCGCCGCTGAGCACGCTGATGGACACCGGATCCAGCAGCGCCACGCCGGTCTCGTCGACGCGGGCCTGGCCACCCAGTCGGTGATCGACCGGGACGGCCAGCAGAAAGTCCTCTCGGAACAGCGGCTCCACGTGGGTGGCCTCGCTGTCGACAGGCATCGCGAGCACCGCGGCGTCGAGCCGGCCGTTGACGAGTTGGGTCATCAACTCGTCGGTCTTCTCCTCGACCAACAACAGTTCCAGATCGGGGAACTGCTGACGCACATTCGGCACGACGTGCGGGAGCAGGTACGGCGCAAGTGTGGGAAACAAGCCTAATCGCAGTGTCCCGGAACGGGGGTCGCGGGCCTGCCGGGCGATCCCCCGGATGCCCTGCGCTTCGCCCAAGATGAGCCGGGCCCGCGCCACGACCTTCTCCCCAGCCGGGGAGAGCAGGACGCTGCGCGGGCCACGCTCGATCAAGTCGACGCCGAGTTCACTCTCGAGCTTCTTCAACTGCGTCGACAAGGTGGGTTGGCTGACGTAACACGCGGCTGCGGCCCGGCCGAAGTGGCGGTGCTCGGCGAGCGCCACCAGGTACTCCAGGTCCCGCAGGTTCATGCGGAGGAGAGCGCGGGAGCGCTGGACCTGATCAGGTGGTCGAACGCACTCAGCGCCGCCGTCGACCCGGCGCCCATCGCCACGACGATCTGCTTGTACGGCACCACGGTCGCGTCGCCGGCGGCGAAGACGCCGGGCTCCGACGTCTGGCCCCGCTCATCGATGATGATCTCGCCACGGTCGGACAACTCAACGGATCCGCGCAGCCACTCAGTATTCGGCAGCAGGCCGATCTGCACGAAAATGCCCTCGACCTCCTTGGTGTGCGTCTGCCCGCTGATGCGGTCTTCGTAGAGCAACGCGGTGACCTGGTCGCCGTCGCCGTTCACCTCGGTGGTCTTCGCCGACAAGATGACGCGCCTTCAGCTCATCAAGGAACTCCAGCACCGTGACGTGGCCGACCACACCGGCGAGGTCGATGGCCGCCTCGACGCCGGAGTTGCCGCCGCCCACGACAGCAACCCGCTTGCCCTTGAACAGGGGACCGTCGCAGTGCGGACAGAACGTCACGCCCTTATTGCGGTAGTCCTGTTCCCCGGGTACGCCCATGGTCCGCCAGCGGGCACCAGTGGCGAGAATGACGGTCCTGCCGGAAAGCGTTGCACCGCTATCGAACTCAACTCGAACCAAGCCGTCATCGGATCGGGGGTACAGTGCGCAGGCCCGCTGGGCCTTGATGACGTCCACGTCGTACTGGTTGACGTGGTCCTCCATGGCCGCAGCCAGCTTCGGACCCTCGGTGTACGGGACGGAGGTGAAGTTTTCGATGCCCATGGTGTCCATCACCTGGCCACCGAAGCGTTCGGCCACCAGCGCGGTCCGGATCCCCTTACGGGCGGTGTAGATAGCTGCCGCGGCCCCCGCCGGACCACCACCGATCACCAGTACCTCGAACGGATCCATGGCGTTAAGCCGCTGGACATCGCGCTTGCTTGCACCCGTGTCGACCTTGCCGACGATCTCCTCGATGCTCATCCGGCCTTGCCCGAACAGCGTTCCGTTGTAGTACACCGTGGGTACGGCCAGGATCTTGCGTTCGTCAATTTCGCGCTGGAACGCTCCGCCCTCGATCGCGGTGTGACGAATCTTGGGGTTGAGCACACTCATGGCATTCAGCGCCTGCACCACATCAGGGCAGTTCTGGCAGGTCAACGACATGTAGGTCTCGAAAACGTGGTGACCCTCGATGGCTCGGATCTGTTCGACCAGGGTATCTGAGAGCTTCGGGGCAACGCCGCCCACCTGCAGTAACGCCAGCACCAGGGAGGTGAACTCATGCCCGAGCGGGACGCCGGCGAACCGAACGGCGACGTCGGTCCCAGCGCGCGTAATGGCAAAGGACGGCCGCCGCTCATCGTCATCTCGGCGCTCATAGGACACCTTGTCCGACAGGCCGGCGATCTGCTCGAGGAGTTCGGCGACCTCGTTGGACTTCGGGCTGTCGTCCAGGCTCGCGATCAGTTCGATCGGTTGGGTCAGCCGCTCCAG
>CAJDWS010000030.1_pt1 | contig 15200 bp, 14 predicted proteins | sample 7391661 | NCBI WGS metagenome assembly CAJDWS01 (sample SAMEA7055725, study PRJEB34461) | soil metagenome | biome: terrestrial ecosystem; feature: Peninsula; material: soil | place: Antarctica | collected 2016 | reverse complement strand
TGCCTGGGCCGGCACCCAAGCAGATCGAGTTCGCCCGACTTGAGCTGACCCACACGATCACCAGCAAGCGCCGGCTCAAGCGCCTCGTCGACGACGGCACCGTCGAGGGCTGGGACGACCCGCGGATGCCCACCCTGCTCGGCCTGCGCCGGCGCGGGTATCCGCCAGCAGCGATTCGAGAGTTCTGCAACTACATCGGCGTGACCCGCACCAACAGCCGACACAGCATCGAGCTCCTGGAATCGTTCGTACGGCGCGAGCTGAACCGTACGTCGCTGCGCCGGATGGCCGTGCTGCGTCCGCTGCGGCTGGTCATCACGAACTGGCCCACGGACCAGGCCGGTGACCCGGTGGTCGAGTGGGTCGAGGTGAGCAACAACCCGGAGAACCCGGACGAGGGCACCCGGCAGGTCCCGTTCACCGGCGACCTGGTCATCGAGACCGAAGACTTTGCCCTGGAACCGCCGCCGAAGTTCTTCCGGCTCTCCCCTGGCCGGGAGGTCCGGCTGCGCGGAGCGTTCCTCGTGACGTGCACGCAGGCCATCACCGATGCCGATGGCCGGGTGGTTGAGGTGCACGCGACGTACGACCCGGGCACCCGAGGTGGCACCGCACCGGATGGTCGCAAGGTGAAGTCGACCATGCACTGGGTCTCAGCGCCGCACGCCGTTGCGGGGGTCGTGACCCTGTACGACCGGCTGTTCAGCGCGAACGCACCGGGTGAGCGGACCGGCGACGCCCTGGATGACCTGAACCCCGCCTCGCGGGAGATCCTCACGGGGTGTCACTTCGAGCCTGCCGTCGCAGACACGCCGCCGGGTGCCGTGGTGCAGTTCGAGCGGCTCGGCTACTTCGCCCACGACCCGGACCAGCCGTTGCTGTTCCACCGGACCGTCGGGCTCAGGGACGAGTGGGCGGCGATCCAGAAGCGCGCCAGTCGCTGAGCCTCAGCCGAGGCGCTCGTCGATGAGGAGTTTGACCTTCTCAGGATCGTTGTCGACGTCGATCACGCGCCTGGGCCGATGCTCCAAGCCCTCGAAGCGGGGGGGACACGCCGGGTCACGCCCGAGGGCCTCCCTTATCGTTTCCGCGAATTTGACCGGCAGCGCCGTCTCCAACGCGACGACCGGCGGCGTGATCACGCCGTCGCCCAACAGTTCGCGAGCCACCTTCACGGCGTCGGCGGTGTGCGGGTCGATGATGACGTGGTCGGCCTCGTACACAGCAGCGATGGTGGCGACCCGGTCAGCGTGGGTGGAGCGTCCGGAGACAAACCCGTACCTCTTGCGGACCCCGGCGAAGGCCGCGTCCTGCGACAGGTCGAAGAAGCCCTGCGCCGTCAGCTGGACCCCGAACAACTGGCCGATTCGGCCCCCGTCGCGCCCCAGCAGATCGAACATGAACCGCTCGAAGTTGCTGGCCTTGCTGATGTCCATGGACGGGGATGAGGTGGCCAGGGTCTCCTGCGCGCTGCGGACCCGGTAGATGCCGGTACGGAAGAACTCATCCAGGACGTCATTCTCGTTGGTGGCCAAAATCAGCGAGCCGATCGGCAGACCCATGCTGCGGGCCACATGACCGGCCAGGATGTCGCCAAAGTTGCCCGTCGGCACGGAGAACGACACGACCTGATGGTTGGGGTCACCTTCGCCGTCAGGTCCGGCCTGGCTCGCGATGGCGTCCGACACGCGCAGCCAACAGGCAACGTAGTAGACGACCTGCGCGACGACTCGAGCCCAGTTGATCGAGTTCACCGCGCCGATGGACCGCCGCGCCTTGAAGGCCAAGTCGGAGGACACGGACTTGACAATATCTTGGCACTCATCGAAGACTCCATCGACGGCAAGGTTGACGATCGCGTCGTCGTCGATGCTGAACATCTGAGCTTGCTGGAACGGGGTCATCCGGCCTTTGGGGGTCAGCATGAACACCCGGATGCCGCGCTTGCCGAGCATCGCGTACTCCGCCGAGCTGCCGGTATCGCCGCTGGTCGCGCCGAGAATGTTGAGCTCTTGACCACGGCGGTCCAGCTCGTACTCGAAGAGTTCGCCGAGCAACTGCATGGCCATGTCCTTGAACGCCGCCGATGGGCCGTTACTGAGATGTCCAAGCCACAGCCCGTCGGACAGCTGGCTGACCGGCACGATCTGCGGGTCGCCGAACTTCTCGACGGTATACGCCCGCCGGCACATCGCCAGCAGGTCGTGACTGGGGATGTCATCGACGTACGGCGTGAGCACCGCGTGTGCGAGCGCTGCGTACCCGTCCTGATCAAGCAGCCGGCGCCACTGGGTCAGTGTGTCGGCGTCCAGCTTGGGGTAGGCCTGGGGTACGTACAGGCCGCCATCCGGCGCCAGACCTTCCAGCAGGATGTCGCAGAAGGACCTTGTCGGCGCCTCGGGTCGGCCGCGGGTGGAGACATATCGCACGTCCGCAGGCTATCCGCCGGGGACAGCGAGCGTCATCCGCGCTACGGTGCTGCTCAGGCCGCGACGGCGACGAAGGGGACGACCGATGGAGCTCGCCTGCCTTGACCTAGAAGGCGTCCTGGTGCCCGAGATCTGGATCAACGTGGCGCAGCGGACCGGCATCCCGGAGTTGCTGCTGACGACCCGGGACATCGCGGACTACGACGAACTGATGGGCCATCGACTCAAGGTCCTTGCTGAGCACGACATTCGGTTGTCGCTGATCCAGGAGGTGATCGCCTCGCTCGGCCCGATGGAGGGCGCGGCCGAGTTCCTGGACTGGTTGCGGGAGCGGTTCCAGGTCGTCATTCTGTCCGACACGTTCTACCAATTCGGGATGCCATTGATGGCGCAGTTGGGGCACCCGACGTTGTTGTGCCACAACCTCCAGGTCGCCGATGACCGGATCGTCGGATATACGTTGCGCCAACGTGATGCCAAGGCGCAGAGCATCCGGGCGTTCCAGCTGCTGAATCTGCGGTGCATCGCCACCGGGGACTCCTACAACGACACCGCGATGCTCACTGCGGCCGAGGCCGGGATCCTCTTCAAGCCGCCGCCGAACGTGATCCAGGAGTTCCCGCAGTTCCCGGTCACGACGGACTATGCGCAGCTTCGCACCGCATTCCTTGGGGCCAGCCTGCGCAGTCTGAGCTGAAACCGACGCCGCTGCCCGCGCTGACGCCGAGCCGTCGCGGCGTCCTCGGGCACGGGCTGCCTTCTGACCGGGTTAGATTCTGGGCATGGCCGAGTCGACCGCGCCCGCCCTCGAATTGACCTCGATGGAGCAGCGGCTCCTGGGGAGTCTCTTGGAGAAGCAGCGGACCGTGCCCTCGAGCTATCCGCTGACCTTCAACGCGCTGCGCACCGCCTGCAACCAGACCAGCAGCCGCGATCCTTTGGTCGACTACAGCGAGCAGGACATCGAGACCTGCGTGCGCGAACTGCGGCACCGCGACCTCGTCCGGATCATCCACACCCCGGGCCAGCGGGTCCTGAAATGCCATCAGCTGCTCGACGAACGGCTCGAACTTGCCGACGACGAGCGGGCCCTGATCACCGTGCTGTTGCTGCGAGGCCCGCAGGCGCCCGGTGAGCTGAAGACCCGCACCGAACGGCTGCATCCCTTCACCGACCGCCCGCAGGTGGAGGCGGTGTTGGCGCGGATGGCCGAGCGTACGACGCCGTTGGTCCGCCAGCTGCCCAAGCAACCTGGCCACCACGACCTCCGGTGGCTGCACCTGCTCGGTCCACTCGAGTCGGCCGCCGTCCAGCTGGTCGACGAAGCCGTCGATCGTGAGGTCGTCCTCGCCGACGGCACCGCCGCCCGCGATGCCCGGGTGCTGGCCGCGTACGAGGCGATGGCTGAGCACGATCACGGCGCCGAATCGTTGCCGGCATTCGAGGAGTGGCTGCTCACCCGCGTCGCGGAGCTCGCGGGTCGCTCTCCCGTCGTCGACGTCGGTTGCGGTCCCGGCCGGGTCACGGCGTACCTCGACGCGGCGGGTGCCGAGGTGACCGGGCTCGACGTGGCACCCGCCATGGTGCAACGGGCCCGTACGTCGCACCCGGACCTGCGTTTCGAGGTGGGTGACCTACGCGCGTTGATGCGTCCACCAACGGCGCCCGCCTGGGGCGTGGTGGCCGCGTGGAACTGCTTGAACCACTTCGCTCCCTCGGAGTTGCCCGGCGTGATCGCCGGGCTGGCCCGCGTCCTGGCACCGGCCGGGTTGCTGGCGCTCGCCGTCGACCTCGGCGACCAGGTACGTCACGTCGAAGAGTTCGAAGGTCACGCGATCACACTCGACGTCGTGGAGCACGATCGGCCCGACGTGCTGGCGGCGGTCACATCGGCCGGCTTCAGCCTCACTCAGTGGTATGTGCGTGGACCTGACGCCCAAGAGGCCCACCCCAGTGAGCGGCTCTACCTGCTGGCTACCCGATCAACCTGACCAGGGCCGGCCGCCAGGACCTGTGTCTGTGCTCAAGCGGATTGCATCCGCGCCGCGATCGTGGCCAGGCGATGCCCCTGGTGCCGCGCCGCTGCCAGGACGCCGTCGGTCGGCGCGGTCGCATCGCGGCCCGTGCCGTGCGAAGCGCCGTATGGATTCCCCCCACCCGCGTAGACGGCATCTGCGGTGTACCCGGGCGGCACGATGATCGAACCCCAGTGGTAGAAAACGTTGTTCAGCGACAGGATGGTCGATTCTTGGCCGCCGTGGGCGTTCATCGCCGAAGTGAAGCTGGTAACCGGCTTGTCGGCCATGACGCCTTGCGCCCACAGTCCCCCAGTTGTGTCAATGAACTGCTTGAGTTGCGCGGCAGGGGTTCCAAACCGGGTCGGCGTACCGAACGCGTAGGCATCGGCCCACCGCAGGTCGTCCAGGGTTGCTTCGGGGACGGTCGGGGCGATGTCGTCGACGTACGCCTTCCAGGCAGGGTTGGCCTCGATCGCCGCGCGAGGGGCGAGTTCGGCCACTCGCACGACCCTGACTTCGGCGCCGGCCGCTCGGGCGCCGTCGGCCAACGCTCCGGCCATGGTGTGCAGGGTGCCGGACGAGCTGTAGTAAAAGACGGCGATCTTCACGGTCATGATGTGCTCCTACCAATGGATATTCCGATCTCGGAATAGCGATGACCGGGCAACGATCGACGTTCGCATGAATATTCCGGTTTCGGAACAATCTGCGAGTACCGTGTGGTGGTGACTGAACCGAGCCAGGACGAGCGGGTGACCCTTGTCGGGCTGCTGCTCGAGGCGCACCGGGGGCTGGTGCGCGAGCTGGATCTTCTCGCGCGTCGTCATGGGCTCTCCGGCGTCGAATTCAGTGCGCTCCTGCGGACCAGCCGGTCACCGGGAAGTCAGCTTCGGATGTCCGACCTGGCCGCCCAGGTCGGCCTATCGACCAGCGGGGCCACCACCTTGGTCGAGCGTCTGATGACCCGCGAGCTCTTGCAGCGCGCCCCGGACCCAGGCGACCGCCGGGCGCTGGTGGTCACGTTGACCCCGACCGGATCGACATTGCTCGACCAGATGCTGCGTGGGGATGTCGTCGAACCGAACGCGACCCAGGGCGCCGCGGGCTCACGGGATCGAACAGCAGCGTCGGCAGAGTCGGGAGCGCCGGTCCGCGGGCCAACGGCCTCATCGCATGCGGCACCATGAACGTCGTGCTGACCCGCGCCTCGCTGCCGATCCTTGACTACGACGACGACCCGTTCGACCCGATCTCGCACGGCATGCCCGCCGCCAACGATGTGCGGCTGCCGGAGCGGGCCGTGGTCACCCTGCTGGGGTCGGTGACGCCGAGGTGGGCTGGCGAGCACGAGTATCGGGTCGTCGACCAGGTCCAGATGATCACCCGGGACTTCCCCATCTGGGTGGGTGAGCACGGCGAGGTTGCCGTGGCGTTGGCCGAGATCCCGGTCGGCGCACCGGCCGCAGCCATCGTCTTCGAACACCTGCTGCGGATGGGCGTGCGGACCGTGGTGGCAACCGGATCGTGTGGAGGGCTGACTCACTTCGAGGAGGGCGAGTTCGTGTTGCCCTCTCGAGCGCTGCGAGATGAAGGGACGTCCTACCACTACCTGCCCGCTTCGCGCTGGGTGGAGACCGACGATGACCTGCGGGCAGCCTGCGCCGACGCCATCACGGCGGCTGGATTGACGTATGCCGAGTGCGCAGCGTGGACGACCGACGCGTTCCTTCGAGAGACGCCGGCCGTCATCGCGGCCCGACGTGAAGAGGGCTGCCAGGTCGTCGACATGGAGTGCTCAGCGCTGGCATCGGTGGCGCGGTTCCGTGGGGTCCGGTTCGCACAGATTCTGTTTACTGCGGACACGCTGGCCACTGCTGAACACGACCAACGCACTTGGGGCCGTGCCGCGCGCCCAGCCGCTCTCCAACTCGCGCTCGATGCCGTCGCACGCTGCTGACCTGCGGGAGCGGCCGTCGTGGGTTCTGCGCGGGTCAGCCGGTGGGGGCGAAGTCGACCCAACGCTCGTACAGGGTTTCCCCGCTGGGACCTGCGTATCGCGGCCCCGCCGGTGCACTCGTGGCCGGGTCGGGTGGGGCAGCCCTGATGGGCAGCCCGTGAGCCGTGGTGAACCGCAACCCATCAGGGCTGTGATCGGGCAGCTCGGGATTACCACTGACCTGGAAGTCCCCGGCGTGAAGGCGATGGTGGTGACGCTGACACAAGCAGGCCAGATTATCCGGATCGGTGGCGCCGCCGTCGAGCCAATGCTGCAAGTGATGGACCTCGACGTGAGCGCGGCCAGTCGCTGGACAGCCCGGGAATCGACAACCGCGGTCCCGGTCGATGATCAACGCCCGCACCCGGGGCGGGACACTGCGCCGGGTCCGGCCCAACCGCACCGGAGTGCCGCCTTGACGCCAGACCGGCGCCAACGCCGCTTGACGCCAGACCGGCGCCAACGCCGCATCGCAGGTCAGAGCCTGGCTCACGTGCCGCGGTAGGCGCGGACCTGCGTTGATCCAAGCTCCTTCGACGTCGAGGTGCACCAGCACTCGGTACAGCTCGCGGCGGGAGGGTATGTCTTTCATCGCGGTGGCCAGGTCATTGCTCAGGATCGCGGTGAACGCCTGCGCGTACCCCACGGCCGCACCCGTCGAAGCGAAGAGCGCGTCTTTGGCCTGCCGCAACGACTGCTCGATCAGCGCGCCCTCATCGGCTGTCGCGGTGTATCGCAGCGCGAAGCCTCCAAGACCGTCGTAGCGCATCGACAAGCTCGGGGGCTCGCTGCCAGGGTCAGGCTGAGACTGCGCCGTCTGCGGCGACGACTCGACCTCGGGGAACGGGTATCGGGACACCGCTCGCTGAATCTGCGGAACGGTGGCATGCACGGCCAGTTCAGTCACCGAGGCTTCGTACTCGGCCGGGACGTGCCGGGCGATCGTGACGCTCTGCTCCAGGGACAACGCGCCCTGGTCGAACGCGGCCATGCTCACCGGCAACTCGGCGCGCCGCCGGGCCAAGGCCACGATGCTCGCAGCGCGGGAGCGGGATAGGCCGGCGTGCAGGATCAGCCAATGCTCGGGTGAGCTGATGCCCGCCCCACCCCACGTCTCATCCGTGAGCGCGTCGGCCACCACCTCAACCAACTCGGCGTGAGCACGATTCAACACCCCGGCCAGGGTGTGAATCCGCTCCTCGAGCTCGACCCCACGCCCTTGCCGAAGTGTAGGAACTTCGCAGGAAGGCACTCCTTCATCGTACAAGTGTTCGATCTTCACCGAATTCGACTGTGCACAGGCAGGCAGATGTCAGGAGATCAGCGCTCACCCTCGAACCAGGCGCCGCATCATCGACGGCCCCGACGATCGAGGCCAGCCGAAGCGGTGACAGGGTAGGCCAGAAGGTGAACCTACGTCGTGGCGTCATGACGACACGGAACCAGCACCCGGTGACAACCCGAGCACGCCAAGACTCGACCCGCACGTGCCGAGCCTGACAAAGAACGACGGGAGAAAGCATGCGACGCGTCGTCCTCCTGGCCGCCGGCTCCCGCGGCGACACGGTGCCCCAGGTCGCCCTCGCCCGGGCGCTGCGCGACCAGGGCGCGCAGGTTCTCGTGCTGGGGATCGCCGAGTACGCCGATGTAGCGGCCGCTGTCGACGTACCCTTCGTGCCGATCGCCTCAGCCGCCCGCGCCTGGGACCACACCCCGGGGTGGGTGATGGACCGTGCCCAGGAGCGGACCGTCGCGACATCGGTGGCGATCTGGCGGTGGCTGGCTCGGGACGCCGAGTCCATCGCTACGGCGGTCGAGGCTCAGGTCCACCCCGGTGACCTGTTGATCGGCGGGATCATGGCCATCGATCTCGTGACCGCCTTGGTCCGCGCCCGAGACTGCGTCGGTGTCCACGTCACGTTCGCGGCGACGCTGCCCACGGCGTACGGCCCAAGCTTCTGTCTGGCGCCGCTGCCGGACCGGGTGAGCCCGATCAACGCTTGGTTCTCGCGGCAGCACGCCTGGCCGGGGTCGGTGCGGTTCTCCCTCGCCCCCGGTCAGGCGTTGCGCGGCCGGCTGGGGCTCCCGAGGCACGGCATCTTCGCGGCGGCCCGCGACGCGGCCGCGCTGCCCACGTTGATCGCCACCACGCCAGTGCTCGCGCCACCCGCCCCCGACTGGCCGTTGCAGACGTACCTGACCGGGCCGTGGTTGATGCCGCAGGACGACGCCTGGGCGCCACCCACCGCGCTGACCCGGTTCCTGGACGCCGGACCAGCACCGGTGTACGTCGGGTTCGGCAGCATGCTGGCCAGCGACCCCGCCGCCGACCTGCGGCTCATCGCCGAGGCGGCCCAGCGAGCTGGCGTCCGGGTGGTGATGCGACGCAACGAACACCGGCGAGCAGCCGGGGCGAAAGCCCCAGACCTACCTGACCTACCGGGACTACCCGGTGTGCCCGGTGTGCCCGGTGGTGTGTTCCTGATCGACCACGCACCGCACCACTGGCTCTTTCCGCGGATGGCAGCGGTGGTGCACCACGGCGGCGCCGGTACGACGATCGCCGGCTTGCGGGCCGGTGTTCCCACCGGGATCGTCGCGCACACGATGGACCAGCCGCATCAAGGCCGGCGCATCGAAGCGGTCGGCGTCGGGCCGGCGTACCTACCCCGGCGGCGCCTAACCGTCGAGGCGATGTCCCAGCTGTTCAGGGCCTTGACGACGGGTCCGGACGCAGCACGCTACCGGCTCCGGGCAACGCAGATCGGTGCTCGGGTCCGTGCCGAGGACGGCATCGGAACCGCGATCTCCATGCTCACCGAGCGCGGCTGGTTGTAAGCACGGCAGGCGTTCGGCGGCCGAGGCTCCAGCACGTTGACCAAATGGTCAGAGTCGAGCAGCCAACCGAACACCTTGATCGATGGCTCGTTTAGCGTCGAGTTCGGCGGCCACGTCGGCACCGCCCACCACATGGGTCGAGACGCCCGCAGCGCGCAGGCCCTCGAGGAGATCGCGGCGCGGTTCCTGCCCCGTGCACAGCACCACGGAGTCGACAGGGATCACCTGGTCACGGATCCGACCATCCCGGTCGGGACGGGTGATGTGCAGCCCGACGGCGTCGACCTTGCCGTACCTCACCCCACGAAACTGCTTGACACCTTTGGCGACCAGCGAGGCCCGGTGCACCCAGCCGGTGGTCTTGCCCAGTCCCTTGCCGATCGAGGTCGACTTCCGTTGCAACAGCGTCACCTCGCGGGGACTGGGGCTTGGCTGCGGCGTCGACAGACCGCCGGGGTAGATCTGGGGATCGCCCACACCCCACTCGGTCCGCCAGTGCGCCACGTCCAGTGTTGGGTTGGTGTCGTGCGTCAGGTACTCGCAGACGTCGACACCGATACCTCCGGCACCGATGACCGCAACCCGCTGGCCGGCCTCGCGGTCCCCCGACAACAGCTCGGCGTACGACATCACAGACTCATGGTCCAGCCCAGTAAATTGCGGCATCCGCGGGACGACCCCGCTGGCCAGCACCACCTCGTCGTACCCACCCGCCACCAGCTCATCGACCCCGACTTCGGTATTCAGGTGCAGGCCGATGCCGGTCAGTTCGATGCGCCGGGTGAAGTAGCGGATCGTCTCGGCGAACTCCTCCTTGCCGGGGATGTTCATCGCCAGGGCGAACTGCCCACCGAGGTGCCCGTTCGCCTCGAACAGGTCGACGGTGTGACCGCGTTCGGCGAGCGCGGTGGCGGTCGCCATCCCGGCCGGGCCGGCTCCGACGACCGCGACCCGTTTCGGCGCCAGCACCGGGGTCAGGACCAGGTCCCGCTCGTGTCCGGCCTGCGGGTTGACCAGGCAGGAGGCCCGCTGACCGGTGAACGTGTGGTCCAGGCACGCCTGGTTGCAGGCGATGCAGGTGTTGATCTCATCGGCTCGGTCACCGGCCGCCTTGGCGACCCAGCTGGGGTCGGCCAGGAACGGGCGGGCCATCGAGACCAGGTCCGCGTCGCCGCGAGCCAGGATGTCTTCGGCCAGGTCGGGCATGTTGATCCGGTTCGAAGCCACCACTGGTACGACGACGTGCCGCTTGAACGCGGCCGTGACGTTGGTGAACGCCCCCCGTGGCACCGACGTCACGATGGTCGGGACCCGCGCCTCGTGCCATCCGATGCCGGTGTTGAAGATCGTCACGCCGGCGTCCTCAAGCGCCCGGCCCAAGTCCAGCACTTCAGACCACGGCTGGCCGTCCTCGACCAGGTCGAGCAGCGAGATTCGGTACTGGAGGATGAATTCCGGCCCCACTGCTTTTCGGATGGCCCGGACGATCTCGACGGGCAGCCGACGCCGGTTCGCCGCGCTACCACCCCAAGCGTCCCGGCGGTGGTTGGTGCGCGGCGCAAGGAACTGGTTGATGAAGTACCCCTCAGAGCCCATCACCTCAACACCGTCGTAGCCGGCGTCCTGAGCAAGCCGAGCGGACCTGCCGAACGCCGCGATGGTGTCCCGCACTTGGGCGCCGAGCAGCGCGAACGGCGTGAACGGGTTGATCGGGGCCTTGACCCGGGACGCCGATACCGACAATGGGTGGTAGGCGTACCGGCCGGCGTGCAGCAACTGCATCAGGATCGCGCTGCCGTGTGCATGCACCGCCTCGGTGACTTGACGATGCGCCCGAGCCTGACGACGCAACGTCATCATCCCGGCGCCGGGGTAGAGCGTGCCGGTGGCCGTCGGGGAGAACCCGCCGGTCACGATCAACCCGACCCCGCCGCGAGCCCGCGTCGCGTAGAACTCGGCCAGGTCAGGCAAGTGCCGGTATCCGTCCTCCATACCGGTGTGCATGGACCCCATCACGACGCGGTTTCGCAGCGTGCAAAAGCCCAGGTCGAGCGGCTGCATGAGCTGCGGGTACGCCGACTGGTCGGCTAGCGATGCCGGCTGGTCGGGCGAAGTCGTCGACGGCGAGGGCTGATCGGGGTGCATGGTCACCTGGCTTTGAGTTCAGAGCGGGCGCGTTCCAGTCAACCCTACTCTTCGGTAACTTCGCGGTCGCCGAAGCGTCTTCAGCCCGCACCCTGTTCACATCGCGGCGACAAGGCCCAGTCGTTGCAGGAACCTGCGGACCGATCGGCGTACCCCGTGCGGATCGACCAGGCTGGCGACCGCGCCACCCTCGACCAGGTCGACCTCGCATTGCGAGCGACCGCTCGCGTATCGCTCAAGGGCGATCATCTCCGAGGAGCTCAGTTGCGCGTTGGTGACCAGGAAGGTGATCGGTACCTCGACGTGGTCGTACAGGTCCAGGCCCATCGGGCGCTCCTGCATCGCCACCATGAACGCGGCGTAGTCGGCGCGATTAGGCCGTCGTTCCCAGCCGCCGGGGGTGTCCCGCAGTGCCCGAGACAGATAGGCGCGCCACTGCGGGCGCGCGATCCCGGCGAGCACCCAATCCCGACAGGCTTGGTCGACCGTGCGATTCAAGAAGTCCTCTTTGTCCGCCGCGATCCCCGAGGCGAAGAGGGCGAACCGCTCTTCCCAGACCCGCACGGCGTCCAGATCGTTCTGCTCCTCGAACCAGAGCTGAGCCTCAAGGCCGCGGTTCGTGCAGATGCTGCCCATCATGACCAGGCCGCAGGGGTCGAGCGCCGACAGATCCCCGGAGCACAGACTGATGACGTCGCTGCCCTCGCTGACCAACAGTGGCCTGCGCATGCCGAGCGCGCGAGCCACGTGAGCCAGGTCGGGGACCAAACCGTCGCAGCCTGCGCAGCCGACCTCGGTCCGTCCGTGCCCGCGCAGGTCAATGGCCACCGGGTGGCAGAACCCGGTGAGGTGGGAGGCCAGCGGTGCCCAGACTTGGGCGTTGGCGGTCACTTGATGGACCAGCAGCACATCGGGGCCGCTCCCCCCGAAGTCGATGGCGGCGAACGTCCCCACCGGCGTGTCGACTCGCAGTTCAGTGCTCATATGGGCCCGGTCGGCCGAACCGCTTCGAACCTGAGCCGGCAGCCGACGACATTCTCGTCACGAGGATCGCTGCGTGAGGTCAGACCGTTCCAACCATCAGCCAACTGACGTCACACTCAGGCTTGTGACCTCAAGGCACCCCGAGACCGTCGGCGACCACGAGCCGTGGCCGACGGGGGCGATTGGTGTGCTGAACTTGCCTTCTGGAGCCCGGGTCCGTGGCCGATCGGTGCGCCGCCCGGTCCCAAGCGGTCCACACCCGACGTACGGGCTCTATCTGACCTGGCCTCGTCCGCCGGCCACGACATGGCCGCAGGCCTGGGTGCGCTGGCCGGACTTCGGCCTGCCGCTGCGGTTCGAGACGGCTGCTCTGGCCTTGGTGCACGCCTACGACGCGAGCTTCTCGCAGCGTTTGGAACTGGGCTGCGGCGGCGGCCGAGGGCGCACCGGCACCGGTTTGGCCGCGCTAGCGGTCTGCGCCGGGCTGGCCCCAGACCGGGCGATCGCCCACGTCCGAGCGCAGTACGACCGGCACGCGGTGGAGACCCCTTGGCAGCGCGCCTACCTCGCGTGGTTCGCGCGGTGGCTTACCGCTCGCCCCGACGCAGAGGTTCACCGGTGAGCCGCTCGTAGTACTGCGCCAGTGCTGAGTGATCTGCGTCGGCCTTGCCGGCGGCGCTGAGCGCGGTCAGCATCTCCCGGACGGCGGCAGCCAACGGTAACGGCGTGGCCGTGCCGTGCCCGGCACTCAGCGCGTTGTCCAGGTCCTTGGCGTGCAGCGCGACCCGGAAGCCGGGAGCGTCGTTGCCGTCCAACATCATGGGCGCCTTCGCCGTCAGGACAGCGCTACCGGCTAGCCCCCCGGCGATGGCCTCGAGCACCATCGCGGGATCAGCGCCGGCCCGTTGCGCCAAGGTCAAGGCCTCGGCCACCGCGGCGATGTTGACCGCCACGATCACCTGATTCGCCAGTTTGGCGATGTTTCCGGCGCCGATCGGCCCGACGTACGTCACCACGTCCGCGACCGGCTCGAACAATCCGGCCAGGTCGTCGAACACAGCGCGCTCGCCACCGACCATGACCGCCAGCGTGCCGTCGATCGCCCTCGGCTCACCGCCGGAAACCGGCGCGTCCAACATCGCGACGCCTCGTTCGCCCAACGGGCCCGCCACCTCGCGGGCAGCTTGCGGCGCGATCGAGGACATGTCGACGTACCGCAGCCCCTCGCGGGCCCCGCCGATGAGCCCGTCCTGACCGAGGGCCACTTCGAGGACCTGCGGGGAGTCCGGGAGCATCGTGATCACTACGTCGGCGGAATGTGCGATCTCGGCCGGGGTCGCGCGGACCTGGACGTCTGCGAGCTCAGCGGCAGCGGCCTCATGTCGCTTCAGCACGATCAATTGGTGTCCGGTCCGGGCGAGGTTCGCCGCGATCGGCCGGCCCATCACGCCGAGCCCGATGAATCCGATGAGCATGGCCCCTCCGAAGGTTGTCGGTCCGTGGCCACCCATGCTGCCGCACAGGTACGACGACCGTGCACCCCTAACCGGTCAGCCGCTCGCGCTCCGGCTGGATTACCGTGAAGACATGACGACGCCTGCCGATCGACCCCAGGACCGAGTCACGAATCCGCTGCCCCCGTCTGCCGACGACCAGGCCCGCAGTGAGATGCCGGTGATTCGGGTGCCCTCGCAACAGGACCTGACGGTCCCAACCCCACCGCCGCCGCTTCCCGTCCCGGCCGCTTCGTCGGGCGTGGCGCCCAAGCCGGCCGTGGGACTGTTCAGCGACGTCAAGCGCACCGGTCGCTGGCGCGTGGAGCCAGTCTCGAAGTTTGTGCACGTGTTCGGAGACGCCGTCATCGATCTACGCGAAGCCGAGTTTGCCAGCCCGTCAGTCGAAATTCAGGTCGTCGGAGCCTTCGGCGACACCAAGCTGATCGTCACCCCGGGCACCGACATCGTGGTTCAGGGCATCACCGTCTTCGGCGACCAGAAGATCAACCGACCAGCCGATGCGCCGCCGAACGGCCTGCGCGTCGTCCTGACAGCGAACGGTGCCTTCGGCGACGTGAAGGTGTACACCCTGGAAGTGGGCGAGCAAATCCCTAGGTGGTGGCGGCGGCGGCCACGCTGACGTGGGCGCACGCTCAACCTTTCAAGCGGCAGCGCGCCCACAGGTGGAACGCCCACAGGTGGAACGTGGCACCGGTTCGCCGCGAACACACCAACGGGGCCCCGGCGTTGAACGCTCGGAGCCCCGTCGTGGTGCGAAGGGTGTTAGCGAAGGAATGCTTTCGGCATCGGAAACACCTTGCGGCCGAACGCGCCGTTGTTGATGATGGCGCTCGCGACATAGATCCCGCAGATCCCAGCGGCGAGGAGCGTCCAGCCGGCGAGCGGGTTCGCGATGCTCTTGGGGAGGACCTCAAGGTCACGCAGCGCGACCGCGGGGACGGCGATGTCCAGGAACAGGATGACCAGGGTCAGCGGCTTGGGCGCCCTCTTCAGGTAGGCCGGGGTCCACAGCAGCAGCGCGAGCGCGAGCACCAGCCAGGCCCAACCATCGACCCGGTGGTCGATGACGACTGGAACTCCGTCCGTGCTGACGACCGTCAGGTACGCGGAGAAGAGGTACTTCAGTGCCCCGGTGAGCATGAAGAACGCAGAGAAGAACAGGAAGACGTTGCCACCGGTGAGGTTCTTGTCGCGCAGTTCGATGATGCCGACGCTGAACTGGACGATGAAGCCACCGATCAGCCAAGCCGCCAGGTACGGCGTGGCACTGTGG
>CAJDWS010000133.1_pt1 | contig 15843 bp, 12 predicted proteins | sample 7391661 | NCBI WGS metagenome assembly CAJDWS01 (sample SAMEA7055725, study PRJEB34461) | soil metagenome | biome: terrestrial ecosystem; feature: Peninsula; material: soil | place: Antarctica | collected 2016 | reverse complement strand
GGTACGCCGATCAGGGGCTTTCGTATCGCGGTCCGGTCCCCAAGACCGAGGTCCAGATGCGGTACGGCACGTTTGACGCTGCGTTGCTGATCCTGGGGACCGGGCGGTACGTGACCAGCGGCAAGGTGTTCGAATACACCGCCAGCGCACTACCGATCGTGTCGGTGCACGACCCCGGCAACGCGGCCTCGGACGTGCTGCGCGCCTATCCGTTGTGGTTCCCGGCGGCCGACCTGTCACCGCAGGCCATCGCTGACGCACTCTCGGCAGCCGCGCACGCGGCTCGGCACGCCGATCGAGCGACCCGGGAAGCGGCCCGCGAATTCTCCCGCCAATACGCCCGCGACCTGCAGCTCGTCCCCCGCATCGATGCTCTGGCCGACCGGATCGCCGGCCGGATCACCGACGGGATCGGCGGTCGGATCCCGGCGCTGGCCGGTGCCCCGCCTACCCAGCACGGTGATGGTGGCGATGTGTTAGAGGCCCTGCGTGTCGAGGAGCAGCAGCTATGAAGGTGGTGCTGCTGGAAAGCGGCCGCGGGAACCAGGCGCCGTTGATCGCGGACTGGCGGGAGAAGCTCGGGCTCCACGACGCCGATTCGATCGCCTTGCTGAGCTGGTATCCGGTGCTGCTCGACGAGATCCGCCGGATCCGGGCGGCCGAAGAGCGACGCCGCCACGATCAGGGGCTCGACCTCGACGAGGCGTACGACGCCGACGCCGACGCCGAAGACGCCGCGCACGACATGGCACAGGAGCAAGAGGACCTGGCCGAACAGCTCCCGGAATCAATGGTCGGCACGTCCGGCACGGTCTCCCTCGACCAGCCGGTCCCGGTGGCGTCCGCCCGCGCCCAGGAACGCCAAGCCGACGCGCAGGAAGCGATCGAGGAGATTCTCGAGACGGCGGCGACGGAGTCAACGCAACCTGAGCTCCAGCAGCACGACGAGCGATCTACGTCCTGAACTTGCCCTACCACCATCCCGACCGAATCAAGACGGCGCTGCGTTGGCGGGCCCGCAAGATCTACTTCACGGCGAAGCGGTCCTACCCGGTGCGCAAGGGACGGGTCGCCCTGCGCAAGGCCATCGGCGGCATCCCCAGCGAGTTCGCTGCGGCGATGGCCGGCTGGAAGGGTGCCTCAGTGGTCGTCGGCAACGCCGACCTGGTGCTGTCGCTGGATTCTCGGTCGCAGAAGGCCGCCTGGGTGCTGGCCCGTCGGGTGCAAGGCCCGGCCGTGGTCTCCGGCTTCCCCGCCGCGATCCGCGTCCTCCATCAGCGCCGCGCTGGCTTCCCCGCCGCGATCCGCGTCCTCCATCAGCGCCGCGCTGAGCAGGCCGAACGGGCCTGAGCGGCCAGGGCGCTCAGCCGCCGCGTCGCCAGTCGCTGCCCATCGCCACGAACGCTCCGGCCAGCCCAGCCGATCCCGAGGCCCGTTCGGCGGCAGCAGCCAGTGCTTCGGCTGCATCGACCCCGGCAGCCAGCCGTCGGTGATAGTCCCCCATCACGGCACCGGCCACATCATCTGGGATCCGGCACACCCCGGCCACCACACTGCGCGCGCCGAGCGCCAGCAGCCCGGCGGCCAACCCGAGGCGTTCCTCGCCGGCCCGCCATGCCGACTGGCCGACGTCGCACGCCGAGAGCACCACATGCCCGGCGCCCACCCCACTGTGCTGCAGGTCGAACGTGAACAACGGGCCGTCAACCATTCGCACCGAAGAAAAGAGCGGGCTTTGCGCGTGGTGCAGCCCGTGGGCGGCAACGTGCACGACGTCCGCAGTGGCCAGCGCCCCCGACAATTCCGCTGAGGTACCACGCCGGTACGCCGTCGCCGACTCGCCCCAAGCCCGTGCCACCGCGCTCACCTCCTCGCCCGCGTACCGCAGGTCCGGCCCGGCCAGCGCCACCACACCCCGTCTCAGGCCCGTCACCCCGGTCGGCTCATGGTCAACGGTGCCCCGAGCCCAGGTGGTCAAGCTCTGGGCGATCGTGGTCGGCTGGCCGCGCCGCGACGCCAGCATCCCCCACGGCAGCCCTTCCATCGCCGCCGATGGCACCACGACGAGCCGGCCATCGACTCCCAACGGCTCGAGCAGCAGTTCCTCGATGCGAGCCAGATCGCCGGCCAGCGAAGCCCATACCACCTTGCGTACGTCGCCCACCGGCATCGAGGCGACCACCCGCAGATCGGCGTCCAGACGCCGGATGAACTCGCTGACCTGCGCAAGGTCGGCCACGTCGTACATCCGCACCCGTGAGCGTTGTGCCACCACCGCGCCCAACCGGCCGTGCAACGGATAGTAGGAAACCAGCGTGGCGTCCCGGTCTTTGAGCAGTTGGCGGGCCTGTGTCAGCGTGACCGGCGGCCGCGATCCGCTCAGGTGCCGGCCACCCGTGCTCCCAGGCACGCTTCCAGACCCGCCGGCGTCGGCGAGCATCCAGCCGCGCCGAGAGATGGCCTGCTCAAGGCGGTACGCGCGGGCCGCGTCTTGCCGCGATCCGCCGCCGGAATCCATCATCTGTTCCTGCAGCTGTTCGCGCAGCCGACGCAGTTCGGCGATCCAATCCGCGAGCTCTGGATCCTGCGGCGGTCGGACCGGTGGAATGCCTGCCGCGGACGCCCGCCATCGTTCGGTGGCGGTCAACACGGCGACCGCACCCCGTCCGTGGGCCAGCCTCAGGTCGTACTGCGCGAGCGCGACACCGTGCAATGCGTACGCCGACCGCACGTCGAGGCTGCCGCTGTTGGACCGGGCCCGGGCCAGTTCTCTGGCGGCGCGGCGCAATACGGTGGTCGTCGCCCGGCCATCGCCGCGGGTACACGCTGCATCCGCCTGCACGAAGCGGTAACGCAGCAACGACCGCAACGAGCCGGTCCGGGTGATCGGTTCGGCCCTGGCCAGCCAGGCGGTCGCGGCCGGCTCGTCAGCCAGTCGCAACGCAACCTGGGCGGCCGTCAGCGCGGCTTCCAGACCGAGCCGGGTGCCCGCGTGATCATCGGCGATCCGCGCGACCTGCTCGGCGATGGCGCGCCAGCGGGCTGGCCGGTGCTCCTGCGCGAGCATCGCGGCCCACTCCCACAGCTGGGCCCAGGCACGCCAGCCGAGCGCGTCGCGCCGCCGGAACGAGCGTCGGGCACTGCGAGCGTGCCGCACGGCTGGCTCAAACGAACCCAACTGCAGATACCCACGGGCAAGTTCGACGTCGGTCTCGCCGCGCAACTGGCGCAGCCCGTCGTGTTCACACACCTGACGGGCGCCACTGAGCAGCTCGATCGCCTCGTTGACCAGACCAGCCTCGAGCAGCACCCGGCCGTGGTCGAGCCGGGACGCGGCCCGGGAGGCGTCCGAGGGCATCGCGTCGGCGGCCGCCATCAAGGTCAGGGCTCGGGGCAGGTCGCCTGCGACGTACGCGGCGTACCCCAGGTTGTGGCGCGCCATGAATTCCTGGCGGGTCAATCCATGCTCGGCGGCCAGCTCGGCAGCGGCCTCGAAGTCTCGCTGCGCGGCCCGGATGTCGGCCAGGTCCAGGGAGACCATCCCGCGGTTGATGAGAATGACCAGGCGCTCCCGGGCTGGCATCAAGACCAGCCCGCGCGCTGCCAGGTCCAATTCGTCACGGGCCCGGATCGGTTGGTCGCTGCGGCCCCAGATGCTGGCCAGCTGCGAGTGGCACATCGCCTCCAGCGCGGACTGGCCAGGACACAGCGCCAAGGCTTGCTCGGCCCGGGCCCGAGCGACCTGGGCTCCGGTGCGTTCGAACTCGGCGGTACTCAGCGCCAGCAGCAGCCGAACCCGGTCATCGAGCAGGTTCGGGATCGGCTCGGGTCGACTGCGGCTGTACCGATCCAACAGCGCGAGGGCGCGCTGCAGATCACGCGCCGCCTTGGCGGGACGGCCAGTGTCGTTGGCGGCCCGGGCCTGCTCGTACAGCGCCCGGACCAGCTCGATCGTGGTGCCGGACGTGTTCAGGAACGTTCACCTCGCCGGTTACCACCCGCGGGTCGCCGCGGTCCCGATCCAAGCAGTGCTCGCAGGGAGGAATTCAGCCTCTCACAGGGTGAAGGTCGGTGTCAGGACTGGACGTCCGTCAGGATCGTTGGGCTCGCTGCGGATCAGGAACCACACTGGTCCAGGTTGCACCCGGTCGAACACGAACCGACCGTCGTCGTCGACGATGACACGCTGGACCTCCTGCCGCGGATCAGCGGAGTGCAACTCCACTGACGCCGCCCCACCGGTGACCCAACCATCGACCCGGCGTCGACCCTCCCCCGCGTCGCTGGCCGAAACGACGATGCTGCGTTCCGGGGTGGTGAAGGTGATCGTGCCGGTCAATGCCGGCGAGCCGATCCCCTCGGACCGCACGCCGGTCGGGGCACCTTTGGTCAGTTCGGCCACGTCGGCGTTGAGTGCTTGCACGGTCAGCGCAAACTTGATCCGATCGGTCAATCCGGCCGGGCACGGGTCCAGACGGGCGTACAACTCTCGGACGTCGCTCAGAATCTGCTCGTCATGGCGATCCAGTCGCTCAATCGAGTCCTCCATCTCAGGCCTCCCAACCGGAGTCGGCGAGCAACGATGCCCGCAGTTTGCTCAGGCATCGTCCGCGAGTCGGACCGATGCTGCCCAACGGCATCCCTAACGCCTCGGAGACCGCGGCGTAGTCTGGCCGATCGCAGAATGCGATCACTCGCAACAGCTGGCGGCAACGATCGGTGAGTTGCTCCACATGCCGCCACACCACGCGTTGCCGCTCGGACAGGACCGTCATCGTTTCCGGGTCCGGTCCGGTGTCGGCTCGTGCGGACAGGTCGTCGTCCGTGCGCAAGCGGCGGGCAGCCCCGGTCGACCGCCACACTTCACGCTTGACGGTCACCACGAGCCATCCCAGGATCGCCTGGGCGTCCCGAATTCTTTCCTGCCCCTCGACGAGCCGCAACCACGCGGTCGCGATCGCGTCTTCGGCGACCTCGTGTTCGCAGTGCTGACTGCGGGCGGTCTGCCAAAGCACCGGGGTCAGCAGATCGACCAGTTCGCTCATAGCCAGGACATCGCCGCCTCGGTAGGCCTGGAACGCCGTGGCCGCGCGCGCCGTCAGCGACATCTCCGACGCCGGCTGTCCGGGGCTCACGACGTCCCCCAGCCGAGTTCGGCGCCCAGCGCGGCGCGGGTGCGACTGCGCATCGAGGGTGCATCAACGGCGGTGGCCTGCCCGGCACCGACGATCCGCTGCGCGACCTGGCCGGCCAGCAGCGGGGCGGCGAACGACGTCCCGCTCCACATGGCAAACCCGCTCGCGAAGTTGTCCGGGTCCATGGTCCGCCGGAGCAACCCGTCGGGGGTGGTGGTAGCCATTGTGGCCTGCGCAGAACCGTCGAACGAGGGCGGGACCGTGCTGACCACAAAAGCGCCGGGACGGTGACAGGTCACCCAGTCGCCGCCGTTGGAAAACATCGCCACCGAACCGTCTGAAGGGTTCTGAGCGCCCACACTGACCAGCGGCACGACGTCCGCGGGCGGCGGCGCGGCGCTGTTGGCTGCCCAGCCCGCCGGGTACAGCGGCGTGGTGGTGGCGTCGTTGCCTGCGGCGGCGACGACGAGCACTCCGGCTTCGGTCAGCGCGCCCAGCACCTGGCGCAGCGCGGTCTCGTCCTGCGCCAAGGTTCCGTCCTCGTGGTAATAGCCCATCGACAAGGTGATGACATCGACGATGTCGGCCAGCAAGGCTCGCTCGTCGATGCCAGTGCCTCCCTCGCACAACCCGGTCTGGGCTCGAACGTGCCGGTCCAGCAGCAGCGTCAACGCGACCTGGACGTCGCCCTCGCTGGCCGCTCCACTGCAGCCCATCACCGGCAACGACAGCAAGGTCGCCGACGGACAGGTCTGCCGCACGATTCCCGCGATGAAGGTCCCATGACCGGCAAGCCTGGCCAGCAGACCACTGAGGGCATCAGAGACACCGTGGCCGTCTCGGTCGCCCCCGGGCGGCCCGGACTCCCCGGGCAGCGGTGAACACACTGGGACGCCGTCGATCTCTTCGATGTGCCGCACCCGCGGGTGCCCGGTGAACCACGGGTGGTCCCCGATCCCGGTGTCCAGCATTGCGACGACCGGTGGTCGCGGCCCGGGGTCGATCCCCGCCGACGGGTCGGCTGCCTGCCAGGCGACCGGCGTCCGTGGACCGTACCCGGGTCGCCCGTACGGGCTGCCGTGTCCTGCCCAATAGCCGTTCCCGTCCCAATAGCCGTTCCCGTCCCAATACCCTTCAGTCCCGTGCCCGTCCCAATAGCCACAGGCCGTCATCAGGTGATCCAGTTCAGCTTCGCCCGGCTGCACGGCTCCAGCAGCGCGGGCCGTCGCCAGCAGCTCCCAGGCGTCCATCGGACGCGCCGAGTCGTCGTTGGCCCAGCGCAGGTCCAAGCGCGTCAGGTAGGCGCCGTGGGCCGTTTCCGCGGCGGGGCTGTCGGCGAGCCTGCTGCCAATGCGTCGGTCAAACCGGCTGGCCTGTACGTCGATCGGACGCTTGAGACCTTCGGCCACCGTGCGAAGTCGGTCGATCCGGTCGGCGGCAGAGCTGCCCGGCAGGCCGCGGACCAAGAGTCGGTCGGCGAGGTAGGCCGTGGAACGGCTCGGCGTCGCCCCTGGACCACGTCCGGCGTCGCCCCTGGACCACGTCGTGCCGTCGAGGGGTCGAGCACCCGCGCGTTGTAGCTGCGGGAGACCTCGCGCGGCAGCCGGATCTCTGGTTCGTCTTGCATGCCGTACGCGTTGGCTCCCGCCCCACCGCCGGGTCCGTTGTCACCGTTGCTGCGCGAACCAGCCATGATCGCTCCTGTCTGCGGACCGCTATGTCTTCAACGTCCCGGCCGTGTGTCGGTCCCGGTGCGCTCGACTCCGCTATCAACCATTAGGAACCAGCGGCGGGCGTTTTGATACAGGCCAGCCGGGATCCGGGCACCGGCTGCCACCTCAAATCGTCAAGAAGCGGGCGCCCAGCACCTTCGCCGACCAGGCTCCGTCGTGCAGCCGGCGCACGAACTCCACCCCGGCACCGGCGGTGGCGCGGGTTTTGTCCCGGTCGGCCATCCACACCGGAGTCCGCGTGGACCCGCGTGCGGACGGCGTCGGTGATGTGCCCGAGGACCACCCGTCCGGCCGCCATCGCCTCACACGCCGCTACCCCGTAGCTGCCCAGCACGAACTGGTCCAGCACGATGTCCGCGTCCCGGTAGACCGAGGGCATCGAAGCCGGCGGCACCCCGGTGATCCGGCGGTATTCGATCCGGCCCCGCTGGGCCAGGTCGGTCAGGATCGGGTCGATCAGCTCCGAACCCTTGAACCGTCCCGCGCTCGGCGCGTGAGCCACCACCGGCAGGTCCCGCTCCAACACCGGGTGGTCACTGGCCCATCGGTCCGGCTCGACCACCACTGGGCACCAGGTCGCCCCTGGCACGAAGTCGAGCAGGTCGGGCGTCGATACGAACGTGGGGCCGTCGTACTCGTTCATCGTGCGGGCGTTCAAGGTAGCGCTGGCCTGCAGGATCGGCACCGACTCCCAACTGGTGTCGGTGAACGGCGACCACTTCGTGGTGGCTGTGTGCACGTCGGGAATCCGTACGTCGGACCCGTGCGCGATCAGCGCGGTCGTCAGCCCGGCCTTGCGCAGCACCGGGATCTCCCCCGCGGCCTGCCGCCCATACCGGCGCCCGGTCAACGGCCGGCACGCCTCGATCAGCACATGCGTGTACTCCCCGGTCAGGTAGCGCTCCTGGCGCAGCATCCACTCGGGGTCGGCGTACACGTCTGGCGGTACGTCGTAGTCCACCTCGAAGGTGAACAGCGGGTTGCTCAGCCCCATCGAGCGGGCCCCGACGCCAGGCAGATGCCGGGCCGCCGCACGGGCCCATGCGGTGCCCTGACCGGCGAAGTTGGCCGGCCCGACAAACAGCTTCACCGGCTCGGTGGGCGGATCCGGACGCACTGGCGCGGTCGGGGTGGCGACGCTCGAAGTCGCGTCGCTCGCGGCGTCCGGTGGCGAGGTGTCCCCGACTGGGGTGCCGGTCAACGCAGACAGCACCCGTGCGGAACGTTGTCCGTCGTGCACGCTGCGCACGTATGCAGGCCCGGCCGCGGCGAATTCGCGGGCCCGGTCCCGGTGCTCCAGCAACCCCTCAAGCACGCCTCGCAAGGTGTCCGGGTCGGCCTCGACGATGGGGACCTCCAGCTCCGCCGTGGCACGAATCCGGTCCCGCACCGTGTCTCCGACGAACGCCACCACCACCCGCCCGGCAGCCATCGCCTCGATGGCGGCGACGCCGTACAGGCCCATGACCAGTTGGTCGACGACGATGTCGGCCTCCTGGTACGCGCGGAGCACCCCTTCGGCGTCGAGGCGTTCCGGGCGGTGGTAGCGGATCAGACCGGCGGCTTCGAGCTCGCGCATCACCGGGTCGATGTACTCCGAACCCTTGAGGCGGCCGTTCGTCGGCAGGTGCACGACCACCGGCACGGCCCGGGCCAGCACCGGCCAGTCTGAGGCCCAACGGCTGGGGTCGACCACGGTCGGGCACCAGGTGGCGTGGGGGGCGTCATCGAGCAGGTCCGGGGTGGACACGAACACCGGGCCGTCGAACCCCGCCACCAGCGTCGCGTTCGCCTCGGCTTTGGCCTGCAGGATCGACGTGGTCCGGTCGGTGGGGTCGGCGAACGGGGAGTACCGGAACGTCGCGGCATGTCGGGCCGGGTCACGCAGGTCGGAGCCGTGCGAGATGAGGCCGACGGTCAGCCCGGCGGCGCGCAGCACCGAGATCTCCCCAGCGCAGGAACCGCCGTACAGGGTGTGCGTGTACTGCGCCACGTACCGTTCCTGCTCGCGTTGCCAGGTGATCGATTGGTAGGTCTGCGGTTCAACCTCGTAGTCGACCGGGAAGCGCAACGGACCCACCACCGCCATCGACCGGGCACCGACGCCTTCGGCGTGCCGCTGCAACGCCTGAGCCCACTGATGACCCTGGCCGGCGAAGTTCGCCGGCGCGACCCACAACCGGACCGGCGTGTCCGGGACGGCTGGGCGCTCGGACTTCAGCGGGGCAGCCGTTGCCGCGTGCTCGAGGTCCGGTGGCCGGACGGCCCGAGAGCCTCCGGCACTGCGATCGATCGCGGCCGCGAACCTGGTCGGGAGCCGTCGGCGCACCCCACGCAACGTCTCCCGGGCCGGTTCGGGCAGGTTCGCACGGATCGGTGAATCGGGTCCGACGATCTGGCGCAGCATGCGCCGGGCCGCCAGGCTGCCCTGCAGGCGGGCCTTGCCGAGGTGGGGGTTCATGGTCAGCCTCCGGGTCCTGCGGGTCGGTCCACCGGATCGGTCCACCGGCACGTTCCACCGGATCGATGTGGCGGGTCGGAATAGCGGTGCTCAGCCTCGCGCCAACTCTGTCACGGCCCGGGCCAATTCGTCGTACCCGCTGGGCTTGAGACGGCTGGCGCGCGCGTACGCCGCAGCCTGCTCCCGGATCACATCCAGGGCCGCGGGGTCATCCGACCATCCGCGCAGCACCGCCCCGACGGCCGCGCCGACCGCCTCATCGGGCCCGCACGGTACGACGACCCCAGCGCCGGTGGCCTGGACCAGCTGCGCCGAACGCGGCAGGTCCGTGGTGACCACGGCCAGCCCGCAGGCCAGGTATTCGTGCAGTTTGCTCGGCAAGGCGTCGACGAACGCCGGCGTGTCGGCCAACAGCAGCAACCCCACCCAGGCGCCGCTGGCCAGCGCGAAAGCCCGCGAAGGCGGCATCCTGCCCGGCCAGCGAACCCGGGCGGCCAGCGCCGGGTCGGCGGCCAGCGCCGCGCCCAACGCGTCCCGGTCGCCGGCGGCCACCGGCCCGACCACATCCAGTGACCAGTCGGGCGCCGAGCGCACCGCTTCGAGCATCGCGAACAGTCCACGCGAGGCCCGCACATCCCCGACGTACAACGCCCGCGGGGTAGCTTCCCGCGGTCCAGGCGGCGGCAGCATCGACAGATCCGGCAGGTTGGGTACGACGAGCCTGCGTCGCGCGGTCGCGGGCGGCACGTGTTCGTCGGCGACCACGGTCAGATCCGCGCGCGCCGCCACCGCAGTGAAGGCGCCTACCAGTGCGCGCGCCAGCGTTCCGGCCGTGCCACCGGCCCGGGCGGCCCAGCGCCGGTCCGCGAGCAGCCGCGCATAGTCCTCGTGCACGTCGATGACCAATGGCCGCCGCGACCCGCCCGCATGTCCGCCCGCATGTCCGCCCGCCCTGCGGCCTGTCCTGTGGGCCGTTCTGGAGACCGCGTACGCCGCCAACGCCGAGTCCGGATCGAGTGTGAACAGCACCCGGCCCCGCGCCGCACCCGCGATCCGAACCGCCAGCTTGGCCCGCCCAAGAAGTCCTGGCCGGGGCCAGGTCCGCACCGCGATCGCCCCAGCCGGTGCGGCCGCGGGATCACCGAGTCCCAGGACCTCGACCGTCAGCCCGGACCGGACCAGCGCGGCGACCTCGCGGTGCAGTCGCGCGTCAGCCACGTCGTGCCCGGAGGTCAGCACCGTGACATCAAGAGGGATATCGATGGCGCCATCACGAGGGCGCCCGGGGCGTTCGGTCACGCGAGGATCCCTACAGATCATCCATGGTGGCCGGGGTCTTGCCGACCTTGACGAATTCGGTGTAGGCGTTGATGCACTCGTTCGGGGTGCCGTGCATCATGATCTTGCCCTTGTGCATCCACAGGCAGTCGGTGCACATCTCCCGGATACTGCTCAGTCCGTGGCTGACCAGGAACATCGCCCGCGCCGAGGACCGCAACTCGTCCATTTTGGCATTGGCCTTCTCCCGGAACTTCGCGTCGCCGGCCGACAGCGCCTCATCGACCATCAGGATGTCGGGCTGCATATGCACCGCGACCGAAAACGCCAGTCGACTGAACATGCCCGAGGAGTAGGTCCGCATCGGCGCGTCGATGTACTCCCCCAACTCGGCCCACTCAGCGACCTCTTCGGCGCGTTCCTCGACGGCTTTGCGGGACAGTCCCGACGCCAACCCGCCGAGGATGACGTTCTCCCGGCCGGAGAGCATCGCGTTGAACCCGACCCCCAGGGCCAGCAGCGTCGAGGCCCGCCCCCACACCTCGATGCGTCCTTGGGTGGGCGGCATGATCCCGGCGAGCGCCCGCAGGATCGTCGATTTGCCCGCCCCATTGGCGCCGATGATGCCCATCGCGGTCCCGTTGGGTACGTCGAAGCTGACGTCCCGGACGGCGTGAATCTCCTTGACCGCCCGCTGCCCCCGGCCGAACCGGACGATCGCGTTCTTGAACGTCGGCACCCGCTCGAAGGTGGTGCGGTAGGTGATCGAGACGTGCTGCACGCTGACCGCCAGATCGGTGCGTTTCGAGTTGTCCCGAAAGACGTAGTTGGTGCGAGCGGTGCCGCCTTTGACCTCGTCGACGGCGTGCCCGCCGACGAGCGACTGGTCGGGCCGATACTCAGAGGCGGACAGCGAAATCACGCTCCCGGGAGATGAAATACCCGAACCCAAACAGGCAGGACAGGGACGTCCAGAAGATCGCCAGCAGCCACATCTGCAGGCCGGGCATCGTGCCGTTCTGCAACGCCAAGCCGTACCCGCCGAGCAGCGGGTAAAGGGGGTTGAACGGGGCAAGTTTGAGCGCTGCACCGTGCCCGCTGATCATGTCCACGGTCCACAGCACCGGAGACACATAGAGCCATAGCCGCATGATGTACGGCAAGAAGGCGGCGGTGTCCCTGAAGTAGACCTGCAGGGCAGCGAAGAGACCAGCCAGCCCCGCGGTGAACACGCTGATCAGCATCAGGAAGATCGGCGCCACGAAGAGCGTGACCAGGTTGAACGGGTTGCCGGCCAGGATGTGGAACACGAAATACACCGGCAGGGTCGGCAGGAACCGATAGAACCCGGTCCGGACCGCTGACAGCGGCATGAGCAGCCGCGGGAAGGCCGTGTTGAGGATGAGTTTGCCGGCGCCGACGACCGAGGCTGCGCCGGCGCCGATCGATCCCTGAATGTAGTAGAAGCAGAACAACCCGCCGGTCAGGTGTGAGAAGTAGGTCCAGCCGTTGGCCCCCCGAGACCCCCCGCCGATCACCTGGACGATGAAGTAGTACACGCCGGCCAGCAGCAACGGGTTGATGACCAGCCAGGCTTGGCCGAAGAAGGTCATGCTGTTCGCGCCGCGCATGCCCGCCTTGGACATCTCGCTGGCAAACTCGCGCCGCCGCCACAGTTCCCTGAAGTACACCTTCAGGTTGGGCAGGCCGGCGCGGTGCGGTTCGTACCGCTGGTACGTGGCATCGGCGAAGGTCCGGCTGCCCGGCTCGACCGGCACTGGTGCAGCGGTGCTCATGTCACCGTTGGTCTGGCTGGTTGTCTGGCCACGGTCATTCTGCTCCTCGTTCCACGCTCCACTGTCGCCACGTTACCTTTTCACCTCGGGGACCCCCTGATGACCGACCGCCAGCGCGTCGTACACCCGCAGCAGCGCGGCCGCGTCGGTCTCCCAGGACAAGCTCGGGGCTGCGGCCCGGACAGCGCGGCACCATCGCGGGTAGTCGGCCAGCGCTCGGTGCACCGCATCGACCAGCCCATCAGCATCCCCCGGAGGGTACAACGTGCCCAACCCGTGCGCCCGCACCACCTTGGCCAACTCACCCACATCGGTGGCCACCACCGGCACGCCTGCACGGACGGCATGGAACAGCTTGTTCGGCAGCGCCAAGCGGTGATTCTCCCACTGGTCGGAGTGGGTGACCAAGACCAGCCCGGCCGCCCCCAACAGGGCATCGACCTCCTGCGGCGGGCACGGCGGACGGACCTGTGCGCGACCTGGGTCGAACCGGTTCAGCCAGGTGTCATCGCTCGGCCCGATCAGAGTGACCGGCAGGTCGAGGCGGTGACTGGCCGCCGCGATCACCTCCAACTCCCGGTACGCCGCGAGCCGGCCAGCGTAGATCAGGCCGGCTGGGCGGTCGGGTCGCTCGATGTCCGGTCCGGGCTCGACGTAGGGGAAGGTGTTGCGGACCACACTGATGTGCTGCCAGCCGTAGGCCGCCCGCAACGCTTGGGCTACCCCGTCGCCGACGGTGATGACGGCGGCAGCGTCGGCGCCCAGCCGCCGCTCCAGAGCCCGCTCCCGGCGGTCCAGCAGTGGCGTCGGCCGGTACTCGCGGGGCCGGCCCGCCCAGAACTCGTGTGAGTCGTAGATCAGCGGCACCCCCGCAGCACGGGCCAACGCATCCCCCGCGGGCAGCGCGTTGAAGTCGTGACAGTGCACCACGTCGTACGCGCGGGCCTGCCCGTCCTCGACCGCGCCGGCGCACCAACGCCCGAACGCCGAGTTGCGGTGCCTGGGCAGCAGCAGCCACCTGGCCAGCCGCAGGTGGGCCGGCAGCTTCGCACCGGACAGCGAGGAAGCCCCCTCAGCTCGAAACACCGACGAGGTGCCCACACTGGACACCGAGATCATGCCGCCGACGCCGGGGTCGTTCGAGGTGATCGAGGGTGGGGTCCAACCTGGCGGCACCGAGCGGCCGATGATGTGCACCTGGTGCCCGACGCCGGCCAGCGTGCTCGCCTCACGCAGCACCCGGGTATCGGTGGCCACGTTCGTCGCGACCAGCATGAGCACCCTCATGAGGCCATCATGTCGCGGTGGACCCGGCGCACGGCGCCTGTCACCGGCGCGCAACCCGCAGTGTGGGCGGGCTCGTGAGAAACCCCACCCCCCACGACCAGTGCATGGTGGCCAACGCCACCGGCACCAGCGCGCGAGCGGCAAGCGGTTCGCCCCGGCTGATCGCGGCGCCACCAAGGACGAGCGCAGCGACGTACCCGATTGGGGCAGCCAAGGCCAGCCGTCGCCGGCGCGCGGTCCGCCCGGTCGCCGGGGGCAGTCCGCTGATCCCGGCCAGGGTGGCCAGCGTGGTGCCGACCACCATGGCCGGTGGCGCCAGGTAACGCGCGTTGATGGTGCCCTCATGTCGCTGGGCGACCACCCGCCGCCACCGGCCGTAGTGCAGGTACTGCGTGGCCAGGGCCTTCACCGTGCCCCGCGGCCGGTAGGTGACCCTCAGGTCGGGGGTGAACCAGACCAGCCCGCCGGAGCGTCGGATCCGGTGGTTCAGTTCCCAGTCCTGCGCTCGGCTGAAGTGCGGGTCATACCCACCGACCCGCTGCAGCGTGGCCTTGCGGAAGCATCCGAGGTAGACCGTGTCCGCCGGCCCGGCGCCCCCTCCGACGTGGAACCTGGCGTTGCCCACGCCCAGCGGGGAGCGCATGGCGCAGGCCACCGCCCGCTCGAAATCGGTGGTGCCTTGGGCGTCCATGATGCCGCCGACGTTGTCCGCACCGGAGCGTTGCAGTTCAGTGACCGCCCTGGCCAGGTAGCCGGGCATGATTTCGGCATGCCCGTCGACCCGAGCCACGATGTCGTACCGGCTCACGGCGATCCCGGCGTTCAGCGCATCCGGGGTCCGGCCACTGGGATTGGGCACGGTGCGGACCCGGGGATCGTCGGCCGCCAAGGCGTCCGCCACCTCTTGGGTGCCGTCCGAACTCGGCCCAATCGCCAGAATTACCTCCAGCGGGCCCGGGTAGGCCTGGCGCAGCACCATCTGCACAGCGCTGCGCAGGTGCCGTTCCTCATTGAGCACCGGGATGACGACGCTCACCGCCGGCCAGTCAGGGGCCTCCTGCGGCACGTCGTCCCGCGCGTTGATCGCATTCACTGCTGACTCACCGTTCATTCACCGTTACTCATTCACCGTTCGTTCAGCGTCTATTCGGCGTCTCTTTGGTGCCGGGTTCATCCGGCCGTGCAGACGTCGCTCAGGTCACCGGCGCTTGGGTCCTCGGTGGCCTGCCCTGTCGGAGACGGCGCCGGCGCCCGCGTCTTGCTGCTGCTCGGTGCGGGCGTCGGGCGACGCCGGACGGGGGCCGCGTCGTCCCGGTCGGATTGCTCGATCGTCGCCTGGACGATGTCCTTGACCTTCTGCTCGTCGTACGACTCTGGCAAGTCGGTCTCCACCACGCTGCCACTGACCGCCGCGACGTCCTTGAACTTGAAGATCGCGTTCTGCGGGCTGACCTGGTGCAGGATCGCCGTCAGCACGCACCGTTGGCGGGCCATCCGCTCGGGATTACTCGAGCCCTCGCGGGACCGGGCGTACCAGAGCGCGTGGTATCCGTCCAGGTGCTGGGCCCCGGGTTCGATCCAACCGGTGATCGGGTTCTTGCCGCCACCTTCTTTTCGGCCACCGCCGATCGGGGTCCGCTTGTTGACCACGATGTCGATGCCCCCGAGAGCGTCGACCAGCCGCTGGAATCCCCTGAGGTCGACGAGCACGTAGTAGTGCACGTCGAGGCCCGACAACGCCTCGACAGCCTCCTTGGTCGCCAGTGCACCGGGGTCTTTGGTGCCGGGCGGGAACTGATCCCGGTGCTCCATGGCCCAGGTGTACAAGCCGTTGAGCAGGCAGTTGTCACCGCAGTTCCAGCCGTCCGGCTTCAGCTGCGCCATCGTCGACCCTGGCCGGAAGTTGATGTTCTCGGTTTCCCGGGCGAACCCGAACATGACCGACTTCCCGCTGTCGGCGTTCACGCTGGCCAGCATGATCGTGTCCGGCCGGGTGCCGGCCCGGGAGGCGCCGCTGTCGGCACCGAGCAGCAGCACGTTGTAGCGGCCGTCGCTGGGTTCTCGGGAGATGTTGCCGCCGAACACCGCGCTGAGGGCGTCCCGACCGGCCAGCACGTTGCCGGAGGCCACCATCAGCGGGCCAACGGTGACCA
>CAJDWS010000023.1_pt1 | contig 16219 bp, 12 predicted proteins | sample 7391661 | NCBI WGS metagenome assembly CAJDWS01 (sample SAMEA7055725, study PRJEB34461) | soil metagenome | biome: terrestrial ecosystem; feature: Peninsula; material: soil | place: Antarctica | collected 2016 | reverse complement strand
CTGGACGAGTTCACACCAGATGCCATGGACGGCCTCATTGACGCGTGGCGCGCGCAGTGGGACGCCGCCGCTGAGCGGAAAGCCGAGCAACGGATGAGGGTAAGCCTGGACCTCCTCGCCGAGGAACGTCACGCGCTCGCCGAGACCACGGAGGAGTTGCGCCGGGTGCGCTCCCGCCTGGCCGCGGCGGATCACAACGCCGCGCAGTGGAGGGCGGTCCTCATAGGCGCCTCGCGGCGGGTCGATCTCGTCGCGCCCGAGCGTGGCCTTCCCGAGGTGACCGGTCCTTCGGCCCTGGCGGAAAGCCGTTCCCTCAGGGATCTGCTCGACGAAGACCTCAGCCCCCCCTGGACCGAGGCGCCCACCTCCGGAGACCACCCCGGCCGCCGCGAGGCCTCCGGTCCACACCACCGCGGGCTGCGGTCGGCAACGCCTCCGGACCTCGACACCAGTGACGAGAAGGACGACGATGACGCTTCCGCGTGAGCTGCCTCTCGGGGCGCAACCGGCCCCAGCGCCCACACACATGGACTGGGAGGATCCTTCCCTGGCCTCTTCGCAGGGCGCCTCTCGAGCCGGGCAGTTCCTCCTGGTCGGCTCCATCGTGCTCGGGGCATGCGTCGATTCGGCCCTCATCGTGCCAGTCATCCTCCGGGTCCTGAAGGAATATGAGTGGGCCGCATGGATCGTGTCGGTCACCATCGCGATCCTGTCGGCTGTGGCCATGTTCGTAGCCGGCCGACTCTTCCGAGGAGCCCGCGGCAACCCTCCCGGGCCTGGCGGCGCTTCAACGCCCGCGTGGTTCGTCGTGGCGGCGTGGCTGGCCACCGGATTCATGATCGCGGCGCTGCGGATCGCCGACGGATTGATGGAACCGACGAGCGCGTTCGCCGACCCGTCGGCCGTTGCAGACGAAGGACCGAACGTGACCCCGTACGTGGCGGCGTTCACCTTTCTCGCCGTCTACCTGCTCGTCGGAGTCCTGGCCTTCGTCAAAGCGTTCACCTCGCGCAACGACGCGTTCAGCGCACTGCGCCTGGAGGAGGCCCGTCTCGCGCACTGCGAGTTCGCGCACGAAGAGCTCACCGCGCTCCACCAGCGCCTCTCGGACAACGTGGACATCCGACGGCACGAGATCGCCGCGCACCAGGATTGCCTCCATACGGCGAAGGCCCACAACTCGGCGCTCGCCCAGGAGGCTAAGCACTACTTCCGGCACGAGCTGGCCAAACTGCGTCAGGACCCCGCCGTCACCGGGCTTACCAGTCCGCTGCATCCCAGCAACCCCGCCTACCGGGATCCGGCGGACGTCCTTCCCGACGGCACGCGAACCCCCGGCCGAGGAGCGTGGGGGCCGCGCGACCACTCCCCAGGGTCTCGGCGGCCGCGGCGGCGCGCGACCGCGCAGTCCACTGATCCTCACGACGAGCTCCGGAGCTGACGCCATGCTCGGCTACATCAACGGGCCGCCTCCTCGAATCCGCGACGAAACGCGTCCGCAACCCGGCCTGTCCCCTCGAGCTAAACGCCTCCTCGCCGCCCTCCTCGCGCTCCTGCTGTTGGCGCTGCTTGCCTGGTGGTGGTCGCAGCCTCGCTCCATCGGTGACGTCGCGTTGGTCGGGCCGCGTGGCCCGGCGTGCGAGCGTTTCGTCCTGGCGAACGACGTCTCGGGTTCGATGCAGGAGTTCGCCGAGCATCGTCAACGCGCTGTCGCCGAGTTCCTCTCCTGGGCCCCCAAGAACCTGCGTCCGGATGACGAGCTCGGCGTGATCGACTTCGCCAGCGACGCACGATGGGCGCGCCACCCCGAGTCGGTCATGACAGGAGACAGCCCAGCGGCACAGTCTCTGGGTGGCGGCACGGATGTGGCCCCTTTGGACAGGGAGCTGGCCCAATTGCCCCCATCCCCGTGCGACACGTCCCTCTTGTTCCTCTCCGACGCGCACATTCAAGGGCTACCCGCCAACGTTGGCGACGGGCGCGCATGGCTTCGGCGCCTGCGCGTGCATGACATCGTCCTGCTCGTGCCCGCCGGCGGCATCGACGTCAACACCGGATGGGTCGACGCCTTCCCCGAAGCCATGCCGGCCACCTTCGACGGCTCCGATTCCGGGGAGGCGGGCCTGGCGTTCGCGCGCACGTTCGCTCACCTCACGGGCCAAGAACTGAGCTCCCGGGCTCCGACGCTCCCCCTCTCCGCAGCGGACGGACTCCCGCGCTGACAATCCGGTGAGCGTCCAGCCCGGTCCGCCTCCCACACAGCGCTCCTCACCATTCCCCCCGTAAACTGACGTCCTGGCGCGAGGCCGGATGCCCGAGAGCCGAAAGTAGGACACGACCATGTCACAGGTACCTCTTGCCCCTCATCCTGAACCCACCGCGACCCAGGCGGACATCGTCATCACGCCGAAGACCATTCAGGTGGGAGCCCACGTCTACCCCACCCAAAATCTCTGCCACTTCGGCCCCGGGTGGGTCCCGAAGTACCCGATTGAAACGCGGATGATCGTCCTGCTGGCGGTCGGTCTCCTCGTGATTCCGCTTCTCCTCAACAGCACGGTCAGCCGGGATCTCGGAAACGTCGTCGGTTTCCTTCTCTTTGCCGCCGTGTGCGCCGCCACCATTGTCAAGGTCGTCAATCCGAAGAGGTACGGGCTAACCATCTCACTGGCGTCCGGTGAGCATCGGTTTTTCCCGACGACCGACGAGGGAGGGCTGGCTGTGGCCGTCGACCGCGTCCGAGCGACCATCGAATCGATCGGCTACGTGCCACCACAACTGGTTACGGTGAACGAGACGAACGTGAGCATTCGCGACACCACCGTCACCGGCTTGCTGAACACGGGCCAGATGAGGGGCCCGACGACCACTCATGTCGGTCGGCCGCTGCGAGTTGACCCGAACCCTCCTCCCCGTCCCCACGCGCAGGCGCCGGGGCAGGCCCCCCACGGGGGCCACGCCCAGGCCCGTGGGCCGCACGAGCCATCGCGGTGGCAGGCCCCCGGGGGGCAGCACCCGCAGCAGACGCCCGGTCCCCAAGGATGAGACCCGACGCCGCCCCCGTCGAGCCCCGGCGCGACGTCGAGATCCGCGACGTCGCCGTCTCGGGTGTACTGAACGTCGGCAGCATCCACGGTCCGGTGACCACCACGGTCCACGCCACGCCCCAGGGGGCTCGCTCACGATCCGCCACGCGCGTCTTCGTCAGCCATGCCTCCGTCGACAGGCGCCTCGCCGCGGCGGTGGTCCAGGTGCTCGGCACCGGTGTCGCCGGGCTGGCGCCCTCGCAGATCTTCTGCACGTCCCTGCCTGACCACAGTCCGACGGCGGGCCGCGAGGTCGACCCGACGCTTCGTGCAGGAATCGAGAACGCCAAGGTCCTCGTGGCGCTGCTCACTCCGTCGGCGCTGGCGTCGACATACGTCCTCTTCGAGCTCGGAGCCGCCTGGGTCGCCCAGCGAATGATCGTCCCCCTGCGCAGCCACCGGTCGGTGCGACTCGAAGGGCCGCTGCGCAGCCGGTTTGCCCTCGACGCCGATCACCCCCGCGACGCCGAGCGGCTCGCCGAAGCGGTGGCGGAGGAACTCGGCCTGGTCACGCGCAACACCGCTGAGTTCCGCCACGCGGTGTGCGCCCTGGTCCGCGAGGCCCGAGCAGTGGCCGCTTCTTGACCCGGTCCGCCTACGCAACGTGACGCAACGACGTGCCGACGTGCCGACGATCGGCCCCGCTACCCGGGCGTCACTTGCCGGGACTCGGAGTATGTTCCATACCGGCCTCAGGGAAGGACGACGACATGGGCTCCCCAACGCTTTTCGTCAGTGGGCACCGGACCGACGAGTCGGGCAGACCTACACCGCGGTTCCCCGAGTCGGCGGTCCGGGACGTCACGCACGAAATCGAGGCGATGCTGGAGGCCTGGGAGGTCGGCGACACCTGGACGGTCATGACCGGCGGCGCCCGCGGCACCGATCTCATCGCGGCGGAATGCGCGCTGAACCGCGGCGCACGCGTCCAACTCTGTCTGGCGATGCCCGAAAATGACTTTGTACGACGGTCTGTCACCGACCGGACCACGCCCGATGTGGCCTCGTCATGGCATGAGCGGTACGTCATGGTCCGCGACCATCCGCGGGCCGAAGTCCTGGAGCTGCCCGAAGGGCGCAGGCCGGGCGACCCCACCAGCTCAGAAGCCTTCGAGAAGGGTAACCAGTGGATGCTGGCCCGGCTCGAAGGCGCCGACCGTCGCTACGGCCTGCTGGTCTGGGACGGTGATCGCAGCAACGGCACCGGGGGCACCTGGCAGGTGGTACAAAGGCTGGCCACGGTGACCGCGAGTGGTGTTGAGGGACCGCCGAACCGCCTGCGAGTCATTGACCCGACACCTCGGGCGTCGTCCCGACGCCAGAACAACACGGGCAAGAAGAGGATTCTCAGCCTTGACGGCGGTGGCTTCCGCGGCGTCATCTCCCTGGAGATCCTCGCCCAGATCGAACGGGTACTGGGCGAGTCCCACAGCGATGTCAAGGTTCTCGCGGACTACTTCGACTTCTTCGCGGGCACCAGCACCGGGGCCATCATCGCCACGATGCTCGCATATGGCCGCCCGGTCGAGGAGATCCAGAAGCAGTACTCCGCGCTCGGCCACTCCGTGTTTCGCAAGGACGTCCGGGCCCTGCCGCGGTTGGCGCGCTTCCGTGCGAAGCCGCTCTCCAAGGCGCTGGCCGCGTACTTCGCCGCGATTGCCCCGGGCTCCGAGCCGACCCTCGGAGACCCGGCGCTTCGGACGATGTTGCTCCTGGTCATGCACAACGTCCGGACGGACTCACCCTGGCTACTGACCAACTGCACGGCGGCGAAATACAACCGGGCCGAACGGATGCTGCCACCCCACGAAGACCGCAACCTCGATCTTCAGCTGGTCCCGCTGCTTCGCGCGAGCACCGCCGCCCCCACGTACTTCGCTCCGCAGGAGCTGAAACTTGGCAAACAAGCGTTCACCTTCCAGGACGGCGGCGTGACCTCGTTCAACAACCCGGCGCTGATCGCCGCGGTCGTGGCGACGCTGCCCAACTACGGCATGTCCTGGGCCACCGGCGCGAACGATCTCCTGGTCGTCTCCGTGGGGACCGGATCGTCGGCCGCGGTGCCGCGCAAGGGCCGGAATATCGTCAACCAGTCGATCAAGGACATGCGTCAATTGGTCCCGTCGGTCTTCATGAACGGCTCGGCATTCAGCCAGGACCTGTTGTGCCGGGTCTTCGGTCGCTGCATCTTCGGACCGAGTCTCGACACGGAAGTAGGTGACCTCGTACGCGAGAACGCCCAAACGGCCTTGGGTCTGGGCGGCGACCCTACCGACCCGGGACAGGCCCTGGGGGTCCGGGAGGCCTTCACCTACGTGCGGTACAACGCTGATCTGTCCAACAAGAGCCTGGATCGCGCGCTGGGTATCGACGGCAAGACTGCGGCCCGAGTCCGCAAACTCGACTGCGTGGCCGATGAGGACACTCTCACGATGATCGGCAAACACGCGGCGAAGGACGTAAAGGCAGAGCACTTGGACGGGTTCTGGTCGCGACCGGCGTCAGCGCTTACGGACTTAGCGAGTTCCAGTGGGGGGTGATGCCGTGAATCCATCGTCTCAGGTGAACGAGCCGCTGCATCCACGAAGAGCCCCGGGGAAACCTTCCGACGCGGTTGATACACTTTCGCGTATGCGGCAGGCGAGACACGTCTTTTTGAGCCGGACGTCGGAGTTCGAAGAATATCCTCATGACGGGTCCTACGTGCGAGCCGCGACCGATGCCTGCAACGCTGCTGAATACATATCGGTGGATATGTCTAGTTGGAGCGCGGCTCCTCGCCCGCCAGCCGATGTGTGTCGCGACCGAGTTCGCGGCAGCGACGTGTACGTCGGCATCATCGGCTTCAATTATGGCAGCCCCGTCGCCGACGACCCTGACAGATCGTACACCGAACTTGAATACGATACCGCGGTGGAAGAGGGCATGCCTCGGCTCGTATTCTTGTTAGATGAAGACGGTTTAATGCCTCTTGGTCTGGCACGTGGTGATCCCAGCTACGCGGAAAAGCAGGAACACTTTCGAAAGCGGTTGCTTCACCACGATGTGACGGTGAAGACGTTCAAGAACCCGGATCAATTGCGATCCCTAATCAAGAGCTCGCTGCGAGATTTGTCGTCTCATGAGCGCGCAGACGATCTCGTACGCCCCGTCGGCGAACCACCGTCCTCCCCCCAAGTCCCACCTTTCATGGTTCAGCTGCCGCGCGAGACGCCCATCGACCGTCACGCCTTATGCGACGACATCGTCGCGAAGGTGCGCGAGTCGAGGCACGCCAGCGAAAACCAGGGGGCGCTCCCGCTGGTGGCACTGTGGGGCATGGGAGGGTTTGGAAAGACGACGTTGGCGGCGGAAGCCTGTCATCGGGTGCGGTCGGAGTTCCCCGACGGCGTGCTGTGGGTCTTGCTCGGGCCGTCGCCTCCCGAACGTCGCCTCGTCGACCGCTGTAACGACCTGGTCTGTCAATTGGGCGGTCAGTCTCTAGCCGTATGCGACCCGGCTGCGGCTGGTGAGCACTTGGGCAACGTGCTCGGCGACCGGAGGGCGTTGTTGGTCATCGACGATGTCTATCATCTGAAAGACCTCGAGCCTTTCCTCCGGGGAGCGCCCAACACGGTGCGCCTCATCACGACCCCTGTACGTCGGGCAGCGCCGCGCCTAACGCGTTTCGTCGCCGTCGATCAGATGACGCTGGCGGAGACCAAGGCGCTACTTGCCCGTGACGTCCCGGACAGCGACGTGGATTGGTCCGCCTTGGTCACCCGTACTGGCCGATGGCCGCTTCTCGCCGACTTGGTGAACCGTGCGCTTCTGGACCGCATCTACTTCGGGCAGCAGCCACAAGCAGCCGCGGACGTCATCGATCGCGCAATCGCTGTGCGCGGTCCGGCGGCGCTGGATCCGCACGATGTCGAGCAACGCGACCGGGCAGTCGGCGCCACCGTCGAGCTGAGTCTCGCCCTCCTTGAACAGCGACTCGGGCGTAGCGGCGTCGACAGCTACCGGGACCTCGCGATCCTCGCGGGGGAGGACGTCCCATTGGATATCGTCGCCAACACGAATGGCCTCGAGGGCTTCGATAGCTCCCAATTAGCCATCGAGCTCGGAAGCCTGTCCTTGGTGCAGCGCCATGACGTGGACAAGCAGACCGTTCGTCTGCATCCGGTGCTGCGCCATTACCTGCTCAGCACCGACGGCGAGCAGGGGAGCCGTGCGCGACATGTCGCGCTGCTCGCGGCTCATCGACCCCCGAGCGGCCAGTGGGCCGATCTGAGCAGCGACGCGGACTACCTGTGGCGGTGGCTGCTGGTGCACCTGGAGGGGGCTGGGTTTCGCGAGGAAGAGGTCGTCATGCTGAGGGATGTCGCCTTCCTATCCCGGACCGTCGAATACGTCGGGGTCTCTGCTCTGTTAGAACAGCTCGAGCACATCCGGGTTTCCGAAGCGGAGGAGCTGCGGGCGTGGCTGCGTCGCTGGAGCTACCTCATGGTGGGTCTGAGGACGGCACAAGACGTCGCTACGACCCTGGCGGCTCGACCGGGAGCCACAGCACTCCTGACCTGGACGAACGAAGGACCGGTGTGGCCAGCCCTTGAATACGCTGAAGGCTGGTCGTGCCCGGAGCCGACCGGTTCCGCGCTTGAGCGGGTGTTGGAGCGATATCCGGCTCGCGTACATTCGCTGAGCTGGCACCGTGACGGGCGTCATCTGGCCGCCGGGAGTGGCGACGGGCGTGTCTGGATATGGCGCAGATACGACACCGAACCATCGCAGTCCGTCCCTTCTGTCGGCTGGGTGAGAGCCGTCGCGTGGTCTATCGGGTATCCGTGGCTGATGTGCGGCGACGATGAGGGTGGCCTGTACCTCGTGGGCGTGGGGACGGCGTTGGAACCGGTCGAGGTCGGGCGTCAGGCCTCGGGTGTCCGTGAGATTGCCTGGTGTCCTAACGCGCTGGCCGTGGCAACCGCGGGCGATGGAGGAGTGATGGTCTGGACCGGACGAGAGGACTCGCCGCACAGCCCGTGGAACTGTCAGGTCGTCAGCGAAGGAGCCTGGGTGCGCTCGATCGGCTGGTCCCCCGAAGGGCGGTCGGTGGCTTTCGGGGACGACGACGGCGCGGTCAGTGCATGGAACATCGGCGACGCCTCACCGCGGCGGCTCGGGCACCACGATGGCGAGGTGTACTCCGTCGACTGGTCAGCGCACGACGTCGTGGCCAGCTGCGGCGCGGATGGGGCGCTCGCGCTGTGGGACGGTAGGCGTGCCTTCACACGTCAGGACTTGGGGCGCATTCCGGGTCCGCTGCTGAGCGTGTCCTGGTCGCCGGGTGAAGACCACCTAGTGACCGGGGCGGAGGATGGCTGCGTCCGCATCTGGGACACCGACGGGTCGGAACCCGTTGACCTCGGCCGACACGACGGCGGGGCACTGGCGGTCGCCTGGCATCCGTGCAAAGCCGAGCTCGTGAGCGGAGGGGTCGATGGCGAGGTCAGGCTGTGGCGGGTGGATGGGGATTGTGGTGCCCTCGAATTGAAGGGACCCTCGGATCGCGTTGCAGCGCTCGCTTGGTCGACCAATGGAACGTACGTCGCCACCGTCACGGGCGACTGCTCCGTGCAGGTGCGGTCGGCCGGTGGCACTGAAGCGCCGGTGGGGCTGGAGGGGCCGCACGTCAAGGTGTCACCAGCAGTTGCCTGGGTCGGGGATCGAGTCGCCGCGGGCTGCGACGATGGGAAGGTGCGCATATGGACCCCCGGATCCGCCAGCGCGCCTGCGTTCGAGTTCCTGGCCCCGGGCAAAGGAGTTCGCGCCCTCGCCTGCTCCCCGGACGGCACCGGACTTGCGTGCGTAGGGGCTGACGGTTCCCTGCAAGTGTGGCAAATGAACGACGAATCCGCTGCCGTCGTCGGCACTCGCCGAGGCGAGGCGGCGCGCTCTCTCGCCTGGTCACCGGATGGACGACGAATCGTCACCGGTGACGACGACGGGTCGCTTCGGGTGTGGGACCTCCACGAAGACTCCCCTCTCCAGGAGCAGTCTGTGCACCGACACCCCGTGCGCACCGTGGCCTGGAGCCCTCACGGTCGGTGGCTGGTCTCCGGGGACGAGTGCGGCGGCCTGAGCGCATGGGATCCTCAGGCGGGGGAAGGGCAAACCATGAGCGGTCACGACGCCGCGATCCAGGCGGTGGACTTCTCGCCCGGTGGCCAACTGCTCTTTACCCTGTCTTGTGACGGACAGCTCCGACTGTGGCGGGACGGGGCGCGCGTTGGGGGGGTGGAGAGCGCGAGGATGTACGAACCTGAATCGGCGATGGCTCTGGCCGGGACCTCACTCTGCGGCGCATGGAGGCCGACGGACGGGCAGCTCGCCATCGGCGGCTCGAACGGCCTGTACGTGTTCCAGGTGCAGACGCAGTCTTCGGCGGGTCGCAGTGGCTAACGGACCAGCCGAGCCGACGCGGCCAGGCGCTCGCCGCCAGCGGTCCGCAGCGTTCCTCGACCGGGTGGAGGAGTACCGCTTCCTCGAGCAGCACCTCAGGTCCCTCGGGGAAGAACCCACCCACCACGTCGTCATCTGGCTCGCGGGTCTCGGCGGAATCGGGAAGACCCGATTCCTCGGTGAGGTCCGGTCCCGCTTCGCGGCCCTGCCGGACCCTCCTACGGTCGTTTGGGTGCCGGCGGGTACTCGCCCACTCGCGGCTCTGATCAGCGTGCGGGATGCCGTGGACGTGGACTGCCACCTTTTTGATGTAGCCCTGGCTACGTACGAAGTGGCGACGGATGTGCCGCTACCGCCCAGCGAACTAACGCTCTCCTGGTGGACCGGCAGCGAAAGCAGGCCGTTTCTGGGCTTGGACGCGGATGATTGTCCGATCACGTTCGCTGTCGACCGGTTCGACGAGCTCGCCGCTTCCGTCGTGATGCGCCGGCGCTACGACCGCGCCGACTTCGCAGAAATTGACGCTTTGCGGTCGCGACCCGACGAGCTACTCCGATTACTCCCGCAGCTCCTTGGCCAGGACGTGGCCCGCGTGCTCACGGACCCGTCGCGCCGCCGGCTGGTGTTCCTGTACGACGGCTTCGGCGATCTCGATCTTGAAGACGTGGGGGGCGCGGCGTGGTTGCCCAGATTCGTTCGTAGTTTGGCGGCAGGCATCCACGTGATCTCTGCGTGCAGCAAGCTTCGCAGCAGCCCCGGGGTCTGGGGGCCCAGCCTGGTGGATCGACAGCTCGGCCCGCTGCCCGAGGACGAATGCCGCAGGATGATTCGGCGCGAGCTGGGGGACCATCTGCCCCGGCGCGTCGAAGACCGGCTGGTGGACACCTCAAGCGGGATCCCGTTCTACCTGCACACGGCTATCGACGTCTGTCGCGCCCACATCCGTGAGCGCGGTGCGGTCGAGGCGGCGGCGCTACCGAATTCGTCGCCCGGTATGGTGCATCGCCTGCTTGCGCACCTGAACGATGACGAGCGTGCTCTTGCGGTGGCGGTGGCGGCAGTGCAGTGCTTCGACGAGTCGCTTCACCGACAGCTCGTGCACGATCTGCGCCTTGCTGACCGGGATGTCGGCATCCATGGCTTCCTGGAGTGGTTCTTTGTGGCCGAGGTGGACCGCTCGTTGTTCCGTACGCACGATCTGCTGACGGACTTCGTCCGTCGGGGGTCAGGGATGGAGGCGGAGGCCCGGTTCGCGTTGTCGAAGGCCGCCGAGCATCTGTCGCGGCGCATTGAGCGCCGGGTCGGCGGCGCGGAGGACCGGATGGTCCCGCTCTTCAGCGCCCTGGTGGAGGCGTGGCAGAAGGTCAGCAACCCCGGCGAGGAGATCGTGGAGACCCTCGTCGATATCGGTTACACCCTGTATGACGCCGGGTACTGGCACGAGTTGAGCGGGCTTCCCGGGCTGGATGATTCGGACGCCGACGAAGCCAGTCGGATGGTGGCCCAGTACTTCGCCGCCCTGAGCGCTCGGCGCACGAAAGGACCGGTCGTCGCCGTCAATATGCTTGAGCCCCTGAAAGGACGCGCGGGACTGCTCGGTAGGCACGCGATGTCCCTCTCTATCGAGTTCGCCTACCTGCAGGAGATCGCAGGCGACTACGGATATGCGCGTCGCAGATTCCAAGAGCTCGATGATGCCATCACGGCATTCGACGGGACGCGGCGAGATCACATCCGAACCCGTCTGTACCACGCCGATATGCTGACGATGGATGGGCATTTCGGGGAGGCAAGCAGCCTCCTCAGGAACGCTTATTCGATGGTGGGCGAGGAGCGAGCGATGGACTGGGCGGAGCTGGCCCGTCACCGCGGTCACGCTCATCGTTTCGCCTTCGATTTCGAGGTAGCCAAGCACGAATACTTGAGCGCGCTCGACATCGTCCGGGACGTGCCGAGCATGCGCGGCAAGCTGCGTACGAATGTGGCCGAGGCCCAGTGTTGGTTGCGCCCGGTCCAGGGTCTTCGTGACGCCGAGGAGGCTATTGAACTGAATGCCCGCCTGGGCAGCCGAATCGAGATAGCGAAAGCGCAGGCGGCGCTTGCCGTCGCTCAATCCGGCGACGGCCAGATTGATGCGGCGCGGGTTTCATCTGAGCGCGCGCTCAGGGAGGCAGAGGAGGTCGGCTACCGCGCCGGACGCTGCTTCGCGCATCAGGCTCGCGTTGTCACCGAGGTCCGGGCTGGTGACACTGCCGCCGCCCTGCGTTCCTACGGACAGCTCGTCGAAGAGGTCGAGAGTCTGACGACCTACGGCCACCTCTGTGTCGTGCCGGCATGGTTCCTCGGAGCCGACGAGGAGGTCCGTCGTTGGTCGCGCGGCGTGGACTGGACCGGGGACGGTGATGTGAGAGCCCGCCTCGAGTCACTGACGAGCCGTCGACCCTGACACGTCGATGACGACCTTGTTGGCGGACGACGCGCTGCGTTGCGCGAACACGGACTTCAGGTCGCTCAGCGGTCTCACCTCGATGAGGTGTTTCCATGTCGGCGTCCAATTCGTCTCGAGGAGCCGGATCGCCGCAACCAGTGTGCTCACCGAGCCGTTGAGGTAGCTGATCGCCAAGGTCGCATCCTTGTGAATGAGGATGTCCAACAGAAAGCTGATGTCGGCATGGTCGGGAAGGTGAGACACGGTGCAGAGGCGTCCGCCTGGGCTTACGGCGACACATGCCGCCCGGAGGCCCGTGGCGGTTCCCGATACGTCCATAACGACGTCGTACTGCTCGGTGACCTCGCTCACCGCTCGGCCAACGGGCTCCAATGCCTTCTCCAGCCGGGAAAGCCGTCCGTGGTTGATGTCAGTCACGTCGAAGGCGCCAATGGGGCGGCCATTGCACAGCGCGAACGATGCGCACAGGCCGATGCTTCCAGCGCCGATGACGAGCACGCGGTCGTTCGTCCCTGGCTGGACGTGCGCGAGGGCATGTAGCGCACACGACAGCGGCTCGGCCAATGCAAGCTGAGGCACTGGACCAGATCGGCACTTCTGCAAATAGCCGACATGTATATCGAGGATTTCTGCGAATCCGCGGTTACTGAACAGCCCCACCTGGCCTTGCCTGCAGAGGTGCGATTTCCCGCGCTGACACTGCGGGCACGAACCGCACCGATGATTGAGGTCGGTTGTCACAACGTCGCCCAGTGCCACGGTCCGCACGTCGGATCCGACGCCCTCGACAACACCCACCCACTCATGACCCATCGGGAGGGGGAACGTGGCGCTGCGGAGACCCAAGTACTTGGACAGGTCCGACCCGCACACTCCGCAGTAGGCGACTCGGACTCGGACCCAGTCGCGCGCGAGCGCGCCCAAAGAGTGCGTTAGCTGACCGAGCCGACGTGTGCCCAGCAATGCGTAGTAGCTGTGTTCAGCAAGAACCATGCGGGTCGCACGCTTTCACCTCAATGCCTGCCGGCCCCAGATCTCGGTGGCAATTGCGCGGGCCTCGGTCCGGAGAGCCGGGGTCGGTCCGCGTGTCCGGACACCCGAGAGGAGTTCGGCGAGCCTGGGGATGTCGTTCTCCACCATACCCAGTCGCACGACGGCGCCAAGGCCTAGCCGTAGCCCATAACCGAGCCCATAGGGCAAAAGCCGGTAGTTCGTGTGCAGGCCGCACTGCTCTAAGGCCTCAAATGTCTCGAACGCACTCCGGCGGTCGCCCTCCCGGATCCATACGTGGTGGGTGGGGATGGCGTCCTGGGGGCGTCGGATCACCGGCACGCCGTGACTGGCCAGCGCCTCCTCCAGGAGGCAGGCACAGTTCAGCATGCGCCGTGAGTAGTTCTCAAGCCAGTCGGACCGGCCGAGCGTGAGCGTGGCTGCGTACGTGCTGGCGACGTGCATGTTCGATACGTAGGTCGATGCGCCCACCAGCAAGCGGCGCCACACCTCGTCGTCAGTGCGAGCGGCTAAGAGCGCCTTCTCAGGGCCGGGAAAATTCTTGTGCACGCTCGACACCAGCAGGTCGAAGCCCTGCGAGAAGGGGTTTGGGTGGTGACCGACCAGGATGTTCGTGAGGTACTGGGAGGCGTCGAACACAGAGACGGCATCGAGCTGGGCGAGCGCCGAGAAGTCCTCCACCACGAGACCCTCGCTGCGGTCAATGAACACAAAGTCGACGGCCTCGTCCACGCAACGAGCCAGCGTGGCCTCGATATCCACGCGCAGCGCCTCCTCGTCGACAGCCATCTCGACGACCTCGAGCCCCAACCGGGCAAGAATGTGGGGCGTCGAGGTGTGACCCCCGGCTTCGACAGGCAACAGCAACACCCGCTGTCCGGGATGCGCGATCGACATGAACAGCACCGTGTGGGCATGCAGACCGGACAGGACGCGAAGCGTGGCATCGGCGGCACCCAAGGCGCTGGACCACGCCGCGTAGGCACGGCGGCAATCGAGGGCAATGTCGTTTCTCCCGGCGAACTGGTGGTCCGTGGCGATCCGAGCCTCGCGGGACCGGACCTTGTCCGAGCTGTAGAGCCCATGAAGTAGCCCTGCCACCACTCCGAGGTCCTCGGGCAGCGGGAAGTTCTCCACGGGATTGAGGACCAGGCTTGTTCGAAGAGCCTCCGCCTCGCGATGAAGGGAGCTACGCAACAGCGGCGCCAGCTCTGCGGCGTCGGACAAAAGATTGTCGAAGCCGGACATCAACTCCCCCTGCCCCTCGCCATCACCCATCGGAACCGCGTTCCTCGACACGTCCGCGGAATCGCGCCACTGCTCCCGCTCCGGCGGCGGGTACCCCTCCATGATGGATGAATTGCTGCGCAATTAGGTTGCGATTTTTGCGCCAGAATGCAACTCAAGCGCATTTTTTGCGCTGAAATTTCTGGTACGGAAGAGATGAGTGCGCGCATGGACGAAGTCGACCTGGCCATCCTCAGTGAGCTCCAGAAGGATGGGCGACTGAGTCTTAGCGAACTTGGAAAACGAGTCAGGCTGACACAAGCGCCAGTGCAGCGCCGCCTGCGGTCCCTCGAACGCGAAGGGTGGATAACCCATTACGTAGCTCTACTCGACGCAGGTCTCGTCCGGCGGTCTTTCGTGGCATTCGTGGAAGTGTTGCTAGAGGTTGAGTCGGAGCAGAGCTTGCAGCGTTTCGAACAGGCAATCGGTGACTTGCCGGAAGTGACCGAATGCCATCGAATAACCGGTAAGTACCACTACTTGGTGAAGACGGTGACTCGCGATGCTGCAGCATTTGATCGTCTACATTCAAAGGGTCTGCTTTCTATCCCCGGCGTGCTGCGGACTACTCGCAGAATATCCTTTGCCAAAGTTAAAGAAACCACGGCGCTGCCTCTTCCGAGGATGATAAGAGACCTTTGAGTAAGCGTCGGTTCCCGTATAGCGTAAGGATTGTTCGTCGCCTACCCGGTTGGACGCAGGCGGGTGTCGCCGCGGGTGGCGCACCACTTGTCGAGGCGGACCTGGGCCTCCTCGACCCTGATGTTGTCGGGGATTGTCCGCCAGGACCCTTGTGCAGCAAAATAGTTGGCCTTCTCGACCACACCCTTGCGGTTGCCGCGCCGGGAGGGCGAAGACGAGCAGGTGCGGGTCGTCCGCCAGCCGTTGCCGCACGTACGCGGCGCACGGCACCTCTGCGGCCGCCGGTGAGCTGCTCCTCGGCCCGGGAGCCTTTTCCAACCCCGTCAGTGACCTGCGGTGATGAGTGTGGTGACGGCGTGGACGAGGTCGGTGATGCGTTCGGGACTCATCCGGACCCGTGTGAGCGCGCGCCAGCTCTTCAAGGTGGCGTTGGCGCGTTCTCCGGGAGCGCGCAGTTTGGCGTGGGCCCGGTTGGATGCCTTCTGGTTCTGGGACAGGGGCAGGTACGTGCCGGTGGCGGGGTTCTTGCGACAGCCCATGATGGGGACGCTGATCCCGGTCGGGGCGCCGCGGTAGCCCTTGTCGGCGAACACCGGCCTACCGGTACGAGCCAGCGCCTCCAAGGCGTCCAGCAAATGATGTTCGCGGGCGGCGGCGATGTCGTGTCGGGCGGCGGGGATGGCCGCGGACGTGTACAGCAGTTCGCCAAGGGGACCAGCGATGACCTGTACGTTCATCCCATGATGGTGCACTTTCCCCGAGTAGAACTCCCGGTCCGCCCCGCGCCTGGTCATCCGGACCCGGTCGGTGGGTATCACGGTTCCGTCCAGCACCAGGTACGCCTTGGCTGCTCCCTGACGTAGCGCCGCGCCCAGCGTAGGAGCGCGCTCGGCGAGCACCGCCAGCCCCTCGTGGACGTAGCGGGACAGGAGTGGCCACGCCAATACCGAACCCGGTGGCCAGGGAGTGGTAGGTCTCGTTCTTGCGCAAGTAGGCCAGGATCAGCACAGCCTGGGCCCGCTCGCTCAAAGCCCGCCATGGGGTGCCGATCGCGTGGTGATGGACCTTCAACGCGTGGGTGAGTAGATCGACATGGCGGCTGGACACATCCAGGCCGGTGGAGTAGACAAACATGAGCAAAGCTCCTGGTGAGCCGGGTGACATTGACAATCACTCGCTCTACCAGGAGCTTTGCTCATCGCGTCGGACCGACACGCACCCGCGAGCCGACAGTTCCACCATCCGCAAGGGTTGGAAAAGGCTCCAGGGCTCCGGCATTGTCGCGTGATCATGACTTGACCTC
>CAJDWS010000072.1_pt1 | contig 16381 bp, 15 predicted proteins | sample 7391661 | NCBI WGS metagenome assembly CAJDWS01 (sample SAMEA7055725, study PRJEB34461) | soil metagenome | biome: terrestrial ecosystem; feature: Peninsula; material: soil | place: Antarctica | collected 2016 | reverse complement strand
CAGGGTGCTGATGGCACCTGGATACAGGAACGGCTCACCACGCAGGGCTGCCCGGCACGCGGTGATCAAATCCCGATCCGCGACCGATTTATGGACGTACCCGGCGGCACCGACCTTGAGCGCCTCGAAAAGGTACTGCTCGTTGTCGTGCATCGAAAGCATCAGGACTGCCACATCGAGGCGGCGTCGTTGAATCTCTTTCGCTGCCTGCAACCCCGTCATCCGCGGCATGGATACGTCGAGGATCGCGAGGTCGATTCCACCTTCCACGAGGCGTTCGACGGCTGCGGCGCCATTGTCGACCTCGGCGACGACGGCAAGATCGGCTTGAGTGTCAAGAATCATCCGGACGCCTTGGCGCACCAGCGCGTGGTCGTCGGCGAGCAGCACCTTGGCGGCGTCCGGGCGTTTGATCATGGCGTCGACTCCTGGCGATCGTCGGTAGTGCTTCGAGGCACGAACAGACGTACCCGGGTGCCACCCCCGGGAGCGCGGCCGATGTCGAGCGTACCTCCGACCAAAATGGCCCGCTCCTCCATGCCGATCAGGCCGTTTCCTGCGGGCCCGCTCACGCCGACGCCGTTGTCGACCACATCCAGCGTGAACCCGCCGCTGACGTGCGCCAGGCTCACCGACACTTCGCTAGCCTCCGCATGCCGCACGACATTGGTGAGGGCCTCTTGGGCCACCCGATAGGCGACCAGGTCTTGCTCCGACGTCGTACCGGGGACGTGGTCGATAGATCGGCGTACGACGAGTCCGCCGTGCTGAGCCGTTTCGGTGGACAGCGCGGTCAGCGACGCCACCAGCCCGAGGTCGTCCAAGACCCCAGGGCGCAACCGGGCCACGATTCGCCGTACCTCATCCAGCGCCGTGCGCGTCACGTCCTGGGCATGGGCGACGTCTTCGAGGAGGTCGATAGGCGCCTGATCGCGCAGACGCTGCAACCGCAACAGCACCGCGGTGAGGGTCTGGCCGACCTCGTCATGCAACTCGCGCGAGAGCCGACGGCGTTCATCTTCTTGCGCACTGACAGCTAACGCGGAGGACCGTGACCGTTCTGAGGCCAGCCGATCCAGCAAGCCGTTGTAGGCCAAGGCCACCCGTCCCACCTCGTCGTCGCGGCGCACCGGAACCCGCTCAGGCTGACGCAGGGCATCGCGGCGGTCCATGGCCCGCCGCAGCTCCGCCAGCGGCCGCAGACCTGAGTGCAGCACCCAGGCGGCTGCCGCCAGCAGCACGATGAAACCGCCCGCGAGTTCTACTGCCTCGCGCGGTTCCAGCGGGTAGGCCACGGACGTCGGGGAGACGACCAGCAAGACCAGCGCCACTGCCAGAAGGACCGCCATGGTGCCGAACAGTTTCCAGAACATCGGACTCCTCACCCGCAGCCCATCCTGGGAGACCTCGCAAACGATGAGCAAACCCGAGACGGTTGCTTGGCTCTTGGAAACGGGGCAGATGGGTGTCGGCCCCCCTGGGTTCACCGGCCCTACGCGGCGACGATTGGGTTGCGACCGACGATAAGCGCAGGAGCAGCTCGATGGCCTCCCACCACACCCTCACCGCTCGAACCGTCAGCGCTCGGGCGCGCGACCAGTTCGTCGGCGTGGTTGTCGGCGTGGACGGCTCACCGGAATCCTCGACGGCCGTGCAGTGGGCCGCGGATTGGGCACACCGCGGGGGCTTGCCGCTGCGGCTGGTCACGGCGTACCCGTTGGCGGCCCGGTCCGAGCTGAGCCACGGTCGGGTACGACGTGAACTGCATTCGTTGCTCATCCGTCAGGCCGCCGGTGCGGCATCGCGGCACCCCGACCTGCCCATGGCTCTTGACATCGCGTGGACCTCCCCTGCCGCCGCGCTGGTCAGGCTGAGCGCCGCCGCGCACGTGGTCGTCGTCGGCAAGCACGGTGTCGGCCGATGGGCGGACGTCTTGCTGGGGAGCGTCGCCGCCGATGTCTCGGCGTACGCTGCATGCACCGTCGTCGTATGTCCCAGCGAGCCATCCGAGGAGCAATCCAGTGACCGCACGGGACACGTGGTGGTCGGTCTCGACGGCGGAGAAAACAGCCATGCAACAGGCGATCTCGCCTTTGCGATGGCCACGCTGTGGGCTCGACCGCTCACCGCGGTCCACGTCACCGCTTCGCCCGACAACATCCTGCTCGGCAAGGCACGGTCCGCGGCGCCGGTCCAACGGCGCGACGTCCTGCCTCATCCGGTAGAAGCCACGCTGCAGGACTGGATCCGGCGCTACCCCGACGTTCGTGTGGAACGCAGGTGGGTGCAAGGCCACCCGGCCATCCAACTGTGCCGCATCGCGGAGCGCGCCGACATCCTGGTCGTGGGCAGCCGCGGCCGAGGTGGGTTTGCCGGCCTGCTGCTCGGCTCGACGAGTCGTGATGTTCTGCAGGGCGCGCACTGCCCGGTCGCAATCGTCCGCCCCGACGGCTGCGCCCAGGCGTCTGGCTGATCTCCTCACCGATGGCCATCGGCTGCGGTGGGCGGTATGGGTGTGCGGCCCGATGTACGACGCTGCTCATCGTGCTGCAAGATGAACGGGCTAACACAGTTCACGTGATCGCTTGGTCACTTGTCTACTGAAAGGAACACCAATGATCACCTGGGGCATCATCGGTTGGATCGTGCTCGGCGGCATCGCCGGGTGGATCGCCAGCAAGCTCATGCGCACCGATGCACAGCAAGGCATCGGGTTGAACATCGTTGTCGGTGTTGTCGGCGGTCTGCTCGGCGGGTTCCTGCTTACGCTGGCCGGCGTCGACGTAGCTGGGGGTGGATTGATCTTCAGCATGCTCACCGCAATTGTGGGCGCCAGCATTCTGCTCGCCATCGTGCGCTTGGCCACCGGCAGGAGCGCCCGCTAGCCCCCGCTCAACGAGACGATCAAACACCTGCGGTCCAGCCCATCTCAAGGGGTCAGGACCGCGGGTGTTTGACCGTATGGCGGGAGGCGGGCCTACCGCTTATCGGACCACCGCTTATCGGACGACCGCGACGGCACCGCGAGCCGCGCGAACAACGTCTTGGCCGGTCGACCCAAGCAGCAGGCGCAGGAAGCCAGCCCGCCCGCGACTACCGACCACCAGCAGCGCGGCGACGGCGTCGGCCGTGTCCAGCAACGCCGTCGCGGCGTGGCCGCGGATCGCCCTGGTTTCCACCGGCACCTGGGGGAACCGCTCACGCAACGGCGCCACCCATTCCTCAAGCGCGTCCCGCATGTCTTCCTCGACCGCATCGAGATCCGGCACCGGGATCAGACCGGCCGTGCCCGTACGAGCGCGTACGTCGAAGTTCCACACCGAGACCGCGACGACTTTCGCCCCGCTCAACGCTGCGTGTTCGAAGGCGAACTCGGCTGCCTTGGCAGCGCATTCGGATCCATCCAGACCAACGACGAGGTCACCGTCAGGCCGCTCGATACCGTGTGGCACCGTGACGACTGGGCAGGTTGCATACGTGACCACTTCTGAGGCGACCCCACCGAGGACCTTCTCCTTGATCGTGCCCAAGCCCCGGTTGCCGATGACCAGCAGCGCGGCATCCTCGCTCGCATCGGTGAGCGCCGCAGCCGCTCCGAGGTTCATCACCTCGGCGTGCACCTGTAGGCCCGGGCGTCGAGCTTCGACGCGTGCTTGCGCCTCGGCAAGGTCACTCTCGGCGTTTTGCTGTCCAACGCGTTCGGCGTGCTCAGCGATCGACGCGCTGCGAGCCGCAAACTGGGCCTCCTGGGCGGCGATCAGACCGAGCGGCATACCGTGTACGGCCGCCCAGTCCGCAGCCCAGTCGACCGCCCCGAAAGCGTACGACGAACCATCGACACCCACGACGACGTGCCCGTTCCATTGGGTGACCATGACGCTCCTTCCGGACCCCGTTGCCATGTGAGCCTGAGCTCTGACTACCCATTGTGGCGGCGAAAGGTGACGGCGGGCAGGGGGATGGACACCCATCGCGAACGCGCCGACCTCGGATTGCTCCTGGCTTCAGGCATGGCGGTTCACCAGGTGTGGTGGGTCGGGGCACGCTCATGGCGCGGGCCCCCCAGGTCAGGCCTGAAATGAGGTCTGACCTGGGAAACGTTGGTCGGGCTGACAGGATTTGAACCTGCGACATCGTGCTCCCAAAGCACGCGCGCTACCAAGCTGCGCCACAGCCCGTGATGCTCCTAAGGGTAGAGCAGGTCCGTGCACAGCTGCGCCAGCCGCTCCAGCCGGGTTCTGGACCTCCGCCGGTTCGCACCTGGGCGCCGTACCCCCGACCGGGGTACGGCGCCCATGGACGGCAGCACAGCGGATCAAGCGTCCTTGACGCTGTCCTTTGCGTGGTCGGCAGAGCCCTGCACAGTGTCCTTGGCCCCCTGCGTGGACTCCTGGACCGAGTCCTTGGCTTGCACTGCAAAGGTCTGCACGTTGTCCTTCGCTTCCTTCGCGGAGTGCACCACGTCGTCGGCCGCGCTCTGCCCCTCGGCCTTGACGCGTCCCGCAGCGTCGGTAGCCACCTCCTTGACCGAGTCCACTGCCTCCTGCACGCCTGGACGGAGGGTCGCGCCGGCGTCAGTAGCGATCGTCTTGACCTCCTGCGTCAGTGGAGCGGCGCGGTCCTTCAGCTCTACCGACAGCTCGCGTTCGCGCTGGGAGGAGGGCAGCAACGAACCGATCAGCCACCCCGCACCCAAGGCGATGAGCCCGGCCGCGAGCGGGTTTCCCTGGGCCTGGCGACGAGCAGCAGCGGGCGCCCCCGCCACCGCCTGCTGTGCATCGGTCACGCGCTGCCCGGCGGCGTCCTGCAGCTCCGAGACGCGCTGGCTGGCATCCTCAGACAGCTGCCCGTAGCGACCAGACCCGTCGTCGTCAGCACTGCCCATGACCCGCTCCCTGACACCCATCACGGCATCAGTCACCCTCTGGCCCTGCCGACGCGCGACATTGCCGGGCTTGACCGAGTCGGTCAACGCATCGACGTTGCGGCTCAGGTCACGGCGGGTCTGCTCGATCTCGGCCCGGATCTCGTCGGGGTCTTGGCTCATCGTCATCTCACTCATTTCCCTTCAGCGCATTCGGGATCTTGGCAGCCGATTCTGCGGTCTGCTGCATCCCTATGTCCTGCATTTCTTTTTTGCCCCGCAGGGCCAGTACTGCGGCGACAACGCCCCAGATGAGTGCGACGACCAGGGCACCCCAACCGAGGCTGCCGCCGAGCCAAGCACCGATGAGCCAGGCCAAGGCCAAGGAGGCGAACGTCAGCATCAGGTTGGCTGCCAGACCGGCGCCCGCGAACATGCCGGCGCCCTTGCCCGCCTTCGTGGCGGACTGCTTGGCCTCGGCTTTGGCCAGCTCCAACTCTTGATGCATCAGGGTGGACAGATCAGAGGTGACGCTGCTGAGCAGCTCTCCGATCGAGTGGCTCTGATCTCCTGCAGAGGTCGCGTCGTGGTGCGCATCGGTGGCCCGGTTCGTTTCGGGGACAGAGGCGCTCATGGGATTAGCCCCTGCTCACGGCTAAGCCTCTCACCGGCATTCAGACCCTGCCCATGGACGTCGGCTTCAGTCACCGGTGGGGGCACCGCGGCGCCGTACCCGGTCGGCATGGTCGCCGTATCGGACATGCTGTAGTCGGCCACGAGGCGATGTGTGCCTGCGCCGGACGCCGCTGGGGACGGCTGCCGGGTCAGCTCGGCCACCACGTCGCTCGGATCCCGTTGCGCCAAGAAGTTGGCGATCCCCTCGACACGGTTGGCTCCCTGCGTCGCGAGGTCGGCGGCCAGCCCCTGAGATGAGGCCGGCGCCGGCTGACCGGTAGCCATCGCGTTCAGCTCGTCGCCGAGGCCTTTGAGCATCTCGACGAGCCGGCTCTGCTGCTCGTTGACCTGCTGGTTCAGCTCGGTCCGCGCGTTGGCCATCACGGTCTTGACCTGCTCGCCCGCGTGGGCGGCGACCTGGCGGGCCTCTTGTTTGGCCACGTCTGCAACGTGTTCGCCGCCGGCCGTCGCCTCTGCCCCGACGTCGGCGACCTGCTCTTTGGCCTGCTCAGCGACACCTGCGGCTTGCTCCCGCGCATCGGCTGCCACCGAGGCGGCCTGGTCCTTGGCATCCGCGGCGACACCTGCAGCCTGCTCCCTCGCGGCTGCGGCCTTGCCCTGGGTCTCGATGTCCGGCTCGGTCCCCCCGCTGTCGGCGGTCGCCGCGAAGGTGTCGGTCACGTCTGGCGTCCCGAGCGGAGTCACCGGTTCGGCGGCATCGACTCGGGGGCTCTCGTACGGCTGTGACATGGTCACGGGTCCTTTCGTGTAATCCAGCCGGCTGGCGTTAGCCAGCCTCTGGGCACCTCTACCCGTGCCGAGTGACCCGAAACCCCGCTCTTGACGCTATCCTGACGGGCTGCAGGCCCGCTCGATGCACGACGTACAAAAAGCTCAACCTTCTGCCCTGCCACATGATGTTCATCGGACAGATTGATCGTGGGGCAGATTGTGCATCGAATCGTTCGCGGTTTTGCTCGCTTAATCCGGAAGGACGCCGTCTCGTTCGTACGCCAGCACTTGGTCGATCCGGCGCACGTGTCGTGGATCCTGGGTAAACGGGGTGTTGACGAAGGCGTCGACAAACTCCTTAGCCGCCTCGATCGGCGTCATCCGGGCGCCGATCGAAATCACCTGAGCGTCGTTGTGCTCCCGGCCCAGCCGCGCGGTCTCAACGCTGTGCGCGAGGATCGCTCGGATCCCGGCAACTTTATTGGCGGCGATCTGCTCACCATTGCCCGAACCACCGAGCACGACCCCCAACGACCCTGGCTCATCGGCAACTCCTTGTGCCGCCGGGATGACATATCGGGGATAATCGTCGCCGGGGGTCTTCTGCTCGGGCCCGTGGTCGACCACATCGTGGCCTGCGGCTCGCAGGTGCGCCACCAACGCGGTCTTCAGTTCGTAGGCCGCGTGATCTCCACCGATATGCACCCTCATGGATCTCCCTCCTGCTGATTCAATCAAAGCTGGGTCCAACGGTGCGAGTCCGTTTCAGCTCGTAAAAGCCAGGTGTGCCTGCGACAAGCAGGCAGCCGTCCCACAACCGCCCGGCGGCCTCGCCCTTGGGGGCTGGCGTGAGCACCGGACCAAAGAACGCGACCCCATCGACGGCGACGATCGGCGTTCCGACGTCCTGCCCCACCAAGTCGATCCCCTGTCGGTGCGATCGGCGTAGTACCTCGTCGATCTCTGCCGTGTCCGCGTATCGAGAGAGCTCGGCAGGCAGCCCGACCTCGGCTAGCGATTCAGCGATCACGCGCGGCTGGTCTGACATCCCGCCAGGGTGCAACCGCGTCCCCATGGCGTCATAGAGCGCCTTGATGACGGCCGGGCCGTGGTCTCTCGCAGCGGCGGTGATCACCCGGCTAGGGCCCCACGACTGGTCCATCAGCGCTCGGTAGTCCGGCTCAAGATCCTGCGCTTCGTTCAGCATCGACAGACTCATCACCGACCAGGTCACCTCGATCCCGCGCACCTTCTCCACCTCGCCGAGCCAGCGAGACGTCAGCCAGGCCCAGGGGCAAATCGGATCGAACCACATCTGCACAGCGGTCATGGCGCCATCCTGTGCCAGCAACCGGATACGCGCCAATCCGGGCGTGGGTAGATAGCTGGCATGGAAGGATGTGCACAACAAACCCGGGCGCCCCCCACCCGGCGCCGAGCAATCCAGGAGGGGCAGTGCCCGGTATCAATCTGACTCGAGACGAGGCGGCACTTCGGGCGTCGCAACTGCAGGTCCTTCGATATCAGGTCGCGCTCGACCTCACGACGGGCTCGACGACGTTCCACACCGCCACCACCGTGCAGTTCGACTGTTTCGAGCCAGGCATCGACACCTTCATCGACTTCATCGGAGCTTCCGTGGAGTCTGTCCAGCTCAATGGACTGGCGCTCGACGTGAGTACGTCGTTCTCGGACTCGAGGATCACCCTGCCCGACCTCGCCGAACACAATGAACTGCTCATCCGGGGCACCGGCCGCTACATGAATACCGGCGAAGGATTGCACCGGTTCGTCGACCCAGTCGATGGCGCGACCTACCTCTACACCCAGTTTGAGGTGGCTGACTGCCGCCGAGTGTTTCCTGTCTTCGAGCAACCGGATCTCAAGGCCACCTTCGCGTTCACCATTACCGCACCGGCCGAATGGGCGGTCATCTCCAACCAGCCGACCCCAACACCGCAGCCACAGCTATACCCGATCGGCGCCGACGGGAACCCGACGACCGCAACCTGGCGCTTCGAGCCGACACCGGTGATGTCGTGCTACATCACCGCGCTCATTGCGGGTCCCTACCAAGGGGTGACCAGCCAGGTCCTCGACGGTGACCGAGTGATCCCGCTTGGTGTGTACTGCCGTCGTTCGCTCGCGTCGTACCTGCAGGCCGAGCAGATCCTTGACGTGACGCGGCGCGGTTTTGAGTTCTTCTCCCGGATGTTCGCCCACGCCTACCCCTTCGAGAAGTACGACCAGGTGTTCTGCCCGGAATACAACATGGGGGCAATGGAAAACGCGGGGGCGGTCACCCTCAACGAGGTGTATCTGTTCCGAGCCAAGGTGCCGGACGCCCTGGTGGAGCGTCGGGCGCTGACCATCCTGCACGAGTTGGCCCACATGTGGTTCGGCAATCTGGTCACCATGCGTTGGTGGGACGACCTGTGGCTGAACGAATCGTTCGCCGAGTGGGCCTCGACAACCTGTCAAGCTGAGGCGACGAGTTGGACGTCCGCGTGGACCACCTTCGCGATCGCCGAGAAGGCCTGGGCCTACAGCCAGGATCAACTCTCCTCGACGCATCCGATCGCCGGGGACATTCGTCATCTGGAGGACGTCCAGGTCAACTTCGATGGCATCACCTACGCCAAGGGCGCCTCAGTGCTCAAACAGTTGGTGGCGTACGTCGGCCGGGAGGCGTTCGTCGCCGGTCTACGAGCGTACTTTCAACGCTATGCCTGGGGGAACACCCGGCTGGCGGACCTGCTTGCCGAGCTCGAGGCAACCTCGGGACGCGACCTGATCGGATGGTCCAAGCAGTGGCTGGAAACGGCGGGCGTCAACACGGTCCGCGCTCAGTTGACCACCGACGCGGCAGGCATCATCACGGCGGCCTACCTGGAGCAGACAGCCCCGGCTGCGCATCCCACCTTGCGACCACACCGGATCGGCATCGGCAGGTACGACGTCCAGCCCGCTCCGGGTGGTGGGCAGGTGCTGTGCCGGACCGAGTACCTGGAGACCGACATCGATGGTGCGTGGACGCCATTGCCGCACCTGGTCGGCCGGCCTCGTCCAGACCTGCTGCTGGTCAACGACGAGGACCTGGCGTACACCAAGATCCGGCTCGATGAGCACTCGCTGGCCAGCGCGCTTGCGCACCTCACGAACATGCCGGACAGCCTGGCCCGGGCGCTCGTCTTGGGTGCGGCTTGGGACATGACTCGGGACGCCGAGATGGCCGGCCGAGATTTCGTCGAGCTTGCACTGCGGGCCCTGGCACTCGAGCACGACTCAACCCTGCTGCGCACCCTCTTGGCCCAGCTGCGCACGACCGTGACGATGTACGTCGCGCCGCCGGCCCGAGCCGCCACGCTACGAACCGTCACCGATGCGTTGCGCGTGCTGGCGCAGCGAGCCGAGCCCGGCACCGACCGACAGTTGCAAGTTGTCGGGTCGTTCGCCCTGTTCGCCTCCTCACCGCAGGACCTCCAATGGCTGCGCGGGTTGTACGACGGCTCGGCTACTCTTCCCGGGCTGACGCTGGACACGGAGATGCGCTGGTCGCTGCTGACCGGACTGGTCGCGGCAGGCGCCGCCGGCGACGCGGACATCGCGGCCGAGTCCGAGTGTGACAACACCGCCACCGGACGGGAACGCGCCGCCCGGGCACTCGCCGCCAGACCGACCGCGCAGGCCAAAGCACAGGCTTGGCACGAGGCCGTCGACACGATCGGGCTCCCGAATCAGACCGTTGACGCCCTCTGGCAAGGCTTCGGCCGGGTGCACGACGTAACCCTGCTCCAGCCCTATGTCCAGCGGTACCACGCCGCGTTGCGTGAGATCTGGGGCAGCCGAACGCATGCCATCGCCGAGTCCATCGTCGAGGGGTTCTACCCGGTCCGGCTGGCCAGTGATCACCTGCTGGCGGCGACGAAAGCCTGGCTCCAAGACAACTCCGACGCTCAGGACGGCTTGATCAGGCTGGTCTCGGAGAACCGGGACGTCGTCAAACGCGCGCTGGCCGCCCAAGCCCGGGACGCGCTGCGTGAGCGCTGAAGGCCGCGATCCGACCAGAGACGTCGTACGACGCAAGCGGGCAGCCGCGGCGTCGGGGGCACCTTCGAGTGCGGCCGACAGTCGCCTGCTGACCAAGCAGGTCCTGGTCTGGGCGGCGTACGACTGGGGTGGTGCGGCTTTCAACGCGGTGATCACCACCTTCGTGTTCACCGTCTATCTGACGAGTTCGGCGTTCGGAGACAAGGACACGACCAGCGGGGCGCTGGCGGTTGGGCTGGGGATCGCCGGGTTGATCATCGCGTTGATCGCTCCGCTCACTGGGCAACGCTCCGACCGGAGCGGGCGGGCAACGTTCTGGCTGGGCGTCTACAGCACCGTGGTGCTGATCGTGTCCTACGCGTTGTACTTCGTGCGCCCGGAGCCCGCGTACCTGTGGCTCGGCGTTGGACTGCTCGGCTTGGGCTCGGTCTTTCAAGAACTGGCCGGGGTGAACTACAACGCCCTGCTGAATCGGATCTCCACACCTTCCACGGTCGGGCGGGTGTCCGCAACCGGCTGGGGCGCCGGGTACGTCGGCGGGATCCTGCTGCTGCTCATCCTGTACTTCGGGTTCATCAAGCCCAAGGTTGGTTGGTTCGGGGTGACCGCCGCAGACGGGATGGACGTCAGGGTTTCCATGCTGGTCGCCGCGACGTGGTTCGGGGTGAGTATGACGCCGCTGCTTGTCGTCATGAGGCGTCGGCGGGATCGGGACGCACCGCAGGTCGGCGGCCCGGGTGAGACAGACTCGGCCCGGACTGGGTCGGTGTTGCGCCCCTCGATGATCGCAGCGGCGTACCGGCGGTTGTGGCACACGATCATGGCTCTGCGTCGCGAGCACCCCGACACCTTGAGATTCTTGATCGCTTCGGCAGTGTTCCGGGACGGCCTGGCCGGGATCTTCGCGTTCGGCAGCGTCGTGGCGGTCGGCTCGTACGGGTTCACCAAAGAGACCGCGTTGCTGTTCGGCATCGTCGCCAACGTGGTGGCGGGCCTGGCGACGGTCGCTTCGGGATGGTTCGATGACCGCTTCGGACCAAAGCGAGTCATGGTCGTGTCGCTGGGATCGATGATCGCCGTCGGCTCGGGCGTCTTTGCTTTGCAGGGTCGCGGGGCGATGGTGTTCTGGACGCTCGGGCTGGCGCTGGTCGTCTTCGTCGGGCCGGTCCAGTCGGCGTCCCGCTCGTTCCTGGCCCGGGTGATCCCGGCGGGGCGCGATGGTGAGATCTTCGGCCTCTACGCCACCACGGGGCGCGCGGTGAGTTTTTTGGCGCCGTGGATGTTCGGGTTGTCCATCGGATTCGGACGCTGGGTCATGGGTCCTGAGGGCAACGCCCAACCCTGGGGCATCGTCGGTCTGATGGTGGTGCTGCTCGCGGGACTGCTCTTGTTGTTGCCGGTGCGCGCCGTGCACCAAGCCCCCGGACGGACCGAACGGCTGCACGACAACAGCTGAGCGGGCCGCCGTCGACAACCCACCGCCGACTGCCGCGACGAGCCATCAGTGACCCTGCAATCACTGGGATAACCTGTCGTCACGGTAACGCTGGGTCGGCCCACGAGTAGGCCCATTGGCCTGCCCGCTGGCGTCGACGCGGGCTGCCCTTACAGCGGGCGTCGGCCCCGCCCGACGCACTCGGCCAGCCGCTTGGCCCGTTCGGAGCTCATGAGCTCCTCGAGCATCACCGGGCGCCGGTCGGGACCGGCAAGCGGCAGCCGCCAGTTCGGGTACTCCTCGTCGGTGCCTGGCTGATTCATCACCCGGCGGTCTCCAGTCAGGTCGGGTACCGCGATGCCGATCAGCAGGGCCGGGGTCCAGGAGAGGTACCGGTGCAACGCCTCGACGATGGTGTCCACTTCGGGGTGTGGCCCGAGCAGTCCACGCTCGTGCAGAACGGCGAGCATCCGGTCCCGCTCGATTTCATCCTGCGCGGTCTCCTCTTCCACGCTGCGGGTGAACAGGTCGAGTTCGGCGCGGACCTTGATGTGCTCACCGGTGAGGTATCCGGCGGTGGGAGGCAGGTCATGGGTGGTCACCGACGCCAGGCATAGCCGCCGGTAGTCCTCGGCGCGCCTGGGCTGCCCGGCCTCGGTCACCTCGAACCAGAGGATCGAGGTCCCCAGGATGCCCCGGGCGGCGAGGTAGTGGCGGACCCACGGTTCCACGGTGCCCAGATCCTCGCCAACGATGATGGCGCCGGCCCGGTAGGCCTCGAGCACGAGGAGCCCGATCAGCGCCTCATGGTCGTACCGCACGTAGGTGCCTTCGATCGGCTCGCAGCCCTTGGGCACCCACCACAACCGGAACAGGCCGATGATGTGGTCGATGCGCAGGCCACCGGAGTTGCGAAGCTGGTTACGCAGCAGTTCCCGGACGGGCAGGTAGGCCTGCTCCGCAAGCTTGTCGGGACGCCACGGTGGCTGGCTCCAGTCCTGACCGCGCTGGCTGTAGGCGTCCGGCGGCGCGCCCACGTTGACCGAACGCGCCAGGGCGTCGCCCAGACCCCAGCTGTCGGCCCCGTCGGGGTGGACCCCGACGGCCAGGTCCTGCATCACCCCGATCGACATGCCGGCTGCCTTGCAGTCGGTCTGCACCCGGGCCAACTGCAGGTCCAGCAGCCACTGCAACCACATCCAGAACATCACTCGGTCGGCCTGCTCGTCGGCCAGCTCGAGCACGGCCGGCGCTTGGGGGGCGCCGAAACCTTCCGGCCACTCGTGCGGCCGAGGGCCGTGCTGCTCGGCGAGCACGCACCAGGTGGCGAAGTCGACCAGTCCCTGACCCTCTTCCGAGCGGAATCTGTCGAAGGAGTCCTGGCGCCGGGGTGAGCGCGGCTGCCGGTAGATCAGCTCGAGCGCGGCACGTTTCGCGCTCCACGCGCCGTCCCGGTCGATCGTGTCGAACCGGTTCAGGCCACGGGCCTGTCCGGCAAGGTCAGCAAGCTTGACGCTGTCTTTCGTCGACAAGTACGAGTACTCGTCGACCTCCTCGACGCGTAAGTAGATCGGGTTGACGAAGCGTCGGGAGGTGGGCAGGTATGGCGAGGGCTCAAGCGGTTCGATCGGCTCGGCGGCATGGATCGGATTGACCAGCACAAAATCTGCACCCAGGCTGCGGGCCGACCAGATCGCCATCTCGGCAAGGTCGGAGAAATCTCCCACTCCCCAGGACCGCTGCGAGCGGACCGAATAGATCTGGCTGGTCAGCCCGAACGCCCCGTGCTCGTCGACCGAGGCCGGCAGCGGGACCGCATTCGGCGCGACGACCAGATGCCCGGTGGCCACGTCCTGGCCGGACGCCTGGGCATGCAGCATGTGGTAACCGATCGGCAGGTCGCCCGGGATCTGGAAGGTCGCCTGCCCGACCAGGGCGCCGTCCACCGATCGAGGTTCGACCCAATGGTCGACCTGCGTCAGCTCGCGCGGCGCACCGCCGTCCTCCAACTCCACCCAGACCTTCACCGATTCACCGTGCGGGACATGCACCGGCAGCCAGGGCGAGGTGCCAAGGCGGGTCATGGTGAACGGTGCCAGTCGGCGTCGCCACGGCCGCAAAAAAGCAGCGTTCAGGGCTTCCGTCGCGTCCTCGTCGCTGGCGACCTTCACGCCCATGGCAGCCAGCACCGCGGTGATCGTCTCCGCACTGACCATGGCATGACGGTTACGCCAGTCCCAGTACTCGGTGGCGACGCCGTACGCTCGGGCCAGTTCGGCCAGTGCGCGAGACGGAGGAGTGGAAGTCACGGAGTGGCCCTTCGCAGGAACGGACAGCGCCACGATCCTAACCAGGGCCCGAGGTGCATGGGCGGCCGCGGGTTTCGGCGAGACGGGCTGCGCTGGACCCGGCGTCGGATCGGGCGCGGGTCAGGGACAATAACGCCATGGCGTTTGCTGGCCCAACGGTGACCTGGTCGGGTGCCTGGGAATGGTTCGTGGGTGTCCCGCTGGCCGTCGTGATCATCCTGCTGGGCGCATTCCTGCTTCGTTGGCTCGTGCATCGGGCCATCGACAAGTTCGTTGAATCGGCGATCGCTCGCCGGGAGGCTGAGTCGGCGGGCACCACCCGGGTCGCTACCGATCAGCTGCCCATCGTCAAACGACAGGCCCGCCGGGCAGCGCGGATGCTGAGCCGCAGCGGCCTGATCGACCAGGACCGCCACGACCGGCGAATCACCACGCTCGGGTCAGTGCTGCGCAACGGTGCGTCAGTGGTGATCTGGTCGATGGCCGCACTCCTGGTGCTCGACCAGTTGCACATCAACCTGTCCCCGCTGTTGGCCTCAGCGGGGGTGGGCGGCGTCGCGGTCGCGTTCGGGGCGCAAAGCCTGGTCAAAGACTTTCTGTCCGGCCTGTTCATGATGTTCGAAGACCAGTACGGCGTTGGCGACGTCATCGATGTCGGTGAAGCGAACGGCACCGTCGAGGAGGTCAGTCTGCGGATCACTCGGCTGCGAGACGCCGACGGCGTGGTCTGGTACGTGCGGAACGGAGAAATCGTCCGAGTGGCGAATAAGTCCCAGGGATGGTCGACGGCGATGGTGGACGTGCAGATCGCGGCCACGCAGGACGTGGCCGAAGCCCTGACCACGCTGCGCCAGACGCTGTCCGAGATGGATCACGACGAGCGATGGTCCGGGTCCCTGCTCGAAGAACCGAATGTGCTCGGCGTGGAGACCGTCTCCGGTGGGGCAGTGACGTTGCGCGTCCTTGCGAGCACTTCGCCGTGCAGCGGGAGATCCGGCAGCGGGCGATCGTGGCGTTCCACCGTGCCGGGATCAAGGCACCCACCCCGACGTTCGGGCCGATGACCACGCCGCCGACGTCCGTCCCGTGACCCCAGAACCGGTGGATGCGGTCCGCGAGGCTGGAACGACCGAGGAACGACGCACCAGCCCTGGCACACTCATTGGGGTGAGCAAGCAGACTGCATACGAGCGGATGGGTGGGCACGAGGTGTTCGTGGCGCTGGTGCGCACCTTCTACGAGGCAGTGGCCGGTGACCCTGAACTGCGGGCGATGTATCCCGAGGAGGATCTGGGTCCGGCGGCGAACCGACTGCAAATGTTTCTGGAACAGTATTGGGGCGGCCCAACCACCTACTCGCAGCAGCGTGGTCACCCGCGGCTGCGAATGCGACACGCACCATTCGCGGTGACCCCGAGGATGCGCGATCACTGGTTGTCGCACATGCGCTCGGCGATGGACCAGGTGTCCATGCCGCCCGCCGAGGCCGAGGCGCTCTGGACCTATTTCGAACACGCCGCGGAAGCGATGATCAACGCCCTCGAACCGGGCGACTCGCTGCCCGCGTCGCCGCCGCGCTGAGCACTCCAGTCTTTGCACAGCACGGCCCAGCCGCATCCCCCACGGGCGGCAAACGACGACGACCATTGGTAAGCGCAGGAGGCACCCAGATGAGCAACGAGACTCGACGTGAGCAAGGCCGCCGGATCCGCACCGAGGTCCTTGGCGAGACGCATGTCGCCCGGTCCCTGGAGGAAGCCGACGAGTTCACGCTGCCCATGCAGGAGTTGGTCATGGACTACGCGTGGGCAGAAATCTGGGCTCGTCCGGGTCTGGACCGCAGAAGTCGCAGCGTGCTGAATCTGGGTCTGCTCGCCGCACTCGGACACCATCACGAACTTGCCGTGCATGTCCGGGGCGGTTCGCAACGGGCTCAGCGAAACCGAAATCCGGGAGGTGCTCATGCAGACCGCCGTGTACTGCGGCATGCCGGTCGGTTTGGAAGCGTTCCGGGTCGCCGGTGCCGTGCTGGCGCAGTTGCGCGAGGAGTCGGTCCAAGACACGCCCTGAAGACGGTCGCTCTGGGGCGATCGTCGAGTGCTCACCTCGACCCGCAGTACAGACCCGGGACCGTTTTAGCGGAGATCCCAACAGACGGTGACGGAGGCTGACACGGTCAGCTGACCCCGTTCGATCGGTGCGACGGCGCGGGCATGCTCCAAGGACATCCTCAACGTCAAGGGCTCGGGACCCGCACGCCCATCGGAGGCTTCACGCACCCAGCGGACCTCTCCCAGCGAGCGACCGACGAGTTCG
>CAJDWS010000025.1_pt1 | contig 16707 bp, 12 predicted proteins | sample 7391661 | NCBI WGS metagenome assembly CAJDWS01 (sample SAMEA7055725, study PRJEB34461) | soil metagenome | biome: terrestrial ecosystem; feature: Peninsula; material: soil | place: Antarctica | collected 2016 | reverse complement strand
CCCCTCGATGAAGTCGACGTCCGGTTTGTCCATCTGGCCCAGGAACTGCCGAGCGTAGGCGGAGAGCGACTCGACGTATCGGCGTTGGCCCTCGGCGAAAATCGTGTCGAAGGCCAGCGAGGACTTGCCTGACCCGGACAAGCCGGTGAACACGACCAGCGCGTCCCTGGGAATGGTGATCGAGACATCCCGCAGGTTGTGCTCCCGCGCCCCGCGCACGCTGAGATGATCGTGCCTCGGACGGGACGCGAAGACGTCGCCACTTCTCGCGATCGCCCGCACCCGCTGCTCGGATTCCACGCGCACATGCTATGTCGCCCGGCCGACAACACCGATTCGAGGATTCGAGAGGTGGACCGACGACGCTGCCTTCGCCCCGTCGGCCACACTCGGGGTATGGACAACACTGGCGCCTGCCCGGACACCTTCGGAGAAGATCTCGCCAGGGTGGACCGCGAAACGGCCGATCTGTTGACTACGGTCGCCACGATGACCGTCGGCGATTTGGCCGAACCAGCCCGTTGTGTGGGCTGGACCCGAGCGCACGTGATCGGTCACCTCGCCCGCAACGCCGACAGCCTGGTGAACCTCGCTACCTGGGCGATCACTGGGGTACCGACGCCGCAGTACCCTTCGGCCGAGCAACGCGCGGCGGACATCCAGCGCAGCGCCGCGCAATCCCTCGCTGAGCTGCAGGCTGACCTGACCGCCTCAGCTCAGCGCTGCCGCGAGGCGCTCGCTGCGCTGGCCGGGGAGTTGACCAGCCCGCTGGTTACGCTCCGCTCTGGGGTGCTCGGCGTACGAATTGCCGACCCGGCGGGTCAACGAGTTGGTCATCCACCACTTCGACCTACGGGCCAAGTGGAGCCTGCGGGACGCTTCCCCTCAGTCGCTGCTCGGCGTCCTGCAGCATTCGATCGCTTGGCTGGCCCAGCATCCAGATGCTCCCTCCATGGTGCTGCGCGCCGACGAGGGCGAGGAATACGTCCTGCACGACGAGCGCGCGTCCGGACAACCGGTGGTCATGGTGCGGGGGTCTCGGGCCGGGCTGGTGGCTTGGCTTACCCGGGGCGTCAATGCCCATGTGCGGGCCGATACCTCGCTCCCGGAACTGCCGGACTGGGGCTGATCGGAGCACCCTGGGCTGGGCCGGCACCGCACCACTTCGAGATTCAACGATCGCGCACCACGAGCAGGAGGAACCCATCATGAACTACACCGGTCTGGTGACCCCCGGTGGAGATGCTGATGTGCGGACGCTGAACGGCCTGACGATCCGCAAGATCAGCGTCGGAGACATGGACAACTGCTGCTATCTGCTCACGTGCAGCGTGACCGGCGAACAATTGCTGATCGATGCCGCCACCGACGCCCCCCGACTGTTCGAGCTCATTGACGAGGGCAGTGGGCAACTCGACGCGTTGCTGACTACCCATCAGCATTTCGACCACACCCGGGCCTTGGCACAGGTCGCCCAGTCCACCGGCGCGACGACGTACGCCGGTGAGCAGGACGCTGGCGGTCTGCCGGTGCCCCCGGATCAGACCTTGCGACATGGCGACCAGCTCACAGTCGGTTCGGCGACGTTCGACGTGATCCACCTGCGTGGCCATACCCCCGGCTCAGTGGCACTGGCGTGGACCGAAGCGGGCGGCAGTACTCACCTGTTCACCGGTGACAGCCTGTTCCCAGGCGGTCTAGGCAACACTCAGGGCGACGCGACGCGGTTCGGGCAGCTGCTCGACGACGTCACGGAGCGGATTTTCGCGGCGTACGACGACGACACCTGGGTGTACCCAGGTCACGGTGCCGACACGACGTTGGGCGCCGAACGGCCCGCGCTGCCCCAGTGGCGCGACCGTGGCTGGTGAGCCACCACCTCCTTCTCATCCCGTAGCCAGCGTCAATCCGGTCGCGTTCGTTCTCGCATCGATCGTCTCCGTCCAGTTCGGCGGCGCCCTGGCCGCGACGTTGATCCCCCTGGTGGGTGTGCTCGGATCGGTGACCCTGCGGCTGGTGGTGGCGATGGTGATCCTGCTTGCCGTGGCCCGGCCACGGATCACCGGGCATCGTCTTGATGACTGGGTCGTCGTGGGCCTCTTCGGGGTGGCGCTAGCCGCCATGAACGTGGCGTTCTACGCCTCCCTGGCCCGGCTCCCCATCGGCGTCGCGGTGACCATCGAATTCCTCGGGCCATTGATCCTGGCGGCAACATTGTCCCGCCGAGCAGTCCACGGGCTCGCTGTGCTTACCGCGGCATCAGGGGTCGTGTTGATCTCGGGCCTGGGCCGGGTCTCCTGGCGTGAACTCGACCTCGTCGGCGTCGGCTTGGCCCTGACGGCAGGGGCGATGTGGGCGGCATACATCGTGCTCTCCAGCCGGACCGGCGCCCGGTTCGCCAGACTCGAAGGTCTGACCTGGGCGATCGTGGTAGCCACCGTGATCGTCGCACCGATCGGCATCGCCACGGCCGGGCCGGCGCTGATCGAGCCAGAGGCGCTGCTGCGTGGCGCCGGGATCGCGGTGCTGTCCACCGTGCTGCCGTACTCGCTGGAGTTGCTGGCGTTACGCCGGATGGATGCCCGGGTCTTCGGAGTGCTGCTAAGCCTTGAGCCGGCCGTGGCTGCGCTTGCCGGGTTCCTGGTGCTACAGCAGCGGCTCGCCGTGCTCCAACTGGCCGGTATGGCGCTGGTCGTGGCGGCCTCGGCCGTCGTGGCGCAACGACCGACCCGGCCACCGCCGGTAGGCGAAGCAGGCTGAACGCCGCGACCGCGTAGCCTGAACGGCGGAACATCCGGCTCGGGCCGCGGGCTCGCCAAGCCGGGGATCGACTCAGGCTCGCACCATGGAGGCACGCAGTGAGCGACCGGATTCGCAACGCCCAAGTGCGAGCGAAAGTCATGTCCGCCGAGGACGCCGCGAGTTACATCCACACCCACGACCACGTGGGGATGAGTGGCTTCACCGGGGCCGGCTACCCCAAGGTCGTCCCGATCGCCCTCGCGGCCCGGGTCCGACGGGCTACCGCGGCCGGCGAGCCGTTCCGTGTCGCCATCTGGACCGGCGCCTCGACCGCCCCCGAACTGGATGGCGCACTGGCCGAAGCAAATGGTGTGGAGATGCGGATGCCATACCAGTCTGACCCGATTACTCGCCGCAAGATCAACAGCGGCGACATGGAGTACATCGACCTGCACCTCTCACACGTGGCTCCCTTGGTTCGGGAGGGCTTCTTCGGCCCGCTCGACGTGGCCGTGCTCGAGGTGACCGGCGTGACCGAAGACGGGGCGCTGATCCCTGCGTCCTCGTTGGGGAACAACAAGGTCTGGCTGGATGAGGCCGACCGGATCATCCTCGAAGTCAACTCGTGGCAGACCGCGGACCTGGAGGGAATGCACGACGTGTACTACGGCCTCGTGCTGCCGCCACACCGCAAACCCTTGATGATGACGCACCCGGGCGACCGCATCGGTGAGCCGTATATGCGCTGCGACCTTGACAAGATCGTCGCTGTCGTAGAGACGGACCTGCCGGATAGAAATTCGCCGTTCAAGCCGAGTGACGCCGTTTCGGAGGCCATCGCCGGGCACTTCATCGACTTCCTCACACACGAGGTACGTGTCGGCCGCTTGCCCAAGGGTTTGCTGCCGCTGCAATCCGGTGTCGGCAACATTGCGAACGCGGTCCTCGCTGGACTGCTGGAGGCGCCATTCGACCAGATGACTTCTTTCACCGAGGTCATTCAGGACGGAATGGTGAACCTGATCGACGCCGGCAAAGTCTCCATTGCCTCGGCCACGGCGTTCTCGTTATCCCCGGAGTACGCGACCAGGATGAACCAGGATGCCGCTCGGTACCGGGACAACATCATTCTTCGCCCACAGGAGATCAGCAACCACCCCGAACTGATCCGCCGACTGGGCGTCATCGCCTGCAACGGCATGATTGAGGCTGATATCTACGGCAACGTGAACTCCACTCACGTGATGGCCAGTCGGATCCAAAACGGCATCGGCGGGTCTGGCGACTTCGCCCGCAATGCCTACCTCTCCACGTTTGTGACGCCCTCGACGGCCAAGGGCGGCGCCATCTCGGCGATCGTGCCCTTTGTCTCACATGTCGACCATACCGAACACGACGTGCATGCCATCATCACTGAATATGGCGTAGCGGACCTACGCGGCCTTGCGCCCAGAAGGCGGGCACACAAGATCATCAACACGTGTGCGCATCCGGCGTACCGGCCAATGCTTCAGGACTACTTCGAGCGGGCGTTGCGGGTGGCCAATGGTTTACACACCCCTCACGACCTCGCGCAAGCCCATGCCTGGCACCGGCGGTTCTTGTCCGAGGGGACGATGCGGGTCAAGCCGCCCTCGACGACCTACAACGAGCGGATGCTCCGCTCACCCTTGCGCTGAGCATTCGGCACGCACCGGCGTGCCCGAGGCGTTCTTGGCACCGGACTGACGGGTCGACCAGGGGCATTGGCGCGCTCAGGTCACGCCGACTTCGCGCGGTGGCGTGAAGCAACAAGACTGGCAACGGTCGTCACGCCCAAGATGAGCACGATGGCGCCAAGGGAGGCACCGATGGAGATGTCTGGAGCCCAGGAAATGGGTTCTCCGCCGTTGATGAACGGCAGGCTGTTTTCATGCATGGCGTGCAGGATGAGTTTGACCCCGATAAACGCCAGCAGCACCGAGAGGCCGAGGCCAAGAAAGACCAGGCGCTTGAGCAGCCCACCGATGAGGAAGTACAACTGTCGCAACCCCATCAGGGCGAAGATATTCGCGGTGAGCACCAGAAAGGGCTCCTTGGTGAGCCCGTAGATAGCCGGGATGCTGTCGAGGGCGAAGAGCAGATCGGTCGTGCCGAGTGCCAGGATCACGATGAGCATTGGGGTGATCAGGCGCTTGCCATCGATGTGCGCGAAGAGCTTGGTGCCGTGCTCCCAGGTCGGGACTGCCGGAAAGCGCTGCTCGACCCACTTCAGCAGTGCGTTCTCTTCGAATTCATCGTCTTGTCCGTCTTCGCGGGATTCCTTGACCAGCTTCACCGCGGTGTAGATCAGGAAGGCACCGAACAGGTAGAAGATCCAAGCGAACTGGTTGATCAGCGCGGCCCCGACGGCGATGAAGATGCCTCGAAGCACCAGCGCGATGACGATGCCGACCATGAGGGCGGACTGCTGCAATCGTTCGGGCACTCCGAACTTGGCCATGATGATGATGAAGACGAACAGGTTGTCGACCGACAGCGAATATTCCGTCAGCCACCCGGCAAAGAACTCGGCACCATATCGATCGCCCGCCAGGACCCACACCCCGATGCCGAAGGCGACGGCTGTGCCGATGAAGAACGCGAGGTGCCGCCCGGCCTCCCCCATTGAGGGAACGTGCGGACGACGCGCGATCACGAGGATGTCGACAAGGAGAAAAGCGGACGTCACAGCCAGCGTGACGACCCAGACCCAGAGGGGGATGTTCATGTGGTCCTCACGAGATCGGCGGCTTGCGGCGTACGGTCATCGGACGAAGATCTCCGCCCACCGATGCGGACCGGCAGACGTCGTCCTGGCCAGTGAGGTGGAGCACCGTGCTGACGGGATGCCGTTGGCGTGCTCCCTCTCCGTGACGCGCACTTAGTGTGCCACTGCAGTCGGAGCGGCTCAATTTCTGTAAGCCGCGCTGAGGGCATCTGAGACTAGCCGGACCGCTGAGCGGGTGCGGCCGACTATTTGGTGGCCGCCGCCATCTGTCGCAACTCTTTCTTGAGGTCGGCCACTTCGTCGCGCAGCCTGGCGGCCAGTTCGAAATGCAGGTCGGCAGCGGCCTGATGCATCTGAGCTGTCAGTTCCTGGATGAGGCCGGCTAGGTCGGAGTCCGGCAGCGAGGACAGGTCAGCCCTGGCGACAGCAGCGTCCACCGCGACGGCCCCCCCGCGGCCTGGCCGGCTTCCCTTGCCACGAGAGACAGCCCGGCCGCTGCCCATCAAGGCCTCGGTATCAGCATCTTCACGGTGCAACATGTCCGTGATGTCGGCGATCCGCTTCCGCAGCGGTTGCGGATCGATCCCGCGTTCGGTGTTGTAGGCGATCTGCTTCTCCCGGCGCCGACTGGTCTCATCGATCGCCTCTTCCATCGAGGGGGTGACCTTGTCCGCGTACATGTGCACTTGGCCGGAGACGTTGCGGGCAGCCCGTCCGATGGTCTGGATGAGCGAACGGGCGGATCGCAAGAACCCCTCCTTGTCGGCGTCCAAAATACTCACCAGTGACACTTCGGGCAGGTCCAAGCCCTCGCGGAGCAGGTTGATGCCGACCAACACGTCGTAATCGCCGAGGCGCAACTCCCGCAGGAGTTCGACCCGGCGCAGCGTGTCTACCTCCGAGTGCAGATACCGCACGCGGACCCCCTTGTCGAGCAGGTAGTCGGTGAGGTCTTCGGCCATCTTCTTGGTCAATGTGGTGACTAACACGCGCTCGTTCCGCCCGGCCCGCTCGCCGATCTCGTGCAGCAGGTCGTCGATCTGGCCCTTCGTCGGTTTGAGCACGATTTCGGGGTCGACCAATCCGGTTGGCCGGATGATCTGCTCGACCGTGCGGTCGGACTTGGCGAGTTCGTAGGCCCCCGGCGTGGCCGACAGATACACCGTCTGGCCGGTCCGGTCGAGGAACTCTTCCCACTTCAGCGGTCGGTTGTCCATTGCGCTGGGCAGCCTGAAGCCGTGCTCGACAAGCGTCCGCTTCCGAGACATGTCGCCCTCATACATAGCTCCGATCTGCGGCACAGTCACGTGCGACTCGTCGATGACCAGGAGGAAGTCTTCCGGGAAATAGTCGAGCAGGCAGTTTGGGGCGGAGCCGGGGGAACGCCCGTCGATATGCATCGAGTAGTTCTCGATACCTGAGCACGCGCCGACCTGCCGCATCATTTCGATGTCATACGTCGTGCGCATCCGCAGTCGCTGGGCCTCCAGCAGCTTGCCCTGACGTTCGAACTCGGCGAGCTGCTGCGTCAGCTCAGCCTCGATGCCGGCGATGGCCCGCTCCATCCGCTCCGGACCTGCGACGTAGTGGCTGGCCGGGAAGACGTACATCTCCGACTCTTCCCTGATGACCTCACCGGTGAGCGGGGACAGGGTATAGATCCGTTCGATCTCGTCGCCGAAGAACTCGATTCGGACGGCCATCTCCTCATAGACCGGGATGATCTCAACCGTGTCCCCGCGGACCCGGAATGTGCCGCGCGTAAAGGACAAGTCGTTGCGGGTGTATTGCATCTGGACAAACTGGCGCAGGAGTTGGTCGCGGTCCTGCTCCTGGCCCACCCTGAGCCGAACCATTCGGTCGACATACTCCTGCGGGGTGCCAAGGCCGTAGATGCACGACACGGACGCCACCACGACCACATCGCGTCGGGTCAACAGCGAGTTGGTGGCCGAGTGCCGCAACCGTTCGACCTCGTCGTTGATCGAAGAGTCCTTCTCGATGTATGTGTCGGACTGCGGGACATACGCTTCCGGCTGGTAATAGTCGTAGTAGCTGACGAAATACTCCACGGCGTTGTTCGGCAACAGCTCCCGAAACTCGTTCGCCAGCTGTGCGGCCAGCGTCTTGTTCGGCGCCATCACCAGCGTGGGCCGTTGGACCTGTTCGATGAGCCAGGCGGTGGTGGCGGACTTGCCGGTGCCAGTAGCGCCGAGCAGGACGATGTCCGACTCGCCAGCGGTGATCCGGCGAGTCAGGTCGGATATCGCGTTCGGCTGGTCGCCGCTGGGTTCGAACTCGGCGATCACGTCGAACGGTGCGACGGTTCGCTGCAGGTCGGTGGTGGGCCGCATGTCTGACACGGTAGACGCCACGACCGACAACGGCTGCGCCGCGTCGGCAAAGCCGAGGCGTCACCCCTGGACGACAGCCAGCGTCAGGTCGGGCGCAGCCTCGGCAGGACGCAGTTCAGGCCACCTCATACGCAGGCCACCTCCTGCTCAGGCCAGTTCGCGCCGCGCTCGGCTGATCGCAACGAAGTCATCGAGCAGGGTCGGGTCATCGATCGACTCGGGGTTGGCGACGATTTCCTTCGGTGTCCCCTGGAGCAGGCGCTTGACCGGAACCTCGAGCTTCTTGCCGGTCTTGGTGTGCGGAATCCCCCGAACCGCTCGAACCTCATCGGGCACGTGTCGCGGTGAGGCGTGGTCGCGGATGGCAGTTTTGATCGCGGCCACCAGGTCGTCATCGAGTTCCACGTCATCGGAGAGCACCACGAACAGCGGCATCCAGTACGACCCGTCCTCCTGCTCAGCTCCGATGACGAGTGCCTCGAGTACCTGCGGCAGCCGCTCCACGGCGGCGTAGATGTCGGCGCTGCCCATCCGCACGCCCTGCTTGTTCAATGTCGAATCGGATCGTCCGTGAATGACCACCGAGTCCCGGTCGGTGATGGTGATCCAATCCCCATGGCGCCAGACGCCCGGGTACGTCGAAAAATACGACTCTCGGTAACGCACTCCGTCCGGGTCGTCCCACAAATACAACGGCATGCTCGGCATCGGCGCGGTGATGACCATCTCACCGACCTCATTGCGCACCGGGTTGCCGGCCTCATCCCATGCATCCATCGCCACCCCGAGGGCAGGCGCGGAGAGTTCGCCGGGCCAGATCGGAAGGTCCGGAGCGGAACCCGCGAAGGCGCCGCACACATCGGTCCCGCCGCTGAGCGAGACCAACGGGATCGGCCCCACGTCGCGCAATGCCCACCGGTGCGAGTGCGGAGACAGCGGTGAGCCGGTGCTGCCCATCCAACGCAGCTTCGCCAAGTCGAAGTCTGACCCTGGGCGCAGCCCAGCGCCCTCGGTGGCGACGAGGAGCCCCGGACTGAGGCCAAACAACGTGACCTCCTGTTCGGCGATCAGCCGCCACAGCGACGATGGGTCGGGCCACAGCGGCGACCCGTCGTACGTGACCACGCTGGCACCCAAGGCCAGGGCCATGAGCTGAAAGTTCCACATCATCCAGCTGGGTGAGGTGTACCAAAAGAGCCGGTCATTCGCCCGCACGTCGACATGCAGCCCGAGCTGTTTGACCGCCTCAACGAGAATCCCGCCGTGCCCATGCACGAGACCCTTCGGCAGTCCTGTGGTGCCCGAGGAGTACAAGACCCAGAGTGGGTGGTCAAAGGGCACCGGCTGCGGGCTGAGATTCGAGCCGTCGGTTCGCAGCATGTCCGACCATGTCAGGAGGTCAGGATCGCTCTGGTCTGGCACGGTGGCACGCAGGTTCGGGATGAGCACGGTGTGGCGCACTGTGGGCAAGGAGCCACGCACCGTCTGTACGTCGTCCACACGGTCGATGACTTTGCCGTTCCAGTGATAACCGTCGGCGGCGAACAACACGACCGGCTCGAGTTGCGCGAAGCGGTCGATGACCGCCCGCGGTGCATAGTCCTGGCCGACCGCCGACCAGGTGGCTCCAATCGAGGCGACGGCCAGGAAGGCCACGATCGTCTCAGGGGTGTTCGGCAGATACCCGACGACCCGGTCGCCGCGGTCAACGCCTAGGTCGCGCAAAGCCTTTGCGACCGAAGCCGTTTGGGCGCGCAACTGGCCCCGGGTCAGGACGCTCCCGGTGCCGTCTTCGTGCTGACCGATCACGGCCGGCTCGTCGGACGCTCCCGGCGCGAGGACAGAGGCGGCGAGGTTCAGCGTGGTCCCCTCGAACCACCCGGTGCCGGGCATCGGCACCTCGTCGATCACATCGCCCTTCCCCCGCTCGCCGAGCTCGAAGAAATCCCAGACCGCCGCCCAGAACGCGGCGGGCTGTGCGACGGACCAGACCCATACCCCGTGGTAGTCGGTCAGTACGACGTCGTACCGGTCAGCGACCCAGCACCGGAACCGAGCAATCGTGCTGTCCTGCACTGCGGCATCGGTGGGGGTCCACAGCGGGTCAGGTCCGGGCGTCCGTGTCATGGTCGCCATTGTCGCGTCGCGGACGCTGTCGCGATACCCGCGGAGCAGACTTGGGTCCGCTGTTGTCGCTGTTGTCGCTGTTGTCGCGTTCGGCCACAGAGGCCCCGCCCTGCCCTGACTTGCGTTGCCGCTTGAGCTGCGTACCGAACCGCTGCTGGGCGCCCTGCTTGCTCATGCCGTACAGCGTGCCGATCTTCGTCCACGACCAGCCCTCAGCACGAGCCTGCGCGACGGACTCAACCTCGACGGACTCGGCGCGCTCCCGAAGGCGACGCACGGCATCGAGTCGGTCCAGGGCGTGCGGTGACGAAGCGAGCGCGTCCAAGGCCTTCTGCAATCGCTGTTCGGAGGGTCCCACACGGACATCCTAGAACGAGGACGTCAACTTGCAGTTGACTTGGTGGTCAATGGATGCTTGACTCTCAGTCAGTACAGGTCAATGAACGGTTGACCACCAAGAATGTCTGGAGGGGAATTCATGGCCAAGAAGGATAAGAGTGACAAGAAGAAGGACAAGAAGAAAGACAAGAAGTCGAAGAAGTAGTGACGCTCACCGGCCGCTCCTGATCAGGGGCGGCCGGTTTCGTCCGGACAGCTATTTAGGCTTGCCAACCATGGCGTTGCGCCCACGCCTGCATTCGCGGCCACACCGCGTTGAACCACGGCTCCTTTTGCTCACGGTAGGCATCGCCGGAGTCCACGTTGGCGATGAGGCGTTGCTTTTCGGCCAAATAGTCTTCCCGTGCCGCGCCGTCCGAGCGTAGCCAGTCGCGCTGCAGCATGGCGTATTGCCATCCGGCGCTTTGCAGCTCACGAACGTGGAGATGGACCGCTCGATGCGGGTCGGATGAACCGTGGTATCGCTTGATCCACAACGACGGATCGGGTAACAAATCCTTCGGGGTGTCCATCGAGTTCCCCTGCGACCGGGGGAACCCCAACTCGGTCAGCGTCCGGACGAAGTCCGGGTCGTCGGCATCCCGCAGGTCGGCCACCCCAAGCTGCAAGTCGATCACGTCCCGGGCAGGAAGGCCGGGGACGCTGGTGGATCCAATGTGTTCCATCTCCGGTGCACGTTCCCCGAGCACGTAGCAAATCCGGTCGATGATCCGCTCGGCGGTTGCCGGCCAACGTTCGTCGTAGGGCACCAACTGCGGTACACCGGTACGTCGGTGCCGGCGGCCAAAGCGAAGGTTCTCATCGTAGGGCTGCAACCGGTGCTCCCAGATCTGGTCGACGGCCGCCACGAGCTCAGCGACGGCGCCGTTGTTCTCCAGGAGAATGTCGCCAGCAGCACGGCGCTGGTCATCAGTGGCCTGGTGGTCCATTCGGGCGCGCACGTCGGCCTCGGACATGCCGCGCCGTTCAGCGAGCCTGGCGATCCGAATCGCGGGTTTGGCCGTGACGACGATCACCAGGTGGTAGCCGACGCCAAGACGGTTTTCCACCAGCAGCGGAACGTCGTAGGCCACCACCTGGTCCAACGGGGCCCCATCGATGATCTCCTTGGTGCGGGCTCGAATCAGCGGATGGGTGATCTGCTCCAGGGCGCGACGAGCCTCCGCGTTTCCGAAGACGTGGGCGGCCAGCGAAGAGCGGTTCAGCGAACCGTCCTCAAGGACGACCTGCGCGCCGAAGCGATCGACGACGGCCGCCAGCCCCGGGGAACCCGGGGCGACCACTTCACGGGCCACCACATCGGCGTCAATCACCAGCGCTCCCAGTTCACGGAGCCGGCGGGCGACCGTCGACTTGCCCGAACCAATGCCACCGGTGAGCCCAACTCGCAACATGCTGCCACGATACGGGCTGCTCATCGCTGCGGACAGCACTGGCAGCGCTATGGCTCAACGCCGTAGCGCTGGTGGGTGAGACGGCCGCCGCGACGGGCTCCTTCCTTGAGCGGGTACGCCGACGGGCCGACCCGGTATGGGGCCGACCCGTCGACGTGGTGACCGGCGAGCCAGCGCCAGCCGTCCTACTTCAGTTGCCGGTGAGCTTCTCGCGCAGTGCGGCCAGCGCCTCGTCCGAGGCCAGCGTGCCCTCGACCGGAGTGGAGACGTCCGTGCCGCCCGAGGAATACGACGAAGCAGGCTCGCCTGGAGTCGTCGCGGCCTCGGCGTCCTCGCGCAGTGCTTGCTCGACCTGCCCGCGGTGAGACTCCCAGCGAGCGTGCGCGTCGGCGTACTGCTTCTCCCACTTCTCCCGCTGCGGCTCGTGGTCGGGCAGCCACTCCTGAGTCTCCGGGTCGAAGCCCTCGGGGTACTTGTAGTTGCCCTGCTCGTCGTACTCCGCGGCCATGCCGTACAGCGTCGGGTCGAACTCGGCGGAGGCGACGGCAGCGTCGTTGGCCTGCTTCAGGCTCAGTGAAATCCGACGCCGTTCGAGGTCGATGTCGATCACCTTGACAAAGATGTCGCCGCCCACGGTGACAACCTGCTCTGGCAGCTCGACGTGTCGCTCAGCAAGTTCGGAGATGTGCACCAGGCCCTCGATGCCGTCATCCACCCTCACGAACGCACCAAAGGGCACCAGCTTGGTGACCTTGCCCGGCACGACCTGACCGATCGCATGAGTCCGGGCGAAGTGCTGCCACGGGTCTTCCTGCGTGGCCTTCAGCGACAGCGAGACACGCTCGCGGTCCATGTCGACGTCCAGCACCTCGACGGTGACCTCCTGGCCCACCTCGACAACCTCACTCGGGTGGTCGATGTGCTTCCAGGAGAGTTCTGAGACGTGCACCAGCCCATCGACCCCACCGAGGTCGACGAACGCGCCGAAGTTGACGATCGAGGAGACCACGCCAGAGCGGACCTGGCCCTTCTGCAACTCCTTGAGGAACGTCGTACGCACCTCGGACTGCGTCTGCTCAAGCCAGGCTCTGCGGGACAGGACCACGTTGTTGCGGTTCTTGTCCAACTCGATGATCTTGGCCTCGATCTGCTTGCCGACGTATGGCTGCAGATCGCGAACCCGGCGCATTTCGACCAGTGACGCCGGCAGGAAGCCGCGCAGGCCGATGTCCAGGATCAGGCCGCCCTTGACGACCTCGATGACGGTGCCGGTAACGACGCCATCCTCTTCCTTGACCTTCTCGATCGTGCCCCACGCCCGCTCATACTGCGCACGCTTCTTGCTCAGAATGAGCCGGCCTTCTTTGTCCTCCTTCTGCAGGACAAGGGCTTCCACCTCGTCACCGACGGTGACGACTTCACCGGGGTCGACGTCATGCTTGATGGAGAGCTCACGGGAGGGGATCACGCCCTCGGTCTTGTAACCGATGTCGAGGAGAACCTCGTCACGGTCGACCTTGACGATGACACCTTCGACGATGTCGCCGTCGTTGAAATGCTTGATCGTCGCGTCGATCGCGGCGAGCAGATCCTCAGCAGAACCGATGTCGTTGATCGCGATCTGGGAGGTGGCCGGGCTGGCAGTCATGTAGTGGGGACTCCGATTGTGGACAGATGTGGTCATGGGCAGCCTCCCAGCTAGGCCTGGCCTGGCTGGGAGGGTACTCAGGTGAACGGGGTTGTTCGCGTCGCGTCATCCACGGGCGGACGAGTGCTGCCCCTCGAGGAATCGATATGGGCGCGCGACACGCAACGCACGAACATGCGCGGGATCACCCTACCGACCCGGCGTCGCCGGAGCCAAGTCGAGTCCCGGCCGGGCCTCCCGAAGTTGCCGCCCACACCTGGCTCAGCCCGGACGCAAGGCTGCGGGCTCAGCCGGCACGGTTGGCAGTGCCCGACGACGACGACACCTCAAGCCCGCAGGGCCAAGGCGAACGGGAGCACCGACTCCGCGCCCGCTCGTCGTAACAGGCCGCCGGCCACGGTCACCGTCCACCTCGAATCCACCAGGTCGTCGACGAGGAGCACCGGGCCACCCAAGCTCGCGAGCGCAGCGGCCACCTCGGGACCAACCCCCAGCCGCCCCCACACTCCCGCCAGGCGGAACGCACTGTTGCCCCCGGGCTCACCGGACGGCCCCCCGTCCACCAGATCCAAGGCGCCAAGATAGGGCAGCCGGCCGATGTCGGCCAGGCCCCTGGCCAGGGAGTCGACCAGCACCGGTCGGCGGCGGGACGGCATCGCCACGACCCCCACCGGTCGGTCGTGCCAATCCCAGTCGGCGAGCACGGCGACCGCGCCGCGCAGCGCCTCTGGTGGCACCGGAGCATCCGGTTCCCCCAGCAGGAGTCGCAGTCGCTGCCCCCAGCCCAGGTCCGAAAGACGGGCCAAGACCCGGCCGGCTCGTAGCACGCTGTCCCCCGGGATCCGCCCCTTGACCGGAATGCCGAGTCGGTCCATCCCGGACGGCCATTGAGCGCGCGGTTCGATGCTCACCCCGGCCTCGGCCAGTCGAGATCGGGCCGCCTCCAGCGACGCATCGTTCACGTGGGGGGGATACCAGGGCGCAACGCACCGGTCACACCGACCGCAGCCGCCGGAGCTACCCGAGGTGCTGGTCGGTGCCGTGCCCAGGTGGGCCGAGCCTGCACTCAACGTCACATCGTCGAGGCAGCGCTGAAGGAACAGCATCCGGCAGCCATCGGTGACCTGATACTCACGCATCAAGTCCTGCTCCCGAAGGCGAGCCTGTGCCACCCGGTCGTAGCGCTGCGCGTCGTAGGTCCACGGCTGACCCGTGGAAGCCCAACCACCCTGGGTGCGTCTGACCGCACCGTCCACGTCAAGCACCTTGAGCAGCAACTCCAGCCGGGTCCGTGAGACGTCGACCATCGTCTCCAATGCGGCAGTCGACAGCGCTCGCCCGGCCTCCTCCAGAGCCGCCAGTACGGCGTCGGCCTGAGCCTTTCGAGGCATCGAGGCTGACGCGAAGTACTGCCAGATGTCGCTGTCCTCGGTACCCGGCAGCAGCAGGACGTCGGCCCGATCCGTGGCTCGGCCGGCGCGGCCGACCTGCTGGTAGTAGGCGACCGGCGAGGAGGGTGCCCCCAGGTGCACGACGAAGCCGAGGTCGGGCTTGTCAAAGCCCATCCCGAGCGCGCTCGTGGCAACCAGCGCTTTGACCTGATTGGCCCGCAGCGCCGTCTCAAGCTCGATGCGCTCGGCCGGGTCGGTGCGGCCGGTGTAGGCACGCACCGCGTGCCCGCCCGCCCGCAGCGCCGACGCGACATCTTCAGCAGCAGCAACCGTGAGCGCGTAGACAATCCCCGAGCCAGGCAGCTCGTCGAGATGAGCCAGCAGCCAACCCAGGCGCTGCTCGGGGCCTGCCAATGGGAGCACCCCGAGCCGCAGCGATTTCCTGGCCAACGGGCCCCGCAACGTCAGCACACCTGCGCTGTCGGCCGTACCCGCGCCGAGTTGTTCGGCGACATCGGCGACGACCCTCGCGTTGGCGGTGGCCGTCGTGGCGAGCACCGGGGTCTGCGCTGGCAGCTTTGCGAGCAGGTCGGCGATCCGGCGGTAGTCCGGACGGAAATCGTGCCCCCAGTCCGAGATGCAGTGCGCCTCGTCGACGACCAGGAGGCCGCATCGCTGAGCCAGGTCAGGCAGCAGTTCGTCGCGGAAGCGTGGATTGTTCAGTCGTTCCGGGCTGACCAGGAGGAGGTCGACCGCATCGGCCTCCAGGGCGGCGCGGACCTCGTCCCACTCGTGAGCGTTCGCTGAATTCATCGTGGTGGCCCGGATGCCGGCGCGTGAGGCGGCGGCCACCTGGTCACGCATCAGTGCCAGCAGCGGCGAAACCAGCAGGGTCGGGCCGGCCCCTTGAGCCCGTCGCAGTCCTGTGGTCACGAAGTACACCGCAGACTTGCCCCACCCGGTGCGCTGCACTACCAACGCCCGCCGACGCCCGGTCACCAGGGCGTCAATGGCCTCGAGCTGCCCGTCCCGGAACTGTACGTCGGCCCGGCCGACGAGCCGGCGTAGCGTGTCCAGGGCCGCGATACCCACTTCCGGTGCAGCGCTCATACCCGGCACGCTAGGCCAGCCCACGGACAACCGCGGCAAGGGCTGGGAGACTGGCCGTACCCGGCGCTCGGAGGGAGGCCCATCGTGACGAATGCCGATGACATCGACGCAGGGCGTCGTTCGGCCGAGCCCGACGAAACCGTCCGGGCGAATCGGGCCTGGTGGGATCGTGAGGCGGTCGGCTATCAGGAGGCCCATGCACAGTTTCTCGGTGACGCGGACCTGGTGTGGGGACCCGAAGGACTCCGCGAGGCGGACGCCGCCTTGCTCGGCCCACTGAGCGGGGCACGGGTGCTGGAGATCGGTGCCGGCGCAGGTCAAGGCAGCCGCTACGCCGCAGCTGCGGGCGCATGGGTGGTCGCCACCGACGTGTCCCTGGGGATGTTGCGGGCCGGAGCCCCAGCTCAGCGGAACGTAGCCGTCCCATTGGCTGTGTGCGATGCTCGCCGCCTGCCCTTCGCCGACGATGTGTTCGACGTGGTCTTCACCGCCCAAGGAGCGATTCCGTTCGTCGGCGACCCGGTCGCAGTGATGCTCGAGGTGGCGCGGGTGCTACGGCCCGGCGGGCGGTTCGTCTTCTCCACGCCGCACCCGATGCGGTGGGCGTTTCCGGACGTACCAGGCGAAGCCGGGCTCACCGTTTCTCAGTCGTACTTCGACCGGACCCCCTACGTCGAGCGGGTCGGCGGCGTGACCTCGTACGTCGAGCACCACCGGACCCTGGGCGACCGGGTCGCCGATCTGGTGGCCGCCGGGTTCACGCTCGTGGAGTTCGTCGAACCGGAGTGGCCGG
>CAJDWS010000056.1_pt1 | contig 17017 bp, 13 predicted proteins | sample 7391661 | NCBI WGS metagenome assembly CAJDWS01 (sample SAMEA7055725, study PRJEB34461) | soil metagenome | biome: terrestrial ecosystem; feature: Peninsula; material: soil | place: Antarctica | collected 2016 | reverse complement strand
GGTCGGCAGCATCGACTGGCATGACGTCGAAATCGCCATCCCAGCCTTTCTGACGATCGTGCTGATGCCGTTTTCATACTCGATCACCGCTGGTATCGGCGCCGGTTTCGTCGCCTACGTGGTGATCAAGGTCGCCCGGGGACGGGCTCGGGCGGTGCATCCGCTGATGTGGGTCGTGAGCTTGCTGTTCGTGCTGTACTTCGTGATGGACCCCGTCAAGCAGGCTCTCGGCGCCGGCTAAGGAGAGTCCCCGCGGCCCATCACCGGCCGAGATCGGTTGCCGAACATCCGGAGCGCGAGACATCCATCAGGTCCGGAAGGACAAAGGTGGGCTCCGGGAGCGGGGTCGGTGCATCCCGGCTGACCCGCATCCCCCGCGTAACGCCTCGGGCAGCTCGTGCTGGTACAAGATGATCTCGGACAACGCCTTGCTACCGGCCATCGCCTCGATGATGCGCCGGATCAGGCGAGCGAAGGTCTCAAAGGATGGCGGGCCGCTCAGCGCCTCCTGCGCAAACCTCAGCAATTGCTCCAACTGCGGGTGCAGCAAGGCCACGATGACTGCGTCCTTATCCGGCATGTGCCGGTAGACGGTGCCGACCCCGAGCCCGGCCCGATCGGCCACGTCTTTGAGGGAGGCGGTGGCGCCGGACTCCGCGAACACTTCGGCCGCGGCGGCCAGCAACCGTTCCCGGTTGCGTGCCGCGTCGCGGCGCAACGGGAGTTCGCCGGCATCGTCGTGGGGCTGCGGGTTGGTGACCACAAGCTTCCCTTTCGTGACACGGCGTACGGATCTCGGCGCAGGACCCGGCCGGTTCGGACGGCCCAGGGCTGTCAACCGGACTGCTCCAAGGCTATACCGGAATGACCTATTCCGTTTCGATGTTAGGCTCGGTCGGGTTCCACCGACAGGAGGCCGCCGTGTCGTCAGTGCTCTACCGCCTTGGCCAATGGGTGTGCAGTCGTCGACGGCTGGTCGTGATCCTGTGGTTGGCTGCGCTGGTCGTCGCAGGGGGCGCTGCGGTCAGCCTGAACGGCAAGACCGACGACGCGTTCTCGATCCCTGGATCCCAGTCTCAACAGGCGCTCGACCAACTCAAACGCACCTTCCCGGCCAGTGCCGGCTCCTCTGGCCAACTCTTGGTCACCGTCCCGCAGGGAGAGCGTGTCGACACGCCTTCGGTGAAGCAGGTGGTCGCCGACGCGATCGTCCGCCTCAATCGGATCGACCAGGTGGCGAGCGTCGTCTCGCCGTATAACGCCATCGTCACCGGGCAGATCGCGGACTCGGGGCGGGCGGTCATCGTCACGATCCCGCTCGACGTCGACACGCTCTCGGTCACCGAGCAGACCCGCACTGACATCCGCACCGTCGCCACGAAGGCGCAGCAGGCGCTGCCCACGGGGTCGACCGTTGACGTGGGCGGGGCCGCGTTCGCCAATCCGATTCCGGCGCTGAGTCTGCTCGAGGCGCTCGGCCTGGTGGTCGCCCTGCTCACCTTGCTCGCGTTGTTCAGATCGTTGCTCGCATCGATGTTGCCGCTGCTCACCGCCATCGTCGGGCTCGGCGTGGCGCTCTCGCTGATCCTGGCTGCGGCCGCCGTGACCACCGTGTCCTCCACCGCACCGATGCTTGCGCTGATGCTCGGTTTGGCGGTGGGGATCGACTATGCGCTGCTCATCCTGTCCCGGCACCGCGACCAGTTGGCCACCGGGATGGCCGTGCCCGAATCCGTCGCCCGGGCCACCGCGACGGCAGGCTCGGCGGTCGTGTTCGCGGGGTTGACCGTGATCATCGCCGTGCTCGGCCTGGCCATTGTGCGGATCCCCTTCTTGACCGTGATGGGCATCGGTGCCGCGGTCGCGGTAGCGGTAGCGCTGGCGGTCGCGGTGACGCTGTTGCCCGCCACGCTGTCGATGGCCGGTGAGCGGCTCCGGCCACGGCCGCGTCAGCCGCGCCGCGGTAACCCCACGCCGAGTCGCCCGCATGTGTTCAACGATCTCGCGCACACCTGGGTGACCAAGGTGACCCGGCACCCGTGGGTCGCGATGCTCGGGGTTCTGGCCATCGTGGCACTGCTGGCCTGGCCGGCTGCGTCACTGCGGCTGGTGCTGCCGGACAACGGTGCCCAGCCGATGGGTACGCCGTCCCGGGTCACCTACGACAAGATCGCGCAAGAGTTCGGACCCGGGTACAACGGTCCACTCATCGTCACCGCCGACATCCTGTCCAGCCGCGACCCGTTGGGCGTCATGAAGGGGCTGCGCACCGACATCGAGGCGCTCGACGGGGTCAAGCTCGTCGCCTTGTCCACCCCGAACGAGACCGCCGACACCGGCATCGTGCAGGTGATACCAGACAGTTCCCCGCAGTCGGAGGAAACCAAGGCCCTGGTCGAGCGGATGCGGGATCAGCGTGACACCTGGGCGAAGCGGTACGGCGTGGACACTGCCGTCACGGGGTTCACTGCGGTGGGCATCGACGTCTCGGCACAGCTCGCTGGTTCGCTGGTGCCGTTCGGTGTCGTCGTGGTCGGTCTCTCGCTGCTCTTGCTGACGCTGGTGTTTCGCTCGATCGCGGTGCCGATCAAAGCCACACTTGGGTACATTTTGTCCATTGGCGCAGCGTTCGGCGCCACTTCGATGGTCTTCACCCACGGTTGGCTCGCCGACGTCTTCCGGGTGCAACAGGTCGGGGGAGTGATCAGCTTCCTGCCGGTGCTGTTGATGGGCCTGCTGTTCGGCCTGGCCATGGACTACGAGGTCTTCATCGTCTCGCGTATCGCTGAGGAGTACGCGCACACCGGGGATCCGGACGAGGCCATCGTGGCAGGTTTCACCGCGTCGGCGCCGGTGGTCACAGCTGCGGCGATCATCATGCTCTCGGTCTTCGCGGCGTTCATCCCAGCTGACAACGCGAATCTTAAGCCGATCGCGTTCGCGCTCACCGTGGGCGTCGGCGTGGACGCCTTCCTGGTCAGGATGACGCTGGTCCCCGCGGTGCTCAAGCTGCTCGGCCGGCGCGCTTGGTGGTTGCCGGACTGGCTGGACCGCCGGCTGCCCCGGCTCGATATTGAGGGCGAGGGCGTCGTCCGTGAGCTGCGGCTGGCCGACTGGCCAGAGCCGGAATCCGAGCACCTGGTGGCGTCGGGCGGCGTGCGCGTGTTCGGGCGGGCCGGGGCCCTGTTGGCGACGCTGCCGGACCTGCGGTTGCGACCGGGGCGGGTGGTGGCCATCCAGTCCGCGCTCCCCGAGGGGACCGCGACGGCTTACGCCCTGTCTGGACGCGTGACCTCACTGACTGGCGATCTCAAGGTGACCGGGCTGGTGCTACCCGAACGGGCTCGGTCGGTACGCCGCCACGTCGCGTTGATCGGCTGTCAGAGCGACGCTGAGGAGGTGGTGGCCGAGCTGCAGTCGGCTGTGCACGACCGGGCGCCACTGGTCGTGCTCGATCAGCTCGACCTCTTGGTCACGCCGGCCGCTCGGGCGGCCGTCCGCGACCTGCTCGCCGCGCACCTTCAGCGCGGCGGCGCGGTCGTGGCCATCTGCCACGACGCCACCTCGTTCAGCGACCTTGTTGATCCTCGGCTGGTCGAGGTTACTGGCCGCCCACCCCATGACCCGCCCCGTCCGGACCGGCCTCGCGCCACCACCCCGCAGGAGGTATCCCGATGAGCCACCCGACCGCGTTCACCGAGCGGGCCGGTGGCCGCCGACCGCTGACCTGGCGGTCCTGGCTTGGCATCGTGCTGGTGCCCGCCTTGATCGGCGGGATGCTGCTATGGGCGTTCTGGCGGCCGACGGATCATCTCGACCGGGTCACCGCGGCGATCGTCAACCGCGACGAGCCGGTCAAGGTCCAGGGCCAGCTGGCCCCTCTGGGCAGGGAACTCGCCGGTGCACTCGTCGACTCGCCAGGGTCGAATCTGACCTGGGTGCTGACGGACGCTGGTGATGCCGCGAACGGGCTCAAGGACGCCCGGTACGCCGCCGTGCTCACCATCCCCAAGGACTTCTCACAGGCAGCGACGTCGTCGAGCAACCCGCAGTCGGCAGCTCAAGCGGTGCTGGACCTCTCGAGTTCGGCGGACACGGCGCTGCTCGACTCTGCGCTGTCCAAGACGGTCGCGCAGGCCGCTACCTCGGTCTTCAACTCGACCATGGCGCAAGCCCACATCGAGAATGTCTACCTGGGGTTCTCCACGCTGCACGACAAGATCGGGCAGGCCGCCACGGGGGCGGACAAACTGGTCGGCGGTTCCAACCAGCTCGTCAGCGGCCTGCAACAGTTCAGTGCCGGGGCGAAGCGGTTGACCACCGGGACAGACCAGCTTGCTGTAGGTGCGACCGGGCTCGCCACCGGGATCGATCGGTTAGGAGCCGGGACTGGGAAGCTGGCCGATGGCGCCGACCAACTTGCCGCAGGATCGGGGCAAGTCGTGGCCGGAATGACTCGGCTCGGCAACGGTGCGGCGCAACTGTCTCGGGGGAACGCCGAGTTGGCCGCCGGAGTCACCAGGATCGGCGCCGGCGCCACCGAACTGGGGACCGCAGGCGGCGCACTCGCCAATGGATTCACCCGATCCGCCGCCGGGCTGACCGGACTGGGCGACGCCTCCGCACAACTGAAGACCGGCAGTGCGTCGCTGGTCGCCGGGTTGGACAAGCTGGCCGCCGGGACCGGTGGGCTTCCGGCGAACGCCCGAGCGCTGGCGGCCGGCGCGGGCCGGGTGGCCGATGCAAGCGCCGACCTGGTCGCCAAACTCAAGGCCGCTGGCGCCGTGCCGGCCGCCGATGTCGCGGAGCTCGAGGCGCTGGTCGCCGGCGCGCGAGGAGTCGCGGCAGGCAACACCAAGATCGCGGCGGGCCTGGATCCCATAGCGGTCGGGGCCAAGGAGTCCGCCGCGGGAGCGCGTCGTTTGGACACCGGGCTGACCCAGCTCACCGCCGGGGTGCCCGCGCTGACCAAAGGCGCTGCCCAGCTCACCACCGGCGCGAATCGCTTCGCCGCCGGGGCCAAGCAGTTCTCGTCACGCACCGGTGCGGCCACCTCCGGGGCCACCGAGTTGGCCGCCGCAGCCCGGGCGCTCTCTGGTGGAATCAACCAGGCGACCGGCGGCATTCGGGCGACGCAGGCGGGCGCACGTCGGCTCGCCGGCGGGATCCGGGCCCTGGAGGGTGGCACTGATCAGCTCGCCGCGGGCGCCCGACAACTCGTCGGCGGCATCCGAGCGGCCGACAACGGTACGGACCAGTTGGCCTCAGCGGCCGGGAAGCTGTCCGCGGGAGCGACCCAGCTCGACAAGGGCGTGGACACCCTGGCATCCGGCCTGCGGACGGCCGCCAAGTCGGTGCCTTCGTACACCGCGGGCGAGCGACGCGAGCTGGCCAAGGTGGCCGCAACCCCGGTGGTGACCGCGGGTATCTCGGACGCGCTCAATGATCACGGCACGCTCGGGTTCCTGGCGACGCTGGGGCTCTGGGCCGGTGCGCTCGCGACGTACATCGTCGTGGCCGTGGTGCCGCGCACGGTACGTACCTCGCGCCGCACCACGGCGGGCCTGGTCGGTGGAAACATCGCGCGGACCTCCGCGCTGGCTGCGATCCAAGCGACCCTGCTGACCGCGCTGGTCTGGATCGTCGGCGACCTGAGCGTGGGGACCGGGCTGCTGACCTGGCTTGCGCTGATGCTCGCCGGATTGACGTTCCTGCTGTTCAACGCCTCGCTGGTGGGCCTCTTCGGGAACTTCGGACGGTTGCTGTCGGCGACGGTGTTGGTCATCACCCTGGTGGCCGGGATCTGGAGCGGGGCCGGCCAACAGGCCACGTCGGGGATCTTCGCGCTGGTCGTCTGGTCGTTGATCAGTGCCGTCGCACTGGTGTTGGTCACCGAGCGGCGTCGGACATTCCGCCCAGGCGTCCGAGCCCCCGTAATCACCGCGCCCGGGGCGGTCTCGGCTGCGACGGGGTGACCAGCGTCGGTTCGTCAACATCAGGTAGCGCGTCGTACACGGCGCGCAAGAACCTCGTGAACGCTTCGCCGCCGAGCGCCTCAGGAGGATCAGGGAGTTGGCGAAGGAGCAGGTCCGCAGGTGTGTCGACGGGCGGTGTCCAGGCAGGCATGGGCACCGGGGCGGACCAGTACAAGGCCGGTGACGTCGAGGGTTCGGGCACACCGGTCAGGGCGACCGCCGCGCCGGCGACGCTTGGCGTGCCGCTGAGAGGAACGTCGGGCGAGGGCGACTGGGACGGCTCACCCGGGGCCGGGGAATCCTCGTTGAGGGGTGCGGCGTCCGGTCCTGGGGCCGCTTGCGATGGTGCTGACCGCTGCTCGCGGACGTGAGCCAGCAGCTGCTCTCGGGGACGACCGCGCCAGTGCAAGATCTCGAATGGGTCGTCGTCGAAGCGTTCAGCCAGCAGATAGAACGAGGCGGCCAGGTGCTTGCACGGCAGCCCCCAGTCCGGGCAGGAGCAGGTCATCAGCAGCTCCTTGACGGTGCTGGGAAACAACTGGGCGCCTGCGGCGGCGAAGACCTCTTCCAGCTCGGCCGGGAACTCCCCGGCCAGTAGCGCGGCCGTATGGATGGCCTGGGCGGCCAAGGCCGCGTCGATATCTGTCCAGGTCTGCGCGGAGAACGGCGTCAACCCGATCTGCACCCGGTACGGCTTGGCGCGCGAGCCTTGAACCCGGGCGCTGACCAGGCCTGGGGCGATGCTCAAGTCAATGACTTGGCCCTTGCGCGCATAGGCCCGGCCGCGGGTGAGCCGGGTGCCGATGGCGAAGCTCTCCAAGACCTCGATGAACCGCTTGGACCACCATGAGGAGCCGATGGCTCCACGGGTGGTGCGCGCGGTCAGTCCACCGGCGACGGGGCGGGGCCGAGATGGTGCGTAGTAGCGGGGGGCAGACGGCACCGCCCTAGTTTGGCCCATCTCATCGGCGAACGCATCGGTTCCCAGGCCGTCGAAGCCGTGTTCGATGACGGCGCGGATGCCGTGCGCATCGACCGGATCGCGTGCCACGCGTGGCGGTCGACATCACGCTGACGACCGTGGTTATTCGACGACGCTGTCAGTGTCGAGCCTGATGAGCTCGCGGATTTGGTCGGTGCTCAGCTCCGTCAGCCAGCTCTCGCCGGTGCCCACGACAGAGGCAGCCAAGCCCCGCTTGTCGCGGATCATGGCCGAGATCCGCTCCTCCAGGGTGCCCCCGCAGACCAGTTTGCGGACCTGGACCGTGCGGGTCTGCCCGATGCGGTGAGCCCGGTCAGTCGCTTGGTCCTCCACCGCCGGATTCCACCACCGATCAACGTGGATGACGTGGTTCGCTTCGGTCAGGGTCAGCCCGGTCCCACCCGCCTTCAGCGAGAGCACGAAAACAGGCGGGCTTCCGGCCGCCGTCGACTGGAATCGGGACACCATCGCGTCGCGGTCAGCTCTGGCCACGCCGCCGTGCAGGGAGAGCACTTCGGTGCCGAACCGGGCCGACAAGTGGCTGCGCAGCATCGTCCCGAACTGCGTGTACTGGGTGAAGAGCAGCGCCTTCTCTCCGGTGGCGAGCACTTCTTCGAGGATCTCCTCGAGCCGTTGGAGTTTCCCCGACCTCCCGGTCAGCCGGGAACCGTCCCGCAGAAACTGAGCGGGGTGGTTGCACACCTGTTTGAGCTTGGTCATCGTGGCCAGCACCAGACCGCGCCGTTCCATGCCTTCGCTGTCGGCGATCCGCGCGAGCATGTCATCCACCACCGACTGATACAAGGCGGCCTGCTCCCTGGTCATCGCGCAAACCACCTCCATCTCCAGCTTCTCCGGCAGATCGGCGATGATCCCACGGTCGGTCTTGAGTCGGCGCAGGATGAAGGGCTGGGTCACCGCGCGCAGCCGCGCGGTCGCGTCGGGATCGGCATGCCGTTCGATCGGCAGGGCGAACCGCTGTTTGAAGCCCGCGGCCGAGCCCAGCAGCCCGGGGTTGGCAAACTCCATCAGCGACCACAGGTCGGCCAGCCGGTTCTCCACCGGGGTTCCGGTGACGGCGATCCGGTGCCGAGCGGGCAGGCTCCGAACCGCCGTCGCCGCCTTCGTCGCGGCGTTCTTGACGGCTTGGGCTTCATCGAGCACCACCCGGCGCCACGCCACCTGCGTCAACGCGGCGGCGTCGCGAGCAGCCAGTGCGTACGTCGTCACGACCAGGTCTGACGTGGTGACCGCCCGCTTGAAGGCGGCCCCGCGCGCTCGTTCGGCGCCGTGGTGCACGTGCACCCGAAGGTCCGGGGCGAATCTGGCTGCCTCGCGCTGCCAGTTGCCCACCACGGACATCGGGCAGACCAGCAGGGTGGGGCCGGACAGGTCAGGACGGTCCCCCTGCGAAGCGGACGCACCACCTGCGTCGGCGGCCATGAGTGCCAGCAGTTGAATCGTCTTGCCTAGGCCCATGTCGTCCGCGAGTACGGCGCCGAGCCCGAGCCGTTGCAGGAACGTCAACCAGTCCAACCCGCGCTGCTGGTAAGGCCGCAAGGTGCCGGCGAATGACTCAGGGACCGGCACCGGCTCGACTCCGATCTGGGCACCCCCGGAGAGGATGGCGCCCAGCCACCCGTCAGCGGTCATTCCCAGCACCGGCAGCTCACCCGGGCCCCCCTGACCGGAACCGACGACACGCAGCAGGTCCCCCAGGGCGGCCTGCCCCGCGGGGGCCTCCCTGACCAGCGTCAACCCACGCCGTAGCCGCTGTGCGTCAAGTTCCACCCACTGCCCCCGGACCCGGACCAAAGGCGCCTGCAGGTCCGCGAGTGCGGTCAGCTCGGCCTGGGTGAGGACGGCGTCGCCGAGCGCCACCTCCCAGTGGAAGTCCACCAGCGCGTCCTGGCCCAACGCCGGCGGACCATCGACAGCTCCCGGTTGCGCGGGCGTCGAGGCCGTGGCCCGTACGCCGAGCCGCGCCCCAGGCCGCCCCCACCAGCCTGGAAGCAGCACGCCGAACCCGGCAGCGGCCAAGCTGGGTGCACCATCTTGCAAGAACCCATGGGCTCCGGTGGTGTCCAGGTCGAGGTGGGTCGGTCGCGCGGTCCGCAGCGCCGGCGCCAAACCCGGGTAGAGCCGCAGGGCCCGGCCAAGTTCTGCCAGCAGGGTCTCCTGAGGGTCCGGAATCGCCCGGGTGAAGGCAGCGAGTCGTCGTTTGGAACGCCAGACCCGGTCGGCGTCGACGATCAGGCTCGGTTCGTCCGCGGACTGCAAGCCGAATTCGACCACCCACCGGTTCGTCGTCTCTTCGGCGGACTCCGGCAGCGGCGGCTCCACCAGCCGGAACACTGCCCGGACCGGCCCACTCACGGCGTCCGCCTGCCAGTCACGCAGCGCGGTCGCGAACGATTCGAGGGCCTGCAGGGGAGCCCGAACCCACGGATCCTCACCGATCAGCGCTTCCCGCCAGATGGAGAGCAGGTCCGGTGTGGCCGGCTTGCGGGCTCCCCGGCGGTTGGCCGAAGTGAGCCCTGCAAGACGCGCCGTGGAGAGTCGGCGGCGGACCGCGGCGTCGGTCAGAGCGTCCAGGGCCTGCGCGAGGCTCTGCGCTGCGGTGGCCTTGGGAGCCCGGGCGACCGGCGGCAGAGCGAGTGCCAGGTCGCGAGCTCGCTGGGCGTCCGGACCGGTCAGGAGCGGCAACCAATACGCCCGGCCGCACGGCGATTGGTCGGCGCTCACTTTTGCCGGCTCAGGCGGCTCGGGCGGTTCGATCACCAGCGCGGGCAGGACGCGGCCCCGCAGGGCAAGGTCGTGGGCCATCGCGGCCACCATCCCCAGGTGCCGCAGATCGCCGCCGGCGACGAGGTCGTTGGCGGTTCCGTCGGTCCCTTGGCTGTTCGAGCTCAGCGACTCGAACAGCGCCAGCGCGTGGGCTGGTGTGAGCTGTACGACCGGCACGCGCCAGCTGAGGATCTTGACCTTGCCTGGAGTCGGCCCAGACTCCGACTCGGGTCCCGCCTCGGACACCTCGCTGGTGATCGGCTCGGGCAGGTCAGGGGAGGGCAGCGGTGCCCCGGCACGGGTCGGCAGGTCCAGGACCGCGTGAGTCAAAGGTGAGCCGGTTGTCGACGCAGTCGGCACCGACAGTGCCGTGGCCAACCGCTCGGCGGGTACGGCGTAAGGGTGCGCCCGCACTGACTGAGCCCGCGTCCGCCCCCGGGCGTCACCGGCTTCCCGGACCGATGAGTCCTCGGCCCACAGCAGCAGGTGGTGGCGTTCCCACCTCCCGTGCATTACCAGCATCGGCGGCTCCCGGGCAGCTCCGCTGTTCGGCGATCGGTCATCGACCGACGATACCCACGCGGCATCGGAGGGGACGTCTTGTCCCTTCGGCTCGTCGGGTCGGTAGGTCGTCGGGTCCGTATGTAGTTAGCAAAGGTAATGAGTTAAGCTAAGCATCGTGCCTTCGCAGTCAATGTCGCCAGTAAGCGCGAAGCCTGCTGTCACGGCCCCCGATCTGGGCCGGGTGGCCGTCGAGCTTCGGCTGGCCTGCCAACGGATCGCCCGGCGGGTCCGGTTCGAATCGGCCGCCGACGAGGCGGCCCCGCACCAACTCAGCGCACTGTTCCAGCTTGAGCATGGAGCCCGAACGCCGGGGGAGTTGGCCGCTCACGAGATGGTCAGCGCGCCGTCGATGACCCGCACCGTGCATGCGCTGGTCGACCGAGGCTACGCCGCCCGTGGCGCCCATCCGCAGGACGGTCGCCAGGTGCTGGTCCACCTCACCGATGAAGGTTTCCGCGCGCTCGCGCAAGCGCGGGCTCGTCGGGACGCCTGGATGGCTCGGCATTTGGAGGGGTTGACACCCGATGACCTGGCCCTGCTCGCTCGGGCCACGCAGCTCCTGAACGACGTGGCGGCCCGGTGAGGAGCCCGATCAAGGGCGCACAGGAGCGCCGGGCGAGCAGGCTCGCAGCGCACCCCCGCACGTACCCGCCGACCCTACGGTCCTTCGCCGAACCCAACTACAGGTTGTTTTTCGCCGGCGCGTTGATTTCCAACACCGGGACCTGGATGAGCCGGGTCGGACAGGACTGGCTGGTCCTGGTCGTCCTCACCGACCACTCGGCCACCGCGCTCGGTGCTGTCACCGGGGTCCAGTTCGCACCAGCGCTCCTGCTGGCGCCGTGGGCCGGAGCGCTCGCCGATCGTCTGCCCAAACGGCGTCTCCTTGCGTTGACCCAGAGCACGATGTTGGTGACTTCTCTGCTCCAGGCAGCGCTGGTCCTGAGTGGAGCGGTGCAGCTCTGGCACGTGTTTGCGCTCGCAGCCGTGCAAGGAGTGGCCGCCGCGCTCGACGCGCCCGCTCGACAGGCCTTCGTCTCTGAGTTGGTCGGCGGCGAGCTGTTGAGCAACGCCATCGGGCTCAACAGCGCCTCGTTCAACGGGGCCCGGATGATCGGCCCCGGAATCGCCGGCCTGATTATCGCGGCCTGGGGCACCGGTTGGGTCTTCGTCGTCAATGGGGTCTCCTTCCTGGCCATCCTCCTGGCGCTATGGCGAATGGACCCGGACGCGCTGGATCCTGCCCCACCGGTCAGCGGGCGAGGCCGGGTGGCCGAGGGATTGCGCTACCTGCGCCATCGGCCGGACATCCTGCTCATCCTCTGGATCGTGTTCCTGTTCGCCACCTTCGGATTGAACTTCCAGATCACCACGGCGCTGATGGCCACGATGGCGTTCAACAAGGGGCCGCAGGAGTACGGAGTGCTCGGATCGATGATGGCCATCGGGTCGTTCATCGGGGCGCTGCTGACCGCCCGCCGCGCCGCCCCGCGGCTGCGCACCATCGTGCTGGCACTGCTGGGATTCGCGGTGACCTCGGCCGCAGCGGCGCTGGCACCGACGTACGAGGTGTTCGCGGTGCTGCTGGTGCTCGTCGGCCTGGCCTCGCTGACGATCCTGCCGACCGCGAACTCCCTGGTGCAGATCTCGGTCGCACCGGCGATGCGCGGGCGGGTGATGGCGGTCTACCTGGCGATCTTCTTCGGTGGCACCCCGCTTGGGGCGCCCCTGATCGGGTGGGTCGGTCAGGTCTGGGGACCACGCTGGACGATCCTGGTGGGCTCCCTGGCCGCGCTCGTGGCGGCGGGCAGTGCCAGCATGGTGCTTATGCGCAGGGATGGAATCCGGCTCCGGGCGACGTGGCGACCGCCACGGGTGTGGGTGTACCGTCCCGCGCTCTCGCCGGTGATCCCGATCGTGGAGCAGGAGGTGATGTCATGACGCCCGGAACCCGACGCGTCGTCGTTCTGATCGCCCTGCTCGGCCTGGTCGTAGCCGGTGTGATTGCCCCGCTGTTCGGCTGAAACGGCCCGCCGGGCGATACGGCAGCGCGGCTCAAACCAGAACGAACAGCCGGGTTGACTGTGACGCCGCGGCACACCTCACGATCAGGTCATGCGCGTCAAGGATCTGGCCGATCTGGCGGGGACGAGTGTCCGCACGATCCGCTACTACCACGAGCTTCACCTGCTGGCCGTGCCCGATTCCGGCGCAACGTGGCGCTCGTACGGTTTTGCGCACTTGACCCGGTTGATGCGGATTCGGTGGCTGGTTGAATCTGGGGTGCCGCTGGCCGAGGTGCCTCACATGCTCCGCGCGCCGGATGGCGTCGACGAACGCACGGTCGTCATCGACGACTTGGGTGCCGTCGTCAACGCCATCGATCAGAAGATCGCCGTCCTGACGGCTCAACGCGCCCGGGTCACGACCCTTCTGGAGCGGGTCCGGACGCACGGTCGGCTCTCACCCCTGCCTGAGGCTGTGGTTCGGTTGTACGCCGCCCTGGCGCAGCGGCCGCTTCCTGCGGCGATGCTCGAGGCGATCCTGCGAGAGCGAGAACTGTTCGAGCTCGCCTGCTACCGAAGACCGGTCCCGACGGACCTGGTGACGTTGGTCGACGCCTTGAGCGAGGAGGACATCGACGAAGTCTGCGCGCAGTGGAAGCACCTCTACGACATCGACGAAGCCGCCGCGGGAAAGCGCCTATCGCCCGAGCTGAAAACCCGCGTCGATGATGTCGTCGCACGCATCGTCGACCTGGCCGAGCGGGTGGCGCCGGTGGCGAGCCACCGCTTGCTGACCCGCGCGCTCGAGCTGGACCGTCCCGCGGTCCGGGCCGCGGTGGACCTCGCCTACCAGTCCCCGACGTACCGGCAGGTGATCACCAGCGTGGTCATCCTCGCCAAGGATCGGAGTCTCGAATGACGGACACCCCCATCGTCATCGACCACCTGACCAAGTCCTTCGGACAGCGCCTGGCCATCACTGACGTGAGCCTGACGGTCGCCGCGGGGCAGGTGTTCGGGTTTCTCGGGCCGAACGGGGCGGGCAAGTCGACCACGATCCGTTGCCTGCTCGGCCTTTACCGACCCACCAGTGGCCGGGTCGCTGTCCTGGGCCAGGACCCGGCCGCCGGTACCAGCGCGTTCCTCACCGACGTGGGCTACCTCCCAGGCGAGTTGCATCTGCCAGACATCCTGTCCGGGGCTGACATCCTCACCCGGTTCACCCGGATGCGCGGCCTGACCGACACGGCGTACCGAGACGAACTCGTCGAGCGGCTCGGCGCCGAGCTGACCCGCCCGTTGCGAACGCTGTCCAAAGGCAATAAGCAGAAGCTCGGCATCGTCCTGGCGTTCATGCATCGGCCACGTTTGCTCGTCCTGGACGAGCCCACATCCGGCCTGGACCCGCTCCTGCAGGACGAGGTGGCGACGCTGCTGCGCGAGACGGTCGCGGACGGTCGCACCGTCTTGCTGTCATCCCACGACCTCGAGGAGGTGCAACGTGTCGTCCAGCGGTTGGCCATCATCAAGGCCGGCCGCATCGTCGTCGACGGGACAGTCGAAGGGCTGCGCGCCGCGGCACCCCGCACGATCGAGCTCACCTTCGACGACGACATCGACGCCCGACCTCTGTCAGTGGTCCCCGGTGTCACGGTCCGGGTCGCCACGGCTCGCCACGTCAGCCTCACCTACACCGGTTCTGCCGCACCCGTCGTGTCCGCTCTCGCGCCGATGCAGCCGACCTCGATCACGGCCCGACCCGCCGATCTGGAGGAGCTGTTCCTCCGGCTCTACGGGGCGGGCCACGAAGCGGGTCTCACGAAGGAACTCCCATGAACACTGAAGTGCTTCGTCTCGACCTGCGGTTACGTCGCCGGATTCTGATCGGGACCGCACTCGGCGCTGCCGGGTACCTGTGCCTGATCGTCGCGATGTACCCGTCGTTCTCAGCAGACAGCTCATTGAACGCCATTATCGCCGCCAACCCCGCAGCTGCGGCCGCCTTCGGTGTCACCGGGTCCATCACCTCCTCAGCGGGGTGGCTCAGCGCCAACATGTACGCCAACATCGCACCGCTGCTTGCGCTCCTGCTGACTATTGGGTACGGCGCGGCGGCCATCGCCGGACAGGATGATGACGGTGTCCTTGGGATGGTCGCCAGCCTGCCGGTGTCCCGCCGACGGGTCGTCGGGCAAAAGGCGCTCGCCCTGCTGCTCATCTCCGCTGCGGTGCCGATCGCTTCCTTTGCGGTGTGCCTGACTGGACCGTACGTCGATCTGCGGCTCGACTGGGGGCACCTGTTGGGCGTCACCCTCGCGTTGACGCTGCTCGCGTTCGACCTCGGTGCGGTTGCCTTGCTGGTCGGGACGCTTACGGCAAACCGCGGGGCAGCCCTGGGCGTCGCGAGCAGTATCGCGGCCGCCAGCTACCTGGTCAGCTCCTTGGCTTCCGTCCTCGATGCCTTCCACAGCCTCCGATGGCTCTCCCCGTTCTCTTGGGCGGTTGGACACGACCAACTTGCCCAGGGCCACAGCGTGGGCGAACTGGTCGCGCTGGCCGGTCTCGGCATACTCCTGGTGAGCGCGACCATTCCCGCGTTTGCCCGGCTCGATATCCACTAGCGAGCGACGCTGAGGTCCGACATCGGTTCTCGCGCGGCGCTGTAATGGGCTGGAGTAGGGTGGTCGACCCCCGCGAGCCGGGCCGGATCAGCTGGTGACGCCGGTTTCATTGCGACGGTATCCATGTCGCCCCGGCCGCGTTCGGGTCATCAGTGATCTTCTCGTCGTTGAGCCACTGGTTGACGGCATGTGCCAGCTCACGGGGGTGGCTGAAGTTGATGGCATGTGCTGCGCCGTCGATGACGGCCAGTTTCACGTGTTCAGCGGCGAGTGTTGCGATTTCGTGCACCGAATGCGGCGGTGGCATGAGCGGGTCTCGGTTGCCGAAAACCGCCAGCGTTGGGACGCGGACGCGCACTAATCGCGCCATGAACGGGAACTGGGTCATCTCCTTGAACAGATGGAGCATGTTGATCGGCCCGAACCGCAAGTAGTCCGGGACGGTGATTCGGAACATGGCGAGCCGTTCCCGCGGACCGTCCCGGACCAGTTGAGCCAGCGCTCGGGGCAGCGGTTGGTTGTGTTGGCCCCCGGCCGGCGACACCAGAATCAGTCGGCTCACCCGCTCGGGTGCGAGATGGGCCACCTCGATTGCGATCGGGCACCCCATGGAGTTGCCTAAAAGCACGACCTCTCGCAGCTCGAGTGCGTCGATCAGGGCCACCACACGATCCGCCAATTCCGAGATGCCCAGGGTTGCCCCGCGCGGATCTTGGCTCCGTCCGTAACCGGGCAGGTCGGGGACGATGTTGAGGCCACGCCCGGCCAATCTCCTGGCGGTGGGCATGAGGTAGTTGCCGGAGATAGCGAAGCCATGCAGGTGCACGATTGGGGTTTTGTCACTGACCGTGTCGTTGTGGCGGTAGTACAGATCTCGGCCCTCGACGTGAACGGAGTTCCACGTCCAGCCGGGCCCGTCGTTGGCCATCCGATGAGACATCGCGGCAGATCAGCCGCTGGTGGGGACGCGGACCGTGAAGGCGCCGGGCTTCATCCACGCGTTGAGGGCTGTGGCTCCGCCGAATGCGTCGCCGTCGAGTTCAGTCTTCTCGGGTCGTGACAGCGCAGCAGTCAGACGCTTCCCTGTGTGGCAGCGCAGACTGCTGTCGTTGGCAAGCTCAACGAGGTCGCTGGCATCGGTCAAGGAACGCGAGCCGATCCAACTTGGTGACCACCAGGCTGTCAACGGCGCGACATGCAGGGAGGGCTTTGCGCATCCGTCGAGCATCGGGCGTACCCGACGAGCATCCTGGCCACCGGATGACAGTACCGGTTTGAGCATCTCCACCTGGTTTTTGCGGGCGGCTGCTACGGGATTCAGGAGTTTGCTTCCGGCGCAGGTCGCGTGTCAGTTCGCCAAGGCCGGTTGCACCGGGTGTAGGTGTCCTGTCGGGCGTTCGCTGGCTGAGACAGATACTCGCAAGCTGTCGGAATGTTACGTGAGCCTTATTGCCGAGGTTGCTAGCCTCGAATCTCGCCGCGGTGATTTTTCGCTGCTCTCCGTGCAAAGAATCCCCAAAAAACAAGTGAGACTGCCGCCGATACGGCACCCACGGCTGGAGTGTCCTTCCACATCCACTGAACGCCGTTGCCGTCGAACGTAAATGACGCGGCCATGAGAAGGAATACGACGGCCGAGACGAACTGAGGGTTCCGGAACGTATTCACGTTTGGCTCCTCCACATCGGATGTTCCTCATTGTATCAAGATACGGACTGGCTACCGCGGGTTCAGATGGACCGAGAATTGACCGAATGGACGACATACTGACGACCTGACGCCAGTGTGACCTCGCCCCACTGTTCTGGGCACATCCTGCCCTTCGACGAGGTTCGACACACAGCATGACCAGCCAGTCGCCCCATATGCGAGGCTGGTGGTGATGGTCCAGGGTTGTCGGACCGGGCCCGTGTTCGGCCCGTGACGAAGGAGCCCAAGAGCCCCGAGTGCCGAAGCGGTCTGCGGTGCGCCATAGCTGGGCCTACCGATATCGAGACGAACGGTGCGATGTAAGGAGACCGTGATGGTTGTTGTGATCGCCGGCTGTGGTGACCTTGGTACCGAAACCGGGCTGCGGTTCGC
>CAJDWS010000063.1_pt1 | contig 17067 bp, 8 predicted proteins | sample 7391661 | NCBI WGS metagenome assembly CAJDWS01 (sample SAMEA7055725, study PRJEB34461) | soil metagenome | biome: terrestrial ecosystem; feature: Peninsula; material: soil | place: Antarctica | collected 2016 | reverse complement strand
GTGCCGTCTTTGCGTCCGAACCTCGAGCAGTGTGTCGAGACCGGCGTGACGTTGGACGGGGCTCGGGTGCTGCTCATGCTCGACGAGAGTGGCGTCGGCCAGGCCTTAAGTAAGAAGCTGCACAAGCTGGGCGCCAAGACGCTGCAGCTCGAGCCGGGCATCTCGACCGAGGATCTGCTGTCCAAGCTCGACGACTGGGTGGCCGACGGCCCGATCACTGGGGTCTACTGGCTGCCGGCCCTCGACGATGACGGCGACCTCGCCGATTTCGACCTGGACCGGTGGAAGGAAGCGCTGCGGCGTCGGGTCAAGGCCCTCTACGCCACGATGCGTCGGCTGTACGACGACTCTCCGTTCCTGGTCAGCGCCACCCGGCTTGGCGGTTACCACGGCTACGACCCGGCGGGTGCCACCTCGGTGCTCGGCGGCTCGGTGACTGGCTTCACCAAGTCGTACAAGAAGGAGAAGCAGGAGACCCTCGTCAAGGCGGTTGACCTGCCACCGAGCCGGAAGACGGCGGCTGTGGCCGACGTCCTCATCGAAGAGACGCTGCGTGACCCCGGTGCGGTCGAGATCGGCCGGATCGATGGCGCGCGGTACGGCGTCGCCTTCACGGAGGTGCCGTTCACGCCGTTGAGTGAGGACGGCAACCCCCTCGGCGAGGGCGGCATGGTCCTGAACAAGGACTCGGTCGTCGTGGTCACGGGTGCCGCAGGCAGCATCGTCTGCGCGATCACCAATGACCTGGCCAAGGCCTCGGGTGGGACGTTCCACCTGCTTGACCTCACCCCCAAGCCGGACCCGAACGATCCTGATCTGATGGCGTTCCGGACCGACAAGAACGGCCTGAAGTCGACGATCGCCTCGCGTATCAAGGCTGCGGGTGGCAAGGCCACACCGGTCGCGATCGACAAGGAGCTCGCTGGTCTCGAGCGGCTCAACGCGGCACTGACGGCCATCCAGGCAGTCGAGGCGGCTGGTGGTACCGCGCACTACTACTCCGTTGACCTGACCAACCCGGATGCGGTGGGCGAGGCCATGGAACAGGTGCGCAACACCAGCGGCAAGATCGATGTGCTGCTGCACTGCGCCGGACTTGAGATCAGTCGGGACCTGCCGCAGAAGGAGCCACGCGAGTACGACCTGGTCTTCGACGTGAAGTCGAACGGCTGGTTCAACGTGTGGAAGACCGCCCAAACCATGGACGTCGGTGCCACCGTCGTGTTCTCGTCCGTGGCAGGCCGGTTCGGCAACCAGGGACAGACCGACTACAGCGCGGCCAACGACCTGCTCTGCAAGATGACCTCGAACATGCGTCGGGCGCGTCCGCAGACTCGGGCCCTGGCCACGGACTGGACGGCCTGGGGCGGGATCGGTATGGCAACCCGCGGCTCCATCCCCAAGATCATGGAGATGGCCGGCGTGCAGATGCTGCCGCCGGACGCGGGCGTGGCCTGGGTGCAGCGAGAGCTGGCCTCCTCGGCGTACTCCGGCGAGATCATCGTGGCGGGCGTGCTCGGCATGATGGCCTCGGAGTACCACGAGACCGGTGGCGTGAAGTCGGAGAGCCTGATCGCCGGACGGGCGACCGGGCCGATGATTGGTGACGTCATCGTCAGCCTGCACAACGGCATTCAGTCAACGGTGACGCTTGACCCGAAGGAGCAGCCGTTCCTGTACGACCACCGGATCGACGGGACGCCAGTCCTGCCGGGTGTCATGGGAATGGAGTCCTTCACCGAGATCGCGCAGCTCATCGCACCTGAGGGCTACCGCGTCGGCTGCGTGGAAAACATGCAGTTCATGGCTCCGGTGAAGTTCTTCCGCGACCAACCGCGCACGCTGACCATCAGTGGTGTAGTGAGCCCGGAGGCCGATGGCATCGACCTGCTCGTCCGGTGCCAGCTGACCGCTGAACGCAAGCTGCCGGGCAGCGACAAGCCGGTCAAGACGGTGCACTTCACCGGGACGGTCCGGCTCACCCAGGATGCCGCGCCGCAGGAACGGATCGAGATCGACCTGACCCCAGCTGAGCGCCAGCTCTCCAAGGACCAGGTGTACTCGTTCTACTTCCACGGGCCCGCCTACCAGGTCATCGATGCTGCCTGGAAGCACCAGGACAGCTCCTTGACGCGGATGCACGAACCGCTTCCGGACAACCATGTCCCGGCTGACAAGCCGCTGGTCATTGCCCCGCGTTTGGCGGAGCTCTGCTTCCAGACGGCGGGGCTGTGGGAGGCCGGACGGGATAACCGGATGGCGTTGCCCAACCGGATCGACAAGGTCCAGGTATGTCTGGACCCGCTGCACGCCGACGGACCGCTGTTCGCGATCTCGAAGCAGGTCAGCGAGAGCCGGTTCGACTGCATTGTCGTGGATATGCAGTGCCGAGTGGTTCTACGGATGGACGGGTACGGCAGCATTGCGATGCCGGCCAGCCTGCCCGATGAACTCGTCGGCGCACTGCGGGAGACGTTCAGCGATTGATCGCAACCCCGGCGGTTACGCGCAGACGCGTGACCGCCGGGCGGCCGACCGGTGGGAGCGACAGACTGCCGGCACAACTGAATGAGGGACCACCTACGGGGGGTCGTGGGACCGAAGACGCGGCCCCGCGGCCCCCCGCAGCCGTGTCAGCGGGCCATGCCCGCGGATGCTTCGAGCGGACGATTCGAGCGAAGGAGTGCCATGAAGGACATCACTCGACTGGCCATCATCGACCGAGGTGAGCCAGCGGTCCGCGTCGCGGCGGCGATAGGCAATCTCAACGGTGTCGATCATGACGATCGACGACCTCCGATCACCACGGTCCTGGCCCACGCGGGTCCCAAGACGCTGGCCTGGTATGCGCGGGAGGCCGACGAGACGCTCGAGCTCTCCGGCGACCCGGCTGCCAGGATGGCGCCGCACGACATCGTCGACGCCCTGGTTGCGGCCCGGATCGATGCCGTGTGGTTGGGGCGGATCCCGTGCGACAGCCTTATCGACCTCGTGGCGGCCTGCGAGACAGCCGGACTCACCGTGATCGGCCCGGACAGTACGACGATCCGTGCATTGACTGACCGGACGCCGTTGCGCGTCCTGATCAATGACGTCGGCGCCGCGCTGCTCGAAGCCGGTCGGGACACGCAGGGCCTGCGCCGGCTGGAGGTGGACTTCATCGTCGACGTCGCCGGCGATGTATGGACCCTCGGGTTGCGGGACGTCAGTGTGCGACGTGGAGATCACTTGGTGCTCGCCGAACTGCCGGCGCTGGAGGTCGATCAGCACACCGCTGACGCGATGAACGAAGTAGTCCAGGAGATCGCCCGACGCAGTGGGTACCGTGGCGCGGGAATGGTGCAGTTCGCGCTCGACATGGAAACTGGGGGTTTCTGGGTCCGTTCCGTTGATCCGATGCCTCGTCCTGATCACGCGCTGTATGAGGAGAGCACCGGCACGTCGTTCATCGGGATGCGGATCCAGGTGGCTCGCGGTGACAGGCTGACGCCGCCGCCCAGCCCTGGCGGGCACGCCGTGGGAGTTCGGCTGCGGGCGCAGGACCCCGAAGACGACTATGTCCCAACGGTCGGCGCTGTGCAGATGCTCAGCTTGCCGGTGGGGACGGGCGTACGGATCGACGCATCCCTTCGAGAGGGCGATCTCGTTGACGGGTCAAAGGACCCGGTGATCGCCTCGCTGACTGCCTGGGGCCGCGACCGGGCCGAAGCCTTAGGTCGCGTGCGTCGGAGCCTGGAACGCATGGTCGCCGTTTTGCACGACGGCGTCACCACCCGGTCCAACCTGCTCACCCTGCTGACCCGACCCGAGCTGGCGGCCGGCCCGGTCGACGAGCGCTGGTATGAACAGTTGACAGCCTCGGGAGGAATCCGCCCCGACCGAGACCCGGTAGCGCTGCTCGCTGCGGCGGTCGAGGCGTACCAGGGCGACCTCACCATGGTGCGGACCGCGTTCTTTGCCAGCGCGGAACGTGGACGTCCAGCGGAACCCGAAGCAGTCGGCGCCCGGATGCTGTTGTCCTATGACGGTCAGGAGTACCGCGTCCGCGTCGACCGGACCGCGGCCTCGTCATACCGGGTCACCATTGCTGGTAGCGAGGTCAATGTCGATGTCGAGCGCCTCAATCCCTTCGAACGCCGGCTATCGGTGGCCGGCCGCAGGCATCGGGTGGTGGCCGTTGCCCAGGACGCCCGATTCCGGATCGAGGTCGATGGGCTGCTGCACACCGTGACCAGGCAGGATGGCCTCGTCGTCCGCGCGGGGTCACCCGCTTTGGTGTCGGCGATGCTGGTCAGTCCCGGGCAATGGGTCAAGGAGGGTGACCCGGTGGCTGTCCTTGAGTCCATGAAGATGGTTTCGACAGTCAGTGCACCTTTCGACGGTCAGGTCACGTCGCTGGCGGTCGTCGCGAATGCTCAGATCGAACGCGGTGCTCCGCTGATGCGGATCCGTGCCACCGGTGCCGACGTCGACTCGTTCGGCGAGGCCCCGGAGGTCAGTGAGATGTCGCTGATCAGCGCCAACCGACTTGACATGAGCGATCTGGCTCAAGCCGGTGTTGGCAAGACCCGCACTGGTGGACTCGACATCGAGGGCATCTATGCCCAGTTGCGGGACTACCTGCTGGGCTACGACCTCGACCCCGCAGCGGTGAAGTCGCTGATCGCTCAGCAGCGGCGGATCTCGTTCGCCACCGCATCAACTGACCCGGTGTTGCTGGCCTGCGAGGACGAGCTGCTCGACGTGTACTGCGACGTCGGCTCGTTGTACCGACCACGGACCGAGTCGCAGGACGCCGAAGAAGGGGAGCTGGCCACTGTCGCGAACAGTCAGGAGTACTTCATCTCCTTCCTGCAGTGGCTCGACGCCGACCAGGCGCACCTGCCACCGCGGTACCGGCGACGGTTGGAACGCGCACTGGCCCGGTACGGAGTGCCCAGCCTGGTGCGGACCTCCGAGCTTGAGCACGCCATCGTCTGGATGTACCGTTCATTCTCCCGAGTTCCGGCGCTGACCGGCGTCGTCACGGCCATCCTGGAACGACGAATGGCAAGTGCGCAGGAGCTGGCCGGGATCGAAGAGGGCGCGCAGCGGGCCCGGATCGAACGGCTCGTCGCGGCCACGCAGGGACGCCAGCAGACCGTCGCTGACCTTGGTAGAGACCTCATCTTCCAGTTCTACGACGAGCCGCTGATGGAAGCGCTCGTGCGCGATGTCCTCGACGAGATGGATCAGCACCTGTCCGCGCTGCGGCACGAGCCCAATCGAGCGGACCGAGCAGACCGGCTCGAACGGCTCGTCTGGTGCCCGCACCCGATGCGAGGCACCTTGCTGCGGGCTTGGTTCGAGAAGATCGAGGACGGCAAGCAGCAGGCCTACCGGCAGGCCCTGCTGGAGGCGAACACCCGCCGTTTCTACCGGATCCGTGAGCTCCGAGGACTTGGGTTCGCCACCATCGGGGACGTCCAACTTGCGTACGCCGACTACGACCACGACGGAGAGCCGTTCCACCTCGTGGTCTCCTACGCGCCGCTGACCGAGGTGGTGCGGGTCAGTCACGCTGTTGCTGAGCACTTGGCCGCGCTGCCGGAGGAGGCCGCCGCCCGCGGGGTCGTGCTCGACCTGACCACCTGGCGCGACGGCGAACAGCCGGACCTTGAGGACACCGTCCTCGAGATCGACGCGCTGCTCGGCGAGTGCGTGTTCGGTCGGCGGCTGCACCGGTTCGACATCACCATCACCAGCCTGAAGGGCACCACGGAGGAGAAAGACCGCACCCAGCACCTGAGCTACCGCCAGGATGAGCAGGGGTACAGCGAGGAGTTGCAGTACCGCAACCTGCACCCGATGCTGGCCAAGCGGCTTGATCTGTGGCGGCTGTCGAATTTCGAGCTGGAGCGGCTGGCCTCGCCGGAGGACGTCTACCTCTTCCACGGTCAGGCCCATGACAACCCAAAGGACCACCGGCTCTTCGCGCTCGCCGAAGTTCGCGACCTGACGAAGGTGAAGAACGAGGCCACCGGCGAGGTCACCTACCCGCGGTTGGGCCGAATCGGGTTGGAGTCGTTGGCGGCGATGCGCGCTGCCTTGGCGCAGTACCCGCCGCGCGAACGACCGGCCGCAAACCGTCTGGTCCTTTCGGTTCGACCCGTTTGGGACGTGCCGCGCGAGGGGTGGACGTCGTTGGCGCGCACCTACGAGCCCCTGGCCCGTGGGGCCGGGCTGGAGAAGTTGGTGTTGCACGTCAAGGTGCGGGACGCCGATGAGGATGACCGGTCGGTGCTCAAGGATCAGGTCCTGTACCTGGAGGGCATCGGTCGCGGCGGGACCACGATCCGGCTCGGTGAACCTGGCCCGAACCCGGTGCGCCCACTGACCAGATACGCCCAGAAGGTGCTGGCCGCTGCCCGGTTCGGCTCGCCGTACCCGTACGAGATCACCCGCATGCTCGCGCCCGAGGAAGGCAGTGCATCGCGGTTCCCGACCGGGACGTTCCAGGAAATGGACCTGGACGAGCAGGGTGAGCTGGAGTTTGTCGACCGCGAGCCGGCCGGCAATAGCGCCCACCTGGTCATCGGGTTGCTGACGAACGTCACCGAGGTCTATCCCGAGGGGATGACCAGGATGGCGATGCTGTCCGACCCGACGCAAGGGCTGGGCAATCTGGCCGAACCCGAGTGCCGCCGGATCAATGCGTGCCTGGAGTATGCGTTGGCGCACGAGATCCCAGTGGAGTGGTACGCCGTTTCATCAGGTGCGTTGATCGCGATGGACTCTGGTTCAGAGAACATGGATTGGATCGCGTTGACGCTGCGCCGGCTCATCGAGTTCACCCAGGCCGGTGGCGAGATCAACATCATCGTGACTGGGATCAACGTGGGCGGCCAGCCGTACTGGAACGCTGAAGCGACGATGTTGATGCACACCAAGGGCATCCTCATCATGACCCCGTCCAGTGCGATGGTGTTGACCGGTAAGCAGGCGCTCGACTTCTCCGGAGCTGTCTCGGCGGAGGACAACTTCGGCATCGGCGGCTACGACCACGTGATGGGACTGAACGGTCAGGGCCAGTACTGGGCACCCTCGTTCGAGGACGCCTGTGTCATGTTGTTGCATCATTATGACTTCACGTATGTGGTTCCTGGGGAACGTTTCCCACGGCGCCGGCCGACGGTCGATGTCCCGGAGCGCGATGTGCAGGAGTCGCCGCACGCACAGTCGGGCGGCAGCTCGTTCCGCACGGTGCGGGATGTGTTCTCGATGGAGACGAACCCGGATCGCAAGCAGCCGTTCGACATGCGTTCGGTGATGCGAGCGGTCTCCGACATCGATGCGGAGCCGTTGGAGCGTTGGCAGCATCTGCGTGACGGGGAGAATTCGATCGTCTGGGACACTACGGTCGGCGGGATCCCGGTCGCCATGATCGGCCTGGAGTCGCACCAGAGCCCGCGGCAGGGGTTCGTGCCAGCCGATGGCCCGCCGGTGTGGAGCTCCGGCACGCTCTACCCCCAGGCCTCACGCAAGACCGCGCGCGCGATCAACGCGGCGACGTACAACAGGCCGTTGGTGGTGCTGGCGAATCTGTCCGGATTCGACGGCTCGCCGGAGTCCATGCGCCGCCGTCAACTGGAGTACGGCGCCGAGATCGGTCGGGCGATCACGAACTTCCGTGGCCCGATCGTGTTCGTCGTGGTCTCCCGCTACCACGGCGGGGCCTTCGTGGTGTTCTCCAAGCAGCTCAACGAGTCGATGGCGATCGCTGCGGTTGAGGGTGCATATTGCTCGGTGATCGGTGGTGCGCCGGCGGCGGCCACGGTGTTCGCCCGCGAAGTGAGGATGCGTACGGACGCCGACAGGCGGGTCGCGGAGGTGCGAGGCGCCGTCGCCACGGCTGGCAGCGCCGAGGCCGGGATCTTGCGGGCCAGGCTTGCTGAGGTCATCGAGGCGGTCCGGTCCGAGAAGCTCGGTGAGGTGGCCGAGGAGTTCGACGCGATCCACACGATCGAACGCGCGCAGCAGGTCGGCTCGGTCGACGAGATCATTGGCGCGGCCGACGTTCGGCCGTGGGTCATCGAGGCACTGGAGCGAGGCATGGCCACCGAGGAAGCTGCCTGGCAGGCTGCCGCCCGTGGATAGGTGACACCTCTAGGACGTCGCTGACCTGGCCCGCTCAACTGCCCACGCGGTGACCGGGCCAGGTCAGCACCGGGTGTAACGGGTGCGCTGCACCTTGCCGTGACCGGTCGAACTGGACGCGGACGCGATATGGCCGACTCACTGGACGGTGGGCTGCTCCATCCAGCTGTGCACCGCGACCGAGGTGAGCAGATCTGCGCCACCGGGCAGCAACGCCGGGGGCGGGCCACCATGTCGGTAGGCGATGGTGAGCAGGAAGATTCCGTCCCGGCGCCACCATCCTGGAAATGTCGTACCGTCGACCACCACGATGTTCATCGGCGCCCACCCGTCGGACCGCTTCTGCTCGTCGAGGTGCACGGTCAAAATCCGGGTATCCGCCTTGAGTCCGACCCGCAGGACCTTCAGGCCGGCCTCCTTGGCCGACCACAGTAGGTTCGCCGCCGCGTCCCACCCGTCCTGACCGGCGGTCTCGCGCTGAGCGTGGATATAGGCCTGCTCCGGTGGCGTGAAGTAGTCGTTGACGAAGTACGCCGAGCGCTGCTCGACGATCTCCAAATCCGCCCCGACCGTTCCTGAGACCAGCGTGCCGCCAGGCCCGGTCAGGCTGACCGCCGAGCCGGCCCGGTCGGTCAACGACACGTCGAGGTCGCCTTCTCGTCCGTCGATCACCACGTACGGCGCCCCGCTGAGCCGGTTGAGGAGCTCGATCCGGCTGAGCCGATCCTCGTCGGTGTCCAGTCCGAGGGTGGCAGCCACGGCGCGCTTGCCGGCGTACCGACGCAGGAGGTACTCGGTACGTCGTTTGGTGAAGGTGATGCGGTCCACGCGCGCACGTTCGCGGGGTGAAATCCACGCGAGCCCCTCGGGGACCTGGTGCTCACCGCAGGCGATCCAATGCATTGTGTCTCCGCATCATCACAGGGGGGGTGCCAATCGACGGGTGCCCGCGACCGGCCGTCCGGTCGATTCTCCCCGTTTCCGGACGGCAACGCACAGCGGCCCACTGCCCAGGCGCTACCGGTGACCTTCTCGCGGAGGTTGCCACGGCGGCTAGCCTTCGTCGGTGACGATCTTGCTGCTCGGGCTGGCGCTGGGTGCGGGAGCCTTTGTGCAGAGTTCGATCGGCTTTGGTATCGCGGTTGTCGCCGCACCGTTCGTCGTCCTGGTCGCACCGGAATTGATGCCCGTGGCGATCCTGGTGTCTTCGGCGCTGCTGCCGATGGCCCAGCTTGCTGTGATCGAGCGGGACATCGCTTGGCGCCCATTGGGCTCGGCACTGGCCGGCCGGGTTCTTCTTACCCCAGTGGGGGTGGTGCTCGTGACCTGGCTGTCCGCTCGAGCCATCTCAGCACTGGTTGGGGTGTTGGTGCTGGTGTCGGTCGCGGGGTCCCTTCGAGGTCCGGTGCTGGCCCACCCCGGACGGCGTGCGTCGTTTGTGGCCGGAGCGATCGCCGGGGTCTCCGGCACGGCCGCGTCGATCGGCGGACCGTTCTTCGCTTTGGTGTTACAAGGACAAAGCCCGGCCCGGGTTCGATCGACGCTGGCGGCGTTCTTCGCCGTCGGCAGCACGATGGCGCTGATAGGGCTGGCGCTGGCCGGAGCGATTCACCGCGAGCAAGTGGTCGCGGGGCTGGTGTGGATGCCGTTCGTCGGCGTCGGCGTGCTCGCGTCGGCCCCGGCCCGCCGATATTTGAACGCGCAGCGGTTGCGCCGGGCATTTTGCGCAGCGTCTCACCCCGCAGGTCAGCAGTGTCGAGGCAGGTCCTGACTCGCTCGGCAATGTAAGGCACGATTACCCTCAAAGCGATGTAGCGCCGAGTCTGTAGAGGTCAGCCTATGAATACCCCTGAGCCGAGTAAGCATTCGCCATCCGACGGGCGTCCGGTCAGGCTGCCGCTGTTTCCGTTGAGCACGGTGCTGACCCCTGGTGCTCGGTTGCCGCTGCGAGTGTTCGAACCACGATACGTTCGGCTCCTGCAAGTCGTCTCAGATCCGCAAAGCGAAACTCGTGAGTTCGGCGTGATCGGCATTCGGCTTGGGCGCGAAGTGGGCACCGGCGCAGCGACCGCCTTATTCAAGGTCGGTTGTACCGCACAGATCGATCACCTGGCCACTGAAGATGATGGGCACCTCGCGCTGCTGATCACGGGTCGACGACGTTTCGAATTGGTGGAGCTCGATGAGACCGCGGGGACGCCGTACCTGACCGGTATGGTTCGGTTTCTGGATGAGCCGGTCGGTGACCCGGAACGAGCCAGCGACAAGTTGTACCGACTGCGCGAGGAGTTGAAGCGCTACCTGCCGGTGCTCGGGGCGCAGGACGTCGAATTGCCAGATGATCCCGTGACAGCCTCGCACCGGATCGCCGAGCTGGCCCGACTGACGTTGCCCGACCGCGGCGATCTCCTGGCCGCGCCGACCGCCGAGCATCGGCTGGCCTTGGCTGTTCGCATCGTGCGGCGTGAGTGGACACTGCTGACCCAGCTGCGCGCAGTGCCCTGGCCCGGGCCATCGGCGTGACCGGCCGGCGCGTTTGGGCACCGCCCGGGTGACGGCTGGCCCATGCGGCGTGCCCGACCCGATCACTGGACGGCTACGTTGCATGACATGACGTCGACCTATCAACACATCCTGCTTGATCGCGACGGCGCGGTGGCGACGCTGAGCATGAACCGCCCGGCCCAGCGCAATGCTTTGTCGCTGGCTCACATGCTCGAGTTGACCGATGCCCTGCGTGAGCTCGGAGCGGACCGATCGGTGCTCGCGGTGATCATCCGGGGCGAGGGCCCGGCGTTCTGCGCGGGGCACGACCTGCGCGAAATGCGCGGGGGCGACCAGGCGCTGTACGAACGGACGTTTGCGGTCTGCGCCGACTTGATGCTGACGGTCCAGCAGATTCCGCAACCGGTGATCGCGCAGGTGCATGCGCTAGCCACCGCGGCCGGGTGCCAGCTTGCAGCGACCTGCGACCTGGTCGTCGCCGCGCAAGAGGCCTCGTTTGCAACGCCCGGGGTCAAGATCGGACTGTTTTGTTCCACCCCGATGGTCGCGCTGACCCGCGCCGTCGGCCAGAAGATGGCGATGCAGATGCTGCTCACTGGGCAGCCGATCTCCGCGCAGGAAGCTTTGTCGGCCGGACTGGTCAACATCGTGGTGTCGGCGGAAGAACTGGCTGCGACGACCCGGGCGCTAGCTGACGGGATCACCGCCGCCTCGGGGGCGGTGGTCGGCCTAGGCAAGCAGGCCTTCTACCGGCAGGCCGCGATGTCGACCGAGGACGCCTACGCCTACACGGCGGACGTGATGGTCCAGAACGCGTTGATGCAGGATGCCAACGAGGGGATCTCGGCATTCGTGGAGAAGCGTGCGCCGCAGTGGCGGGGTTGCTGATCGGACTGCGCTACCGGCAGGCACCCCGCGCACTGCACGAAGGCTGAGCTTCGCCGTGGTCCTGCAGCTTCACCACACCCAGGCGACTCCGACCACTCCGGGGCCGAAGTCGCTGTGCCGCAACGCGAGGTTCGGTCCCTTGACCAGCAGTGGTGCGGCACGGCGCTGGTCCCCGGCGAGGGTGAACTGCTCGGCGGATCGAGGCAGCGCTCCCGCGCCAAAACGCACCTCCATGTGCACCTCACGCACCGGATGACGGCAGGATCGTAGGTGTTCGGTCATCGGGGCCTGGCCGCCGGAAACGTCCATCTGATACTCCAGGACGAGCGCTTGGCCTGGCGGCAACGGCCGGGACAGTGTGAGTTCGACGACCGCCACCGGCTCATCGTCAACGTTGATGATGTTCGTCACCGTGCAGTTGTGCCGACCTTCGATCCGGTAGCTCATCGACGTGTCGTCGCGCAGCGCCCAGATCGGGAACCGCGTGACGGTCGCCTCCTCAGCCACCACGACCTCGCGCGCCATCATCACCCGAGAGAACCCGCGGTCGTCCAGGACCAGGATGTCGTGGACGCTGATTCTTCTCAGGCCGTCAGCCCAGCCGAGTCCGAGCTGGGCGACTGCCTCGTCGAGCCGCTCGCCGTACCTGACGCTGCCGTGGGCTGGATCTGCGGTGGGCATGAAGGCCGCTGCCGTACGACGTCGCTTGGGCGGAAGCAGGGATGCGAGTGCGCCGGGTTCGAGGCCGAGGATCTCCTCAAGGCTCTCCAACGCAGCCAGCGAGGCGGCCCGGTCGGGGCGGCTGCGTGCGGTCTGCCAGTACGACAAGGTCGCAATGGAGACAGGGTGGCCTCGTTGTGCCAGATGGGCCCGTAGCCGTTCCAGGCTCAACCCCCGGACGCTGATCGCCTCACGCATACGCAGGCTCAACCGTGCCCTCAGCCGTTATAGACCCACCGCGTGGACCGGCGGACCAGCACGGCGCTGAACGGCGCGTTTGGCCGCACCGGTTGGGAACTGACCAGAAGCAGCGGCTCCGTTTCAGTCAGGATCCGGCCAGGAAAGCCTTCATCAATGGCCCGGCAGTTTTCGCGCCGCCCGACCCTGTCTCGACGAAAACGGCCACCGCCAGGTCACCGTTGCTGGCGATCATCCAGGCATGGGTCAGCGGAGGGTTGGCGTCGCCGTACTCCGACGTGCCGGTCTTTGCCAGGACGGTGCCCGGCAGGTCAGCCAACATGTTTGCACTCCCGTTGGTGACCACGCCCCGCAGCAACGTGCGCAACGCCGTCGCCTCCGCGGGCGTCATCGGCGCGGCCGAGGCGGTGGAGCGGCTCGACGTCGTCTGCGCGTCTTGGGTCGGTGACCCCTCGGGGGCGGGGGTGATGACCAACCGCGGTTGGACCGCACGGCCAGCAGCCACCGAGGCAGCGACGACGGCCATGCCGAGCGGGGAAGCCTGGACGCGGCCCTGCCCGATCATCGCGGCGGCCTGTCCCACCACGCTCGACTCATCAGGTACCCGACCCAGGACCGCCGGCACACCGAGTGCGGGGTCAGCGGTCAGGCCTAGCGTCGCCGCCGCCTCGACCAGTCGTTGCCGGCCGACCACGTCTCGCTGGCTGATCATCGCGGTGTTGCAGGAATGTGCGAACGCCGCTGACAGCGCGATGGTGCCCAGTCGTGCGGCTGGGTAGGCGTCGTAGTTTTTGAAGACCCGGCCGTCCACGGTGATGGTCGCCGTGCAGGGCAGCTTTGTGGCGGGGCTCAGCCCGGCCCGGAGCATCCCCAGCGCGCCGACCACTTTGAAGGTCGAGCCTGGCGGGAACAGGCCGAGCGTGGCCGTGGAATTGCCCTGGCCGCCCGGTCCGCTCGCAGCTGCCAGCACGTCGCCAGTGGATGGGCGGATCGCCACGATGGCGCTGGCCGGCCCCGTGATCGGGGTGAGCAGGGATTCGGCGAGCACCTGGTGTTTGACGCTGAGTGTCGTCTTGACGTCCTGCCCAGACCCGCCGGGCCCATCAAACAGCACGCGGGTGGCGCCCCCGGTGGACAGCGCGTTGACCCGGTGGCCGTGTTGGCCGGCAAGCTGCGACTGCCGGGCCCGCTGCAAACCGTTCAGCCCGACGACCGCGCCGGTCGTGATGGCGCCATTGCTCTGCTGGATGATCTCGGCGGTCGCAGGGCCAACTGAACCGAGCAGGGGCTTGGCGAATGATCGGGTGGGGGGCAACGGCAACGTGTCCGACACGGCGCTCGAGCCGGGGATGGCACCAAGGGCCTTGAGCGCCTTGGGCAGCACAGGGTCGTTCTCGCGCAGCACGATCGCCTCGACGAATGCGTTCGGTCCGGCAGCGAGCACCTGGTGTGCGTACTCCTTGGGGTTGGCCCCGACGGCCACCGCGAGCTTGCGGGCTGCGGCGGTGAGGTCGGCGGGGGCGGCGGCCGAGGGGCTCGCTGCTGCGATCAGGGCCTTGTCGATACCAATGCGCCGCACGGCGCGTTCGGTCACCAGGACGGCGCCGCCGGCACCGAGGATGCGCCCGCGAGGTCCTGGCCGGTCGACGGCGACCAGCCGTTCGCCGGTCGCGAGGCCGGGCGCCAGCGCATCTGGTGTGAGCGCCACCCGCCAACCCGCATCCGCCTTCGCGAGCTGCACCGTCGTGTCGTAGGTCCAGTTGGTGCCGGCTGCGTCACTGATCGGCCACTCGTAGTGCAGCCGAGCATTGGCCACCGACGCCTGGTCGGCTGGCTCGTCGAAGGAGCTGACGCTGACCCTTGGGCGCAATTCGCCCATGCCCTTCAGGAGCAACGTCACTGTCGCGGCACCGCCGGTGCCATGAAATGGCACAGGGGCCGGATCCCCGCCTGCGAGCGCCTCCGCGAACGCCTCGGCCGCGGCCCGCGGCGAATCTGCGGAGCGGACCTGGACGTCGGCCGAACTCGGACCCAGCGATGGCGCGGACGTAGCGCCGTCGCTGCAGCCGGCGATCATCACGAGCGTCGCCATGACGGCCAGCGTCTGGCTGACCACGGCCTGCGGCGCGGACCAGCGCCGCCGTCCTGGCGGTGTCGACGATTCGGTCATCGTGCCCCCAAAGCCCCTCCACACCGTTCGTCGGCGTGATCGGGTCATTCAACCAGCCGATCCGCAGCGGGGGCCGCAGGCGTGAGCTATCCGTTTGCGGTGAGCTAGGCGTTTTGCCAGCATGGGAGCAATCGAGCTCAGGCTGGGTGGTGATCGCGATGCTGCGCGCTGGCGTGGCGCGGGCTGCGCTGGCTCCGGTCGAGGGCGACCAGGTGCTGGGCCATGCCCGTGCACACTTCCCCGCTCTGGTGCCGGACAAGATCCTCGACCTGGCCGAGTTGCCCTTCCTTGACCTGGCCCGGGCCCGACCCTGGTATGAAGCCGATCGGGTGGACCGCCACGGAGGACGAATGGTATGTCGCGGAGAAGCGGGAGCTCCTGCACGACTGGCTCACCGGTTGCGAGCGCGGCTTCGTCTCGGTCGCCGTCGGGCATAATGCCGACTCGGTGCGGACCCTGCTCACCGGCCTGGGCATGGCGGTCTATGACGCTGGGCTATCCGCCCTCGACCTGCAGGTCGAACGGGTGGTCGAGCTCGATCCCCAGGTGCTCTACTGCTCCCCGACGATTCTGTGGCGGCTTGTCGCACAGTTGCACCAGGTCGGCGCCAAGCTGCCTTCGGTCCGACGGGTCATCACGAACGGCGAGGTGTTGTCCGAGGCGGCCCGCACCGCCATACAGCAGCAGTTCGGCCTGCCCCCAGAGTCCGTGATGGACACGTACGGCTCCACCGAGGTCGGCACCATCGCCGCCACCTGCACAGCATGCGGTCTGATGCACTTCCTCGATGGCATCTATCCCGAGGCCGTCCCGCCCGGCGCCCTCGAGGGCCAACCCGATCTCGCCAATCGGCCCGGCGGTGATCGGTGCGTCCTGGCGGTGAGCTCGATCAAGCGAACCAGCTTCCCGGTGATCCGGTTGGTGACGTATGACGTCGTGCAGGGGTTGTGTCGGGTCACCTGCGACGGCCGCGAACGGTGGAGCATTGGGCGGGTGGTGGGTCGCTGCGACGAAGTGCTCAACTACGGTGAACTGTTCTCGGCGCACGACCTGGATGACCTGCTCGGGTCGGCTGGCGTCGCGCGGTGGCTCGCTTTTAACCCCGACAACGCCCTTATCGTGATCGGTGAAGGCTCCAGGCCGCAAGGCTTTACCCGCGATTTTGCCGAGCGGTTTCCGTTGCACCAGCAGCTGATCGACCTGGGCCTGATCCCGCCACCGGCGATCCATTTCCTGGGCGTCGACTACGACCGGTTCCTGACCCGGGCCGGGCTGCCCACAACGGTGAGCGGCAAGGCCGGCCGGCGGGTGCATCACACCTTTGAGGCCGCCTGGATGGAGGGATTGTGCTGAGCAGGATCGAGGCGGGGCGAGCGCATGGGCTGCGGATCGACCGGTTGCCGTCCGGGCCAGTCCATGCCGTGGGTGCGGCCGGGCTGGAAGTGGCCTCAATGGTGCGCTACCTGGTCGAACACGGCCGGGACGACATCGTGTTGCACGACCTTGCGCCGGGCTTCCGGGCGGCGTTCGAACAAGCCCACAAGCTCCAGTCGCCTCAGTTGCGGGCCCGCTCCTGGGCGGCTCTGTGCCAGTGCACGGGAGGACTTCGCACCGGGCGGGATTACCTGACCGGTATCGAACATGCTGTCGCCGTGCTTACCCCCGTCGCGTGGTTTCTGCATCGCGTCAACGACCCGCTGCAAAGGGTCCGCAACCGGTTCGTGACCTGGCCGGATGCCTGCTTTGACCTGTGGGACGGCCCGGTCATCGGGATTACCGGCACGGTTGGCAAGACCACGACGACCGCTGTTGCCGCGGTGCTTACCGACGGGATCGCCGGCGGTAACGATCGTGAGTGGGAGACCGATCTCGACGTCCTGGCGCACCAGTGCGCGGACCGGGTGCTGGCGTTCGAGCTGTCCAACCGGCACCTACGCAATGGCTGGCGCCGCAGGCTCGACGTCGGTGTGCTAACGGGCATTGCCCTCAACCACGAGATCGACCACGGCAGCTTCGAAGCGTACCGGCAGACGAAGTACTCGATAGCCAGCGCCTGCGTTCGGTTCCTCTACCCGGCCGGGTTGCCGCAGCAGTGGCCCGACGCCGCCCAGGCGTGCTCACGCGGGGCCTCCTTTGGCAGCGGTGGCCACTGGCGGCTGGACGGTGACACGTTGCTCGGTCCTGGGGGTTCATCGTGCGAACTGCCGGGCCTGGGTGACAGTCTGGCGCTGACCAGGCAGAACGTGATAGCAGCCGCAGCGGCCGCCCTGCTCGCCGGTGTCCCGCCCGAGCAGGTGACCTCACGAGCGGTCGACCTGGCCAGCTCCGTGCCCCGAGATCGCCATACCCGGCGTTTCGTCGGCCAGCGCTGGGTCATCAACGACGCCGCCGCGTGCGTGCCGGCCGCGACGACGGCGTTGGTGCGGAGCCTGAGGGAGCCGAGCGTGCTG
>CAJDWS010000117.1_pt1 | contig 17174 bp, 13 predicted proteins | sample 7391661 | NCBI WGS metagenome assembly CAJDWS01 (sample SAMEA7055725, study PRJEB34461) | soil metagenome | biome: terrestrial ecosystem; feature: Peninsula; material: soil | place: Antarctica | collected 2016 | reverse complement strand
ACCCAGACGTGCGGTGACGTGCCCCGATCGAATAGGGTCGAAGAGTCGTCCGACGGGGTACGCCACCGGTCGCGGGCCCGAGCCAGTTTAGCGCGCAGGTAGTATCTGCGACCTGCGCCGGCCACCGTGGTCGGTGCCAAACCCGCCTGATCTCCCCAGGAAGGCTTCGCTGTGACAGTACGCGTTGGCATCAATGGTTTTGGCCGCATCGGCCGCAATTTCTATCGCGCCGTGCTGGCCTCCGGCGCGGACCTCGAAATTGTCGCGGTCAACGACCTCACCGATAACAAAACCCTAGCTCACTTGTTGAAGTACGACTCGATCCTGGGCCGGTTCCCGGGCGAGGTGACCTACGACGAGACGTCGATCACCGCAGGCGGCAGCAAGTTCGCTGCTTGGGCTGAGCGCGATCCCGCCAAGTTGGACTGGAAGTCGGTGGGTGCGGACATTGTCATTGAGTCAACCGGATTCTTCACCGACGCCACGAAGGCAAAGGCACACATCGACGGCGGAGCCAAGAAGGTCATCATTTCGGCTCCTGCTTCAAACGAAGACATCACCATTGTGATGGGCGTCAACGACGACACCTACGATGGCTCGCAGACGATCATTTCGAACGCGTCGTGCACCACGAACTGCCTGGCTCCCATGGCAAAGGCGTTGAATGACGAGTTGGGTATCGTCAAGGGCCTGATGACCACCATCCACGCATACACGCAGGACCAGAACCTGCTGGATGCGCCGCACAAGGACCTGCGTCGTGGGCGCTCGGCTGCGCTGAACATCGTGCCCACCTCCACCGGTGCCGCGAAAGCCGTCGCACTCGTGTTGCCCGAGCTCAAGGGCAAGCTTGACGGCTACGCTCTGCGGGTTCCGACCCCGACCGGCTCCGCAACGGACCTCACCTTCGAGGCTGGTCGCGAGACCAGCGTGGAAGAAGTCAACGCGATTGTGAAGAAGGCCGCCGAGGGGAAGATGAAGGGCAAGCTGGTCTACACCGAGGACCCCATCGTCTCCACAGACATCGTCACGGATCCGGCGTCCTGCATCTTCGACTCCGGATTGACCAAGGTCATCGGCAACCAGGTCAAGGTCGTCGGCTGGTACGACAACGAGTGGGGCTACAGCAACCGCCTGGCCGACTTGTGCGTGCTTGTGGGCGCGTCGCTCTGATGACTTGGGGGGTGAGCTGGACCATGTTCGCACGCCGGCTCCCTCCCGGACCATCGACGTCTTGAACGACCCCGTACGCCGGGTGGCCGCGATCCGGGTCACCCGGCGTACGCGTCGCTGCATTGTTCGCCGCATCTGCCCTACCAGCGGCTCAGCACTCGCCGACTGGACCGCGATGCCCGGCTGCGGTCCAGTCGCGGCCAGGAACCACCCCCAAGCCCGACTGCCTGCGGCGCTCCATGCCGGTCCGCGGGTGGCCGGCCACGGCCCGGAAGGCGCCGAGACGAAGGAGTCCACGTTTATGAAGACCACGCAGGACTTGGTCAAGAGCGGCGAGCTGCGCGGCAAGCGCGTCCTCGTGCGCAGCGACCTGAACGTTCCCTTGGACGACCAGCAGCGCATCACCGACGACGGCCGACTGCGCGCCTCAGTGCCGACCCTGAAGCTGCTGGCCGACGCCGGTGCGAAGGTGATCGTGACGGCTCATCTGGGCCGCCCGAAAGGCGTACCGGAGGAGAAGTTTTCGCTGAAACCGGTCGTCGGTCGGCTATCGGAACTGCTCGGTAAGGATGTCAAGTTCGCCTCCGACACCGTCGGCGATGCGGCCAAGCAGGTCGTCGAATCGTTGGCCGAGGGTGAGGTCGCGCTCTTGGAGAACATCCGGTTCAACGCGGCAGAGACCAGCAAGGACGAAGCGGAGCGCGGCGCGTTCGCGGATCAGCTGGCCGCACTGGCTGACTGCTACGTCTCCGACGGGTTCGGCGTCGTGCATCGTAAGCAAGCCAGCGTCTACGACATAGCCACCCGGCTGCCGCATTACGCCGGAGGCCTGGTGGGTACCGAGATCGACGTGCTCAAGCGGCTCACCGAGAGCCCGCAACGGCCGTACGCCGTGGTACTCGGTGGTGCCAAGGTGGCCGACAAGCTCGCGGTCATCGAAAACCTGATGAAGACCGCCGACCGACTGCTGATCGGCGGGGGTATGGCCTACACGTTCTTGAAGGCCCAGGGGTACGAGGTCGGCACATCGTTGCTTGATGAGTCGATGGTCGAGACCTGCAAGGGGTTCATCGAAACCGCCAAGGCCAAGGGCGTCGAGCTGGTGTTGCCGGTCGATACCGTGGTGGCGCCCAGCTTCGGCACGCAGGGTCCGATCAGTACGGTCGACTGCGACGCGATCCCGGCAGATCAGATGGGTCTGGACATCGGACCCAGGAGTGGCCAACTGTTCGCATCGAAGTTGACCGACTGCAAGACCGTTTTCTGGAACGGTCCGATGGGTGCGTTCGAGATGTCGCCGTACGCAGCTGGGACCGAAGCTGTCGCGCGCGCCTTGGTCGAGGCCACTGCAGGTGGCGCGCTGACGGTCATCGGGGGTGGCGACTCCGCGGCAGCCGTGCGTCAGCTGGGCTTTGCTGATGACCAGTTCGGTCATATCTCCACTGGGGGCGGTGCCTCGCTGGAATACCTGGAGGGCAAGACGCTGCCCGGCATTGACATTCTGAACGACTGAGGATCGATCCACGACCGCACGACGTCCCTGACGATGCCAGGCCCTCGCCGTCGCGGATCGATCACTTGGACGTGGGCCGGCGAACGATGAAGGAGCGATGAACATGAGCAAGCGGATCCCGCTGATGGCGGGCAACTGGAAGATGAACATGGACCATGTCCAAGCCACCCAGCTGGTCCAGAAACTGGACTGGACGTTGAAGGATGGCCGGCATGATTTCGGCACCGTCGAGGTTGTCGTCCTGCCCCCGTTCACCGACCTGCGGACCGTACAGACCATGGTCGAAGGCGACAAGCTCGACATCACGTACGGCGCTCAGGACGTTTCGACGCACGATGACGGGGCATACACCGGTGAGGTGTCCGGTCCGATGCTGAGCAAGCTCGGCTGCTCTTACGTCGTCATCGGGCACAGCGAGCGCCGTGAGTATCACCGTGAGACGGACGAGTTGCTCAACGCCAAGGTCATGGCGGCGTACCGGAACGGTTTGACCCCGATCCTGTGCTGCGGTGAAGGCTTGGACATCCGCAAGGCCGGCAACCAGGTAGCGCACACCCTTGCGCAGATCGAGGCCGACCTCTTGGACATTCCAGCCGAGCAGGCCACGTCGATCGTCATCGCCTACGAACCCATCTGGGCGATCGGCACCGGCGAGGTCGCTACCCCCGACGACGCGCAGGAGGTGTGCTCAGCGATCCGCGCCAAGCTGGCTGAGCTGTACTCCCAGGAGCTCGCGGACGGTGTCCGGATCCTGTACGGCGGGTCCGTCAAGTCTGACAACGTGGCCGGAATCATGGTCAAGGATGATGTGGACGGAGCTCTGATCGGCGGCGCTTCGCTCAAGGCCGAGGAGTTCGCCAAAATCTGCATGTATACCCTGGACTGACCAAGAAGAGAGCGGGGCGCCGATCAGAGGACCAGGTCGGCGCCCGAGCTCTGCCCGGGATCTCGATTCGTCATGTTGCCGGCGCGCTCAGGTAACATAGCCGCAACCGACCCACTTGGGACCAGGTGAGAAATCCGTCGCTGGCACCAGAACGTGATCGAAGGCAGGGACAACGCTCGTGGGAATTCTGATGGTCTCGCTGCAAGTCGTATTGGTGATCGGCGGCCTCTTCTTGACGCTGCTGATCCTGATGCACAAGGGCCAAGGCGGTGGCATGTCCGACATGTTCGGCGGCAGCGTCTCGAGCACCATGGGTGGTTCGTCGGTCGCCGAACGAAATTTGAATCGGATCACCATCGCGCTCGCCATGGTCTGGTTCGTGTGCGTCGTCAGCTTAGGCTTGATCGAACGGTTTATGGGCTGATTCAGTCTCGCCCCCGCGGTCCCTTTCAGTACGCTCGGATTTCCAGTCAGACACGCTGAAACATGCGAACGGCTACGAGCTAGGAGCTCATATGGGCAGTGCGAACGCCATTCGTGGCAGTCGAGTCGGCGCGGGCCCGATGGGTGAAGCGGAACGGGGCGAAGCTGCCCCCCGTGTTGTCACGTCCTACTACTGCGCCAACGGACACGAGACTCGTCCGAGCTTCGCGGTCGAGGCCAGCGGCGGGGTCCCCGAGCATTGGGATTGCCCTCGTTGCGGCTTCCCAGCAGGTCAAGATGCCGCAAACCCGCCTGCGCCCTTCCGTGTCGAGCCCTACAAGACCCACTTGGCATACGTGAAGGAACGACGTACCGACGCCGATGGGGCAGCCATTCTCGACGAGGCGCTCATCGCACTGCGGGACCGGGGTCTGATTCGTTGATGTGCTGGGCCCGTCCTTTGTCTGCACAAAGGACGGGCAGTTCACTCACCTGGGCGCGAGCACCCAAAGCACGAAGCGGATGTTGGCGGCCAGGTCAGCGGCCATGGCGTCGTACGTCTGCGTGCCCGGTGGCTTTGCTCGATAGGTCTGCGTAGCCGGTGCCTGGACGCGGTATGTCTGGGTCGCCTGGACGCGGTACGTCTGCGTAGCCGGTGCCTGCACGCGATAGGTCTGCGTCGCGGGGGTGGCGGCTTGGGCGGCCACTGCTGGACCGCCCGCCGCCAGGACCCCCGCAAAGACGCCAACTCGGATCATGCGCTTCATTTCGACCCCTCCTCGAAACGACGGCACATCACCTTCACCGTCACGTTTCGGGTGAGAAAGCCGGACCGCCTGGTGATCAACCCTGCATCTCGACCGTACTCCGCGAGGGCGTAGACGCTAAGGTGCTGCTACCACGGGGAGGTAAACCCTTCCGAGCGCAGGGAATTCCGGGTTATCATCCACCCCGCCGAGGAGCGTCTATGGATCGGAGACCGCGGGTCGGGGAGCGGGTTCCGATCCTGGCGAGCCGTCGCGGGTCACCCGAGCGTAACGTTCTCGGTCACATCGAGCTCGAGGAGTTGCGGAAGGTCGTGGTCCGCACCGCCACAACGCACGGTCCAAACGGGCCGCAGGGGCCAATGACGCAGTTCATTTTGGCCGAGGCGGTGCGACACCTGGCCACCCAAATGGGTGCCGATGTGCAGCCCAAAGGGGGGCGCGAACCGGTGCCCCGGGTGTTGTCGGCGCTGGTCGGGCACGAGCGGTTCGTCGAAGAAGTCATGGGCATCAGCATCAATCAGATGCGTCGTCGCTGGCCCTCGGCCAGCGACTGGTATGCAGACCTGCTCGCCTACATCTTGCGGCCGAGCCGTCACGACGCGAACTACGAGCGGTTGCAAAATGCTCTTCCCGGTTGGCTGTCGCTGCCGTTGGGGGAGTTCGCCCGGTGGCTGGCCGGTGCGCAGATCAGCCAAGCCCTGGACATGAACCTCTATGGCCTCGCTGACACAGTGCGGTGGCTGTGGCCGGAGCACCCGGTGGTGCGGGCCTCATTAGCTGCCTCACTGTCGGCATTGAACGAACTGTGGGTTCCGATTTTGCACGAGGTGTTCGAGGTGTATGGCTTACGAGCCCGTCAAGGCGTCGAAGCAGAGGAAATCGCTTGGACACTGAATGCCCTGATGTCGTGGGAGAGCCATCAGTGGAGCATCGACCGACGGCTGGTGCGGTATGTCGATTCCAGCGATGGTCGGTCTCGGTCCCGAACGTCACGGGCGGCGATGGTATATCTGCTCGGGGCCTGTGAGCCGGTCGAGGGATCGTCGTTGACGCTGCTCGACATGTACGCGCGGGTGCCTCGGCGCCCGCGCGGCGCAGACAACTCACCCACCTAGTCCTCTTCCCCGCCTCGTCCGTGGGCTGCCGCGTCGTCGAGCCACCAGATGGTGGCGTGACGGCCGCGCACCGCGCCGGCGGGGCAGAGGTGCGGGTCGTCGATCTGCTCGGCCCGTCGTACGGCTGGCGCCTTGTCCGCCCCGGCGACCATGATCCAGACCTCACGACCAGAACAGAGGGTCGGCAAGCTCATCGAGAGCCGGCGCGGCGGTGGCTTGGGCGCACCCTGCACCGGGACGACGGTGGCGGATGCGTCTTGTGCGGCTGCAGTGCTCGGATGGTCGGGAAACAATGACGCCACGTGGCCGTCCGGGCCCATCCCAAGCATGACCACGTCGAAGGCAGGCAGCTGTGCGCCGAGGCCTGCCCGACGCAGTTCACTCGCGTAGGACGAGGCAGCGGCCGCGAGGTCATCCCCGGTCACCGTGAGCCGGCTCAGCCCTGCATCATCGGCCTGGGTGTCGTTGCGGTCGGGGTGCCCCGCAGGCAGATAGCGCTCGTCGCCCCACCACAGGTGGACCTCGGACCAATCGGGGGCGCGTGTCCCTGCTGAGTGCAGGTCAGCCGCCAGTGTCCTCATCACCGCCTCACCCATCGACCCGCCGGTCAACACCAGATGAGCAACCCCACGCTCGCGCACAGCGCCCGCAACGATGTGACGCAGCCGCTCGACGACGGCTTTCCCGACGGCCCCCTTGTCCTCGAACTGCAGATACTCGGTGGCGCTTATCACGACCCCTGCTTTTCGGGCTTCGGCGAATCGTCCGGCTGTTTTGATGTCGCGGGGGCGGCTGAGTGTGCCGTTGTGGTTGCTGAGGGGCTCGGGTCCCCTGCCGAGGACCCATCCGGTTCGGGTCGTCTGACCATGGCCGCGCTGGGTCCCCTGCCGAGGACCCATCCGGTTCGGGTCGTCTGACCATGGCCGCGCTGCTGCGTGCCCGGGTGTCGCGTGCCAGCGCGCGGGAGGACACGCGGGCCTCCTCGATCGAAGGGGCCTCTCCACGCTCGATCGCTTCGGTCGCCGTTGTTGACTCGGTCAACCTGGCCAGGCCGTGGCGCACCACGCGCTCGAAGACTTGATCGGGGTCGAAACGCGCCAGCTCGTCGGACAGGCACTCGGCGTCACCGCGTCGGGCGAGGGCCAGGCGTCGGGTCGGCTCGCCAGGGACACTCAACGTGGCCATCAAGCCGTCCGGGCGGACCAGATCGATGTCGCCATCGGTGCGATGGAGCCGGGCGCTGACCAGCCCGGTGCCTCGCGCTGTGCGGGCGCGAATCGTCGGACAATCCAGGTATTCCCCCAGCCAGGCGGCCAAGAGGTCCGTCGAAGCGGAGTCCAGCCCACCGGTCACCGTCACGGACTGGATCTGGGTGTAGGGCGGCTGGTCCAACGCCGCGGCCAATAACCCGCGCCACCGGGTGGTGCGCGTCCAGGCCAGATCAGTGTCGCCGCCGACGTACTTCGCGGCGCGGCGGTGAAGGCTCGCACACGGGTGCTGCGAGTGTTCTGCGTCCGTGATCCGGCGCTGCGCCAAGGCACCGATGGGGTCGGCGGCCGGGTCTTCGGGAGCGTTGTAGGACCACCACACGACGATGGGTGAGTCTGGAAGCAAGAACGGCAAGACCACGGACTGCGGGTGGTCGGCCAGCTCTCCGGCGATCCGCAACACGATCACCTCACTAGCCCCTGCTTCCCCACCAACTCGTAACTGGGCGTGGAGTCGCGCTTCGCCGGACGTCGCGCCCGACAGCAAGATGACGATGCGAGCGGGATGCATATGCGTCGCTGCCCGCGACACCTTGTGGACCTCGTCGAGGTGTTCGTTGTCCGTGACGATGATCAGGGTGAGCACCCTGCTCAGTGCCATCGCTCCGACGTCATCGCGAAGCCGCAGGAGCGCCTTGCTCACGTCAGCAATGGTGGTGTCGCGCAAGTCGACGATCACGGCATCCTCCATCGACGGCCGTCGCGTTCGAGCAGCTCATCGGCGCTGCGGGGGCCCCAGCCACCCGCCGGATAGCCCTCGGGCTCCTGCTTGGAACGGGCCCAGTAGGCGGTCACGCGGTCGAGGATCTGCCAGGACAATTCGACCTCCTCATGTCCGGGGAAGAGCGGCGGATCGCCGAGCAGCACGTCAAGTATGAGCCGCTCATAAGCTTCGGGGCTGGTCTCGGTGAACGCCCGACCGTAGCCGAAGTCCATCGTGACGTCGCGGACCTCCATCTGCGCTCCCGGTACTTTCGCACCGAATCGCACGGTCACGCCCTCGTCCGGCTGGACCCGAATGACCAGGGCATTCTGCCCGAGTTCCTCGGTCTCGGTGTCACTAAATGGCAGGAACGGCGCCTTGCGGAACACCACCGCGATCTCGGTGACGCGCTTGGCCAACCGCTTGCCAGTGCGCAGATAGAAAGGCACACCCGCCCACCGGCGGTTTTCGACCACGACCTTGAGCGCGGCGAATGTCTCCGTGACGGAAGCGGGCGCAACACCGTCTTCGTCGGCGTAGGAAGGCACTTTTTCACTGCCCTGCCATCCGGCGGTGTAGCGACCACGGGCGGCACACTTGGCTGGCGAGCTCGCCAACCGCACGGTGGATAGGACCTTCTCTTTCTCAGCCCGCAGTTGCCGGGCGGAGAAAGCGACCGGTTCTTCCATCGCCACCAGCGCCAGCAACTGCATCAAGTGATTCTGAACGACGTCTCGCGCTGCGCCGATACCGTCGTAATACCCCGCCCGGCCCGCGATGCCGATGTCCTCTGCCATGGTGATTTGCACATGGTCGACGTAGTTGGCGTTCCAGATCGGTTCGAAGAACTGGTTGGCAAACCGGACCGCAAGCAGGTTCTGTACCGTCTCCTTTCCCAAGTAGTGGTCGATGCGAAAGATCGACTCGGCGGGGAAGACGGCCTCAACGATGGCGTTGAGCTCTTGTGCGCTGGCCAGGTCATGTCCGAAGGGCTTTTCAATGACCACTCGCCGCCAGGTGCCCTCTCTCGCCTGGCTCAACCCGGACCGGTCCAGCTGCCGACATACCTGGGCGAACGACTTCGGCGGGATCGACAAGTAGAACGCGTGGTTGCCCCTCGTGCCCCGCTCGATGTCGAGATCCGCCACGGTCTGGGCGAGCAAATCAAACGCGTCGTCGTCGTCGAACGTGCCGGGCACGAACCTGATGCCCTCGGCGAGTTGGCGCCACACCTCTTCTTTGAAGGGGGTCCGAGCATGCTCCCGGATCGATTCGTGGACGACCTTGCCGAAGTCCTGGTCAGCCCAGTCTCTGCGAGCGAACCCGACCAGGGAGAACCCCGGCGGCAGCAGGCCACGGCTACACAAGTCGTACAGCGCGGGCATGAGCTTCTTGCGGGCCAGGTCACCGGTGACCCCGAAGAGCACCATGCTGCACGGACCGGCGATCCGAGGCAGCCGCTTATCCTGCGGATCCCGCAGCGGGTTGACCCCGGCCGCAATCCGCGCCGGGCTCACGAGATGCTCTGATCGCTGGCATCCAACCGACCTTCACGAGCCTTGATGAGCTCGCCGTCCACCGACTGGAGCAGTTCGTTCCAGGACACGACGAACTTCTGGACACCTTCCTGTTCGAGCCGCTCAACGACATCGCGATAGGGGACCCCGATCCGCTCCAGGTCATCCATCACCTGGGTCGCCTCGTCGTACGTGCCGGTGACGGTATCGCCGGTGATCTCGCCATGGTCGGCCACCGCATCGAGGGTTTGGCCCGGCATGGTGTTGACCGTGTTCGGGGCAACGAGCTCCACGACGTACTTGGTGTCGGGGTAGGCGGGGTCCTTGACCCCCGTGGATGCCCACAACGGGCGTTGGACCTGGGCACCGTCGTCGCGCAGGTTCGCCCAGCGGGGCGTGGAGAAGACCTCTTCATATGCTTGGTACGCCAGTCTGGCGTTCGCGATGCCGGCTTTGCCTTTGAGCTGCTCGGCCGCCTGGGCATGCTCGCCACCGACGAAGAACGAAGCCACCGAATGAATCGTGGACAGGTCGGGCCGTCGCTCACCAGCCTGCTCCCGAGCCTGCTCCAGACCAGTCAGAAATGCGTTCATCACGCCGCGATAGCGGTCGAGGGAAAAGATGAGCGTCACGTTGACGTTGATACCTTCAGACAGCGTCTGCGTGATCGCGGGCAGCCCCTCGACGGTGGCCGGGATCTTGATCATCACGTTCGGCCGGTCCACGGCCCGCCATAGCCGACGAGCCATGTCGACCGTGCCGGGGGTGTCCTTCGCCATCCGTGGGTCCACCTCGATGGAGACCCTGCCGTCTGTCCCGTCCGTCGCGTCGTACACCGGCCGCAACACGTCGCAAGCCTGCCGGACATCTTGCGTGGTGATATCGAACACCACGTTCTCGAGGCTGTTGGTCCCCTCGCACAAGTGCGCCACCTGATCGTTGTACGCCGTGCCGTCTTTGAGCGCGGCCGCGAAGATCGTGGGATTTGTCGTGACCCCCACGACCTCTCGCTCCTGGATCAGTCGCTGCAAGTCACCTGAACGGAGCATCGAGCGGCTGAGGTCGTCGAGCCAGATTGAGACCCCGGCCGCGGCGAGGGCAGCCAGGTTGGGATTAGCTGCCATCAGTCAGCGTCCTTCCGTGGTGTTGGTTGCCTGTGCCCTCTGACCCGCTTGAGTGGCCTGCTGCTGGGCGGTCAATGATTCCTTCGCGGCCGAGAAGACTGCTTCGGTGGTGAAGCCGAACTTCTCGAACAGCGTCACGGCATCGGCTGAGGCGCCGAAATGGTCGATTCCGATCGACCGGCCATTGTCGCCGACCCATTGACACCAGCCCATCACGCTGCCGGCTTCGACACTGACCCTGGCCCGCACCGTGGGTGGCAGCACTTCGTCTCGGTAGGAAGCGTCCTGGGCGCAGAACCACTCCCAGCACGGCATCGACACGACCCGGGTGGGGATGCCTTCGCCCTGGAGCCGTTCGCGGGCTGCCAGGGCGAGTGACACCTCCGAGCCGGTCGCGATCAGGATCACCTCGGCCAGTCCGCCGGTCTCGGAGGCCAGCACGTAGGCGCCCCTGGCGACCGCGTCCGCAGCGGCGATTCCGGTGCCGGGGGAACGGTCCAGGACCGGCAGCTTCTGCCGACTCAGACACAAGCCTGCCGGAGTTCCGTTGGCCAGAATGGCTCGCCATGCGGCGGCGGTCTCGTTTGCGTCAGCGGGTCGGACAACGGCCAGACCGGGGATCGCCCGCAGCGCTGCCAGGTGTTCGATCGGCTGGTGGGTGGGGCCGTCTTCGCCCAGCCCGATCGAATCGTGCGTCCAGACATAGGTGACGGGGATCTGCTGGATCGCGGCGAGCCGGACCGCTGGGCGCATGTAGTCGGAGAAGACCAGGAACGTGCCGCCGTACGGACGGGTCAAGCCTTCCAGGGCGATGCCGTTGAGCACCATGCCCATGGCATTCTCACGGATCCCGAAGTGCAGGGTGCGCCCGTACGGGCCACCACTCCACTGCTCGGTTTGCCGGTTCTTAGGGATGAACGACGGCTCACCCTTCATCGTGGTGTTGTTTGACTCAGCCAGGTCGGCGGAGCCGCCCCATAGCTCTGGCATCACCGCGGCCAATGCCCCAAGCACCTGGCCGGACGCCGCCCGGGTCGCCAGGCCTGTCTCGTCGGCCGGGAAGTTCGGCAACGCCGCGTCCAGCCCGTCAGGGAGCCGGTGTTCCTGCACGCGCTGCAGGAACGCGGCCCGGTCGGGGTAGCTCTTCGCCCACTGCGCGAATCGCTCATCCCACTGTTCCCGGTCGACTTGGCCCCGCTCAATGACCTTGCGGGTGTGCGCCAGCACCTCGGTTTCGATCTGGAAGCTCTGGTCGGGGTCGAATCCCAGCAGCGTCTTGGTTGCGGCGATCTCATCCTCACCGAGCGCGGCGCCATGCGCCTTGCCGGTGTTCTGCAGGGTCGGCGCGGGCCAGGCAATGATCGTGTTCAACACGATGATGGTCGGCTTGTCCTTGGTCGCCTTGCCACGTTCAATGGCCGCCAGCAGCGCGTCGACATCCTCAACGTACCGGTCACCCTGCTCGCCGCCGCGGCGCCAGTCGACTCGCTCGACGTGCCAGCCGTATGCCTCGTAGCGCATCCCGACGTCCTCGCTGAACGAGATGTCGGTGTCGTCCTCGATGGAGATGTGGTTCTGGTCGTAGATCACCGTGAGGTTGTGGAGTTGTTGGTGCCCGGCAAGGGAGGACGCCTCGGCACTGACACCCTCCATCAGGTCGCCGTCCGAGGCGATGACGTAGATGTCGTGGTCGAAGAGGCCCTCACCCCAGGCTGCCTCCGGCTCGAGCAGGCCGTGCTGGCGACGTACCGCCATCGCCATCCCCACTGCGGCGGCGAACCCGGAACCAAGCGGACCGGTGGTGATCTCGACGCCGGTGGTGTGGTGCACCTCTGGGTGGCCCGGGGTCTTGCTCTCGAACGTGCGCAGCGCTTTGAGATCCTCCATCTCAAGTCCATACCCGCTGGTAAAAAGCTGAAGGTATTGCGTCAGGCTGGAGTGACCGCAGGACAGCACGAACCGGTCGCGGCCGAGCCAGTGGGGGGCGGTCGGGTCGTGGCGCATGAGGTTTTGGTAGAGCAAGTAGGCCACTGGGGCCAGGCTCATCGCGGTCCCGGGATGGCCGTTGCCGACCTTCTGCACGGCGTCGGCGGCTAGCACCCTGATGGTGTCGACGGCCCGCAGGTCCAATGGCCCCCATCCAGCCTTCGACGCGACGGGCGGCTCCAGCGCAGGGTCTCGTCGGAACGCGGTGTCAGGACGATCGGTCATGATTCGAGTCCTCCACTGATATCGGGTGCATATTCGGTCGCAAATCTTGGCGCTGCGGGCCGGTGCTGGCGGTACGTCGGTCTCAGGTCCGGGTCGATACCACGTGAGCGGGCGGAAAGGCCGCCGGGCCCGCGGTTCGATTCGGTCACACACGAGCCTAGTCCTGTGCTCCCAGCGCGTGAATCGGTGTGCTGCCAGCACAGACGTCGGGGGGATCCGTCTGGCCACCCTCGGCCACGGCGTCGGCGGAGCCCGCCAGCCTGGAACCTCCCGGGCGTCTTGGCCACCTGGTGCTTGGCAGCAGCCGCGGGTCGCGTGCTTCCGGCTTAGACTGGCTGGACATCGAATCACCGCACTCATGCGTTCGCCTGATCCAAAGGACACTGTGACTGCCATACAGCCGCGTCGCGACCTGCCGGTCGTTAACACCACCGGTCCCGGCGCAGGGACACCGCGCGCCACGGTGGGCGACTATTTGTCGCTGGTCAAGCCCCGGATTATCGAGTTGCTGCTGGTCACGACGCTGCCGGTGATGTTCCTGGCGCAGCGTGGTGTTCCTCCCGTCGGGCTCATCATGGCCACCCTGGTCGGAGGCACCCTGTCGGCTGGTGCCGCCAACACCTTCAACTGTTACATCGACCGGGACATGGACGCCAAGATGCATCGAACCGAGCATCGGCCGTTGGTCACCGGGGTCATCTCTCCCGCTCGGGCGCTTGCCTTCGGATTCGTGCAAGCGACCATCTCGCTGGTCATCCTCGGCTGGTTGGTAAACATCTTGTCGGCTGCGCTGTCCTTGACGGCGATCGTGATGTACGTCTGGCTCTATACAATCGTCCTCAAGCGCAGGACCCCGCAGAACATTGTTTGGGGCGGCGCGGCAGGTTGTATGCAGGTGCTGATCGGTTGGTCAGCCGTGACGAACTCCCTGGCTTGGCCCGCGTTCGTGCTCTTCTTGGTGGTGTTCTTCTGGACGCCGCCGCATTACTGGCCGCTTTCCATGCGATTCAAGGACGACTATGCGGCGGCCGGGGTGCCCATGCTGCCCGTCGTGGCCTCTGATGTGGCCGTCGCCCGTCAAGTGCTCATCTACACCGTCGCCACGCTCGTCACCAGTTTGGCCTTGGTGCCGCTGGCGCCGATGGGCTGGGTATACCTGGTGAGTGCGCTGGTCGGCGGCTTGGCGTTCTTGCTTGAGGGCGTACGGCTCCTGCGTCGCGCGAAGGACCCTGTCAACCGGACGCTGGCTTCACTAAAGCCGATGCGGATGTTCCACTTGTCGATCACGTACTTGACCGTGTTGTTCGTGGCCGTCGCGGTCGATCCGATCCTTTACCTGCCGCTGCTGCCGCTCTGAGCGCCGGCGTCAACCGCGTGGCCTCGATAACCCGCTCGGTCACGATCGACGCGTCACGATCGACGCGTGGTCTCGACCTCTACCAATGCAGGCCGACCGCGGGCGAGCCGGTGAACCGGTCGCACCCACGGTCGGCGTGAGCTGTCGCGCCGACCAGCTACTTCAAGCCAGCCACTTTCAGCGCGCGAAGCGTCTTGCTCATGACGTTCGTCCACACCGAGTCGGGGAGTTCGTACAGCAACCCCAGGCCCATCTTCGAGTGCGCGAAGAGGTGTGTCGCGATCGTCTGCGGCTCGCAATACTTGCGGATGCCGTCCTTGCCGTGCCGACGTGCCAGCCCGGAGTCCTTCATCCCGCCCATCGGCGAGCCGACGCTGGCCCAGGCCGCGACGTAGCCTTCGTTGATGTTGACGGTGCCCGCCTGAATCCGGCGGGCGATCCGCCGGCCGCGGTCGTCGTCTGAGGTCCAGACGCTGGCGTTGAGCCCATAATCGGTGTTGTTGATGAGCTCGATGGCTTCCTCATCGCTGCTCACGCGATATACCGCCACCACCGGGCCGAACGTCTCCTGGGCGTAACACAAGCATTCGGGGGTGACGCCTTCGAGCAGCGTGGGCTCATAGAAGTAGGGGCCGAGGTCCGGACGGGCCTTGCCGCCGACGAGCACCTTCGCGCCATGTGCCACCGCGTCATCGACGTGCTTGGTAATCGTGTCGAGCTGGTCCTGATTGATCAGGGAGCCAATGCTCGTGCTGAAGTCCACGGCCGAGCCCATGATGAGGTTGCGAACGCGATTGCTGAACAAGTCGATGAACTCATCCGCGATCTTCTCGTGCAACACGATCCGCTCGATCGAGACGCACAATTGGCCCGCGTTGGCGTAGCACGCCCGAACGGCACCTTCGGCGGCCACGTCGATGTGCACATCGTCCGCGACGTACATGCCGTTCTTGCCGCCGAGTTCCAGTGAGCAGCCGATCAGCCGGGAGCCGCACTGCTCGGCGATCCGGCGACCAGTGGCCGTCGATCCGGTGAAGCAGATGTAGTCCGCCCGTTCGATGAGTGCCGTTCCGATGGTGCGTCCGGGACCCACGACGAGCTGGAAGAGACCATCCGGTAGCCCCGCCTGCTTGAACAGCCGGGCACCCCACAACGCGATGAGCGGAGTCTCAGAGTCCGGCTTGAGAATCACCGCGTTGCCGGCCATCAAGGCCGCAAGCGCATCGGTGACCACGAGCGTCAGGGGGTAATTCCACGGGGAGATGATGCCGATGACACCCTTGGGCTGCAGATGTTCTTCGGTCCTGAACAGCATCGGCAGCAGGCCGTTGTGATGAGTGACGCTGAGGTAGTCGTTCGCTCGGCGCGCGAAGTGGCGCGCGGTGATCGCCACGTCAGCGACCTCTTCGAAGGCGTGGCCGCGGGCCTTGCCGCCTTCCATCTGGATGAGATCGAGGACCTCTTCTTGCTGAGAGAGGGCCAGATCGTGCAGACGCATGATGATTTTGGCCCGGTCGGCGATCGATCTCTCTCGCCATTCGAGCTGGGCGCGACGGGCTGCGGCGAGTGCGTGCTCGACGTCGTTGACAGTGGCCATCGGCACTTCGGCAAGCAACTCACCGGTCATCGGCGAGTGGCTCGCCAGCGTCTCGGCGCCCGGTGAGGACACCGCGAGTGGCAACAAGTCGGCCACCAGTGCCTTGGAGACACCCGGCGTGCGGTCGCCGGACCGCGAACGGACTGCACTTGCCAACTTGCGCGCGTAGACCAGCGGCAGTGCGATGTCTTCCGCAGCATCGGGCTCCGTCAGGGGCTCAGGGACAACGTCGGTGCTCATAGCACAAGAGTACGGTCGGGCGCCTGCTCACCGGGCGCCTGGAGCTGGCGAAGTCCTGCTTGACACCTCGGCTCCCGGCAACCGCCGCTGCACGCAGGCCGATGCGGTCCCGGGCTGGCAGCGTCATCGCGTCTCAATTCGTCTGTGTGCCTCACGTGCCGCGCCCCCGGAACGAGTGACACTTCAGCACAACTCCCGGGCGAGACGTCGTCAGGACATCCAAGCCGTCGAGGTCCAACCGGTCGAGGACGTCAAAGACGTCCGATGTCGCTGGAGTGATCCGGTCTGCAGAGACACCGCGGCCGGCGTCGATCACCCCGCTGTGAGGGCGACCGCAACCGGAGTGGCTTCCCGTCGGAATGCCGTGACCACGCCGAAAGTGACGGCCACGGTCAGCAGCGCTGATCCCAACAGGTGCACGGTCACCAAACCGATGGGCAGGCCGGCGAAGAACTGTGTGTAGCCGACCAGACCCTGGGCAACGCATAACCCAAGAGCCATGGTCCACCAGAACCGGAACCGTGCCGGCACGTCCACCAGTCGAGCCGCAACCATGACCGCGACGACCAAACCGACGAACAGCATGACCGCGTCAGCATGCAGCCAGCTCGTGGCCCGAGGGTCGAACCCGAATCGCACCGGCTGGTCGGCGTCACCGGAATGCGGACCCGAACCGGTGACCGCCGTCCCGAGAACCATCACCACGCCCGCCGCGACGGCAGTGACCTGCACCAACCGGTAGAGGACACGCGGTACGGCGAGCATCGGATGGCCGTCGCCCACGTCATACCGATGCAGCAGCCAACTGGAGTAGGCAACCAGCACCAGCGAGAGTAGAAAGTGCGGGGAGACGGTCTTGGGGTCCAAGTGGGCCAGCACAATGATGCCGCCGAGTACCGCCTGGGCGAGGATCCCGACGATCGGCCCGTAGCACCACTTCACGAAGGACCGACGGTCTCGCGCCCGCCGATGGGCCAAGACGACGAGAACGCCCGCAACAGCCGCGAGCACCAGCGTCATCAGCCGGTTGCCGAACTCGATCGCCGGATGGATGCCTTGAGCCTGCTCGGCTAGCGGGGTGAACGAGCCGGGAACGCACTGTGGCCAGGTGGGGCAGCCCAGACCGGATCCCGTCAGCCGGACCAGTCCGCCGGTGACGATGATGACGATCTGCAGCACCAGGTTCGCGATCAGCACCCAGCGCAGCCAGTCCCGTCCCGGGGTCTGGACGGGTCGAGGGTCGTGGACCCGAGGTTCTGGTTCATGAACGGCCACCCGTT
>CAJDWS010000095.1_pt1 | contig 18356 bp, 14 predicted proteins | sample 7391661 | NCBI WGS metagenome assembly CAJDWS01 (sample SAMEA7055725, study PRJEB34461) | soil metagenome | biome: terrestrial ecosystem; feature: Peninsula; material: soil | place: Antarctica | collected 2016 | reverse complement strand
CAACGCCGCCCACATCAGGATGTCGTCCAACGCTCCCCCGGGAAAGAGCAATGTCTGGGTTCGGATGATCGCGTACACGCCCACCTTGGTGAGCAGCCCAGCAAACACGGCGGTGACCGGGGCGGGTGCCGTCGGGTAGCTGTCGGGCACCCAGCTGCTCATCGGGAACACAGCCGCCTTCACCGCGAAGCCCATCAACAGCAAGACCTGCAGGGTCGTCCTAAGCCCTTCCGGTACCCCCTGGAGCCGGTCGCCCAGCTGCGCCAGGTTCACCGTCCCGCAGGCGGCGTAGATCAACGCGACGGCCAGCAGGAACAGCATCGAGGAGAGCAGGCTGACGAAAACATAGTTGACCCCGGCCCGCACCCGGTCCGCGGTACCGCCCAGCGTGAGCAACACGAAGCTGGCGAACAGCAACATCTCGAAACCCACGTAGATGTGGAACAGGTCGCCGGAGATGAACGTCGTGTTCACCCCCGCCATGAGGATGAGCATCGAGGGGTGGAACAGCGGCAACGGCGACTCCCCGTCACCGACGTCGTCCGAGGCCCGACCCTGCCCGATGGCGAACAGCGCCACACCGAACACCATGGTGACCGCGACGATCACCATCATCGCGGCGAGTCGGTCAGCGACCAGCACGATCCCCTGTGGCGCTACCCAGCCACCGACCTGCACCACCAGGGGGCCGGGCGCCACGTGGGTGGCCGCGACCAGTGCCGCGACCACGACCAGCATGACCGCGAGCGTGGCGACCGTGATGGTCCGCTGCCACCGCGTCCGACGGCTGGTGATGACCGCTAGCCCGGCACCAACCAGGGGCACCACGACCGGCAAGGGCACCAGCCATGTGGCCGCGGCCAAGTCGGTGGTGAAGGAGGTGATCATCGGGGATGACGACCAGAGCGGCATCATCACCGCACCTCCTTGCCTGGTACGCCGGCCGCACGTTCCCGCTCCTCGTACGTCGCGTCCGGGGACGGGTCCTCGATGGTGTCGACCTCGACGTCCTGATCCTCGGCCAGTTCGTCGCCGGCACGTTCGCGCACCCGGCTGTCCTCCAGGTCGTCGATGATCGCGTCACCCGCGGTGAGCTGGTAGCTGCGGTAGGCCAGCGCCATCACAAACGCCGTCATCGCCAGGCTGATGACGATCGCGGTGAGCACCAGGGCTTGCGGCAGCGGGTCGGACATCTGCGACTCGTCGGTGGCGCCCTGGCCGACGATGGGTGCCCGCCCAGCTGCCCCGCCGGCCATCAAGAACAGCACGTTGACCCCGTTGCCCAGCATGATCACGCCGAGCAGTGCCCGCACCACCCCTCGCGCCATCAGCAGGTACACCCCACACCCCACGAGGCTGCCGGCGACCAGCGCGAGCGTGATGTTCGAGCTCATCGCGGTGCCTGCGGGCGGGCGACTGAGGGCGCGGCATCCTCGGGGAAGACGGGATCCTCCAACGCTGGCCCTTCATCTCCATCAATCCCGACGCCCAGGCTTTGCAGGATGCTCAGGACGAGTCCGATCACCACGAGGTACACCCCGATATCAAAGAAGAGCGACGTCACCAGGTGCACCCTGCCGAAGACCGGCACGGTCACGTCCACGATCCAGCTCTGCAAAACATCGCCTCCGGCCACCATCGAGACCAGACCAGTGCCGGCGGACAGGAAAATTCCGGAGCCGAGCAGGAGCCCGGGCGCTACCGGGGCCGCTGTCCGCAGCTCGGCCTGACCGCCGGCCAGGTACCGAAGCGCGAACGCGAGCCCTGCCACCAGGCCGGCCGCGAAACCACCGCCGGGCATCCCGTGACCGGAAAACAACAGGAACAGCGACCAGAGCAACACCGGGTAGCTGATCACGCGGACCACGACCTCCAGCAGCAGCGACCGCCGCTGGGGGTGCAGCCGCTCCATCCGCGGAAGCCACCTGGCCTCGGGCCCGACCGGGCCGTCCGCATCGGGGCGAAGGCCAGCTCCACGCTCAAGGGCGATGTGACGATTCCGGAAGACCAGACTCGAAACGCCGATGGCGGCGACGATCACGACCGACAGTTCACCCATCGTGTCCCAGGCGCGAACGTCGACCAGGATCACGTTGACGATGTTGTCGCCGCCGCCGTACTCCACGGCCGTCTGGGCCAGGCCCTGCGAAGCCGGGGCATGCTGGCGGACTTGCGGGATGATCAACGCCAGCGCGGTGACCAATGCCCCGCAGGCCAGCCCGAGACCGATCCGGACGACCCGGTTGCCGATCGTGGCGTCGGTGAACTTCGAAGGAAGCCGGCGCAACACCAGGACCATCACCAGCAAGGAGATGGTCTCGGCCAGGATCTGGGTCAAGGCCAGGTCGGGGCCACCGTGCAGCAGGAACAACAGGGCCACGCCGTACCCGGCCACCGACACCAGGAACACCGCTCGCAACCGGCGACGGGAGTGCGAGGCGAGCAGCGCCGCCACGATGATGAGCGTCGCGGTCGCCACTTGGGCGCCGCTGTCATATCCGCGCGGGGTTCCCCAGCCGGTTCTCGCCGCGATCAGCGCGCCACCTCCCATCAGCAGGAACGTCCCCAGGATGAGTCCGAGGGAGAAGGGCAGCGAGCCCCGCTGCACGGTCCCGGTGATCCGCAGCGACCCCCGGTCCAGGTACTGCATGGTGAGCCGGTACCCCGCGTCGGCCCCCCACGAGCCGGTGATTCTCCCCAGCCTGCTCTGCCACTGGTTCACGGCCCTGCGGCCAAGGACCAGGGTGCCTCCGAGCAGGAGCGTGGCCGCGGACAGCACCAGCGCCAGGTTGAACCCATGCCACAGTCCAAGGTGTAACTGCGGGCCGTCGGAAGGCAACGTGTTGGCATACCCGGCCAGGTACGGCTCGATCACGGGGGCGGCCAGCCCGACGACCAGGCCGGCCAGCGATAAGACCAGCGGGATGCCCACGAGCACCGCACCGGGCGCGTGCACCGGCGTCGCCTCCCGCTCGGGCTGGGTCCGAAAGGCACCCCACACAAATCGTGCGCTGTAAGCCACCGTGAGCACCGACCCGGCGACCAGCACACCGAGCAGCGGGGCGGCCCAAGGTTGCCCGGACCCGGCGTAGGCGGCGTACCCGGCCTCCTTTCCGACGAAGCCCAGCAGCGGGGGCAGCCCCGCCATCGACGCGGCGGCCAGGCACGCACTGGCGAACGTCCCCCGCATGCTGGTCCGCAACCCGGACAGTTCACGCAGGTCACGGGTGCCGGCGGCATGGTCGATGACGCCGACGGTGAGGAAGAGCGACCCCTTGTAGAACGCGTGCGCCAGCAGCATGGTCAGGCCGGCCAAAGCCGCCTGACGGGTGCCCGTTCCGGTGAGCACGATCAGGAAGCCGAGCTGGCTGACCGTGCCGAATGCCAGCAGGAGTTTTAGATCATGCTGACGCAGCGCCCGGTAGGCGCCAAGCAGCATCGTGCCGCCGCCGAGGACGAGCACGGTCCAGCGCCAGGCGGGCAGGCCGGCGAAGGATGGCGCCAGACGGGCCACGAGGTAGACACCGGCCTTGACCATGGCGGCCGCGTGGAGGTACGCACTGACCGGCGTGGGTGCCGCCATCGCCCCCGGAAGCCAGAAATGGAACGGGACGAGGGCCGACTTGCTGATCGCTCCCACCAGGATGAGCACCACGGCCCAGATCACCGGAGCCGAGACCTGGGCGTTCGCCCCGGCGTCGGCGACCGCTGAGAGGACTTCGGAGATCCGGTAGGTGGCGTACGTCTGCCCCAGGATGACGATGCCCGCGAGCATGGCCAAGCCGCCCACCGTGGTGACCACCAAGGCCTGAGAGGCGGCGGCGCGGCTCGCCCGCAGGTGTGAGTCGTGCCCAATGAGCAGATAGGACAGGACCGTCGTGATCTCCCAGAAGACATACAGCAGCAGCATGTCGTCGCTGGTGACCAGGCCCAGCATGGCTCCCGCGAAGGCGGTGAGCAGCCCCGCGAAGCGACCCAGCGACGGGCTGTCTTGGTCGAAGTATCGCGAGCAGTACGCCAGCACGAGCGCGCCGACTCCCCCGACGACCAGGCACATCAGCCACGCCAACGAGTCGGTTCGGAAGCTCAGGGCAACGCCCAGAGACGGAATCCAGGGGTAGGTCTGGACGATCCCCGCGGGGTCGCCGTGCGCGGCGCTGGTCTGGGTCAGCGCCCATCCAGCGGTCAACGCCGGCGGCACCGCGACCACCCAGAACACTCCGCGCCCCCACCGACGCGCCAAGCCTGGCGCAAGCAAGGCCGCGACGATGTGTGCCAGCAGCAGAAGAATCACGTAGGGACCCTGTCAGCGACGTGGGTGCGGGCCGGCACAGGGCACATCGGCATCCGCGCCTGAGGTGGCATCCAGGCGCGGGATTCCCATCGATGCGGACACGCGGGGAGACCTCCTTCACGACGTCCGGCGGCTCACCAACGAGCAAGGCACAGGGACCTCGTGTGGGGCAGCGGGCGTCGCGGGCACCCTACCGGAGGTGACCGGGAGGAAACCGCCGCTGCTCACCCTGCGGCGTCGGCGAGATGGGGACCGCAAGAGCCCCGATTGGGTGCCGTCACCGATGCCCCATGGCGACCACATGGAAGAGACTGGAAGGTCAGCACGCCGCGACATCCGCGACCTGAAGGAGAACAGACCCATGACTGAAGACGGATTCACCGACCGAGCCACGGATGGCTTCACGGACCTGGTTGATGTCGTCTCTGTCGACGTCCTGCGCGAGTTGTGCGCGATGGCCTCCCCCTGCGTGTCCGTTTACCTACCCACCCACCGAGACCGGCCGGATCTGTCGCACGACGCGCTCGTCTTGCGCGGCCTCCTTGGGCAGGCTCTGGAGCAGCTGGTCGCGACCGGCATGCCGGAGGGTCAGGCCGGTGAGCTGATCGCCCCGCTGCGCGCACTCGTCGATGACCGGGACTTCTGGGCCAACCAGGGGGACGGGTTGGCGTTGTTCGCCGACGCCAAGACCCAGCACGTCTACCGATTGCCCCTGTCGCCCCCGGCGTTCGCGCGCGCTGCTGCCGCACCGTCGCTGATCCCGTTGCTCCCAGTCGTCACCGGCGACGCAGACTTTTACCTGCTCGCGATCAGCCAGAACCGGGTGCGACTGTTCCGCGCCACCCGAGATTCGATCGTGGAACTGCCCGATGCCCCTTTCCCCACGTCGGTGCAGGACATGGAGCGTCGTCACCGCCGGGAGGCAGAACTGCAAAACCGGCCCGAACCGCGCGACCATGGCGTTGCCACCTTCCATGGGCACGGTGGCACGGAGGCCTCGAACGTCGTTGCGGAAAACTTCGTCCTTGAAGTAGCCACCGGTGTTCGTGCCCGGATTGGGGCCGACACGACCAAGCCGCTCGTTCTCGCTTCGACCAGCGAGTACGTGCCGATGCTGCGTGCCACTGGTGCGCTGCCGACGCTTGTGGACGACATCGTGACCGGGAATCCGGATGAAGCGTCGGCTGGAGACTTGCTGGCGCGCGCGTGGCCGGTGGTTGCGGGGCTCGCCGCCAAGCGGGCAACTGAGCGGCTCGAGGACGCGACGGCGTGGCTGGGGACCGGCAGCGGGGTGTGCGACCCCGCCGACATCGACAGAGCGGCCCGTGACGCCCGGATCGACACCCTGCTGGTGCGACCCGATGTTGCGGGGCAGCCGGAATCGCAACACCTTGACGCTGCGCTCTGCGCGGCCCTGGCGACTGGCGCCTCGGTGTACCCGGCCGAACGATTGCCCGGCGACACGGCAGCTGTGGCCAAGCTTCGATATTGAGCTGAGCACTCGCCTTCGAGGCCTGTCCGCATTCATGAAAACGGGGACGCTTGTCATCGGCGCGTGAATCGACCTCGAATCAATGCGAATCGCGCGACCCTCCAGTGAATGACTCATTGGCCAGGGAAAGAATGGCCTATCAAGAATGGAAAGCCAGAAAGGTGTTCCATTTCACTATGGAAAAGAATTGTACCGAACCATATTTGCGGGCCGGCCTTGCAGAACGCAACGGGTTCGAATGGTCTCCGCTTGGACGAAACCCGCTTTCACTGCAACCTGTCGGGATGCAGCGTTCGTCTCCTCGATCTCAAGCTCTACCCGCTCCGAATGCCGCTCCGTGATGCACCAACTTCTCAGTCGTCGCAGGGCAGCAGTGGACCAACCCTGACCACGAAACTGTTGAGCCGTCCAGTACCCTATTTCCGCAACACCTTCGGTAAACCGGACCACGCTCATGGCGCCAACGACCTCGAACGTTGTCCTATCCACCACAGCGAACAGAGCGCCCTCCCCACTCGACCATGACTTCGGAGCGACTTCGTTCACGAAATCCTGCGCGTGCTCGCGTTCGTATGGTCGCGGCACTTTGGTCCACCGCTGAATCTCGACGTCCTGACACGAGCTATACACGAAATCTATGTCTGTGGGAGACCAGGGCCGCAACATCGCTCGTGGCCCACCCAGGGTTGGTTGGCGATCGATCGGTGCAGCATCGTCGGGCACGAAACGAGCCTGCCCGGTGCAATGACCGAGTCGCAAGTGCCGCAGACCCGCTCGACACGATTGGCGCCCATCGGCGAGCGCCTTGATACTTGCCACGTGCCCGCCCATGACCCGGCCAACAGCCAAGACAACCAACCCGTTCCACCCGCTGTGGCCGATCGACCAACGGTTGACGCCCAGCCGGATGAGCCCACTGCCAGCAGACTCACGGGTCCGGTGCGGATCGGTGCTCAGCGCGGGCCGACGTGGCTCGCAGACGAAGCAACCATCGCAGTCCGGCTGATCGTTCTTGGCGCGGCTGGGTTGGGCCTGTTGTGGCTGATGCAGCAGGTGCAGTTGGTCGTCGTCGCTGCCTTTCTGGGGTTTGCGGTGACCGCGGTGCTGTGGCCACTGACCCGTATGTTGCGTCGATTCCTCCCGGCGGTGGTGGCCGCTTTGTTGTCGGTCACCACCTTCCTGGCCCTATTCCTGGTGATGTTTTGGTTTGTCAGTTCCAGGGTGGTCAGTTCCTTTCCCGTGCTGCAGGGCTCGGTGATCGGCGCGTTTCAGAGTCTTGATGAGTGGGGGCGGGGCCTTGGGGTTTCCCTGCCCGGCGATCTGGTGGACAACACGCTGAACCAACTGCAGTCCCGGGTCGGAGCCCTGGTCTCCGGCGTCGGGGAGGCTGCGCTGAACGGCCTGTCAGCCCTCTCGCTGATGGTCACTGTGCTCGTGGTCAGCATCTTCCTAACGATCTTTGGGCTGACCAGCGGCGATGGACTTGCCAACGGGTTTCTGCGTGCGATTCCCACGGCTCGTCGCGACGCCGTGGCGGCCGCGCTCCAATCGGCGTTCACGGCGGCGCGGTGGTGGCTGCTGGCCTCCACGGTGACTGGCCTCGTCGACGGCTTGTTCATCGGCTTTGGCATGCACTTGCTCGGGCTCCCGCTGGCAGCTGCTATCGGCGTACTGACGTTCATTTTTGGGTTCATCCCCAATATCGGAGCGACCATTGCGGGCGCGGTGGCCGTGCTCATCGGGGTGTTCTTCGATGGCCCGTTGATGGGCCTGTGGGTGCTCCTGCTCGTCCTGGCAGTGCAGCAGATCGAGGGCAATGTGCTCTCACCATTGCTGCTGTCGCGGGCGATGCAGTTCCACCCCATCGTGACAATGCTGCTGATCACGGCCGGCGGTTTCACGTTCGGCATCGTCGGGTTGTTCTTGGCGGTGCCGCTGGTAGGAGTCACCGCGGCCGGGGTGCGCGGCTGGCGTGGGGTGGTCCAAGCGCAGGACGCCCCGCCGGAGCCTGAGGCAGCCCCGGCGGCGTAGCCTCGCCGACGGCTTGGGGGTAAAACGGTCGAGCCAGGCGCGGGGTGATTTCACCGATCAGGCGGTACGCCGTCGCCGTCGGGACGTCGAGGAGTTGCACCGACCCCTCCCCGGCCGCGGTCGTCGCCACCAGCGTCACCAGCCCAGCACGACGCTGGAAGAAGCTGGCCTCGACGTTCCAGCCGATCACTCCGGTCAATGCCAACATGTCTCGCTGGCGCGGAAACATTCCGGAACGGCATATCAGATACCCGTCGTCCACCGCGTGGCCTAGCGACCGGTATCGGTCGGCGGCCAACGCCGGCGAGGCCAGCAGCGGCACCGCCGAAGCCACAACGATCCAGCCGTACCAGTCCCACCACCAGCCAGGCAGGCCGACGAATCCGAGCACCAGGAGCCCACTGAGCATGGCTCTGATGTACCGCGTGGACCTCAGCGGCTGGTGCCGGTGGGATCAACATGGCCCGGCCAGAGGCGTTGGTTGCCTCCATGATTCCGGAACCGGTGAGCAGGGCCGACAACCGGGCCGCCCCGACGATCCGCAGCAGCAGCGGTTCGCTCAAGCTGGCCCCTCGGACGCGGACCTCCTCGATGCTGACGGCCCGGGTGGTCAGCAATCCTCGGGTGATCTGCAATGTGCCGCCGGGATGACGGGTCAGCCGGTAACCCCAGTAGTTCAGCACGTAGGTGGTCACGGACAGCAGGCTGATCAGCACCCCAAGGACCAGCAAGACTTCGATGGCGATCGTCCACCAGGCGAGCCGGGCCACGTGTTCCTCGACTGACAATCCCACGTCGGACTTGGTCACCCGGTCGATCAGGTCATTGCCGAACTGGCTGAAGAACCCCCAGGCAGCGAGTGCAGCCACCCAGCCGGAAAAGGTGAACGGGGCGTACCGCACCCAGGACGGACGAAATCTTCCGAGCACCAGCTCGGGTCCCGGTGCTTGCAGTTCGCGATGACGATCACCAGGTGCTGCCGTCTGGGTAACCTCCCCAAAGCCCGGGTCGACCGACAGCGAGGCAGCGAGAGTAGTGGGCGCGGCCGAACCGGTGCGGCCGACTTGGGCCCGGTGCAGCAAATCGACCCGCAACCGGGCGGCCGGAGCGGCGGCCAGCCCATCGAGCTCGACTGGAGAGCCCGCGCCGGTCCCGATGTTCACTTTGGCCAGGCCGAGCAGCCGGTGTAACGGGGGGGCCGTCACATCGACCGTCCGAACCCGATCGATCGGTGCCGTCAGGGTCGCCCGTTGCAGCAGTCCCCGTCGCAGTTGGAGTTGCTCAGGGGTGATCCGGTACGTCGTCGTGAAGAACCGCAGGACACCGAGCAGGACCGGGATGACGACCAACGCCGCCTGGATCTGCCAGGGCATGCCGTTGTCTGAGGCCCTGCCCAGCAGAAAGAGCCCAAGGAACGCAGGCAGGAAGGAGAGCAGTTGGTTGACCGGGTGGATGAGCAACATCCGGGCACTGAGTCGACGCCAGGGAGCCTGGAGCAGACCTCCGGGATCGGGCGCGGACACTACTTCATGCTCTCACGTGGCCCATCTCAGGTGGCGTCGTCCGCAGAGGCTGCGGTGATCCGCGTCAGATCGGCGACCAGCCGTTCGACGATAGGTCGTTCCAGCCCGGCGATGTGCAGGGGACCGGCCGCCGACGCAGTGGTGACCACCAGCGTGCCCAGTCCGAACATCCGCTGGAGGGGCCCGAACTGCGCATCAACAGTTTGAATCCGCGAGATCGGGGCGATGCGGCGCTCCTGGGAAATCCAACCCACTTGCGTATACACGGCCTCATCGGTGACCTCCCAGCGGTGCACCCGGTAGCGCCACAACGGACTCACGCCGACGTGCAGTACGGCTAGAAGGAGCAGGACGCCCAGCACCGGCCACTGGAACAGCCGGCGTCCGTCATCAAGCACCATCCATGCCACGACGGCTGCCAGCGGGAACAGTTCGGCGAACCCAGCACCGAGCATCCACATCCGTTTGGCTTTCGGACTCACTCGGTTCGCTGGTTCGCGCAGCACCCGCTCACCCCGCGGCGGCACCGTATCGGCGGTGTGGCTCGCCAGGGAGGGGGTGGTGCGGGTCATCTGCGGGGCGATGGAACGCCGGCCGCCGGCCCCGGGCCAGGAGTCGGGCGGCAACGGCTCGCTCGAGGTGGGCGGCGTTGACATGGTTGCAAGGGTGTCATGCCCCAGCGGCCCTTCCTCGCTCACCCGGGATGTCACATTTGCCCGCGTTGGACCAGGGATTGCAAGCTAGCCACCATGCCGCCTCGCCCGACCGGACCATGGCCGACGTCCGCCGCGATCAACAGCCGCGGCGGGCTGCTGGTGCTGTCGCTGGCCGTCGGCATCGGCGCCGGCCTCGGCGCTGTCGTGTTCCGGTACATGATCGAGGTTTTGACCTGGGTCTTTACCGGGTACGTCGACTACGGAGTCCACGGTTCGGTCGCCAACCCCAACCTGCCGTCGCTGGGCCGCTGGTTCGTCGTCGTGACGCCGGTGGTCGCCGGTCTGCTGTACGGGCCATTGGTGCACCGCTTCGCACGGGAGGCCCGCGGCGGCGGCATCTCCGAAGTGATGGCCGCCATCGCACGCTCCGGTGGCCGGATCCGGCCACGGGTGGCGACCGTCAAGGTCGCCGCCTCGGCACTGTGTATCGGTGGTGGGGGTTCGGTCGGCCGGGAAGGGCCGATCGTGCAGATCGGGTCGGCTCTGGGGTCTGCCATCGCGCAGTGGGCCCGCCTCGACGAACGCCATATCAAGCTACTGGTGGCCTGCGGCACAGCGGCCGGCATCGCGGCCACCTTCAACGCTCCGTTGGCTGGGGTGTTCTTCGCCATGGAAGTCATCCTGCGGGCCTGGGCCACCGAAGCCTTCGGCATGGTCGTGCTGGCCTCCGTCACGGCAAGCGTCATCAGCCGGGTCATCCTGGGCAACTCGATGGCCCTGACCCTGCCCGCCTTCGACGTGGAGCATCTGGTGCAATACCCGTTGTTCGCGCTCCTGGGTGTGCTCGCCGGGTTGGTCGGGGTGGGCTTTTCCCGGACCTTGTCCGCGATCCAAGACGTCTGTGACTGGGCCTGGCGCGGACCGGAGTGGGCCCGACCTGCGGTTGGCGGCATCCTGCTTGGCGGTGTGCTGCTCGTCCTGCCCGAGATGTACGGCGGCGGCTTCCCGGTGCTCAGCCGCGCCGTCGCCAACGAATACACGATCGGGTTTTTGTTACTGCTGCTGGTCGGCAAGATCGTGGCGTGCAGCCTCACCCTGGGCATCGGTGGATCCGGCGGGGTGTTCACACCCAGCCTGTTCTGCGGCGCGATGCTGGGCGCCGCGTTCGGAGCGGCGGTTCAGCAACTGATGCCGACCCTGGGTGGTTCGGTCGGCGCGTACGCGGTGGTCGGCATGGCCGCTGTCTTCGCGGGCGCCGCACGCGCCCCGATCGCCGCGATTGTCGTCCTCGTCGAGCTGACCGGCCAGTACGCCATCGTCTTGCCACTGATGCTCGCCGTCGTGCTCGCCGCCGGGGTCAGCAACCTGATCTCGTATGACACCATCTTCACCCGCAAGCTGCTTCGCCGTGGCATCGACATCGACGAGCCTGCCGACGCCGCCCTGCGGCGGATCCCCGCACGAGACCTCATGCGCCCGCCACCCGCGACCGTCCGCCTCCCCAGCGACGTCACAGCAGCGGCACGGATCTTCGCTGCCGTCGACGAGCGACACCTGCCCGTCCTCGACGAAGCCGGCCACTACTACGGCACGCTGGCTGCCCACGCGGTCATGGCGGCGCTGGCTGCTGGCCAAACCACCACTGTCGCCACGCTCACCACCGCAGCAGAACCGATCACCGCGACCTCGCCGATGGGTGACGTGATTCGGCGTCTCGACCACGACGACAGCGCCGTCGCTGTCACCGACGCCGCTCACACGCTGATCGGGTGGATCAGTCTGCGAGACGTGCTCATCGCGCTTGCCCCGGGCAAGGCACGGCCGAGCTGAAACCGAGGCTTGCATCGCTCGAACGGCGTCAGCGCTGGGCCTATCGGCAGCCAGGTCTGTCGGCATATCCAGCGGGTCACGGCTGGCAGCAGTGTCGTGGGTGGCTTGACCCTCGCTTTTGGGTCAGGACGTGCGAGGCTGCCGCAGTTCGCCGATCGCGGTGATGACCCGGGGACAATACCTCGATCTGCTCCGGTGTACCGACGCTTTCCGTGATGCGCGCTCGGCAACGGCTCCCTGGAATTGCGGCACGGCATGAAGCTTCATCCATAAGCTTGAGACAAGGAAATCTACGAAACCAAATGCTCGCTTTCGCGGATCCTGGCCGGAAACCGGTTACTCGCACGTAACAGAAAGCGTGCACACCACCAGCGCCTCCGGTCACGCACTCAAGCGCTGTATTCATTCGTGACGTCGTCCAAGGCATCTCGAGACTGGTGGCTACGGCTATCCATTGAGCTCAAACGGTCGCGAAGATGCGGTGCCAAGATCACGAGTTGCGAACGATCGAACCGTCGTTAGCGTCGACTTGGACCTCGGTATCCTGACGGTCTCCGTCGGTCCGAATGTCGAACTCGTACAGCACGTCATCAGGCTCCTTCATCCGAGGACGCAACGGTCCCCGCTGACATGGCACAGAACGCTCAGCTGACGAGGCCGTAGCAGTCGCGGCGCTCGCTGGATTCAGTCCGTCAACGGCGCGGCATCGTGGCTCGTCGACTCAACCGTGGCCCCACGGCGGCGAAAAGCATCAGCACGAAGCCCGCGATGACCCCGGTCCATCCAGCCGCGGACACGCTGTTGGAGGCCAAGGTGGGGAGCGCTCCGATGAGAGAGACGAGGATCAGGCTCGCCGACAGCCAGTAAAAGATCGGCAGCTGGAAGGCATGGGCGAAAGGCAGGAAGTGTGCCCCGACGACGAACACCACCCAGACCAGGACGGCGTTCGGCCTGTCGAGCCGGTTGCTGATGATCGAAGCACCCACAGGAATCGCCACGACCATCGCGGTCACGGCCATTGCGTAGGTACGCAACGCTTCGCGGTCCGGCGACAGCTGGTCTATCTCAGGCCCGCGCAGGACGACGAACCAAATGATTGCGACAAACCCGGCGATCGCCACAACGCGCCAAACGAGCGATGCAGGAACTGTACCCGCGTTGACGAGTACGAACACCAGCCCAGCGATCGCACCGATGATCGAGCCGATTGGTTTGGTCCGCATGCCGACAGGTATACCCCAGCCGGGACGTCGGACGGCGACCGCCCCAGTCAAGGGAGGTGTCCTCGCCAACGGTTAGCGCGTGCTCTGGTCCGGGTTGGCGTGCGTCGTCCTCTCAGCGGGCAGTGCCTCGCCGGTCAGCAGCTTCTCGTGGTGGTCGTGGGCGGCCAGGAAGGAGTGCAGCACGCGGGTAAGCGCCATGGCCTCACACGGCCCAGTAGCGGTGAGCAGTTGCTCGACGGAGGACTCCATGGCCCGCGCCTCCGCACGCATAGCCTTCGCGAGAAGGCGTTTTTCGGAGAGCTTCTCGGCCTCACGAAGCCAGTCCTCGTCGTGAGGGCAGCTGGGAATTGATCTGGGGCCTCGTTGGCGCCCCACGCCTTCAGCCCCGCGCTCATCAAGCCCAATCGAAGTCGCTCATGATGGTCAGCCGTCGTCGGGTCAGCGGAACGAACGGATCTGGGGCGGGCAAGACCACCCATCGTGTGTCGAGGCACTCGTGTCACGACTCCTTTCCCGAAAGATTCTCATTGGGCATTCTTGCCCATTGGGCAGTCTGCGTGCAACAGTTGCTCTGTGACCGAGGCGAGCTTGCGGGAAACGAAGCGGCAGGCAACCGCGCTTGCCCTGGCCCAGGCTGCCTTCGATCTGGCTCGAGAGCGCGGTGTCGACGGCTTCACCATTGATGAAGTTGCAACCCGCGCCGGCTACTCCCGGCGAACGTTCGCCAACCACTACGCGGGCAAGGAGGAGGCGATCGTCGCCGTCGCGGCAGAGCAGGTCCGGCACGCCCTCGACACGGCTCCCGACAACGATCTGCCCCTGCTCGCCTGGCTGCACGCCGTGGCCAGAAAGCAGCTGAGCGAGGGCCTGCTTCTCGTGCTACGTGACTTGCGGAGCCTCGCAGAAAACCACCCGCCTCTACGGCCTCACGTGCTCGAAGTCCAGCGACTCATCCGTGAGACTGCCCTGCAGGCCGTGCTGAATCGTCTCGACAAGCCGAGCAATCGAGTCTACGCCCGTCTGCTCGTGGGGGCCGCGTACGGCGCGCTCACCAGTGTGCTCGAAGGACAGACTCCGGTTCGGTTCACCGAGGTCTCGGAGCCCTCAACCGTGGGCGACGGTGCGATGACGCTGGACGACTTCCTGGACCTCACCTTCACCCATCTGCGCACCGGCTTCTGACCCACTTCTGATCCCCGCAGTACAAATGACGACGCTCCACCCTCATGACGCGGCGAGCCACCGGCCACCGCGGCGAGAAATCCATCCGACGATAGGGGCCCGCTCATGTCCACCTTGCTCCACCGCCTCGGAGGTCTGGCCCACCGGCGGCCGTGGGCCTTCGTGATCGTCTGGTTCCTTGTGCTCGGCGGTGTCGTCACGGCCGCCGTCACCAGCGACGGACACATCTCCTCAAGCATGAGCATCGACGGGACTGCGAGTCAGCGGGTCCGCGACCAGTTGGAGAAGGATCTCCCGGCGGCCAGCGGGGGGCAGGGATCATTGGTCTTCACGGTGGCCGAAGGCGAACGACTCGACACCGGCCCGCGCGCCACCGCCATCGCGAAGGCCGCCGCAGAGATTGCCGACCTGCCCGAGGTGGTCAACCGACCCCCCGCCGATCGCTCTGCGCCAACAGCGACCACGATGGACTCGTCTCGGCCCTACCGGCCATTGATCGCCGACAGCGCCCCGGTGCCGAACGTGATCGTCTCCCTGGACGGCAGCGTCGCGATGCTCCAGATGCAGTTCACCAACCAGATCGACGCACTTCCCGAAGGTACGGTCGACGAGGTCGTCGCCATCGCTGAAGGGGCGGTCGCCAGCAGCGGCGTCTCCGCTTTGCCCAGCGACAGCCTGGACACCATGCACCCACCGATCGGTGGGCACGAGGTGATCGGGCTCGCCATCGCATTGCTCGTCCTGTTCCTCACGCTCGGCTCGCTGCGAGCGGCGGGCCTTCCCCTCCTGACTGCGCTGACCGGCGTGGCGATCGGCCTCGGTGCCGCCTTCGCGCTGTCGACCACCATCACCTTGACGACAGCAACACCGGCACTGGCACTGATGGTTGGTCTGGCGGTCGGGATCGACTACGCGCTGCTCATCGTGAACCGGCAACGGCGGTTCATCATCATCGACGGCTTACCTGCCGACGAGGCCACCGCACGGGCTGTGGCCACCGCAGGCAGCGCCGTCGTCTTCGCCGGATCGACGGTGATCATCGCACTGTCCGGTCTGAGCATCATCGGGATCGGGTTCCTCACCACGATGGCCTTGGTGGCGGCGACGACGGTGGCCCTGGCCGTGTGTATTGCTCTGACGCTGCTCCCTGCGCTGCTCGGCCTTGTCGGCGAGGGGATCTGCTCAGCCAAGGCACGTGCGCTGGGCCAGGCCATCACCACCTCCGAAGAGGAGAACGTCGCCCATCGATGGGTCGCGGGCCTCGTCCGACGTCCATGGGTCGCCGTCATCAGCGTGGTCGTGGCGCTCGGCTTGGCCGCCGTACCCGCCATCGGGATGGATCTCGGCATGCCCACCGGTGCGACCGACCCTGCCCAGAGCACCTCGCGACAGAGCTACGACGCGATCACCCGCGGCTTCGGCCAGGGATTCAACGCCCCGCTGCGGGTGGTCGCCCGTCCCGTGGACGGTGTGCCTCTCGACCAAGGAAAGATCGCGGCGATCACCGCCGGTATGCAGCGGACCGACGGTGTGGCCTCGGTCAGCCTGATGGGAGCCAATCCCGACCGCACCCTCGCCGTGTTCACGGTCATCCCGGAGCACGGGCCGCAAGACCAGCGAACCGCGCAGCTGGTTGAGGTGCTTCGCGGCCCCGACACCCCGGTAGCCGCCCAGGCGAACGTGGCGCTCGGCGTCACCGGCCTGACCGCCATCAACCTCGACATCACCGACCGCCTCAGCGACGCCCTCCCGGAGTACGTCGCCATCATCGTTGGCCTGTCCCTGCTCCTGCTGCTGCTCGTCTTTCGCTCGGTCGTCATCCCCCTGAAGGCAACCGCCGGCTTCCTGCTCAGCATCGCCGCCACCTTCGGGCTGACCACCGCCGTCTTTCAGTGGGGCTGGCTGATCGGGGTGGTCGGCCTGGACACTGGCGGGCCGCTGCTCAGCTTCCTTCCCATCATGGTCACCGGCATCCTGTACGGGCTCGCCATGGACTACCAGGTCTTCTTGGTCAGCTCAATGCGGGAGGCCCACGTGCACGGAATGGCCCCACGGCGCGCCATCATCCACGGCTTTGAACACACGAGCCGGGTCGTTTTCGCCGCGGCGATCATCATGGTCTCGGTCTTCGCCAGCTTCGTCTTCAGCAACGACACGATGATCAAGCAGTTCGGCTTCGCCCTGGCTGTCGGGATCGTGGTGGATGCGTTCCTGGTCCGGATGACCCTGATCCCTGCCGTGATGAGCTTGTTGGGCGAGCGAGTCTGGTGGCTGCCTCGCTGGCTCGATCGGATCTTGCCCAGAATCGATCTTGAGGGCCACGAGCACGGCTCATCGGCGGCCGCGACGGGAGTGCCAATTGCGGCGGGGTCCAGGGGTGCTTAGAACAGCACGGGAAACGCCTGGGCCGCAGTGTAGACAGCGACACCCAGCACCAGCGCGGTGAAAGCGGTCGAAAGGTGCCTGGTGTCCACCCTGTCGGCGAGGCGGGCGCCCGCGATCGCGCCCAAAGCGGAAAGCGCCGTCACCACGAGCACGGGGGTCCAGTCCGGGCTCACCCCGACACCGGTCCGGACCGCGAGCGCCGTAGCGCTGGTCAAGGTGATGACGACCAGCGAGGTGCCGACGGCGTACGGCATCGGCATCGCCAACCCGAGCGCGAGCGCGGGGACGATCAGGAATCCGCCGCCGACGCCCAAAAAACCGGTGAGCAGACCGACCGCTGTCGCGGCTACCAGCACCTTCAAAGCGCGCCCGCAGTCACAATGAAAGGAGGGTCGGAACGTGACGATCGGGTCGTCCGGAGCAACATCCGCGGAGCCTTGCAGGGCGGGCCTTCGGCGGGTTCGCACCTGCCGGATCGTCATCAACGCAGCAACGAGCAGCAGCAACGCGGCGAACGCCGCCAGCAGTGCGGCGTCCGAGACGAGGGCGGATGCCCTCGCCCCGACGACCGCTCCAGCAATCGCCACCACGCCGAAGGCCACGCCACGCCCAAGCATCACGTTGCCGGCTCGATGAGCGGTCACCGCACCGATCAACGAGGTAACCCCCACCACGATCAGGGAACCTGTGGTGGCCTGTCCTGCGGTCTGGTCAAGGGCATACACCAGCACCGGCACCGCGAGGATGGAGCCACCGCCCCCGAGTGCTCCCAGGCTGAGCCCGATGAGCAGCCCGGCCGCAGCCGCCAGCAGGAGTGTCATGCCTCCGGGCCGATGAACGTGGCGTGGCAGAGCGCGGCACCAGGTTGGGCCAGTGCCAGTCCACTGGGCAGACTGGGCGTGTCGATGGGGACGATCCTGCGATCGACGCTCATCGGGTCTCTCCTATCGGTGCGATTGCCTGCTCCGGTCCAGGGGTATTTAAGAAGTTTCTGGGGCTCCGGTCTCGATGGGCCGGCCAGTGCGCTCCCACTCGGCGGTACCGCCGGCGACGTTGTGGGCATCGAACCCGGCTCGGATCATCACCTCGGCCATCACTGCGCTGCGGTTCCCGGTTGCGCAGATCAGATAGACCGGACGAGCCCTCTCGAAGTCCGCCAACCGTGATGGCAGCTGCCCCATCGGCACCAGAATGACGCCAGGGACGTGCCCCTGCAGGTACTCGGCGGGCTCACGAACGTCGAGGACCACGACGTCCTGCCAATTGGCTTTCGCGAGCTGCTCGGTGGTGATCTCAGGAACGGTGATGTCGCCCATCGCTGCCTTTCATTGTGCGATCGAGTCCGGACGCAGAAACAAAGGCCTCATGAGGCCACCGCGCCTGACCCAGAGGATACCCCCTGGGGCATCTCTACCGCTGACGGGAGCCAACGAGCCGGAATACCTCCGGGGGTATATTGCTTCTCTGTGGTATGCCCGTTCCGAGGGCGTCGCATACGCACCGCAGAGGAGATGACCGATGGCCACCGTCACGTTGAGCTCGGAAAACTTCGAGCAGACCATCACCGCCAACCACATTGTCCTTGTCGACTTCTGGGCCTCCTGGTGCGGCCCTTGTCGGCAGTTCGCACCCGTCTACGAACAGGCGTCGTCGAGTCACCCCGACATCGTGTTCGGCAAGGTCGACACCGAGGCCGATCAAGCACTGGCGTCAGCGGCCAACATCACGTCGATCCCGACC
>CAJDWS010000070.1_pt1 | contig 18560 bp, 17 predicted proteins | sample 7391661 | NCBI WGS metagenome assembly CAJDWS01 (sample SAMEA7055725, study PRJEB34461) | soil metagenome | biome: terrestrial ecosystem; feature: Peninsula; material: soil | place: Antarctica | collected 2016 | reverse complement strand
GACAAGGGTCAGACCGAGGCGGCGGAGGCGCTCGGCATGACTCGCACGCAGGTCATGCGTCGGGTGGTCTTGCCGCAGGCGATGCGGGTCATCGTCCCGCCGACTGGCAACGAGACGATTGCCATGGTCAAAGACACCTCGCTGCTGATCGCCATCCCGGTGATTGTGGAATTGAACTATCAGTCGATGGCCATCGGTATCCGAATGGGGCGGATCATGGGCGGCCTGGTTGCGGCGACTGCGTGGTATCTCATCGTGTGCTCGGCGTTGATGATCGCCCAGGTATACGTCGAGCGGTACTTCGGTCGCGGGTTCGGCACGGTCGGGGCCGGCGCCCAGCGTAATCGCAGGTACGCCCGACCCGGCGGGATGGGTGGGGCATGATGACCGCACCCTCCGTGGGTCGCTCAGTCCAACCGGACCCGAAGGTTCCGCTGGTGCACGCGGTGAACGTCCACAAGGCCTTCAACAATGTGGACGTGCTCAAGGGTATCGACCTCGACGTGCACCGCGGTGAGGTGGTCTGCCTGCTCGGTCCCTCCGGATCGGGCAAGACCACGTTCTTGCGTTGTATCAACTTGTTGGAGCGGATCGATGGCGGTCGAATCTGGGTCGACGGCGAGCTCATGGGATACGCCGAGCGGGAAGGCCGGTTACACGAGCTGACCGACAAGGCGCGGGCAGCGCAGCGGCGGGACATTGGCATGGTGTTCCAGCGGTTCAACCTGTTTCCGCACCGCACCGCGCTGGAGAACATCATGGAGGCGCCGGTCCTGGTGAAGCGAGAGCCTCGGGCGCAGGTGCGGTCCCGGGCTCAGTCGCTGCTGGAGCGGGTCGGGCTCGGCGACCGCGGCGACGCCTACCCCGGCCAACTGTCCGGCGGCCAACAGCAACGTGTCGCGATCGCGCGGGCGCTGGCGATGCAGCCCAAGCTCATGCTCTTCGACGAACCAACGTCGGCGCTGGATCCCGAACTGGTCGGGGATGTCTTGGCCGTCATGCGTGAACTCGCCCACGAGGGAATGACCATGATTGTCGTCACGCATGAGATGGCTTTCGCTCGCGATGTGGCCGACCAGGTGGTGTTCATCGACGGGGGAGTCGTCGTCGAAAGCGGCCCACCACGTGAGGTGTTGCGCAACCCGACGCACGAGCGGACGCGCACCTTCTTGCGTCGGGTGATGACGAACGGCGATTGACCAGGTCATTACCCGTGGGTAGCGTCATCCGTTTCACACCGTTGTCGGCCTTTGTGTAGCGGCAGCGACTCTATATTCACGGTGTGGGCTTGGTGGGTACGGCACCGATCGGTGTCTTTGATTCCGGGTACGGCGGTCTGACGGTCGCGCGCTCGGTGCTTGACCAGTTGCCGCATGAGTCCATCACCTACTTCGGGGACACTGCGCGGGCGCCGTACGGTCCGCGGCCCATCGCCGAGAGCCGCCGGTTTGCCCTGGAATGCCTGGACAGATTGGTCGACTCGGGGGTGAAGGCGCTCGTCATCGCCTGCAATACGGCGAGCGCGGCGGTGTTGCACGATGCGCGCGAGCGGTATGCGGTGCCGGTTGTGGAGGTGATCCGGCCAGCGGTCCGCCGGGCGGCGGCCGCCACATCGGTGAATCGGGTGGGCGTGATCTCCACCATGGGAACTCATCAGTCGCGCGCCTATGTCGACGCGTTCGCGGCCGCGCCGCACATTCGAGTGCTCTCTGTGCCGTGCCCGCGGTTCGTGGAGTTCGTTGAAGCAGGGGTCACCGGTGGCGCGGAGCTGCTGGCGGTGGCCCGGGACTACCTCACCCCGCTCGTGCGCGCAGAGGTCGACACGTTGATTTTGGGCTGTACGCATTACCCGCTCCTGACCGGGGTCATCTCCTATGTCATGGGCGACTTGGTGACGCTGGTTTCATCGGCAGAGGAAACCGCCAAGGATGTGTATCGGGTGCTGGCGGATGCAGATGCCCTGGCCACGGCTGCGGGTGGTGATCCGGTGCATCGGTTCCGCACCACCGGTGACCCAGCGGAGTTTCGGAGGTTGGCTCGCCGCTTCCTCGGCCCGGAGGTCGACCACGTGGACCTTGACGATGCCCGGACCGGTCCGATCCCGGTGGCTCCCGGCGGATTGATATGAGATTTACCGCGGTTGGCTGCTCCGGCAGTTTCCCTGGGCCGTCCTCTCCAGCCTCTTGCTACCTGGTCCAGGCCGAGCATGAGGGTCGCACCTGGAGTATCGCCATGGACCTGGGCAATGGCTCTCTTGGCATGCTGCAGCGGTACATCGATCCGCGCAACCTGGACGCGGTCCTGCTGTCCCATCTGCACCCGGACCACTGCCTGGACCTGTGCAGTCTGCACGTCATGTTCAACTACACCCCGCCGCCGCGGCGCGCTCTGCGGCTGCCGGTGTACGCACCATCGGGTGCCGATGAGCGGATGGCTCGTGCGTACGGGGTGCAAGCGCCCGAGCCGATGGACGACTGGTTTGCGTTCACTGACTGGGTCGAGGCCACCCGATTCACGGTGGGGCCTTTTGGTATCACCCCGTATCGGGTGAACCATCCGGTGGAGGCGTACGGGATCAGGATCGAGGCCGACGGCGCGGTCCTTGCTTATACCGGCGACACGGATACCTGTGACAACTTGTCGCCATTGTGCACGCAGGCATCGTTGATGCTGGCCGATGCTGCGTTTGTCGACGGCCGGGATCTCAACCCCGATATTCATATGAGCGGTTCCCGCGCGGCCCGCGCGGCGCTCAACGCCAGCGGGGTGCGCCGGCTCATGTTGACCCATCTGCCGTCGTGGAACGACCCGCAGGTATGCCTCGATCAGGCTGCCGCGCTCTGGCCAGGAGAGGTTGAGCTGTGCCGCCCGGGGGCGACGTACCAGCTGTAAGCGCGCTCGCCGGGTAGGTGCAGGTGGCGTGATCCGCGCCGGTACGTTGAGCCCATGACCCAGATGCCCCGTCCTGACGGCCGCGCCGTCGACGCCCTCCGCGAGGTGCGGATCACCCGGAACTGGCTCGATCACGCCGAGGGCTCAGTGCTCGTCGAGTTCGGTCGCACGCGAGTTTTGTGCGCGGCGTCGTTCACCGTCGGTGTCCCGCGTTGGCGAAAAGGCCAAGGTCGGGGCTGGGTGACCGCTGAGTACGCAATGCTGCCGCGGGCTACGAACACTCGAGGCGAGCGGGAGTCCGTCAAGGGGCGCATCGGCGGCCGCACGCATGAGATCTCCCGACTGATTGGGCGCAGCCTGCGTGCTGTGGTCGATACCGAACGACTCGGCGAGAACACCGTGGTCCTCGACTGCGACGTGCTGCAGGCCGACGGAGGGACGCGAACTGCTGCGATCACGGGTGCCTACGTCGCACTGGCCGATGCCATCGCCACCGGAACGGCGGCCGGCGCGATCAAAGGATCCCGTTCTCCACTGATCGGGTCGGTCGCCGCGGTCAGTGTCGGGGTCATCGACGGTCGGCCGGTACTCGACCTGGACTATGCCGAAGACGTCGGCGCCCAGACCGACATGAACGTCGTGATGACCGGGACGGGGGACTTCGTCGAGGTGCAGGGCACCGCCGAGGGGGCGGCCTTCGACAGGACGCTCCTGGATGGACTGCTCGATCTGGCGACCCTCGGCTGCGCCGAACTCACTCGAATCCAGCAGGCTGCTCTGGATGAGCGGGCGCGGGAGCGGGGCTGATGTCGGCGGGTGTGGCGCTGGGGGACCGGCGGGTGGTGCTGGCCACCCGCAACGAACACAAGGTTGGTGAACTCGCCGCCATCTTGACGGATGTCTTCGCGCAGTTGGGGCGCGAGCTGGTTGGTGTCAGCGTCTTCGATGGGGTGCCGGACGTGGTCGAAACGGGGGTGACATTTCAGGAGAATGCTCTGCTGAAAGCCCAGTTCGTAGCCGAAGCGACCGGATTGCCGGCGCTGGCGGACGACTCCGGGCTGGCGGTTGACGTGCTCGGCGGGGCGCCGGGTGTCTTCAGCGCCCGCTGGGCCGGTCGACATGGGGATGACGCGGCCAACCTGAAGCTGCTGCTCGGGCAGCTGGCGGATGTGCCCGCTCGCCATCGCGGCGCGGCATTTGTCTGCGCGGCAGCGCTGGCCCTACCGGATGGACGACGTCGGGTCCGCTTCGGACGGTTTCCCGGGGTGCTCGCTGAAGCGCCGCGCGGGACGAACGGGTTTGGCTACGACCCGATTCTGGTGGTCGCCGGGGATCGCCGGACGGCCGCGGAACTCGATCCCGATGAGAAAAACGCCATCTCGCATCGTGGTCTGGCGTTCCGGGCGCTCACTGCGGACCTTCGCGAGTTGTTGTAGCCCACTGGGATCTGCTGAGCGGTCAGGTCGGACGACGACGCGCCGATGGATGCTTCAAGGCGCGCCTGCCGGGCAACCCGCGGCGGGGGCGTCATCATGACTGCATCAAGGGCGCATCGACGCTGGCAAGGAGGCTGAGGGTGAGCCAGGGCATGACCGCCGAATTGGCATTGCTATGTGCTATGGACAGGGTCGCAGACCTGCTGCGGCTTGGCTGGCCGCAGGGCGAGCCGCCGGAGTGGTCGCTGACCTATGGCAGGCATAGCGTTTACGCGACGGCCTCGCTGCTGGAAAGCGGTGAGGGCCGCCAGATCTGCGTGAATGCCAGCACCGGATTCCTTCCGTGGAAGCGCCGCGAACTGCATCGGACCATTGCCTTGGCATGACGTCGCGAAAGAGTGCGGAAGATGGGACTCGAACCCACACACCCGAAGGCACAGGAACCTAAATCCTGCGTGTCTGCCAATTCCACCACTTCCGCGCGCTGGCACTGTACCCGCTGAGGCCGCTGCTACGGAACGTCGGCTCACGGTGCGGAAGCCACGACGGTTATTCCAGCTCAACCCCAAGGGCCAACGCGAGCGCCGCGACGTGACCTTTGGCGCGGACGTTGTATTTGGCCAGTTCGACACGGCCGGTCCCCCCGACGACCACGGTGCTGCGGATCACCCCCAGGGTGGTCTTGCCGTACATCGTCTTCTCGCCGTACGCCCCGTACGCCTGCAGAACGCTCCTGTCGGCGTCCGACAGCAACGGATACGTCAAGTGCTCCTGCTCGACGAACCGGGCGAGCTTGGCGACGCTGTCCGGGCTGATTCCAAGCACGGCGTACCCAGCGTCTGCAAACCGGTCCAGCCCGTCCCGGAAGTCTTGCGCCTGCGTGGTGCAGCCAGGCGTCATCGCAGCGGGATAGAAGAACAGGATGACGGGCTTGCCGGCGTAGTCGCACAGACTCACCGGCTCCCCAGTGGAGTCAGGGAGGGTGAACGCGGGGGCCAGGTCATCACGGTCAAGTCGAGGCATCGAACCTCCTGGTCGAGTCGTTCGCTGCGGTCTTGGGCACGCGACCGTATTGGTACGTTATCGTCGCTGGTGAGCCGCAGGCGCTCGGATGTTGGCAGCGGAAAGGATCGTCATGGGTCAGCCGGAGAACCGCTCTGTTCGCGAGATCGAAGAGGAGATCGAGCAAACCCGGACCCAGCTCGCCTCGACGGTCGATCAATTGGTGTACCGGACCAAGCCGGCGACAATTCTGGCGCGGTCCAAGGATCAGGCGAGGATCGCGCTCTACGACGCCACCTACACCCCCGACGGGCAACTACGCACCGCGCGGGTGGCCGTCGTTGCCGCTGTCGTGGTCGCCCTCGTGGGATTGTCGATCTACCGCCGCAGGCGGGACTGAGCGGCGCTGCACGCAGGGCCGCGCCGGGCGAGGATAGGTCGGATGGATCGCCGTTCGACCGGCCCATGACATCGGTAGGCCCGCTCGGAGACGAAGAGAGCCGGTCCGCATCATCGCGGACCGGCTCAGTTCGTCGTGGTGCGCCATCAGGGACTCGAACCCCGAACCCAGTGATTAAGAGTCACTTGCTCTGCCAATTGAGCTAATGGCGCAACGAGCAACGACCCTACCGTCCGGGCCTCCCGGATAGGAAATCCGCAGGTCAGCTACCGATGCTCCGGTGGTTTAGCGATCGGTCGGCCCGGCGTTGGGGTCCGCTTTCGTGGTGCGTCGTTGCCGTCGCAGCATGAAAGCGCCGAGGGTGAGTAACCCCAAGGCGGCCAAACCGGACAGGACGTAGAGCCAGGCGCCTGGAGCGTTGTCGGACGTCGAAGCAGTCCGATCCGGATCCTTCGAGCCAGAACTCAGCCCCGGCTGGTCGCCACCCATGGTGCCGCTGGTCGACGCCGCAGGCGGGGGCGGGGCGAAGCCTGGTTGGCTGTCGATGGTGAAGGCGACCTTGCCGCTGATCGGGTGAGCATCCTTGCTCGTCACCCGATACAGGACAGTCACTTGACCGGGCCGCAGCGTGGGCAGCGCAGCAATCACTTTCGGCCCGATGACCCGAGGTGCCTCGGTTGACACCGTTTTCCCTGCGCCATCGCGCACGATCACCTGGGCGAAAGCCGGATTGATCTCCTCGTTGAAGACCAACTCGACAGAGGCTGGGGCCTTGTCCACGACGCTGCCATTGGCGGGTGTCGAACCAAGCAGTTGCGCGTGTGCCTGCGCGAGCGGCGCAGGCAGGACGAGCCACAGAGCCAGCACAACGCACACGACAAACCAGCGGCAGCGCGCTGCCGTACGAGTCGCTAGGGGCAAGCCGGATGCGCCGGTGGGGCCAAGGACAGCCATGCCATGAGTCTGTCAGGATCTCGACTGTAGAGGCGGTTCCCGCTCTCGCATCGGGCCCCGAGTGATCCCCCGCAGACCCCTTGTGACGCGCATGGGAGCTTCCATGAGTCTCTTCGCCTTGAGACCAGCGAACTGGCGAACCTCGCCAACGACAGCGAGGCATCTCGTGCTCGACTCGGTGTGACCCGATCGATCGTTCACGCATCGTGCATTGGGGTGGATGACGGGACTTGAACCCGCGACCACCTGGACCACAACCAGGTGCTCTACCTACTGAGCTACACCCACCATGGCCGTTTTCAGCCAGGACGCGACGCCCCGGAGAAGCTGGCGCGGCCCTATCGTACCCTGCCCGGCGGAGGGCTTGCGGACGCCCTCGTCAGGCTGATGGCGGTTCGTTCACGGCTGGGGGCTCGGCGTCCGCTTCGTCCGCCTTTGTGTGGGGAGCGTCCGGTGCCGGTGCCGGTGCCGGTGCCGGTGCCGGAGAGGTTGTCGTCGCGGCCGACAGACGGGTAGCCGTCGCCTTGGCGGCCTCTGTGGACGGTCCGGGCGGTCTGACGAAGACCGTTTCTCGGTAGTACCGCAGTTCGTCGATGCTCTCCCGGATGTCTGCCAACGCTCGATGCCCGCCATGCTTGGCGGGTGCACTGAAATACACCCGGGGATACCAGCGCCGAGCCAGTTCTTTGATCGATGAGACGTCGATCACGCGATAGTGCAGGTACGTCTCGAGTGTTGGCATGTCCCGGGCCAAGAAGCTGCGGTCGGTGCCGACGGTGTTGCCACCAAGGGCTGCTTTGCGCGGCTCCGAAACGTGCGTCTGCACGTACGTCAGCACAGCCTCCTCCGCCTGGGCCAGGCTGATGCCGTCGGGCAAGGCCTGCAGCAGCCCGCTGGTCGTGTGCATCTCCTTGACGAAATCGTTCATCTGCGTCAGCGCGGCTTGGGGCGGTCGGATGACCAGCTCGATGCCTTCGCCGAGTTGATTCAGCTCGTAGTCCGTCACCAGTGCGGCGACTTCGATGAGCGCATCGTCGGTCAGGCTAAGGCCGGTCATCTCGCAGTCGATCCATACGATGCGGTCGTTCAGCGAACGCTCAGCTGGCTGGTGATTCACGATGGCAACTGTAGTCAGCCCTCATGGTCCGACAGATCGACGCGGCATGCCGTGCCGTGTTGCTTGCCCTTGTGGTGTCGACGGTCCCGGATTGACGATGTGCGATGACGCTTACCAAAGCGCCCGGTAGGCGGCCAACGCGGACGGGTCCGGCTGCTCGGTCTGCCTCATCGTCTCGTAACTCATCCGACGTTGAGCAGCCAATACCTGGATCCATGAGCTCACGTTCCGTACCCACGCGGCGTCGGTGTCCTTGCCCAACTGCCAGTGCAAGGCCACCTGTTTGCCCGACCGAGAGGCCCAGTCGGCCCAATCGAGCAGGCCACCGTCGCCGGCGAGCAACTGGGTCCACGTTCCAGAGGAGGGAATGTCCAGGCCGACGATGTCGACGACGTCAGGGCCGGGCCACTTGGCTCCGGCCGATCGAGGGTCCTGGCCGACGGGGGCTGCCCACTCGATTCGGATCCGTTCGTTGTGCGAACGCACCAGTTGCGCGGCGCGCCGAAACGCCAGCTTGGCGTCGCCGCTGTCGCCCTGGGCCGGCGCCCGCAGACGCACCACGTTCGTCCGCTTGGACGTGGCCAACGCGTTTCCGAAGGCACGCCACTGTGCGTCGTTCACACCGGCAGCCGTCTCGACTGTTGAGGTGCCGCCCACCTCGAGTGGGACGTCGTACACCACCCTGGCCGCGGTCGCGTCCGCTTGACGGAACACCGGGTTTTTCCGGGTCAGCTCGGCCCAGGATCGCCCCGCGAAATTGACCTGGACAAGATGGGTCGAGTCACCGGCAGCACGGGCAGCGCTCCTGGCCTGAACGAACCGGTCTGACTGAGTCACCTGCCCACTGGCCCAAGGCAGCGGTGCGGACAGCCGTAGCGTCTGGTGTGAGGACGGAACATCGACGGCGGCATCGCTTGGCGCTGGCCGGGAGGCGACAGGTCCGTTCAGCGCGCGGTGAACCTCGGTGCGGCTTGCCGGATTCGGGTGGGGCTCGGTCGGCTGGTCGGCTGTGCCGCTGGGCACTGCGGTGCCGCCGGAGGGCTCCGCGGACATCGTCGGGGCTGGCACGTTCGACGTCGACGCGGGGTCGCTGGAAGGCGAACTCGCCGGGGCGTCAGGCAGTGTCGTCGTCGACGAGGTGGGGGCACTGAAGGAAGGAGTCTGGGTGGACGTCGACGTCGGCACCTTTGAGCGGGCGTCGCTTTCGGTCGGTGAGGGCCTTGGATCGTTGGTAGAGGTGCGGCTCGACGGTTTCTGGACCGCTCGGCGACACCGGCTGAACCCATGGCGTTGAGGGCAGGTCCCTGCTGGGGGTGGGGCGCGGTCGCGTAGCGGTCGATCCCGGTGCAGATGGCGTCTGAACTGGTGCCTTTGACATTCGCGCCTCCGACGTTGTGGGTGCCGTCGACGTTGTGGGTGCTTTTGATGCCGTGGGTGTTTCGGGTGCTGTGGCTGTGGTGGGATCGGGTGGTTCGGCGCGGCTAGTGCCGTCCGGGATCGAAGCACTCGGTGCAGCGGGTTCTGAGGAGTTGGAGTCCTTGCGCTGCGGGGTCGGGGTCGGGGTCGGGGTCTTTGGTCGGGCCGGGCTCGTGGCGGAATGCGTCGCCGCCGCCGTCGCGTCGGATCCGTGCCGTCTCACCATGATGCTGACGTCGTCGTTGGGCACAGGAGGGTCGTGCTTCGTGGGTCCAGGATTGCCGGTCGTCCCTTTATCAGCGTCGCCGATGCGGGGGAGTACGGACGAGCCGGCGGGAAGCGCACGCTGCTCGTCGTTGACATAGACGGTCACATCACGATCACCGCCAGCGGGTATGACGACCATCACGCCGTCCTGGTGCTCGCGACGTGGCTCACCGGGCTTGGTCGGCAGTGGATCTTCTGGAACCGATCGCGACGGAGCAGATCGCATCGTTGACGATGACGATGACGATGATGGGGCCAGGGAGCCGGGCCAGTCACTCGGAGACCGGGCCGGAAGCTGACCACCTGTTGGCTGCCAGTCCGGTGCTGATCCGTCGGCCCGGACGGTTTCCAGCGCGCTCGAAGGGAGCTCTGGTGACGACTCACGAATCTGCCAGGGGGTGAAGGACGCCGTGGCGTTGTTCGGTGAAGTCGGGGCCGCCGAGCGCTGCGTCGAGGTGGGGCTGACTGGCTCGGATTCGCCAGGATCGGCCGAGGTGTCATTTATGCCAATGGAACTGCCCGGATCGCGAGATGCTATGCGATCGGCATTGTCGGTTGTCTGCGAGTTGGGGAGACTGCGATGCTGGTCCCGCCGTTCGGCCCACGCTTCAGAGCGCGACGCCGATGGCGCTGATGTTGTCGCGGGGTCCGCACTCGGCGTGGGCGTCCAGGGATGGTCTTGTCGTGCGGAGGTGGAGCCTTGCGCAGCGACGAAGCGCTCGGCGGACCGGTTCGCTTCGGTGGCCTTGGCGATCGGCTGACGAATCGACGCTGATGAGGGCTCCGAAGTCTGCTGAGGTGCTGGGGCTGCTTCGTTGGTCTCACTGCGAGCCCACGGCGAAAGGGTCGCGTTGGCTGCAGGTGGGACGGCGGTTGCCGAAGATCGCTCGGCGATGGAGTCGCCCGGCATTGGCGCTGGCTCGGTCGAAGACGGCAGAGCCCAATCGGCGGCCCGGCTCCCTTCCGCCGTTGGGTCTGGTCCCTGAGGGCCTGGCTTCGGGGGTGCCGACGTGGTTTGAGGTGAGGTGGGCGGTGCCGGCCACGGTGCGGCAGGGGGGAGGGAGCCGAGCGGTATGGCTTCGGCGGGGATGGGCTGGTCCGGTCCGACGGGCTCCGGCATCGCAGTGAGGGGCTGCCTTGAGGGCTGGCGCGGACGTCGTGGGCTGGCTGCCACTGTCAGGTCCCGGGAATGCCCCAACGTCGCCCCGAACGTGATCTCATCCGCGAGAATCGGCGTCGTCGAGCCGGTTGGCACGCTGACCGGGGACGGTGCGGTGAAGGCGGATGAGGCCGTCGCGCAGCCGCGGTCAGCACCAGCACATTCGGCGAGGCCCACCAGCCCAGGTGATGGTGTCTGCGCGTCCAGGGAAACGGCGCCAGCCATAGGTGCACCCGCGATGACCATAGCCACGGTCAGCGGGATCGCGCTGGGTCTACCGCCGCGTGAGAGTCGCTGTGCTATGCGGATATCCATCATTCCTCGCCTTGTTCAGAACGCGGACACAGAAATGTACCGAGTGGAGAGAGGGTCGCTCGTATAACTACCGCATTGATTGGGACGGGTCAACGGCACCTGTGGATCATGAGCATTTCGCAGGCTCGGAGAAGGGTATGTCTCAATCCACTCGAGGTGGCAGCAGATAAATTGTCTCCGAACCGTTTTCCCGAGCCCGTACCAAGGCACCCGCCGAAGTGAGGTCTTCGGGAAATCCTTCGCCCCCGACGAGCTGGCCCCGCGAAATCAGCGGCCCGACCAGCACCTGTTGGTCACCGACCGTGCCCAGCGCGCGGTCAGAGCCAACATGTTGGGTGGTCCAGTCACCGAGATCGGTGATGCGGCCGTGGGTCAGGTCGACGAGGGTCCGCGACAGGATTCCCCAAGCTCGTGATGGTGAGGGTGACCAGGTCAGGCCAAGCTGCCCAGCATTCGATTTGTGAGGTGTGATGATCCCGCCAAAATTGAAACGTATGTCGTTGTCTCGGTCCGAATAGACCAGCACACGAAGCGGTTTGCCGGGCAGTGTCGTAATGATCTGGCCGCCGGTATAAGAGATCACCGTCGGGGTAATGGAATTGCGCGAGAAAGATTCCCACGGAGTCGGCGGCCCGGCGGTTGCGCCCGGGCGCAAGTGCCACCAACCAGCCGATGCGGCGGTCGTGATGGCCCCGTCGATCCGAGCGGCAAGTGCGACCGCGCCGGCAGGAACCTCGGCCTGCACCAGTGTCCTGTTCACGATGGAGGCAACCGTCGACGGCCCCACGCCGACCAGCGGGGCTTGCCCGAGAAACGTCACCCGAGAGCCCGTGGGCAGGTCCAGTTCTCCTGGCGAGCCGTCGTCCAGAGCCCACCAATGCAGTCGATCAGCGAGTTGCACGGCGACCACGGGGCTGCCGTCCACCGATGTCGCGGCCAGATTCGTGGCGACCTCCCCGGAGGGCAGCGGAGCCGACCACATGGTGTCGCCGGTCGGGGCGTCGATCAGCAAGAGATGACGCTCGGCTGTGAGTACCGCGACCCGGTCGGTCCCGATGACCAGCGCGGGACCGGAACTCGGCAGCAGGGGCGGGCTCTGCCACCGCGCCGCCGCCGTCCACTCGCTCGGCGGCCGTCCGGTGTACCCAACAGACCGCACCGTTGCAAGCGGCGATTCCCGGAGCACCGCCACAAGGATGAGCCCGATGGCCACGGCCAGCACCGCGAGCGCGCCCATCAACTGCACCACGGCCCGTCGCGGGATCGCGACGACTTTTCGGAAACCAGGGGCACGGCGTGCGCGACGGGAGCGGATCGAACGACGAGACGTCGGCGCCAGCGCAGTCTCCTTCACGGAGGGCGCGGCAGCGCCGCCGCGCACGGCGACGCGTCTCGTGCCGTCGTCATCAGCGTCGTACATCGTGGCACCCCTCTGTTGGACGAGTGTCCTGATCAGGACACAGGGTGGCACACGAATGGGCTGGCTCGGGAGCGAACTACCGCGATCGGCACGCCGCTGACCGGCCACAATGCTCGTTCATGGGGATTCGAAGGGATTCGTGGGGTGGCTCTCAGAGCGCCGATCGGGTCGCTGCTCAGCCGAACCCGCCCGCGATCGGGCCGAGACGGACAGGCAACCCGGTGCCCGGATTGACCACCACGTCGTCCAACCCAGTCGCGCCCGCAGCTCGCTGGGCGGCGACGGCAGCACTCGTGTCGCTGCCGTCGATCCACACGTCGAGCCAGGTGCTCGCTCCGGGCGGGGCCGGGTTGTCGGCCACGTCGAGCCGGTGGCACGGCTGCAGCTGCGGGGTGGGCCCGTCACCGCAGGTGTCTTCGACGATGCCGTACACCTGCAAGCGCGGGAAGTAGAACCGGGCTCCGCGGGGCCAGTCCAGGACATCTTGGCCGGTGGCTCGACTGTGACCGACGGCGATCGTCACCGGGTCGTCGTACGTGCCGACGCCCCCGGCCCGGTTGTGGAGCACCGGATGGGAGATCGCAGCCGATCCCGACGGGGTGTTGTCGTGCCAGGTGTAGGCGGTGACGTAGGCAGTAATGGCAGATGCGGTGCCGGAGTCATGGTCGCGTTCCTGCGCCCCCCGAACGGAGACCAGCGCCCATTGGGAGTCGAGCGCATCCCATCGCCAGCCGCCCTCGTCCCAGACCCACTCATCGACTGGTTGCCCGCTCTCGACGATGCTGTCAGTAGCAGTGTTGACGACACCGTCGGCGGGACTGACCGGCATGGCAGCCTGAGCTGGACCGATGCCGAGCATTGCCGCGAATGCCACGGCCAGGACGGCTCGTCGGGCGGGCTGTGAGCGGTACATGGTGCCCCCAAGGGGTTGGCGCAGGGTTGCGATGTCGGCCGCGAAGGGTCCAGATGACCATTCGATCGGCAGCAAAGTACCGCAACGGCGGCGCCTTGCCTTGGACCGGCTGTGGATGACCCGCTGGCAGCGCCGGTGGGCCGCGATCGACCCAATGGACCGCGATGGACTGCGAGGACACGACGACGATCCCGTGGGTGTTGCCGAAGCTGCCCGCTCGTATCACCCGTGAACGCGTCGCATCTTGGCAGGCTAGGAGATGTCGGTGTCCGGGTGCGGGCGGCCGACGGGTGACGAAGGAGGAGAACGTGTCCGATCTGAGCTCGGTGGCCGGGTCGATTGTGGTCGGTGTGGATGGTTCGCGCAGTGCCCGGCACGCGCTGCACTGGACCGCTCGGTGGGCGACGTTCACAAATACGCCGGTGACGCTCATCGCCGCCCTCGGCGAACCGCCAACGGACAGCGAGGGCGCGCGACTGCCCGACGATCCGGAGGCCGGGTTTCGCCAGGAGGTCCGAGCCATGGTCCAGGCCGAGGTCGATTACGTGCGGCACGAGATCAAAGGCGTCGAGGTGGATTACCTGGACGTGTGGGGGGAAGCCGACAGGGTGCTCATCGAGGCGAGCCGCCACGCTTTGGTGGTGGTGATGGGCTCCCGGGGGCTTGGTGGTTGGACCGGACTCATGCTCGGCGGCGTCAGTGACAAAGTCGTCAGCAACGCGAGGGGCCCGGTGGTCGTAGTCCCGCCACATTGGAAGCCGACCCGCCGCGGCGAACCGGTGACGCTGGCCGCGGAGGATCCGGTCTCTGCCGTTCACTCCGTCGAATTCGCTGCTCAGGCCGCGCGCGCGCTCGGCACCCCACTGCATGTCGTGCACGCGTGGCAGGTCAAGAAGAGGTGGTCGAAGCTGGCCACCACGATCGGCGCAGGTCATGTCCGATCAGCTCAGGAGCAAGCTCAACGACGGCTGGATCTGGTGACCCGAATGGTCGCGGCGCACGACCCGGAATTGACCGTGGTAGCGCGACTGGTTGAGGGTGACCCGGTCGTCGTGCTGGCTGAGGCCTCGGAAACGGCCCGACTTCTGGTGATGGGTACGCGCGGCCGGGGCGGCTGGCAGGGGCTGGTGCTCGGGTCACGCAGCCGAGAACTCGTTCAGGCCACCGCCTGCCCGGTGGCCGTCGTTCGCGAACGCTTGTAGCGCCATGCTGGCTCGCCTGGCGTGTGACGATCCTTTGGCTCGGACAGCGACCGTCATGGTGACGGGAGGCGACTGATGCAGTCCAGGACGGCGCCCCCGGCAGGACTCGAACCTGCGACCTAGAGATTAGAAGGCTCTTGCTCTATCCAGCTGAGCTACGAGGGCGGGCCGGACCTGATGTGCGGGGCCATGCGATGGTCCGGGTCAAGAGTCTAATCGTGCCTGCCGGGCATGCCAGTCTTGGTGCTGGTCAGAACGGCGTCAGCGGGCTGGATGCTCGGTGAGCAGCCCCATCCGGCGCAGCATCTGCTCGGCGTAAGGATCGCAGTGTCCCTGGCTGCGGTATCGGGTCCGCTGCTCGAACAGCCATGCCTGTGGTTCGCTGCTCTGCACGCTTTGCTCGGCGGTGTGCGTGTGGTGGCTGGTGGCACTCAGGGCGGCACCATCGACGTGATTCGGCACCTGCCGAAGCTGTCCTGCAACACCGGCGATCTCGAGTGGCTGCCTACCTGTCGACGCGGTGACGTTCGGGTCGACCAGGTGATGGTGGACGATGGCCACCTCCTCTCTTTGGGTCGTTGGCTGCGACACAACTCAGCCATGAGACACGGAACGCTGTGCCAATCGGCGCGCCGTCCGACCTTGTGAGTGCGTTGTGCCAAACAACGCGATCGTTGCGGGCAAGAGCCGGAGATGCGCGGTCAACGTGTGCATCGGGGACCATTCGAAAGTTGGCAAGAGCGCCTGGCCAAGACACGATGAGCGGGTGAGCGAGAGTGGCAGCGACCCGCAACTGCTGAAGGCGATGCGGTCGCTGCGCTCGGACATCGCCTCGGTCATCCTGCCACTGCAGATCGAGGGGGCCAGCGCCGCCCGCAAAGATCAGACCGATCTGATCACTCAGTTGGACGACTACATCCTGCCTCGGTTGGCTGATCTCGAGGCGCCACTGCTTGCGGTCGTCGGCGGTTCCACCGGTGCAGGCAAGTCGACACTGGTCAACAGCCTCGCAGGCCGAGTCGTCAGCAGATCCGGCGTCCTGCGTCCGACCACCCGTGCCCCCGTGCTGGTCCACCACCAGCACGACGCGAGATGGTTCACCACCCCGCGCATTTTGCCCAACCTGTCCCGGATCAGCGGTGGCGAGGGCGTCCATGACGATCCAGGATCGGTGCGCCTGGTCACCTCGGACGGGCTGCCGCCGGGAGTGGCCGTCCTCGACGCACCGGACATCGACTCGGTCGTCGCGCAGAACCGCAACCTCGCCCGACAACTCCTGCATGCCGCGGACCTGTGGATTTTCGTCACCAGCGCCGCGCGGTACGCCGACGCGGTTCCCTGGACGATCCTTCGTGAGGCCGCGGCCAAAGGCACGTCGGTGGCGATCGTGCTCGACCGGGTCCCGCCGGAGGCACTGGAGATCATCGGTGACGATTTGACGCAGATGCTGATTGACGAGGGGCTCCGCCACGCGCCGGTCTTCACGCTGCCGGAGTGCATCCTGGACGAGCACGGTCTGCTGCCCGAGGAGCACGTTGCCCCGCTGCGCGAGTGGCTGACTCGGTTGGCAGACGATGCGCGAGCCCGTGGCGTCGTCGTACGACGGACGCTCTCTGGTGCGCTGCAGGCCATGGATGCGCAGGTGATGGAATTGGCAGAGGCTAGCTCTGCCCAGGTTCAGACCGTCGAACAGCTCCAAGCCATCGTCACGCTCGCGTACGCACAGGCTGTCGATGAGGTCAGCGCCGGGGTCAGTGACGGGAGCGTATTGCGCGGTGAGGTGCTCGCGCGTTGGCAGGAGTACGTCGGCACGGGCCAGTTCCTCAAGTCGGTCGAGGTGAAGGTCGGACGACTGCGAGATCGACTCAGTGCGGCACTGCAAGGCAAACCAGCGCCAGGTGCCGATCTCGGTGAGGCGTTGCAGTCGGGAGTCGCTGCATTGATCCAGTCGCACGCCGAATCAGCGCGGCTGAACATCGTCCGGCGTTGGCGTGCAGTTCCTGGGGGAGCCGAGCTGTTGGCCGCGCACTCGGAAGTGCTGGGCCCGTCCCCGGAGTTCGAGGAACAGGTCAACCGGCTGGTCCGGGACTGGCAGGGCAGCATCTTGGACCTGGTGCGTCATGAGGGCAAGGACCGGCGGACCACGGCGCGGGTGATGGCATTCGGGGTGAACGCGGTTGGCGTTGTCCTCATGCTCGTTGTGTTCAGCCAAACCATGGGTCTGTCCGGCGGTGAGGTCGGTATCGCCGGCGGTTCGGCGGCGTTGGCGCAGCGTCTGCTGGAGGCGGTCTTCGGCGATCAGGCGGTTCGAACGTTGGCCGAACGGTCCCGCCGAATGCTCATCGAGGCGACCCGCGCTTTGTATCACGAAGACCGGGCACGTCTGATGGAGTTGCTGTCCCACGTCAACCTGGACCCCGACGCCCCCGATCGGCTGCGCGAGGCGGCGGCACTGGTCAGAAGCGGTCGTTGATGTTCGGACGAAAGGAGCGCGTGCACGTGCTGGAGTCCACCGTGTCGGGCAGTGACTTCACCGCGGCCTTGGATGGCCTCCAGGGCGCCATCGAATCCGGCCGCGAGTACTTCCCACCGCTTGAACGGGATGAGGCGCAGGCCGTGCTGACGAAGGCGGCGGCCAGACTGGGCTTCAAGGGCTCGCACACTGTGGTCGCGCTGGCCGGTGCCACCGGCAGCGGCAAATCCACGCTGTTCAACCGGATGGTCGGTGAGGAACTGTCCAAGCCAGGGACGTTGCGTCCCACGACCACCGCCATCACGGCGGCGGTCTGGGGACAAGACCCCGCTGGGGCGCTCTTGGACTGGCTGGATGTACGGCAGCGCCATTACATCGAACCGATGCGCCGGGGCCGGGTCGAACAGGACCTGGTCCGCGACGGACTCGTCCTGCTGGACCTGCCGGATGTGGACTCACACCGGGCTGCCCACCGCGCCGAGGCCGACCGGGTACTGGCTCAGACCGACGTGTTCGTCTGGGTGACCGACCCACAGAAGTACGCCGACGCGATTCTGCACGACGAGTACCTCTCCCAGGCCAAGAACCATGAAACCGTCACCCTGGTCGTCTTGAACCAGGCGGACCGGATGCGGCTGGAGGAGGCCAACGCCTGCCGCGAGGACCTGGTGCGCCTGCTCCTGGAGGACGGACTGACGACCGCGCCGGTGCTGCTCCTGTCCGCTCGCACCGGCCTTGGGCTGGAGGACCTGGCGGCGGCCCTGGCGGGAGCGGCCCGGTCGGCGAGCGCGGCAAAGGTTCGGCTGCTGGGCGACGTACGACGAGAGGCCGCACGGTTGCGAGAGTTCGTCGGGGATGGCGAACCGGAACTGGACGCCACAACCGACCACGAGTTGCTGGACGCGCTCGGCCGGGCGGCGGGGGTTCCCACCGTGTTATCCACCGTGGAGAAGGACTACCTGCACCGTAGCGGCAAGCGGACCGGATGGTTGCCGACCCGCTGGCTGGCTGGGTTCCGGCCAAACCCGCTGGCCAGGATCGGGTTGCACGGCAATCCGGCGAGTGATCAGCTGGACGGGCTCACCGAACTCCTGACGCGCTCCTCGCTGCCGCAGGCCACCCCGGCGGCGCGAGCCGCTGTCGACCTGGCTACCCGCAAGCTGGGGGCACGGGCCGCTGCAGGCCTGCCGCAGCGGTGGGCAGAAGCGGTCCAGGACGCAGCGACTCCAGATCAGAGCGGCTTGACCGACGCGCTCGACCAGGCCGTGGTCGCGACCCCGATACCGCACCGCACGCCGCTGTGGTGGTCGGCGATGGACGCGATCCAGTGGCTGTGTGGGCTGACCGCGCTGACCGGCGCCGGGTGGTTGCTCGCATTGGCGGTCCTCGGGTGGCTGCAGCTGCTCCTACCGGACGTGCCGCGGTTCGGACCGTTCCCGCTGCCCACCGTGCTGCTGGTCGGCGGTTTGGTGATCGGGTTCGGGTGCGCGCTGATGGCCAGACCCTTCGCCCGGGTCGGGGCCCGGCGCCGCAGAGCCCGCGTCGAGGACCTGTTGCTGGAACGGATCAGTGGGGTGGCTCGCGATCGATTCCT
>CAJDWS010000014.1_pt1 | contig 18732 bp, 15 predicted proteins | sample 7391661 | NCBI WGS metagenome assembly CAJDWS01 (sample SAMEA7055725, study PRJEB34461) | soil metagenome | biome: terrestrial ecosystem; feature: Peninsula; material: soil | place: Antarctica | collected 2016 | reverse complement strand
GGTCTGCACGCTGCCGCGAGCGTCGAACCGCGCACCTTAGAGTCCTTTCAACCACTCCAGTAGCGTCGCGGACGTCGCGGCATGGGCCTCTTCCTGCACAAAGTGGCCCGCTTCAGGGATCATCCTGAACTGGAAGCCGGCGGAGGCGAAACGTGCTGAGCGGCGGGCTGTTTCTGGCAGGAACACCGGGTCACGTCCCCCGTGCAGGGCGAGCACGGGCACCTTGACCTGCTCGCGCAGCGTCGCAAGATAGCGACGTCCGTCCAGGCGCATCGGCGCGGCCAGCATCCAACGAAACCCATCGAGCGCGCAGTGCGCAGCAAACGGGATAGCCATTACTTGCGCGTAGCACTCGGTGACCTCGGAGTCCGGCCAACTGGAACCTGGCGCCGCCCACCTGCGCAGCAGATGGTTGACGTACCCAGGGTCGTGCACGAACCGCTCCGGCAGGTAGGGCCGGTGCAGCTCGAAGAGGCGAAGGTGTGCCACAAGTTGGGCCGGTGAGGCGATACTCGCACGGTGATAGGCCCGGGGGTGCGGGCTCGCGACGACGGCCACCGCGTGGATCACCTCAGGGTGGTGGTAGGGCAGCGCCCAAGTCAGCCAGCCGCCCACGCCGTGACCGACGACGATGGCGCCAGAAGCACCCATCGACCTGATCACGGCTGCCACATCCGCAGCCAGGGTCGGGGCGTCGTACCCGGTGGGCGGCTTATCGGAAGCGCCGTAGCCGCGCAGGTCCATAGCCACCGCTCGGTACCCGGCGTCGCGAAGCGATGCGAGTTGGTGACGCCAGGTCCACCAGCACTGCGGGAAGGAGTGCAGGAGCAGGACCAGGGGGCCGGTGCCTCCGGTATCGGCGATGTGGAAGCGGGAACCGTTGGCTGAGACGTAGCGGTGCATCCACGGGCCAGCGGCCAGGACACATCCGGTGTCCGCGCTCACCACGGCATGCCGACGTTCTTCTGTGCGGTCACGGCCCGGTGCCGGGTGGGCGCACCGCCGGGGTCCGCCGAATCAGCGTCCGGCCGTCTTGACGGTCTCGATGGTCTGCTTCGTCGTGGCGATGGTGCGTTCTGGCACCCCGCGAACGTTGCTCAGTGCCTTCTTGCCCAACAGGGCGCAGATCGCAGCCACGATGATCAGGATGCCGAAGACGATCGCGTACGCCGCCCAGCCGAACAACCCGAGTTGCATCAGGCCCCAGGCCAGTGAGTGCAGCAGATAGATCAGGGAGAGCAGCGCCGTGACTGCCGCTATCGCGAAGAGCGCGGCGCCCTTGCCAATCTTCTTGGCGTCGACCGAGACCTCCGCCTTGGCCAGCGCAATCTCGTTGCGCACGATGCTGCTCAGCTGGCCGGTGGCGTCCGCGACCAGCTTGCCGATGCTTGGCTCCGGCGGGCCGAGCGCGGGGCGGGCCGTCGCCGTGGCAGCCAGCGGCGCGGCCGGTGAGGTCGCCGGGGTCTGCTCACCTGGCGTCGGCGGCAGGGACGCAGTGGGCTGCTGCACGGGCTCAGAAGCGGACATGGCCATCTGGTTCCTCCTCAACGGGCGGGCGCCCGACACGTGGTCTGTGTCGACCTTAGCGAGTCCCGCAACGATTCCGTTCGGATTCCACCCTCAGCACGCTGAGCCGGGTGGGGAGAGGACGCGCGCCAGAGCCCTCGATCTCGTTGCGGTGAGCTCAGACCCCGGTGACCGTGACCGGATCAGGGTGTCGGCATGATGGACTTCGGCGATCCCGGCTGGATTCAGGAGCAGATGTGACCACTTCCATGACGCCCGAGCCGGTTATCCCCGGTGTCGAGGAGACCAGTGGAGGCCCGCGACGCCTTGCCGTCTTGACCAGTGGAGGTGATGCACAAGGCATGAACGCCGTGGTCCGGGCGGTGGTGCGGACGGGTATCCACCTCGGTGCCCAGGTGTACGCCGTCAACGAAGGCTGGCAGGGGGCCGTCGACGGTGGCCGTGGGATCCGCCGGTTGGCCTGGGATGACGTTGGCAGCATCCTGCACCGCGGTGGCACCATGATCGGGACCGCCCGTTCGAAAGACTTCCGGGAGCGCGAGGGCCAGCTCAAGGCAGCCCGCCACCTGCTCGAGCACGGTATCGACCGAGTGATTGTGGTGGGCGGCGACGGTTCCCTGACAGGAGCCAACGAGTTCCGTAAGAACTGGCCAGACCTGCTGGGCGAACTCGTCTCGCGCGGGGAACTCGAGCACACGGTGGCGCAAGCGCACCCGGCGATGATGATCGTTGGGCTGGTCGGCTCCATCGACAATGACATGGTCGGCACCGACATGACCATCGGCGCTGATTCGGCGTTGCACCGGGTCGTCGACGCCATCGATGCGATCGCCTCGACCGCTGCCTCACATCAGCGCACCTTCGTCATCGAAGTGATGGGTCGACACTGTGGGTATCTGCCGCTCATGGCGGGTCTGGCCGGTGGCTGTGACTATGTGCTGATCCCGGAGCAGCCGCCAGCGGACGGTTGGCAGGATCGGTTGTGCGAATTGATGCAAATGGGCCGTGCGGCCGGTCGCCGAGACTCGATCGTGCTGGTCGCTGAGGGGACGAAAGACCGACATGGCAACCACATCTCACCCGCTTATGTGAAGGGCATTCTCGAGGAACGGCTGGGCGAGGACGCCAGGGTCACGATATTGGGGCACGTCCAGCGCGGTGGCTCGCCATCGGCGTACGACCGCTGGATGAGCACCCTGCTGGGCTATGCGGCGGTCCAGGAGGTGCTCCAGGCGACCCCGGACAGCGAGTCCAATGTGCTCGGAGTTCGACACAATCGAATTGCGCAGATTCCACTGATGGAGTCGGTTGCCGCGACCCGCGGGGTGGCTGGCCTCATCCAGTCCGGCGACTATCAGGGGGCCATGGCGGCTCGCGGTGGCTCGTTCGCCGAAATGGTGGGCATCTTTCGAACCATGGCGCTTCCCCCGGCGCTCGCGCCGGCTTCCAGTGGCGTCTGCCTGGGCTCGGCAGCGCCGCAGGCGGAGAACGCCCGCAAGAAGGTCGCCATCATGCACGCCGGCGGTTTGGCCCCCGGAATGAACAGTGCGGCCCGAGCCGCGGTGCGGATGGGGATCGAGGCGGGGTGGTCGATGTGGGGGGTGCAGGACGGATTTACTGGGCTGATCGAGGGCGACCTGCGCGAGCTGAGCTGGGCTGATGTCGACAGCTGGGTCGGGGAGGGCGGTGCCGAGCTCGGCACTCGTCGAGCTATTCCTACCACCGATCAGTTGTACTCCATCGGACGCACGATCGAGCGACATGAACTCGACGCACTGCTGGTCGTGGGCGGCTACAGCGCCTACGAAGGCATCTTTCGGATGTTCGCCGAGCGCCTCAGGTACCCGGCGTTTCGACTGCCGATGGTGCTGGTGCCGGCGACGATCGACAACAACCTGCCGGGTTCGGAGCTTTCCATTGGGGCCGATACCGCGCTGAATAATGCGGTGTGGGCACTGGATCGGATCAAGCAGTCGGCCTCGGCGACCACCCGATGCTTCGTTGTCGAGACGATGGGCCGCCGCTGCGGATACTTGGCCTTGATGGCCGGTCTCGCCTCTGGCGCCGAACGGGTCTATCTGCATGAGGAAGGCGTGACCCTGGCGGGCCTGGCAGCCGATGTTGAGGTCATGAAGGCTGGTTTCAGGTCCGGCCGCAAACTGTTCTTGGCTGTACGGAACGAGCAGGCGTCCGCTCAGTACACCACCGACTTCTTAGCTCGTTTGTTCGAGCAAGAAGGCGCTGGGCTCTTCGACGTACGCCAGAACACCATCGGTCATCAGCAGCAGGGGGGCAGCCCCTCTCCGTTCGACCGGATCCTGGCGACCAGGTTGGCGCGGTTCGCGGTGGACGTCATCCAGGGCCAATTCGCTGCCGACGGACCCGGCGAAGCCCGGTACCTCGGGTTGGTTCAGGGAGTGCTCGTCGCCTCACCCGTGGCGCACATGCTTGAGCACCTCGACCTTGAAAACCGGCGTCCTTTGGAGCAGTGGTGGATGCAATTGCGGCCCGCTATCCGGGCGGTGACCGAGCCGCACGCTGCGATGAATGAGGTGGCCATCCCGGTGCTGCGCGCCGAATAGCGCACCTGGCCGTGAATCAGGCCCGGGGCGGATTCCCACCCCGGGCCTGATCGCTACGCAGCGTCGCGGTGTGATCAGTTCTGCTGCAGGTTGTTCTTGATGAAGTCCATCACTGAGGAGTCCGCCAGCGTCGTCACGTCGCCGACCTCGCGGTTCTCAGCCACGTCACGGAGCAGGCGCCGCATGATCTTGCCGGAGCGGGTCTTTGGCAGTTCGGTGACCACCATGACCGACTTCGGCTTGGCGATCGGGCCGATCTCTTTGGCCACGTGGTTGCGCAACTCTTCGCTGATGTCCTTTTGGTCCTTGCCCTCGTGGCTGAGGCCCTCGCGCAAGATGACGAAGGCCACGACGGCTTGGCCGGTCATGTCGTCTGTCGCGCCGACCACCGCGGCTTCCGCCACGCTGCTATGCGAGACCAACGCCGATTCGATCTCAGAGGTGGAGAGCCGGTGGCCGGAGATGTTCATGACATCGTCTACCCGGCCGAGCACCCAGATGTTGCCTTCCTCGTCTTTCTTGGCGCCGTCACCGGCGAAGTAGATACCGGGGAAGCGCGACCAGTACGTGCTCTGGTATCGCTCCGGGTCGCCCCAGATGCCGCGCAGCATCGCTGGCCATGGCTTGGTGAGCACCAAGTACCCGCCGCTGCCGTTCGGCACCGATTGGCCCTGGTCGTTGACCACATCCGCGCTGATGCCTGGAATCGAGTACTGCGCCGAACCGGGACATAGCGTGGTGACGCCAGGCAGGGGGCTGATCATGATCGCGCCGGTCTCCGTCTGCCACCAGGTGTCGACGATCGGTGCTTCGCCCCCACCGATGTTCTCCCGATACCACATCCACGCCTCGGGGTTGATCGGCTCACCGACCGAGCCAAGAATGCGCACGCTGGAAAGGTCAAACTTGGCCGGAATCTCGTGGCCCCACTTCATGCAGGCCCGGATCGCGGTGGGCGCCGTGTAGAAGATCGAGACCTTCTTGTCTTGGATGATCTCCCACCAGCGGCCTTGATGCGGGGAGTCCGGGGTCCCCTCGTAGAGCACCTGGGTGGCACCGAGCGCCATCGGCCCATAGACCACATACGAGTGGCCGGTGACCCAGCCGATGTCTGCCGTGCACCAATAGACGTCTGTGTCCGGATGGACGTCGTGCACTACCTCGCTGGTGTATGCGCACTGGGTCAGGTAGCCGCCAGTGGTGTGCAGAATGCCCTTCGGTTGCCCGGTGGTGCCGGACGTGTACAAGATGAACAGCGGAGTCTCGCTGTCGTGCCCCTCAGCCACATGCTGATCTGATGCCTGTGACATCGCTTCGTGCCACCAGATGTCGCGGTCGTCGTTCCAGGCCACCTCGGTGTCGCAGCGATTGACGACGAGGACCTTGCTCACCGTGGTCTCGCCGGACAGCGACTCATCGACGGCCGCTTTCAGCGGCGAGGCCTTGCCGCGGCGCCAGCCGGCGTCAGAGGTGATGACCACCTTGGCCGCGGCGTCCCTGGTGCGCGAACGCAGTGCGTCTGCGGAGAACCCGCCGAAGACGACGGAGTGGGCAGCACCCAGGCGCGCGCAGGCCAGCATGGCTACGACGGCCTCGGGGATCATCGGCAGGTAGATCATCACCCGGTCGCCCTTGGCAACGCCGAGGTCGGTGAGCACGTTGGCGCACTTGGAGACGTCGCGCAGCATGTCGGCGTAGGTGATGTCGCGCGTATCGCCCGGTTCACCGACGAAGTGCAGGGCGACCTTGTCGCCCTTGCCGGCCTCAACGTGCCGGTCCACGCAGTTATAGGCGACGTTGAGTTCACCCCCGACGAACCATTGCGCGAACGGTGCGTCCGTCCAGTCGAGCACCTGCTCGAAGTCCTTGGACCAGGTCACGTACTTGCGCGCCTGCTCGGCCCAGAACGCCTCGAGATCCGAGTCGGCTTGGTCGAAGAGCGTCGACTTTCCGTTCGCGTAGTCTGTGACCTGCTGCGTCGGGGGGAATCGGCGGTGTTCCTGCAGCAAGTTGGAAAGGGTTTGATCCGACACGAGGCCTCCGTTAAGTCGGTTGGGCGCGTAGCTGACGGCTGTAGCGGGGCGTGACGGCGGCTGACGGCAACGTCATCGACGCATGCCCTGGCGCCTGCCTCATGAAACCGTTCTGTTCACCAGGGGTACAACAGGCACGTGTGATCTGGACGACAGGCGGCTTGACACTGCGGTGAGCGGCGTTGCGAGGCAGGCGTTGACTGTCGACTTCCGGCGGAACTGCAGACGGGCCGCGTCCCTTGGTGCGGACGCGGCCCGTTGGAAAGCAGGTGAGAGCTGCGTTCTTAGTGCGACACAACCTGGGTCGAGGCACCAGCGCCGGTGAGCGAGCGAACCTCCATTTCGGCGAACTTGGCCTCGTTGTGCTCCTCCTTCGACAGCTTCGACCCGATAAAGCCCAACAGGAAAGCCAGTGGGATCGAGATGAGGCCCGGATTGGCCAGCGGGAACCACGCGAAGTTGATACTCGGGTCGGTGATCATCGACGTTGGCTTCCCGGAGACGACCGGAGAGAAAATGATCAACCCCAACGATGAGATGAGCCCGCCGTAGATGCTCCAGATCGCACCCTGGGTGTTGAAGTTCTTCCAGAACAGTGAATAGAGAATCGTGGGTAGGTTTGCGCTTGCCGCGACCGCAAACGCTAGTGCGACCAGGAAGGCGATGTTCTGGCCGTAGGCCAAGATGCCACCCACGATGGCAATGACGCCGCCAACGAGGGCCGAGTATCGGGCAACCTTCACCTCTTGCTCCGGGGTCGCCTCCCCGCGCTTGATGACCTCCTTATAGATGTCGTGGGCGAACGTCGCGCTTGCGGTGATCGTTAGACCCGCGACCACCGCAAGGATGGTGGCGAAGGCGATGCCGGAGACCACCCCCAGCAAGACTGAACCGCCAAGTTCGTAGGCCAAAAGGGGTGCGGCGGAGTTTTCCTTACCGGGTGCAGCATTGATCCGGTCCGGACCCACCAGGGCGCCCGCGCCGAAACCGATGACCAGGGTCAGCAGGTAGAAGCCACCGATCAGCCAGATGGCCCATTCCACTGACTTGCGGGCCTGCTTGCTGGTGGGGACGGTGTAGAAGCGGATGAGGACGTGCGGCAGGCCGGCGGTGCCCAGCACCAGCGCCATCGACAGCGAGATGAAGTCGATCTTGGTCAGGTCTGACTTGCCATACTTCAGACCTGGGACGAGCAACTTCTCCGCGGTGGCCCTGGTGGCCTCGCTGGTCGACGCCTTGGCCGTGTCGACTGCGCCCTGGAACAGTGAAGACAAATTCATGCCGAACTTACCGAGCACCCAGATGGTCATGATGAACGTGGCCAAGATGAGCAGCACTGCTTTGATCATCTGCACCCAGGTGGTGCCCTTCATCCCGCCGATCATGACGTAGCCGATCATGACGACGCCGACGACGGCGATCACGAAGTACTGGGCGATCTTGCTGTCCACGCCCAGCAGCAGCGACACCAGACCACCTGCGCCGGCCATCTGCGCCAGCAGGTAGAAGAACACCACGGCCAAGGTCGAGGTAGCTGCCGCGATCCGAACCGGACGCTGACGCAGCCGGAAGGAGAGCACGTCGGCCATGGTGAACCGGCCGGTGTTACGCATCAGCTCGGCGACCAGCAGCAATGCCACGAGCCAGGCCACCAGGAAGCCGATCGAGTACAGGAAACCGTCGTACCCTTGCAGCGCGATGGCGCCGGCGATGCCCAGGAACGATGCTGCCGACAGGTAGTCACCGGCAATGGCCAGACCGTTTTGCCGACCGGAGAAGGCGGCGCCGCCGGTGTAGTACTCCGCGGCGGTCTTCTTGCCCGATGCCACCTTGATGACGATGAACAGCGTGATGAGGACAAAGCCGGCGAAGACGCCGATGTTGAGGGCGGGGTTACCCACCTTCTCGTAGGTGGGCAAGAGCGCCGGGGCGCCGGCGAGAAGCGGGCTCATGGGGTCTCTCCCGTCGAAGACAGGGTGCCGGTCTCCATCTGGTGGCGGATCTTATCTGCGGTCGGGTCAAACTCACGGTTGGCCCACCGCACGTAGATGATCGTCAGCGCGAAGGTCGTCACGAATTGCAGCAGGCCGAAGATCAGCCCGATATTGATCAGGCCGACAACTTTGATTTCCATGAAATCGTGCGCAAAGGCCGCCATGAACACGTAGAGGAAGTACCAGACAAGGAAGAATGCGGTGGCGGGAAACACGAAAGAACGGAACTTCTTGCGGAGTGCGATGAATTCCGGGGTGCGCTGCACCGCGATGTACGGATCCGTTTCGGCATGGTCTGCGTCGGCCAACGGGACGTGCGACATGTGACAACCTCCAAACAAGGGATGGGACCAACGTCTGATGCCAGGTCACGTGGCCGAGCATCTGGGCGATATCGGGCAGTGACATCGAACGGACCCACCTGCCGTGCCTGTCGCCGTTCGTGACGGGGATCACTCTTTACTGCGTTCCCGTGGCTGCGCCACCGGGACGCGGCAAACGGCGCGGGGTTGCGCCCGCCGGAAGGGAAACCTGCGGTCAACGGTCGGTCGGTTACGCCTAAAGGACAAGGACGCCGCGTCGTGGCAGGGTCAGTGTCCGGCCAACGGGTCCACTTCCAGACGGGCTGCTTCAGGAGTGTGCAGGCGGACCATCGTGCGCAGGGTGCTGCGAGGGATTCGGCCAGGCGTGCAGAGCGAGACAACGATGCTGCTGATAAACGCGGCAGGCACGCTCCACGCGGCTGGCTGGGCGAGCAGAGTTCCTGCCCAGCCGGGCGCCTGGTACCCGGAAAGCGCCACGACCACCGCCGCCAACGACAGCAGTCCGCCAACGATGAGCCCAGCGGCCGCGCCGGGGACCGACAGTCTTCTCCACCACACGCCCAGGACGAGCAACGGGCAGAACGTCGAGGCAGCGACGGTGAAGGCTAGTCCGACAGTGGCGGCCAAGCCGAGGGTGCCGACCACGGCGAGAAGGAGGAACGGGACCAGCATCGCCACGAGGGTGGAGAGCCGGAAGCTCTGGATCGAGTTGCTGTCTCCGCCGGTCAACCGCATCAACCTGGGTCTGAGAATGTCTTGGTCGAGCACCCCGGCCAGCGCGACCGTCAGGCCTGAGGCCGTTGAAAGGAAGGCCGCGAACGCACCGGCGGAAAGCAACGCAGTCATGGCGTCACCGAGCAAGCCCGGCCAGATGATGCCCGGCAGGAGCAGCACGATGGCGTCGGTCGGGATCTGCGCCGGTTCGGTGATGAGCGAGCGACCGAGGACCCCATACAGCGGCGGGAACACGTAAAACAGCGAGATCAAACCGATCACCCCGGTCGTGGTCCGCCGCGCGGCCCGGCCGTCAGGGTTCGTGTAGTAGCGCACTACGACGTGTGGGAGTCCCATTGTGCCCAGACAGAGCCCTAACAGGGTGGCGTACGTGGTGTAGGCGCGCTGCCAGGGCGTACCGCCAGCGTTAGCCGACGTACCCGCCAACCATGGGTCTGAAGGCATTGTCGGCGCCGGACCGGACTGGCGCCACCACCACCAGGCCAGGATGATGGCCGGAATGCTGATGGCAGCGAGTTTGAACCAGTACTGGAACGCCTGGACCAGCGTGATCGAGCGCATTCCACCGGCGAGTACATTCCCGGTGACGATGATCGCCACGATGGTGCTGCCCACCCACACCGGTGCCCCGGCGACGGTCTGCAAGGCCAGGCCAGCTCCCTTGAGCAGTGGGATCAGATACAGCCATCCGATGAATACGACGAGCACCGAGCAGAGGCTGCGTACGGTTCGGCTCTCGAGCCGGGTTTCGGCGAAGTCCGACAGGGTGTAAGCCCCGGACCGACGCAGGGGCGCTGCAACCAGCACAAGCAGCACGAGGTACCCAAGGGTGTAGCCGACTGGGAACCAGAGCATGTCAAGTCCCATGGTGAACACCAGTCCGGCCACGCCCAGGAACGAGGCCGCCGAAAGGTATTCGCCACCAATGGCTGAGGCGTTCCACCACGGGGTCACCGCCCGGCTCGCGACATAGAAGTCGGAGGTGGTGCGGGACAGCTTCAGCCCGTACGCCCCGGCGACGGCGGTGAGCAGACAGATCAGGCTGATGGCCGGAATCGTCCAGGCCGAGTTCGGCTGGGTGACCGTCGGCAGCAGTGCGGGGTTCACGGTGCAGTCATGGCTTGCGGACGAGCTCTGTGAAATCGCGCTCCACCCGTTCGGCCGATCGAACGTAGGTCTGGCCCAGGAAGAGCGCGAAAGGGTAGATCAGCCCAAGCAGGATGAACCAGGGCAGCGGGACTGGGCCGACCATGAGCCGGTGAACCATCGGCACGAAGATGAACAATGCCGGCAAGGTTCCTACGACGAGCGCCAGCCCCCCGAGCACTGCCAGTGAAAGCCGCAGTTGGGCACGGACCAAGGAGTCGACGTACACCTCCCCGAGGCCGGTTTCTTCTTCGATTTCAGCGCGCGGAGTGCGCCCAGGGCCGCGAGGCGCAGCCTGGCGCCGCGGTGAGGTGACCCGAACCCGCTTTGGCACCGGCGGGTCGCCCGTGCCGCGAGCCAGCGAACTCACGCTCGCGCCTGGCCCGGCAACCGTAAGAGCCGCTCCCGCAGCTCGCGGGTATGACGACGGCTCACTTGCAGCTCGATGTCACCCAGGACCACGACGCAGCGACCTCGATCCGTGCGGACCTGGGTCACTGCCGGCAGAGACACCAAGGTGCTGCGGTGGATCCGGGCGAACCCAGCCGTCGCCCAGCGTTCCTCCAGTGTCGTCAACGAGACCCGAATGAGGTGGGAGGTAGCGCGCGTGTGCAACCTCGCATAGTCGCCTTGGGCTTGCACGTAGATGATGTCGGAGCGCTGCACGAACGAGGTCACTCCGCCAAGCTCCACCGGGATCGTCTCGTCTTCTGGTTGCGCAGGTGCCGAGGTCGCCGGCGGCGCGGCCGACATGGCTTTCGATTGGGCGACCTTACGGACCGCCTCAGCCAGTCGAGCGGCCCGCACCGGTTTGACCACGTAGTCGGTGGCGGATACCTCGAACGCGTCGACCGCGTGCGCCTCGTACGCGGTCACGAACACAATCTGCGGGCGATCGGCGAAGCGGCTCAGCACCCGAGCCAGTTCCATCCCGTCGAAACCGGGCATTTTGATGTCACAGAACACGACATCCGCGGGAGCTAGGTCGAGCGCTCGGAGGGCGTCGGCGCCGCTGGCGGCCGTCCGCACTTGAACGACTCGGTTGTCCTGCTCAAGCAACCATGCCAATTCGGCGAGGACGGGCTGCTCATCATCGACGACCAGAACCCGCAGTCCGGGCCCGGAACCGGTGGCTGGGGCGTTCAACATACCCAGCAGCGTACGACGAACCCGCGCCCAGCGGTCGGCGTCTGGCGATGAGTGGTCGCTGGCGCCTCTCAGACCACTAGCCCCAGCTCTTGCCGCATCAGTGGGCTCAGGGCTTGTGAAGTTGCGGGGAGTATTTGGGCACACGGAAACTGACCTTCATCCCAGCGCCCTCTGCGGTCTCCACCACGAGGCCATAGTCGTCGCCGTACGTCTGCCGAAGTCGCGCGTCGACATTGCTGAGTCCGACGTGATCGCCGCCCCGCTGCCCGCTGAGGAGCCCTCGCATCAGCCCTGGGGGTGCCCCAACGCCGTCATCCTCGATGCTGATTTCCGCGTCAGCACCGAAATTCTGGGCACTGATGGTGATCAGCCCGACGCCGGTCTTCGCTTCGATGCCGTGTTGGACGGCGTTCTCAACCAGTGGCTGGATGGTTAGCGAGGGCACCGAAACCGAGAGCACTTCAGGGGCGACCTGTAGACACACCTGCAACCGATCGCCAAACCGCGCTTGCTCGAGCATCAAATACCGCTCAACGTTGTTCAGCTCCTCGGACAGCGTGGCGAACGGCCCGCTCCGACGCAGGGCATAGCGGGTGAAGTCCGCGAACTCCAGGATCAGCTCCCTGGCCCGGCTCGGGTCGGTGCGCACGAATGAGGCGATCGCGGCCAACGAGTTGTAAATGAAGTGGGGACTGATTTGGGCGCGCAGGGCGCGCAATTCTGCTTCCACGGCCCGGCTGCGAGTCGCGGCCAGCTCGGCGAGGTCCAGTTGGGTGGCCACCCAGGCGGCGACCGCCTCGGTGGCTCTGGCCAGGTCAGCGGTGACTTCGGTGTGATACGAGCCGATCACAGCGACGATGCGTCCGTCGCTGACCACCGGCGCGAGGATGGCGTGCTGCACCTCGCAGTCAAGGTCGGTGCAGGCCAATTGGTCTTCGCCGATCCGAACAGTCTGTCCGGACCTGAGCACGTGCGCGGCGTGCGCCTCAACCTGCACCCGGTGATGGTCCGCCTGGCCCTCCCAGGCCAACAGCCCCTCGGGATCGGCGAACGCCACCGCGGTCACCCCCAGCAACGGACGTAGGTCTTTGGCAGCGCGGCTGGCAGCCCTTGGGGTCAGGCCGTCCCGCAAGTGCCGAGCGGCCTCGGCGGCGGCATGCAGCGTGCGGTAGGTCGCGGCGCTTTCTGGTGAACTGAGGCGGCCCCGGCGTCGGATGAGTGCCGTGGAGATGATCGCGAGCACGATGACGGTGACCAGGACGGCGGCGATGATCACCCAGCCCGGCGCGGCTGCGGGCTCGCTCGGAGCACCCGGCGCGGTCCGATGCAGTACCGACGCCCAGACCAGCCTCACGAGTACCACCTGTCGAACTCTAGGCTGGGGCCGTGACTTCCCTCGCCGAATCCGTCGCCACCATTTCATCTTGGCCCAAGGTCGCTGCGGCCATGGACGAGGCACGCGAGGCGTGTACCCAGCTGCGCTGGCATCAGGCGTTGCGCCGACGGATCCCTGAGGCGGCCGCGGAGTCCCGAGTCCGGGGGGCCGCGGCCAGCGCGGAGCTTGACGGGGCGAAGTACGCGTTGGACCGGGTTCGCGATCTGATGCGCGGCGCGATCCTCTGGCCTGAGCGCCCGGACCCGGTGGACGTCACCGTCAGGGCTGCCGTGCAGGCCACCGCTGAAACCGAGCACGCCGCCGGATTGCTGTCGGTGCCCGCACAGGTGCTGGCACGGCTGCATGTCGCGGCCGGTACCCCGCTCTTGCCCGCAGAGCAGGTGGGCCGGCCACGGCTGGAGCACGAGGGGAGCGCCGAGTTCGCCGAGATCGGCCTGGCGCCCAGCGGCCGCGAGCTCGCTGCCCGATTGCGCGCAGTAACAGACCTGCTCGCACTGAGCGAAGCGCCGGCGCTGGTAGTCGGGGCGCTGGTGCACGCCGAAATCGCCACGCTGCGGCCGTTCGTCCGAGGCAATGGGCTGGTGGCCAGGGCAGCCGAGCGGGCGGTCGTGATCGGTCGAGGGTTGGACCCGACGGGGGCCAGCGTGCCCGAAGCGGGATACCGGGATGCGGGGCTGACGGCCTATGTCGGAGCGCTGACCGGATACGCCCAGGGGTCCCGGGACGGGCTGACCCTGTGGTTGACGCAGTCCGCGAAAGCGATCATCGCCGGTGCTGAAGAAGGCCGGCGGATAGCTGACGCGGTATTGGTCGGTCGGTTGAGTTGAGGCGGCAGCACATCGCGACGCGGCAGCGAAGGGTTGCTCGGGTGCCCGTCAGGAGCAAGTTGCTAGGCCGTCGATGAGTCCAAGCTGACGGCGTCCACCTGGCATACGCGTCGGTTCGAGCTCGCGATGACCCGCGCTGACAGTGGTCCGCCACGACCGGTTCGACGTGGTTTGCGGCTGTTTGACTCTTCCGTTCTGAGTTCGTCGGGAGTACACATGGGGCTAGACGACGGAACCCCGTCGCCGGTCGTGGTTCTTTCGAGTACCCACTCGCGGGCAGTCCACTGATGGACCGGTCCCAGCGGGCTTGTCCCGCTTGGACTGTTTTGACGCAAGCTTGGTAACTCGAGTGAGTCGCGGCCACGAGGGCACCTTCATGCTTGATGGGGGTGCCCTTCGTCGATTGCAAGACCAACCGGCCCGGAGCTGCGCCGACATCCTTGAATGTGACGCGAATCACAGTCAAGATTCCAGTGCGCCGCCGTTCGGGTCGAGGCGCTGAGCCGTGCAACCGCTTCGCCTTGTGAAGCTCGCTCATGAAGCTGTGAACTGGGCTGATTGAGTCGTCCCGCGCTTGAACGCTGGAACCGTCGCGCTCGCAAAGGACTTGGCGAATGCTGAGTCAGCTGGAGATTGACGCTTCGAAGCCTTGACTGCCGCGCAAAACAGTTCACGTAGGGGTTTGCTAAACGGACGTCCAGTATGAAGAATGGAGTTCGGCACTCCCTTCGGGTTGAGTGCGACGCACCGGCTCCTCCCCCCCGGAGCCAGGCGCGTTGGCGGCCTCCGCTGTCCCCCCAGCGGAGGCCGCCCTCATTCTCCCTCGCACAGCCGGTTGCGGTCGCCTAAACCCGGCCTTTCCGTACCGCCCTGGCCCCCCGTACCTGCACGGTGCACCCCTGCCCGAGTTCGTCCAGCGTCGCCCGAGTCGCGCTCGACCGGGTGGCACCAGGACTGTTCGCGACCGGTACATGCACACCTGGAACGGCACCAGCGCGTCGTCCCCAGGGTGCCGCTTCGAACGGTCCAGCCATCCGATGAGGCGGTCAGCCTCACACCATGGGCGTACAGCGAATCGGGATCCTTGGCACCAGCGGCGGCGTTGGCGCTTCCACGTTGGCCTTGGGCTTGGCCCGGCGGGCGAGTCAGACGGGGCTGCGGGTGGCCTGTGTGGATGGGCAATGGTGCTCCGGTGGCCTTGACGTCATGGCGGGTCTTGAGGTTCACCCCGGCCTGCGCTGGGCGGACCTGTCTGGAGTCAGCGGCCGACTGGACGGCGAAGAACTCTTGGCTGAACTGCCGGCGACAAACGGAGTCGCACTGCTGTCGGTGGATCGGGCTCGGCCAGCGATGGTCGGTGCCGCCGTAGTCGATCCGGTGCTAGAAGCGCTCGCTGAGGTCGTCGACGTGTGCATTCTCGACTTGCCACGCTGGGGCATGCCGCTGGCCGAAGTGTTGGCGGCGTATGTGCAGGACGTGATCGTGCTCGGGGGCGATTCGGCTGCGGCCCTCAGCGGCACGGCGGCGGTGTGCTCGTTGCTGGGTGAGCCTTCGGGCCGGGGCTGGCTCGTGCAGCGTAGTCCGACCCCGCAAGAGGACGTCGCCCAGACAGTCGCTGAGCTCACCGGGCTCCCGCTGCTCGGGGTAGTGCCCGATGACCGAGCTGTGCCAAAGGCATTGGCGGGCGGTGAGTGGCCGGGGGGGCACGACGGCCCATTCATGAAGGCCTGCGCCCGATTGTTCACCGAACTGCGCCTGCAAGTGGTGCCGTCGTGAACGAGGCCGTCTGGGCTGAGGTCGAGGCCGGCAACCTGCCTACCGCGCAGCGAGTGGCAAAAGTCGCCGCCAGCCACGGCGTGCTACTGGGCCAGGGGGGTGTCGCGGCGAAGACTGCCGAGCTCTCCGCGGCTGTGCTCGGTGCGGGCCCGCTCGAGCCCTGGCTGCGCCACCCGGACGTGACAGATGTTCTGGTCAACGGGACCGAGGGTGTGTGGGTGGATCACGGCGGGGGAGTGGTGCGCGTTCGCTGTGACGTCGGCGCGGCCGAAGACGTCCGCAGACTCGCGGTGCGGCTGGCTGGGCTTGCGGGGCGCCGACTCGATGATGCGAGCCCGTACGTTGACGGGCTCCTGCCGGGCGGGGTCCGGTTACACGCTGTCCTGCCTCCGCTGGTAGACGGCGCGGCGCACCTGAGCTTGCGGGTGCCGCGCCGTCGGGTGCCGAGCTTGGAGGACCTTACGCGTTGGAAATGCTTCCCACCTGCTTGGGCTGGGATCCTTGGCGACCTCGTGACGTCGCGCGTCTCGTTCGTGGTCAGCGGCGGGACGGGGACGGGCAAGACGACCCTCCTGGCGGCCATCCTTGCCGGGGTCGATGCCACGCAGCGCATGGTCGTCGTCGAAGACGTGCGTGAGCTCTTGATCGCGCACCCGCACGTGGTCCGGTTGCAGTCCAGACCGGCGAATGTCGAAGGACGCGGCGAAGTCAACCTTGTGGCGATGACCCGGCAGGCGCTACGCATGCGGCCCGACCGCTTGGTGGTCGGCGAGGTCCGCGGCGCTGAGGTCCGCGAGATGCTCGCTGCGCTGAACACCGGCCATGAGGGCGGCTGCAGCACTGTGCACGCAAACGACATGGCCGACTTCGTCCCTCGATTCGAGGCGCTCGGGGTGTTGGCCGGCTTGTCGCCCTCGGCGGTCCGGACCCAGTTGGCCAGCGCTGTTCGGGTGGTGGTCCACCTGCGCCGTCAAGCCGGTCGTCGGCATGTGGCCGGCATCGGCGTGCTGACCCGGAACGTAGCCGGCGGCCTGGAGGTCGTCTCCGCCTTGGCTCACCATGTTTCTGGCGATGGTTCGACATCCGCAACGGGTCCCGGTTGGCCACGACTGGCCGAGCTGCTCGGCCGGTCGGCGACCAACGGTGTGGATCAGAGTGCTGCGTGGCAGGCGCCGCAATGACACGTTGGATCATCGCGGCTTTGGTCGCGCTGTCCGTGCTGACGTGGCCGGCTGGCCACGTGCCGCGCCTGGCTCAGGCCTTGATCCCGCCGGACTGTCCGTCCGCACCGGCATCCGGCCGCCTCGTACGCAGGCTCGCCCTCTGCGGCTGGATGGCGAGGCGAGGATGGCGCCGACGTCAACGGAACGGCCTTGGGGTCGCGCAACTGGTGGCGCTGGTCGACGCCCTGGCTCCAGCGCTGGATGCGGGCCTTGGTCCTGCGCGCGCCTGGGAACTGGCCGTGAGGTCATCCAGGCTGGACCAGGACGCAGCCACAGGGGCGCTGGTTCGGGGGGTGGCCCAGGCGTCCGCGGCGGGTGCCCCAGCCGGGCCGGAGATCGTGCGGGTGGCTCAGGAGGCTAGATCCACCCAACTTTTAGTGCTCGGCACGGCGTGGCGGCTGAGTGAACAGACCGGCGCGCCCTTGGCCGCCATGGCCCGGACGGTGGCTCGGATGCTGCGGGCCGACCAAGCCGCTGTTCGCCGACTCGAGGCGGTCGTCACGGAGTCGCGCACCACCGCTCGTATCCTGACCGCGCTGCCGCTGTCCGGGCCGCTCTTCGCGGCTGTGCTCGGTATCGATATTCGAGCGGTCGCGACATCCGGTCCGTGGCTGTGGATGTCGGTAGCCAGTGGCGTACTGCTTGCCGTGCTGGGCCGGATGTGGCTTGCCCGCCTGGCCGCCGCTGTCGTCCGCGGGCCGACTCTGTCGTGATCCTTCTCCCGTGACCGCAGTCCCCTTCGCGGTTGGCCTGCTGACAGCGCTCGCGGCGTGGCTGGTCATGACACCGCCGGAGCGAGCTCGCCAACATCCCCTCCAAGGGTTGGTTCGCCTGTGGCGCAGTCGTGCGCCGGACCAACGTTCAGCCACTGCTGGGGTCAGCGAACTCGCCGACGTCGCCGACCTGCTCGCCCTGGTGTTGTCGGCAGGATGCGGCGTCATCGAGGCAGTCGAGCTCGTAGGAGACCACTATCCTGGCGTCCTGGGCCAGCACCTTCGCACTGTCGGGGTCGCGGCTCGGTGGGGCTTGGACGAGCGTGCGCAGTGGTCGGCGGTGCCGCAGGCCTGGGCGCCGATCTGTGGCGCGCTGCAGATCGCCAGCGAGGCCGGTGTGCCGCCCGCGGAGTTACTCGCCGGGGTCGCGCAGGACCTGCGCCGGGAAGAGGCACACCGCATCGACGTCGCCTCAGCAAAGCTCGGTGCAAAGGCCGTGCTGCCCCTGGGACTGGCCTTCCTTCCCGCATTCGTCTTGACCACGGTCGTCCCCGTCGTCCTGGTGCTAGCCGGTGACCTGATCGGGTGATCTCCGCCGCTGACCTGATCTGGTTGTGATCAACCGATAAGCCGTCTACCGGCTGATCCCTTCGTCCACACCGGGGGCTGCAGATGGCGGGTCTCCACAGGCCGCAGGCCCGGCGAATGTTGCAGTCCGGCTGGGTCGCCACCATCGGAGGAGCGTCGGGCGGGTCCGCCTGACCCTTCACAGGAGGTGTCGACATGTCACGTCGAGGATTGCCCAGGGGCGGGATCGCCCGCCAAGTCTTTGTGCGGATGATGACGGGGATCGTCGGATCGGACTCCAGGGCGCGGCGGGGGCCGGCCGGAGAGGGGGGTATGACCACGGCGGAGTACGCAGTGGGGACGCTCACCGCATGTATCGAGCGTACTTCACGGTCGCGTAGCACGGGAGGTAGCCGTTGGGCTGTGAGATGCACGTCCCCAGCAGGGTCGCGGTGTTTGCGGACGCGATCGAGCGCTTCTTGTCTGATGGTGAGGTCGGCGTGGAGGTAGATCTGTGTGGTGTCGATGTGTCCGTGGCCCGAGCCAGAGCGCGACGACGCTGGTTTCGACGTCAGCGTGCAGTAGCGCCATCGCGGCGATGGCTGGCAGCTGGAGACGACGCATGTGGGAGTCGCAGCCAGGGCTTTGGCGGGTGAGTAGCGCAGGGCGATAGGGTTTCTGGTGATGTTGCCTGTTCTCGTTGTTGACCCTGGGGCGCTGCGTGCTGCCCGGTTGCGAGCC
>CAJDWS010000039.1_pt1 | contig 18797 bp, 13 predicted proteins | sample 7391661 | NCBI WGS metagenome assembly CAJDWS01 (sample SAMEA7055725, study PRJEB34461) | soil metagenome | biome: terrestrial ecosystem; feature: Peninsula; material: soil | place: Antarctica | collected 2016 | reverse complement strand
CCTCGGTGGTGCCGGGGAGATCTTGGATCAGGGCCGGACGGTCCGGACCGCCACCGCAGGCCAGGTCGCCCACCTGCGACACCGGGACAAAGGCTGCTCGTTTCCTGGTTGTGACCGGCCGCCGGGGTTCTGCCAAGCCCACCACATCCAGCACTGGATTCACGGTGGGCCCACCGACGTCGACAACATGGCGTTGCTGTGCACCCGGCATCACGTGATCGTCCACCGCGACCACTACACCGCCGAAGTCACCACCACCGGCGCCGTGCACTGGCAACGCCAACACCCCCCGCCCCTGGCGCGAGCCGGATGAGCCTCCTCGGCAGGTCGGCAGGTCGGCAGGTCGCCGAACTCACTCAGGAGACCGTTGAGCTAGCCAGCGCGACAAATCCTCCGACCAAGGCGCCGTAAGCGATGTGTGCTGCGAGGGCGATTTGCGGTGTGCGCGCCCCGTAGTTGCGCATCAGAAAGCCCGGCGGCTCAATCAGAGGTGAGGAACCAGCGGCGGTGTACGTCGAGCCCATCCGCGGGTGAACTACGGGCAATAACACGTTGACCAGGGCCGTAATAGAGAAGAGGCCGTGAGCCAGGCCGAACACCGCACCCAGGACCCACCCGGAGCGGCCGATTGCGACGAACAGTCCGAGGTAGCCGAAGGCGAACAGCTGGCCGATCACGAAATGCAGCAGGTAGCCCAGCGCCTTGGCCCGTTTGCGATCGCTGGTGAATGCAGTGCCCAGCAAGAAGGGTAGGTCGGTGCGGGTCAGGGACATCTCGCTGGCAGCACGCAAGACGGTGGTCAGCACCAGCGTGCCCGCGAAGCCTCCCGCGATTGCGCCCCAGATCATGGCTGGCTCTCCGGCCTGGCCAGGACACGCGCCGCGCTGATCAACGCCAGGTGGGTCAGCCCCTGGGGGAAGTTGCCCAGAAATGCTCCGGTGCCGGGTTCGACCTCCTCGGCGTACAGGCCAACGTCGTTGGCGTGGGTGAGTAACTCCTCGAACAGGGCGGTGGCCTTGGCGTGCCGGCCGGTCCGGGCCAGCGCCTCGACCAGCCAGAACGAGCAAGCCAGGAACGCGCCCTCGGTTCCGGCCAGTCCGTCGTCACCGGTGTAACGCGACACGAAGGGGCCTTGGCTCAACTGCTGCGCGACGGCATCCACGGTGGTACGCATGCGATCGTCTCCAGGCGGTGCGTAGCCGAACAGTACGCCCAACAGCACCGAAGCATCCAGGTCGGTGCTGCCCGGGGCGCGTACGTAGGCACCGGCGGCTGGCGACCAGCAGTTGGCGTCGATGAACTCACGCACAGCCTGTGCCTCGGCACGCCAGCGGGGGACGTGTCGGCTGGGCAAGGCGCCGAGCTCGGCCAGCGCGCAGGCGCGCTCCAGCGCGAGGGCGCACATCATTTTGGATTGGGTGAAGTGCTGTGGTTCGCTGCGCACTTCCCAGATCCCGGAATCTGGTCGCCTCCAGATCTCGGCCACCAGATCCGCTGTCTGGGCTAGCCGCCCCGCGATCTCGCGATCGAGGGTCCCGCAGGTGTGGGCGTAGTGCCACGCAGCTTCGAACAGATCGCCATAGACATCGAGCTGCAGCTGTCCTTGGGCGCCGTTGCCCACCCGCACCGGGCGGGATCCGCGGTAGCCGTCCAGGGGGAGCTCAGTCTCTGGCGCCTGGGCGCCTCCGTCGAGGCGGTAGAGCACCTGCAGACGCGGGTGGGTCAGCTGGGAGGCGTGCATGAGCCACCAGAAGAAGGCCTTCGCCTCGGGTACACAGCCCAGGGAGGTCAGGGTGTCCAGGATGAACGCGGAGTCGCGCACCCAGCAGTAGCGGTAGTCCCAATTGCGTTCCCCGCCGAGCAGCTCAGGCAGTGCGGTCGTGGCGGCGGCGGCCAGGGCTCCAGACGGGGCGTAGACGAGCAGTTTTAGCGCCAAAGCGCTGCGCAGCACCGTTTCGCGCCACGGACCGTCGTAGCTGCGGCTGCGCGTCCACTCTTGCCAGGTGCGACAGGTCTGCAGCAGGCGGTCCTCCACGGCGGCTCGGGGTGGTAACACCAGCGGTTCAGCACCCGCGTAGGCGAGCAGCAGGCCGGCCGACTCGCCCGCTTCGAGGCAGAAGTCTCCGCCGATTGTGGTCATGGTGAGCTGCGGATCACCGGCTCCCCAGGTGCACACGCCGAGGGCCTGCCCGTGGCCTTGGGCCACCGGGATACCGGCCCGCCAGAGCAATTGAGTCGGGGTGCGGCCGAAGTCGAAGCGAGGCGAAAGCTGCCATCGCACCGGCACCCGGCCGGACACACCGTCGACCCGTCGGTACAGCTCGCGCAGTGGCGAAAGGCCTGGCTGGCCGAGCAGCAGGGCATCGGTGACCCGGATCTCTCCGCTGGTCGTGGTGAATGTCGTCTCCAGCACGTTGGTGTCCGGCAGATAGCGGCGCCGAATCGTGTGCGTCGCCGTGGGCTGCAGGGTGAACCGCCCGCCGCCTTCGGCGTCCAGCAACGCCCAGCAGACCGCGCCCGAGTCGACGTCGGGCAGACACCACCAGTCGATCGCGCCGTCCGCGGCCACCAGCGCCACCGTGCGCCCATCGCCGATAGCCGCATACTGCTCGATCGGTGCGTAACCATCTATTCGTCCGGGCAGGAACGTGCTCGATGCCGACTGGGTGGCCTGCGTCGTCGTCGTCTCGTCGGGGATCATTCCACCCATCGCCTCCTTGGTGCGGTCGGCCCGCCTGACGACGCGGCGGCACCGACCAGCCACGCGACGGTACCGACCAGCCACACGGCGCCACACCGATGAGCCCGCCGATGACAGATCATGAGGATTCGAGGAAGTCGATCTTCACCGAGATGGCCTCCAGCAATGTCGCCCAGTCTGCCTCGAACGCGCGGGCGCCGCCGCGTTGCAGGGACTCACCCAGCGCATCGACGTCGATTCCATAGGAAGCGATCTCCCCGATGCAACGTTCGGCCGCAGCGTAGTCGGGCTGCATCAGCTCCACAGGGCCACCGTGATCGGCGTAGGCGAGCAGCGTCTTCTCGGGCATCGTGTTGATGGTGTCCGAGGCGGCGAGCCTGCCCAAGTAGTAGGTGTCAGGAAGGTCCGGGTCCTTGGTTGACGTTGATGCCCACAGCACTCGTTGTGGACGGGCGCCTGCCGCGGCCAGCTTGGTCCACCGCTGGCTGGACAGCAACGAGCGGTAGGAAGCGTAGACCTTCTCGGTGACGGCCAGTCCGAGGCGCCCATGCAGACTCGCAGGTAACAGTGGGTCGGCGGCCGTGTCCCAACGGCTGACGAACAGTGAGGCGACCGATGGCACATCAAGCGGCTCTCCGGCATCCGCCCGCCGTTCCAGGGCCCGGATGTAGGCGTCCGCAGTCTGCAGGTAGTGCGTGTCGGAGAACAACAGGGTCACGTTGATCCCGATGCCTTCAGCCACCAGGTGCTCCATCGCCGCGAGGCCCGGTGGCGTGCCAGGGATCTTCACCAGCACGTTCGGCCGACCCGCTTGCTCGTGCAGCGTGCGGGCGACCTCGATGCTGCGCTCGGTGTCGTAAGCCAGCCCAGGCGGCACTTCGATCGAGACGTACCCATCGGCGCCACCGGTGCGATCCCACACCGGCCGGAAGAGGTCTGCTGCGGCAGTGATGTCCTCCAGTGCCACGGCGTAGACCAGCTCCTGCGGCTCTCGTATTCCCGCTGCGAGGTGAGCTTTCAGCGAGTCGTCGTAGTCGGAGCTGGCAGCCATGGCATGACCCAGAATGGTGGGGTTGGATGTGAGTCCGGTCAGGGCCAGCTGGTCGATGTATCGGTGCAGGGTGTGCTCACGCAGCATCGTGCGGTTGATCGAATCGATCCAAAGGCTCTGCCCCGCGTGATGAAGTTCCTCTGCGGCATTCATCAGATCTCCTGTTCCATGGCTTGGGGAAATTGCCCGATGGACACCGGCGACAGAAAACCGCCACGTCGGCGTCCATAGGTCATTGTTGACCTGACAACGGTCTGGCTGTGGATACCGGGGATTCGTTGACCCCGAGGTGCCGCAAGCCCGGTACGCCGCATCACCGCGCTGCCTCTTCCAGTGGGGTGCCGGGGTCGGCCAGCCGTCGCGGATCCACCGGACCGGCATTCATGAGGGCGTTGATCTGGTCTGCGGCGTCCCAGATGTTGACGTTCATCCCGGCTAGCACCTGGCACTGTGGGGACAGCCAGAACGCCAGCAGCTTGGGGGTCTCGCGATCGCCGCGGATGACGACGGTCGGCTCGATGCCGGGCGGGATGTAGCCGCGGTACTCCATGCCGAGGTCGTACTGGTCGGTGAAGAAGTACGGCTGCTTGGCGTAGGCCGTCGGCGTGCCGGTGGCCGTGGCGGCCAGCGCGACGGGTTGGTTCCGGGCGTTGGCCCAGTGCTCCACTCGGAGTCGGCCGAGTGCCGGATGCGCCTGGGCAGCGATGTCCCCCACCGCGTAGATGTCCGGGTCACTGGTGCGCAGGTACTCATCCACCAAGACCCCGTTGTCCACCTCCAGACCGGCATCGCGCGCCAGCTCGACGTTGGGCTGTGCACCGATCCCGACGACCACAAGGTCCGCTGGTAGCCGGGTGCCATCGCCGAGGGTGACACCGCTGGCTCGCCCGTCGGCAACCTCGATATTGGCCACGCTCGCCTCCGGGTGCAAACACACACCGTGTCCGCGGTGCAGGTCGGCGAACATCTGTGCGAGCTCGTCGCCCAGCACCCGCAACAGGGGCAACCGTCCGGATTCGACCATGTCGACTTCCAGCCCACGCTGGCGCGCGTTGGCCGCGACCTCCAGGCCGATCCAGCCGGCGCCGATGATCACGATGCGTCGGGCGCCGTCCAGCGCCATACCGATGGCGTTGCTGTCCTCGACGTCACGCAGGTAGAGGATGCCGTCGGCGTCGCTGCCCGGGACGTGAAGGTGCCGTGCTCGGGAACCGGTCGCCAACACCAGCTGGCCATAGCTGAGTCGAGTGTCATCCGCCAGGATGACGTGGTGCGCGGCCCGGTCAAGGCGAACCGCTGGCACGCCCAGGCGCAGCTCGACGTCGTGGTCGGCGTACCACTGCAGGTCGTGGATGTCCAGGGACTTCCGGTCGGCAGTGCCGGCCAGGTATTTCTTCGACAATGGCGGTCGCTCATATGGCAGGTGTGCCTCGGCACCGACGAGCACGATCGAACCGGTGTAGCCACTATGTCTTAGTCGCTCAGCGGTCCTGGCTCCCGCCAGCCCGCCTCCAATGATCACGAACCCCGAATCGTCCATCACGGTCTCCGATCGCTATCAGGCCCGGGCGTGGTGGCCCGCGCATCCGCGAGTACGTCAGTCGCGTTGGCCCGTGGCGCGGTTCCAGGGGCTGCACGAAGGTGGTTGCTGCCGGGTCGCCCCGGCCCAGATCGAACTCGAGGTCCGCTCGAATCAACCGGACAACCGGACCGTTCAGGCCCGATCCGGTGTGCCCGCGGTCGCGCGGGTCCAGGGTCGGTCGTAGGTCGCGGCCAGGAAAGCCAGTGCCAGTGCCCCGATCAGCAACCCGAAGTCGCGCAGCGCGATGTCGTAGAAGCCGGAGTAGGTCAGCAGATTGAAGATGATGCCTGCCAGCCACGCCGCGACGACATACGCCGCGTACCGAGGCTTGATTGCAACCAGGATCCCGGCCAGGATTTCCACCGCTCCGACGACGTACATCGCTGTCTGTGCCGAGAACGGCAGGATGTTCACGAGCCACGGCGCGAGGGAGTTCGGCCAATCGGTGTTCAGCACTTTGACGTACTTGTCGATCCCCATCCACAACGGGAGCACCACGTAACCGAGGTACAAGATCACGAACGCGGCGTACGCGGGCTCACTGCGAGCGCGGTAGAGCACCGCGGGCAGTCCCTTGACCTGTGGGTCGACACGTGAGGCGGTCATCGCTTGCTCCTTCTATCGATAACGGTTGTTATCGCTAGAGTCGCGCCGTCTGGACTGTTTGTCAACATGTACTGGTGATAGAGTTTTGGAGTGAGAAAGAAGAGCCACAGCGGTCTGGACGCTCTGCCGCAACTGAGCCATCTGGTGGACCCGGTGCGGCGTCGGCTGTATGAGTACGTCGTCGCGCAACGGGCTCCTGTCACCCGAGAAGAGGCCGCTGCGGCCACGGGCATCATCCGTACGCTGGCCGCCTACCACCTGGACAAACTCACCCATGCAGGACTGATCGAGGCCGACTATGCGCGGCCGGCGGGGCGAAGCGGTGGCCCAGGGGCCGGGCGGCCGGCCAAGCACTACACGAGAGCGGGCCGGGAGTTAGCGGTCACGCTGCCAGCCCGCAACTACCTGCTGATGGCCGACCTGCTCGCCGCAGCTGTCGAGGCAGACCAGACCGGATCGGTGCGTGCCGCCGCGACCTGCCAAGCGCGTCACCTGGGCCGTGCCGCCGCCGCAGACGCCGGCGACAATGTGGACGCGGCGCTGCACGCGCTCGGCTATGAACCGGCTCCCACTGAGGGCGGCGACATCGAGATGCTGAACTGCCCCTTCCATCAGCTTTCGCAGAGCCACACCAACCTGGTCTGCTCGCTGAACCTCGACCTCATCGAAGGCCTGCTCGAAGGCGCGGGGGAGTCGACCGACAGAGCCGAATTAGCTCCGCACGAGGGCCATTGCTGCGTGGTCATCCACCCACCCGCCACGCCTTGACGGCATCAACCGGTCCGCGATTGACCCTGCGTATGGCGTTCATCTCACGCTGAAACGTCGAGCTGTCGGGCACCGTCCAGCGATCGGGCACCGTCGAGCACGCGGTCAGCGACCGGGCGCTTATGCCCCCACGTGCAGCCAGCGTTCCCAGCCGCCGTGCAGGACCAGCCAGGCAAGCAATCCGTACCCGGCTTGCCCCGGATGGCGCTGGTCGGGGGCGGTGGACAGCTCGGAGATCCACTGATCGTGCTCGACCAACGCGTAAAAGCAGTCGACGAAAGGCACCGACCGGCGTGAGCACACGTCGGCCTGGGCTTCGACGATGACTTCCAGGCGGGCATTCAGGTCGGGGTCCAGGGTGGGTGGTGGGCCCACGACGAACGCGGCAATCCCGCGTGCCGTGGTGTCGTCCAAAATATTCGCTAGGTTCAGCCGGCTTCGCGCGGTGCTCAGGCGCTGCTCGGCGTCGGCCTGGCCCACCCCGATCACCAGGCGGCGTTCCCGCCGGTCGCCCCACCGGGGGATGCCCTCGGCGCGCCATCGGTTCAACACATCCGCGCTGGAGTCACCTCGGATCCCCAGGTTGTACGCCGTGAGGTCGACGTCGGGGTGAGAAGAGCGGCCGACCACCCGGGAAACCCAGCCCAGACCTTTCGGGTCGCCGTACCCGGCCACGAACGAGTCGCCGATGAAGACCAGGCCGATGTCGCGCGGCCCGTCGCCAGCGACCGCGTCGGCGCTGCGGGTGAACTCGGGGCGGTAGTCCTCTGCGCCGGAATACCCGGCGTCATAGCCCTCGCCGGCGGCGGTGGTGTGGTCCACGGATTGGCTCACTGGGGATCAGTCCTCGTCATCGTCAAGCCTGGCCAGCCAGGTCGCCAGCCGCTCGATCGGGATTTCGTACTCCGGATTGCGGTCAACAAAGGTCCTCAGCTGCTCAGCGAGCCACCCGAGGGTGACCTGTTCCTCACCTCGGCGTGACGCAAGCTCCTCCAGGCCCCGGTCAGTGAAGTACACGTCGGCCATTGTGCCCTACCTGGCAGCGGGGTTGGGGCACGTCTGCGGGACGCCGGTGGCCCGCCCCGGATCCAGCTCGGCTCAGCGCGCAAACGCCTCGTGAATGAGGGTGGCCTGCTCGACGGCGTGGACCTTGCTGGAACCCGTTGACGATGACGCCGAGGCCGGACGAGAGACCACCCGCAGCGGGCGGTGCTCACCCTCGGCGACCATCAGCTGCGGCAGATTCACGACCATGAACGGCCACGCTCCTTGATTCTGTGGCTCATCCTGCACCCAGACCAGCTCCGCGTTGGGGTATTCGCGGACCGCGGCGGCGAGCTCCACGGTCGGGATCGGGTACAGCTGCTCGACTCTGACGATGGCGGTGGTGGTGTCTTCCCGAGCCGTCCGCTCGGCTTCCAGGTCGTAGATCACCCGCGCGGAAGCGATCAGGACTCGGCTCACGGCACGCTTGTCCAACGCAGCGTGGTCACTGATGACCGGCTGGAAAGAGCTCTCGGTGAAGTCCTCCACCGAACTGACGGCGGCCTTGAGCCGCAGGAGTTGCTTGGGAGTGAAGACGATCAGCGGACGACGGGGCCGTTGGTAGGCCTGCCGACGCAGCAGGTGGAAATGTGATGCCGGGGTGCTCGGGTACGCCACGGTCATGTTTTCCTGCGCACACAGCTGCAGGTAGCGTTCGATCCGAGCCGAGGAATGGTCTGGCCCCTGGCCCTCGTAGCCGTGCGGCAACAGCAGCACGACCGAATTGCGCTGGTTCCACTTCTGCTCGCCGCTGCTGATGAACTCATCGACGATGGTCTGTGCGCCGTTGGCGAAATCGCCGAATTGAGCCTCCCACAGCACGAGCGCGTCCGGCCGCTCGACCGAGTAGCCGTACTCGAAGCCCATCGCGGCGTACTCACTGAGCAGCGAGTCGTAGACCCAGAACTTGGCCTGCTCCTTGCCCAAATACAGCAGCGGGGTCCACTCCTCGGCGGTGACCTTGTCGATCAGGACGGCATGGCGCTGGGTGAACGTGCCGCGCCGGGTGTCCTGGCCTGCGAGTCGCACCGGGACCCCTTCGGCCAGCAGGGACCCGAACGCCAACAGCTCGCCCATGCCCCAGTCGATCTCCCCGCTGCGGGTCATCTCGGCCCGCCGTTCCATGAGCTTCACCAACTTGCTGTGAACGGTGTACCCCTTCGGGTACGCCGTCCAGGCATCGCCTAAACGGTGCATCAGATCGGTGGTGATGGAGGTCTTCATGGCGCGGTGAATTCGCAGGTCATCCTCGACCTGGGCACCTGGACGTTCGAGCCCTGCTTTCGCGGCAACCGAGGATGGCGGATCGCTCGGCGCTCCCGATGCCTCGGCAGCCTTGGTCGCCCTGGCGGCCTCGCGCGTGTCGATGAACACCTGCTCCAACCGGCCCTGGTAGTCACGCAGCGCGGACTCAGCGTCCTCGACGGAGATGTCGCCGCGGCCGATCAGCGCCTCGGTATACAACTTGCGCACGCTGCGTTTGCGCTCGATCAGGTTGTACATCAGGGGTTGGGTCATCGACGGGTCGTCGCCCTCGTTGTGGCCGCGTCGCCGGTAGCAGACCAGGTCGACGATGACGTCCTTGTTGAACTGCTGCCGGAACTCATAGGCAAGCTCGGCCACCCGCACACACGCCTCCGGGTCGTCACCGTTGACGTGGAAGATGGGTGACTGGATGGCCCGACCAAGGTCGGTGGAGTACACCGAGGACCGCGAGCTGGATGGCGCAGTGGTGAACCCGACCTGATTGTTCACCACGAGGTGGATCGTCCCGCCAGTGCGGTATCCGCGCAGCTGAGATAGCTGAAGGGTCTCCAGGACGACGCCCTGACCGGCGAACGCCGCGTCACCGTGCATGAGCACCGGCAGCACTGTGAAGGCGTTCGGCCCCTTGTTGAGCCGGTCCTGCTTGGCCCGCACGATGCCCTCCAGCACCGGGTTGACCGCTTCTAAGTGGCTCGGGTTCGCCGCCAGGGAGATCTTGGTGGTCTTGCCCTCCTCGGAGGTGAACACGCCCTCCGTGCCCAAGTGGTACTTGACGTCACCCGAGCCCTGGATGGTGCGCGGGTCCTGGGTGCCCTCGAACTCGCGGAAGATCTGGGCGTAGGACTTCCCAGCGATATTGGCCAGTACGTTCAGTCGGCCACGGTGCGGCATCCCCAGGCACACCTCATCCAGCCCATCATCGGCTGCCTGAGACAGGACTCGGTCGAGCAACGCGATGACCGACTCGCCACCTTCGAGGCTGAACCGCTTCTGGCCGACGAACTTGGTCTGAAGGAAGGTTTCGAACGCCTCGGCAGCGTTGAGCCGGCGCAGGATCCGCATCTGCTCGTCGCGGGTGAGACGGATCTGATGGCGCTCGACCTTGGCCTGCATCCAGTCGCGCTGTTCGGAGTCCTGGATGTGCATGTACTCCACACCGATGGTGCGGCAGTAGGAATCGCGAAGAATATCCAGGATTTCACGCAAGGTGGCCAGATCCTTGCCGCCGAAGCCACCGGAGGCGACCTCGCGGTCCAGGTCCCATAAGGTCAGGCCGTGAGTGGCCAGATCGAGGTCGTAGTGCTTGCGTTGCCGGTACTCCAGCGGGTCGGTGTCGGCGAGCAGATGCCCCCGGACCCGGTAGGCGTGGATCAGCTTCTGCACCCGGACCGTCTTGGGAAGGTCGTCGTCGTGGCTAACGGCGAGATCCCGACTCCACCGGACCGGCTCATACGGGATGCGCAGGCTGGAAAAGATCTCGTCGTAGAAACCGTTTTCGCCCAGTAGGTAGCTGTGCACCAGCCGCAGGAAGTCACCAGACCCGGCGCCCTGGATGACGCGGTGATCATAGGTCGAGGTCAACGTCATGACCTTGCTGATGCCGTGCCGGGCCAGGGTCTCGTCGGAGGCGCCCTGCCACTCGGCCGGATACTCCATGGCACCGACGCCGATGATCGCGCCCTGCCCCTTCATCAGCCGCGGCACCGAGTGGACGGTGCCGATGGTGCCGGGATTGGTCAAGGTGATGGTGGTCCCGGAGAAATCCTCGATGGTCAGCTTGTTGTCGCGCGCTTTGCGAACGATTGCCTCGTAGGCATTCCAGAACTGGAAAAAGTCGAGGGTGTCCGCGGCCTTCACGCTGGGCACCACCAAGGACCGGGTGCCGTCCGGCTTGGGCAGGTCGATGGCCAAACCCAGGTTGATGTGCGCTGGATGGACGACCGCCGGCTTGCCGTCGACCTGCGTGAAGCTGTGGTTCATCCCCGGCATCGCCTTGAGCGCCTTGATGACGGCGTAGCCGATGACGTGGGTGAACGAGAGCTTGCCACCTCGGTTGCGCCGCAGGTGCTCGTTGATGAGGATTCGGTTGTCGATCATCACCTTGGCCGGCATGGAGCGGACGCCCGTCGCGGTCGGCACGGTAAGCGACGAATCCATGTTCGCGACCAGGCGGGCAGCCGGTCCGCGCAGCGGCACGATCTCATCCTGCTGCTTGGCCTTGCTCGCCTTGACCGAAGAGGTATCGCGCGGCGTCGGAGGGGTCTTCGCGCTCCCGGGCGGCGCCGTTTGGGTCGGCTCGCCACTGCCTGCGCTGGCAGCCTTTGACTCAGCGCCGGCAGCCGAGACGCTCTTGGCGTCCGGGGTTGGTCGCGGCACTCGGTCGCCGCCGGCGGCCTGGCCCGAATCCGCCTTCGCGTTGCCGTCGACGGCCGGGGCACCCTCATCCTTCGCCTTGGTCGGACCGGGGCCAGCCGGGTCCGGTCGAGCGGGTGCGGGTGCTGGTGTCGTGGATGTGTGCCGGGCAGATGGAGCACCGCGATCCGTGACCTGTTGTCTCGGCGCTGGCTTCACGGACGCTGATCGGGTCGACGTGGCCGGTGCGGGGGCTGCCGTTTGTCCGCTGGAGGGTGCCTTTGCGCCATTGCCGGGATACCCGGCGAAGAACGTCCACCAGGCCTCATCGACGCTGTGCTTGTCCTCGAGATACTTCTCGTACAGTTCGTCGACGAGCCATTGGTTGGCCCCGAACTCGGCGAGGGGATCAGTGTTGGAGGACTCGCTAGCCACAGGGGGGCCTCTCTGGTGCGTCGAGGGTGACGGAGCGCTGCCCGGGGGAAACCGGTGTGCGGACGCAACCCAGGGTACCCCGAGCCAAGTATTTGCCCAGGGCGCGCTCGCCGTCTCACGCGACGAACCGGTCTGGGCGCGATCGGTTCGTCCAGGACGGATTCCCGCGCGTCCCCGCAGGTTACGGCCCGCTGCAGAGGAAGCCTGCTGGCCATCGCAGGGCACAGAGCGCGGGTCGCGCCCAGCTCACTAGGATGTGCCGGTCATGACTCAATGGTTGCTGGCCGGCCTCGGCGTGCTGCTCACCGTCGGTACGGCGGTGTTCGTGGTGGCCGAGTTCTCGTTGGTCGCCCTGGAGCGCAGCACGGTGCAGCGGGCGGTCGACGACGGTGACACCAAGGCTGCGGCGGTGCTCGAATCGCTCCGTCGGCTGTCCACGCAGCTGTCCGCCGCTCAGGTGGGTATCACCTTGACGACGCTGGTCTTGGGGTATCTGGCGACTCCATCAGTGGGCCTGCTCATCCAAGGACCGCTGCGCGCGATCGGGGTACCGGAGGGTGGCCTGGACGCGGTGTCCTCGACGGTCGCGTTGGTGATCGCCACGGTGTTCTCGATGGTCTTCGGCGAGTTGGTCCCGCAGTTCCTGGGCATATCGGCGCCGCTGCGGATGGCCAAGCTGGTGGCCACGCCGGTGCGTTGGTTCAGCGTGCTGACCCGGCCACTGATCGTGGTCCTGAACGGCACCGCCAACGCCATCTTGGAGTCGTTCGGTGTCACGCCGCAGGAAGAGTTATCGGCCGCTCGGACTCCGCGAGAACTGGCATCGGTGGTCCGTCGGTCGGCGCAGGCCGGTGTGCTCGATGAGGGAATGGCAGCGCGGGTCACCCGGTCACTGGACTTTGGAACGCGCAGCGCCGCCGACGTGATGACCCCACGGGTGCGGTGCGAGTCGATCGAACGAACCGCCTCGGCCGCTGACGTGGTCGCCTTGGCCCGGCGGACCGGGTTGAGCCGTTTCCCTGTGGTCGGCGACGGTTGGGACGACATCGACGGTTTGGTGCACGTGAAGACAGCGGTCGCCGTACCGGTACACCGCCGCGGCGAAGTGCCTGTCTCGGCGCTCATGGTGCCGGCCACGTTGGTCCCTGAGACGCAGCGGCTCGACCAACTGCTGGTGTTGTTGCGCGGGGGGAGTCATCAGGGAGCGGGCCATCAGATCGCGATCGTGGTTGATGAGTACGGCGGAACCTCTGGGGTGGTGACGCTCGAGGACATCATCGAGGAGTTGGTCGGCGATGTCGCCGACGAGCATGACCGCACGTGGACCACGGCCCGACGGATCGGCGAGGACTGTTGGACGGTCCCCGGCTTGTGGCGTCCTGATGAGGTGCGCGACCGGGTCGGCGCCCCCGTGCCCGACGGGCCGGCATACGAGACGATGGGCGGGTTCATGATGGCGGCTATCGGTCGGCTGCCGACCGTGGGGGACACCGTGCAGCTGCCCGGCTGGACCGTTCGTGTCGACGCGGTCGGCAACCGCCGGGTCGAACGGCTGCGGCTGGTCCGCTCTCCCGATGACGCGCAGATCGACACGGTTCCCGCTGCGACCGGGGCCGCGGTGCCGGCCGGAAGCACGGTGGCTTTGCCGCCGTTGGTGCCCGGACGCGCCGAGCTTGGGGAGGCCGGCCGGCCAGCGACAGCCGAGCAGCCGACGACCCCGGAGCAGGGGCCGGCCCGATGAGTTCGGCGCAGGCCCTCTGGTTGTCGCTGTTCTTGCTGATCGGGAACGCGTTCTTTGTCGGTGCCGAGTTCGCGGTGATGGCCGCGCGGCGCAGCCAGCTCGAACCGCTGGCCGAAGCGGGGAGCAAGCGCGCCGTCCTGGCGCTGCAGGCACTGGAACAGGTTGCCTCGCTGCTGGCGTGTGCCCAGCTCGGGATCACGGTTTGTTCGGTGCTGCTCGGTGCGGTCGCCGAGCGTGCGCTGCACAGCATCCTGGCCCCGCTCCTGGAGCACACCGGGCTGCCGAGCGCCTCGGTGGAGGTCCTCGCGCTGGCGCTGGCGCTGCTGGTCGTGGCCTACCTGCACGTCGTGCTTGGTGAGATGGTGCCCAAGAACCTGGCCATCGCCGGCCCCGAGAAGACCGCGCTGCTGCTCTCCCCGCTGCTGTTGTACCTGACCCGGGCGTTACGACCGCTGATCCGGGTGATGGAGAGGATCGCCAAGTTCATCGTTCGACTCCTACGGGTTGAACCCAAGGACGAGATCAACTCCACGTTCACCGCTTCGGAGGTGCACCAGTTCGTAGACGAGAGTGCCCGCGAGGGACTGTTGCAGACCGAGCAACACGGCCTGGCGACCAGGGTGATCGAGTTCAGCGACCGGGTTGCCGCAGACGTCGCTGTGCAGGTCAGTGATCTGGTGACGCTCCCCTCGCAGGCAACCCCCGCAGACGTCGAACGGTTGGTCGCCAAGCGCGGCTTCTCTCGGTATCCGATGCTCGCAGAGGGCGGGGACATCGATGGGTATGTGCATTTGAAGGACGTCCTGTACGCCGACGAACTGGAACGCAACGAGCCGGTACCGGCCAAGCGGATTCGGCGACTGGCGACCGTCGACCCACAGGATGAGATCGAGGACGTTTTGGAGTCGATGCAGAGCACCGGAAGTCACCTGGCTCGAGTGGTGCTGCACGACGGCACGGTGACCGGAGTGGTCTTCTTGGAAGACGTGATCGAGGAACTTGTCGGAGAGGTGCTTGACGCTTCGCAGCGCCCGGGCTGAGTGCCCTCGCTACCTGGTCCACCGCGAATCTCGCCCACGCATCCACGCCTGGGCCTGGGCTTGCACTCTTCTGGCCTGGGAGAGCACATACATCGGCCAGCAATGCGATTCACCTGGTGCCCCCGGCAGGATTCGAACCTGCGCTCCCGCCTCCGGAGGGCGGTGCTCTATCCCCTGAGCTACGAGGGCGAAGGCAGTGCCGATCAACAGGAGTAATTGTTGTCGGCCGGACGCTGCCCCGGCGCTGCGAGCGAGCCTACCGCAAGCCGGACGTGCGCCGGACCAGCTGCGGCCTTCGTAGAATCGCTGGGTGACCCCAGAGCAACTCGCGCAATCGATCCGTTCCGTTCTTCTGGACGCCGTCGCGGCCGGGGACCTTGGGCTGGCCGCCGACGCGGTCCCGCAGGTGCAAGTGGAGCGCCCCCGCAACCGCGACCATGGGGACTGGGCCACCAACATCGCCATGCAACTGGCCAAGCCGGCGGCGACCAACCCGCGCGCGCTGGCCGAGCGGATCGCCACCGGATTGCGGGTGGTCGACGGGGTCGCGTCGGTCGATGTTGCCGGACCGGGGTTCATCAACGTCACCCTGGACGCCGGCAGTGCCGGGGGGTTGGCCAAGGCGATCGTCGACGCGGGCCCGGCCTACGGGCACAATGACGCGTTCGCCGGACGCAAGGTCAACCTGGAGTTCGTCTCGGCCAACCCCACCGGGCCGATTCACCTCGGCGGGACCCGCTGGGCCGCCGTTGGCGACGCGCTCGCCAGGCTGCTTCAAGCGTGCGGTGCGCAGGTCACCCGTGAGTATTATTTCAATGACCACGGCGCCCAGATCGACCGGTTCGCCCGATCCTTGCTGGCCAACGCCAAAGGCGAGGCGCCCCCCGAGGACGGGTACGCCGGGGGGTACATCGCCGATATCGCCGACGCCGTCGTCGCAAATCGCCCAGATGTCTTGGACCTGCCCGACGCTGCGGCCCAGGAGGTCTTCCGGGCCGAGGGCGTCGAGGCGATGTTCACCCAGATCAAGGGTTCGCTGCACCACTTCGGCGTGGAGTTTGACGTCTTCTTCCACGAAAACGACCTGCACACCTCGGGGGCGGTGCAACGTGCCATCGACCGACTCGATGCGCTCGGCAACATGTACCGCAAAGATGGTGCCGTATGGCTGCGTTCCACGGACTTCGGTGACGACAAGGACCGGGTGGTCATCAAATCCGACGGTGAGTCGTCGTACCTGTCCGGGGACTTGGCCTACTACCTGGACAAGCGCGAACGTGGCTTCGATGCCGCGATCATCATGCTCGGCGCCGACCATCACGGGTACGTCAAACGGATGATGGCGATGTGTGCAGCGTTCGGTGACACCCCTGGGGAGCATCTGCAGATCCTGATCGGGCAAATGGTGAACCTGGTCAAGGATGGCAAACCGGTCCGGATGAGCAAACGAGCAGGCACCGTCGTGGTCCTGGAGGATCTGGTCGAAGCGGTCGGCGTCGACGCGGCCCGGTATGCATTGTCGCGCAGCTCCAGCGACTCCAGCATCGACATCGACCTGGACCTGTTGACCCGGCGCAGCAACGAGAACCCGGTGTACTACGTGCAGTACGCTCACGCGCGGACCTGCAACGTCGCCCGCCTCGCGGAGGCGGACGGGGTCCGCTGGCGGGATGGGTTCGAGCCGGCGCTCCTGGACCACCCGAGCGAAGCCGCGCTGCTCGCCACGCTGGGCGACTTCCCGCGCGTCCTGGCTCAGGCGGGCGGGCTGTGTGAGCCGCACCGGATCGCGCGTTACCTCGAGGAACTGGCCGCTCACCTGCACAAATGGTACGACGTCTGTCGGATTCGTCCGTACGCCGACGAGGAGATCACCAACCTGCACCGGACCCGATTGTGCCTGAACGATGCGAGTCGCCAGGTGCTGGCCAACGGCCTGACGTTGCTCGGCGTGCGCGCCCCGGAACGGATGTGAGCCCGCGATGAGAGCCCACGAGGCTGGTGCCCTGCACGCGCAGGGCTACGGCGGCCCACCGCAATGGCTGCCCTACCCCGGCGACGTCAACGAACTCCTGCCGCAGTTGTGGCCTGCCTCGATCGGGCGGGACGCCCAGGGCCGATTGACTGTTGCCGGCGTCGACTGCGTCAGCATCGCTCGCGACTTCGGCACCCCGGCATACGTCATGGACGAGGCGGACTTCCGGGCCCGCGCCCGAGCCTTCGTCACCGACTTCGCCGCGCCCTTCCAAGCGCTGGGATGCGGGCTGGACGTCTCTTACGCGGGGAAGGCGTTCCTGTGCACCCAGGTTGCTCGCTGGGTTGCGCAGGAGGGTCTTGGCCTCGATGTCTGCACGGGTGGCGAACTCGCGGTCGCGGCCCGTGTGGGGTTTCCCGGCGAACGCATGAGTATGCATGGCAACAACAAGTCGATCCTTGAGATCGAGGCCGCCTTGACCTACGGCGTCGCCCGGATCGTCGTGGATTCCTACGACGAGATCGAGCGGGTCGCGGTGATCGCCGGACGGCTTGGCATGGTGGCACCGGTGATGGTCCGGGTCACCGTGGGCGTTGAGGCTCATACGCACGCATACATCGCCACGGCGCACGAGGACCAGAAGTTCGGGTTCAGCCTGGCTGGTGGGCACGCCGCGACGGCGGTCGGGGCCGTCCTAGCCCATCCCGAGTTGAACCTGCTCGGGCTGCACAGTCACATCGGCTCACAGATCTTCGACATGGCCGGGTTCGAAGTCGCCGCGCACCGGACCGTCGGACTGCACCGGCAGGTCAGCCGCACCCATGGCGTGAACATGCCCGAGCTGGGCCTCGGCGGCGGGTTCGGCATGGCCTACACCAGCGAGCACTCCCCGCTGAGCCCAGCGCAGATGGGTCGCCGACTGGCGGACATCGTCGAGCAGGAGTTTCAGGGCGAAGGCGTCGACGTGGCCACGATTCCAAGGGTTTCCATCGAACCGGGACGGGCCATCGTAGGACCTACGACGTTCACGCTCTACGAGGTCGGCACGGTGAAGCCGGTTGAACTGGACCGCGGGGTCACCCGAGCGTATGTGTCGGTCGACGGGGGAATGAGCGACAACGTGCGGACCGCGCTGTACGAGGCCGACTACTCGTGCACCATCGCGAACCGGGCGGGGCAGGGACCGCCGATGCTGGCCCGTGTGGTCGGCAAGCACTGCGAGAGTGGGGACATCGTGGTGATGGACGAGTACCTCCCGGCCGACCTCACCCCGGGAGACTTGATCGCGGTGCCGGGGACCGGTGCGTACTGCCGTTCTTTATCAAGTCAATACAACCATGTGCCGCGGCCCCCGGTCCTGGCCGTGCGAGAGGGACAGGCGCGAGTGCTGATCCGGCGCGAGTCGGTGCAAGACCTGTTAGCCCTCGATCTGGATGAGCCAGCGTCGATGAGCCAGCGTCGATGAATGAGCGTCGATCAGTGAGCAAGGTGCAGGATGAGTGCCTCGCAAGCCGAGTGCTGTTCAGCCCGATCGGGTGAGCATGACGATCGGCGACAATGACATGGTGACCACAGCGCAAGGAGATGTCGTGAGCGTGCCGAAGCAGGACGACGAGGGCACCCAGCCCGGGCCCGACCAGCCGCTGCGGGTGGCTCTGCTCGGATGTGGCGTGGTCGGGTCGAGCGTAGCGAGGCTGCTGACCCAGAACGGTGCGGACCTCGCGGCCCGGGTTGGGCGTCCCCTGGAGATCGTGGGTGTCGGGGTACGCCGGCTCGGCCGTGACCGCAGCGACACCGGCGTCCCGCTGGACCGGTTCACCACCGACGCCGAGGAATTGGTCACCCGCGCGGATATCGTCATTGAGGTGATCGGCGGGATCGAGCCGGCTCGTTCGCTGATCGTGCGTGCCATGGAGCACGGTGCCAGCGTGGTCACCGCCAACAAGGCGCTCTTGGCCGAGGATGGTCCCACCCTGCACGACGCGGCCCGGCGACATGGCGTCGACTTGTATTACGAGGCGTCCGTCGCCGGAGCCATCCCGCTGCTGCGTCCGTTGCGAGTCTCGTTGGTGGGGGACCGGATACGTCGAGTGCTTGGCATCGTCAACGGCACCACGAACTACGTGCTGGACAAGATGGACAGCACCGGTGCCGGTTTCGCCGAGGCGGTCGAGGCGGCCCAGTCACTGGGGTACGCCGAGGCCGACCCCACCGCCGACATCGAGGGGTTCGACGCGGC
>CAJDWS010000084.1_pt1 | contig 19570 bp, 15 predicted proteins | sample 7391661 | NCBI WGS metagenome assembly CAJDWS01 (sample SAMEA7055725, study PRJEB34461) | soil metagenome | biome: terrestrial ecosystem; feature: Peninsula; material: soil | place: Antarctica | collected 2016 | reverse complement strand
ATCTCCATGAACTCGATCGGCACTCGGCGAATGGTGATCTCTGAGCCGGTCACGACGGCGGCGGCCAACAGACTCATCGCCTCGATCGGGTCCTCCGAGGGTGAGTAGTCGACGTCGACGTCGATGTCCCGGACACCGGTCACGGTCAGCGTGGTGGTCCCGAGGCCCTCGATCCGCACACCCAGACGACCCAGGTAGAAGCACAGGTCTTGGACCATGTAGTTGCTGCTGGCGTTACGGATGACCGTGGTGCCTTCATGACGGGCCGCAGCCATCAGGACGTTTTCGGTAACCGTGTCGCCACGCTCGGTCAGGACAATGGCGCGTTCGGGGCGGACCCCGGGCTCCACGTTCGCGACGTACGCGCCACTGGTGGTCTCGACCCGCAGCCCGAAGTGGCGCAGTGCGGACAGGTGCGGTTCCACCGTCCGGGCACCCAGGTCGCAGCCGCCGGCATAGGGGAGCGCGAATTCGTTGAACTCGTGCAGCAGCGGCCCGAGGAACATGATCACGGTGCGGGTACGCCGGGCCGCGTCCTGGTCCATGGTCGCGAGGTCGAGGGTGGCGGGAGGGACGATCTCGAGGTCATTCGTGTCGGTCAGCCAGCGGACCCGCACCCCGATGCTGCGCAGCACCTCGATGATCCGGTTGACTTCTTCGATGCGGGCCAGGTTGCGCAGGGTCGTCCGACCTCGATTGAGCAGTGCCGCGCACAGCAACGCGACAGCAGCGTTCTTGCTGGTTTTGACGTCGATGGCGCCGGACAACTTGGTCCCGCCGTGGATTCTCAGATGTTGTGCGCCCGGCGCACCGAACGACACCAATTCGGCGCCGAGGCTCGAGCTGATCCGGTTCAGCATTTCCAGACTGAGATTCTGCTTGCCCTGTTCGATCCTGGCGACGGCGCTCTGGCTGCTGTTGAGTCGGTCGGCGAGATCGGTCTGGGTCATCCCTTTGCTCTGTCGTACGTCGCGGATAAGCGTGCCGACCCGGGATAAGACGTCCTCGGTCATCATCAAAATATAACTCACATGTGAGATATGCCCCGCTAGCGGAGGCGCGGCGCGCCGAAGGCGATCGACGCAGACGTTGCTAAACGCCGTGGTTGCTGGCCTTTTCGTCCAGGATGCAACACTGCGTCTGAGACGAACGCTTGACGAGTATCTCATGAGTCACCGGATGGACTGCCACCCAGTCACTCGTCGGTGGCTGCTCACACATCGGGTTTACGGGCTGGCAGCGAGTTGGTCCGTCAACCCGTCCCGATCAAACACGCAGGAGGACGACGTGGTGCGGGTGAGCCCCTCCACCCACCCGCACCACGTCACCGTCGCAGCGGCTTGCCGCGCCGCTCAGCCTACGCTGGGACGCTTGCCACGCCCGGAGGCAGGAAGCGCTGACCGGTGACTTTCTCCGCGATGCCGCTCCGGTCCAGCAAGGGCGTCAGGCCGCCGTTCCAGAACTGGAAGCCCGCGCCGGTGATCATCGCCAGGTCGATGTCCATCGGCGCCGCGACGAGCCCGTCGTCGAGCATGATCCGAGCCTCTTCGGCCAGACCCGCGAGCACCTTCTCGCGGACTTGACCCGGGTCCAGCACCTGGGGATCGGCCGGCGCCTCGTACAGTTCTACGACCTCTTGGTCGAGCACCGGCCTGCCGTCCACCCAGTTGTAGTACGCGGTCTTGCCCGCTTTGACGACCTTCTCCAAGTTCGGCGAGACGTAGAACCGGTCTGGCCATTCTTGGTGCAGGGTCTCGCCGTTGTGCAGCGCGATCGCGGGGCCCACCAAGCCCATCAAGTGGAACGGTGGCATGGGGGCAACCCCTGCGAAGCCCTCGTCGGCGACTTGGAACGGCGTCCCCTGGTCGACGATCTTCGCGATCTCGGACATGAACCGTCCCAGGAGGCGGTTGACGATGAAGGACGGGGAGTCCTTGCACAGCACCGTCGTCTTCTTCAATGCCTTGCCGGTGGCGAACGCTGTGGCCAGCGTCGCATCATCGGTCTTGGCGCCCTTGACGATTTCCAACAACGGCATGACCGCGACCGGGTTGAAGAAGTGGAACCCGACGACGCGCTCGGGGTGCGACAGGTCCGCAGCCATCTGCGTGATCGACAGCGAAGAGGTGTTGGTCGCGAGCACACACTCGGAGGAGACGACCTCTTCGACCTCCGCCCAGACCTGTTTCTTGACGGCCAGGTCCTCGAACACGGCCTCGATCACGAATTCGGCGTCAGCAAAGCCCTGCTTCGAGGTCGAGCCACTGATCAGGCCCTTGTACCGGTTGGCCTTCTCCATCGACATCCGGCCCTTGCCAAGCGCTTTATCAATCTCGGCGTGGACGTAGCCGACACCCTTGTCCACTCGGGTCTGGTCGAGATCGGTCATCACCACTGGGATGCCCATCCGGCGGATGAACAGCAGCGCCATCTGGCTGGCCATCAGGCCCGCGCCGACGATGCCGACCTTGGTCACCTTGCGGGCCAGCGACTTGTCAGGCGCACCCGCGGGCCGCTTGGCGCGCTTCTGGGTCAGGTCGAAGGCGTACAAGCCGGCGCGCAGCTCATCCCCCATCAAGAGGTCAGCCAGCGCCTCGTCTTCGAGCGCGAAACCTTCCTCGCGGGTGTTGGTGCGGGCTGCCTTGAGCAGCTCCAAGGCCCGGTACGGCGCGGGGGAGTAGCCGCCGGTCTTCATGTGCACGCCCTTGAGCGCGGCTTTCAGCGCGCCGTTCCAGAGGGCTTCGTCACGGTTGACCTCTGGGCGCTGCACCGTGATTTCGCCCTGGACCACCTTGGCGGCCCAGCGCAGCGACTCCATCAAGAACTCGGCGCCATCGAACATGGCATCGAACATGCCCAGCTTGAAGGCCGCTGGACCGTTGAGCATCTTGTTCATCGCCATCGGGTTTTCGATGACGACCTTCACGGCGTTCTCGATGCCGATCAGATTCGGCAGCAGCCAGGAGCCACCCCAGCCCGGCACGAGGCCGAGGAAGCACTCCGGCAACGCGATTGCCGGGACAGCCGAAGACACGACGTGGTAGTCGCACGCCATCGCGGCCTCGACTCCGCCGCCCAGGGCTGCGCCGTTGACGAACGCAAACGACGGAACGCCCAGGGCTGAGAGCTTGCCGAACGTCTCATGGCCCAGCTGCGCGATCGCGGTCGCCTGCTCCCGCTGGCTGACGGCTGGGACGCCGGTCAGGTCCGCGCCGACGGCGAAGATGAACGGCTTGCCCGTCAGGCCGACGGCAACGATCTCGCCTGCGCCGGCGCGTTCCTTGCACCGGTCCAGCGCCTCATTCAGGCCCTGCAGGGATGCCGGGCCGAAGGTGTTCGGCTTGGTGTGGTCCCATCCGTTGTCCAACGTGATCAAGGCCATCGTGCCAGCGCCATCGGGGAGGTCAACGTCCCGGGCCAGCGCCTTCGTGACGACCTCTTTGGGGAAGATCTGACTGAAATCCATCGTGGTGTTACTCCGTCCGGTCCTGGTCAGTGCTGTGTGGCGGCGTAGTCGGCGTGGTGCGGGTTCTCCCAGATGACTGCGGCTCCCATGCCGATACCGATACACATCGCGACCATGCCGTAGCGAACCTCCGGGTGGTCCTCGAACTGGCGGGCCAGCTGGTTGCACAGCCGGACTCCGGAGGAAGCCAATGGGTGCCCGACCGCGATGGCGCCGCCGTACAGGTTGACCTTGGGGGAGTCGTCGGGCAGATCGAAGTGCTCCAGGAACGCGACGACTTGAACGGCGAACGCCTCGTTCAGCTCAAACAGGCCGATGTCGTCGATGGACAACTCGGCCAGCTTGAGCGCCTTTTCGGCGGCCGGCACCGGGCCGTACCCCATGTACTCCGGTTCGACGCCCACAAAACCAAAGCTGACCAGCCGCATCTTCGTTGTCAGACCGAGCTCTGCGGCAGCCTTTTCGGAGGCCAGGACGCAGGCGGTGGCACCGTCGTTGAGGCCGGCGGCGTTGCCGGGAGTGACCTTGCCGTGCTCGCGGAATGGGGTTCGTAGCGTCGCCAGATCGGCCAAGGTCGCACCAGGGCGTGGCGGTTCGTCCTTGGTGGCCAGGCCCCATCCCAGTTCGGCATGCCGGGTGGCGACGGGCACCAGGTCTGGCTGGATCTTGCCGTCGGCGTACGCCTGAGCCAGCTTGGCCTGGCTGTTCACCGCGTAGGCGTCCGAGCGCTCCTTGGTCAACTGCGGGTACCTGTCCGACAGGTTCTCCGCTGTCTTGCCCATGATCAATGCTGAGGGGTCGACGAGTTGCTCGGCGATGATGCGCGGGTTGGGGTCCACCCCCTCACCCATCGGGTGGCGGCCCATGTGCTCGACGCCGCCGGCGATGGCGACGTCGATCGCCCCGAACGCGATATGACCGGCAAGGGTTGTCAACGACGTGAGCGCGCCGGCACACATGCGATCGACGGAGTAACCGGGCGTGGTGGTCGGAAGACCGGACAGCAACGCGACCAGGCGTCCGAGGGTCAGTCCCTGGTCGCCGATCTGGGTGGTGGCCGCGATCGCGACGTCCTCGACGCGTTCCGGCGGGAGCTGCGGATTACGCCGCAGGAGTTCGCGAACACAGGCGATGACCAGGTCGTCGGCGCGGGTTTGGGCGTAGATGCCTTTTTCCCCAGACTTGCCGAACGGTGTACGGACACCGTCGACAAAGACGACTTCTTGGCGGACTCGAGACACTGCACGCCTCCTGGGCGTTTCCGGGCACCCCGGATGGATGCCGCTCGGCGGTTGGATACCCCGATATTACTAATAGGTAACAGAGGTACGGTGTAATTCCGGTCACGCGATCGGGACCGGCAGACACTCAAGTATCGCTCTGCAGGGCGTCAGCGATGAGCGGAGCCGCCGCCTCAATTTGCCATCCGCGGGCCCCCCGGGCGGCAAGGTTGGCGCTGATCGCTGCCACGGTGCGCTCTGGTGGGTCCCACAGCACCCGGCGCAACGTGTCTGGGGACAGCACGTTTTCCACTGGCAATGCGTGGGCCGCCGCGAACTCACCGAGCGTCGTGCGCGCTGCCTGCAGCCGGGCTGCGGCGACCGGGTCTCGATCAGCCCAAACCCTGGCCGGCGGTGGTCCGTCGGCGGCCATGTTGGCGGTGGGGAGCATGTCATCTGGCAGGCCCAGAGCGGTTTGGACTGCTTCGATGAGTTGGCCCGCATACCGACGAACCGCCTTGTTGTGAGTCAGTTGGGCAAGCTGCCCGACGGTCGTAGGAGCGGCGGCGGCAACCTCAAGCAGCATCGCATCTGGGATCACCCGACCGGGTGAGGTGTCCCGAGCCTGCGCCAGTTCATCGCGCAGAAGCCACAGTTGGCGGACCACGGACAGGGTCCTACGGTTACGGATCCGATGGATGCCGGAGGTGCGTCGCCACGGGTCAGGTCGGGCGGCCGGTTTGGTGAAGTCGACCAGCGCCGCGAATTCCTGGCGGGCCCACTCCTGCTTGCCTTGTGCCTGGAGGTCGGCCAGCAGCGCCTCCCGCAGCGCCAACAGGATCTCCACATCGAGGGCGGCGTACCGCAGCCACGGCTCAGGCAGCGGCCGGGTGGACCAGTCGACGGCCGAGTGCTCCTTGGCCAAGGAGATCCCCAGGTAGTGTTCGGCGACCGCCGACAGGCCGACCTTGGGCAGACCGGCCAGCCGGGCGCCGAGCTCGGTGTCGAACAGTTGCAGGGGTGCCATGCCGACCTCGGTCAAGCACGGCAGGTCCTGGTTCGCGGCGTGCAGCACCCACTCGACGCCGGCGGTTGCTTGCGCCAGGGGGACGAGGTCGGGGCAGGCGATCGGGTCGATGAGCCAGGTGCCAGCGCCCTCGCGACGCAGTTGAACCAGATAGGCGCGTTGACCGTATCGGTACCCAGAGGCTCGTTCGGCGTCGACGGCCATCGGTCCGGTGCCCCGGACCAGTGCCTCGGCTGCCTGGAGCAATCGCCGCTCGTCGGCAACGACTCCTGGTACGCCGTCGGCGGGCATTGACAAGACCGGCACCGCGGGCTTCGCTGGCGCCGGTGGCGGACCGGAGTCCTCGGGTGGCACTGTTGCCGGCGGTTCACCCGACTCGGTTTGGTTGACAGAATTCATCAGTTGCAGGCTACAACTCTGGTTGTTCAGGTGCCTTATCGGGTTGGGTCAGCCACGGTGACCCGGCAGCGGATGGACCCCCATCGGCAGCGGCGGCATGCCCGCGATGGTGCAAAGCAACTCAACCCAGGTGCTCAGTTGGCTCCTGAGGTCATCACCGGCCGGCGTCCACGACGCCCGGATCTCCAACTCGACCGACGGTTCCTGGTCGGCCATGGTGCCGAATCCCTCCGAGACCACACGGGTCACCGTGCCACCGAGCGCTCGGTGGGTGACGCCGTTGCCGGTGAGCGCGTCCATCAACCAGGACCAGCCCACCGCGCCGAGCATCGGGTCGGCTGCCAACTCTGGCTCCAACCGCGACCGGGCGAACGTCACCACGCGCCAGGTGCCGTCCCAAGCTTCCGGTGCGCTCGGGTCGTGCAGCACCACGAACCGTCCGGTGGACGTCGGCTCCTCGTCGTTCTCGTCGGCTGAGCCAACTGAGTCGGCTGAGTGCGATGAGCCCGCTGAGCACACGTCAGCGGAGAGCGCGACGGCGTGCGGGGCCACCCGCTGTGGCGCCGGGATCTCGCTCAGCCGCACCTCAGGCCGCACTTTGACGTCGCTCAGTCCGGCCACTGCCCCGGCGAAGTCCGGGTCGCGGCCGGTACGCACGCTCCGGTCGGTCACCACCGCACTGTATGGCGGCCCTTCGACGCTGGCAGGGCACCACGCCGAATGCCGTGACAGGATCGAACGGTGAACCTGGATCAGCGGCCCGCCCCCCAAACGATGGTCGACGGCGCGTCGCCGGACCCACACACGAGCCTGCTGGTCCGGGCTGCCAGGGGGCAGCCGGGTCCCCGTCCACCGGTGTGGTTTATGCGACAGGCGGGCCGGTCGCTGCCGGAGTATCGAGCCGTTCGTGAGGGCGTCGCGATGCTCGACTCCTGTCGTCGCCCGGACCTGGTCACTGAGATCACGCTGCAGCCGGTGCGCCGACACGGTGTCGATGCGGCGATCTTCTTCAGCGACATCGTCGTACCGCTTGCTGCGGTCGGGGTCGACGTCGACATCGTGCCCGGGGTCGGGCCGGTCATCGCGACGCCGTTTGCCCGGCGCCAGGACCTCGACGCCATTCCCGAGTTAACCCCGGACCTGGTTGCGGATATCTCCGAGTCAGTTCGGCTGCTGGTGGCCGAACTCGGCGCGACTCCGCTGATCGGTTTTGCCGGAGCGCCGTTCACGCTGGCGTCCTACCTCATCGAAGGGGGTCCCAGCCGAAACCATGAACGTACCAAGGCACTGATGCATGGGGATCCTGTGTTGTGGCACGATCTGTGCGCGCGGTTGGCCCAGATCTCGGGAGCCTTCCTTCGGGTGCAAGCGGAGGCAGGCGCCAGTGTTGTGCAGTTGTTCGACTCCTGGGTAGGTGCCCTCCAACGACCCGACTATGAGGCTCTGGTCCGGCCACATTCGGCGGTAGCACTGGCCGCGGTGGCGGACCTGGGCATCCCGCGGATCCATTTTGGCGTGGGGACCGGGGAGCTGCTCGCGTCGATGGGGGGCGCCGGAGCCGAGGTCGTCGGGGTGGACTTCCGGGTCCGGCTCACCGATGCGATCGAGCGCCTCGGCCAGCAGTATGCCGTGCAGGGCAACTTGGATCCGGCGTTGCTGTTCGCGCCGTGGGAGGTGATCGAGGCGCGGGTGCGCGGGATTGTGCAGGAGGGTCGCGCCGCCCGGGGGCACATCGTCAACCTTGGTCACGGCGTGCTGCCGACCACCGACCCGGACGTGCTCACCCGGGTCGTCGAGCTGGTCAAGTCGCTGGGCTAACCGGCGGGACTGGGGTTGTCGGATCGACTGGCATGTCGAGTGCCACGATGCACCTCGGCAGGAGGCTGTGCAGGAGCGGGCCGATGGCCAGGGCGTACAGCACCGTGCCGATCCCGACGACGCCGCCCAGTCGCCACCCGAGCACCAGCACGGTGACTTCTAGGCAGGTGCGGACCAGGCGCACACTCAAGCCGGTACGGTCGTGCAGCCCGGTCATCAGTCCGTCACGGGGTCCCGGCCCGAGTTGGCTACCGATGTAGAGCGCGCCGGCCAGTGCGTTGAGCGCGATCCCGCCGAGCAGCAGGGTCCATCGCCAGCCCAACGTCTCTGGCGGAGCAAGCAACGCCAGCCCGGCATCGGTGACCACGCCGATCCAGATCGTGTTCAGCACCGTGCCCAGGCCGGGCCACTGCCGCAGCGGAACCCAAGCCAGGAGCACGGCGGCACCGACGATGATGGTGGTGACCCCGATGGACAGGCCGAGGTGTGGGGCCAGACCCACGTGTAAGACGTTCCACGGATCGAGGCCGAGTGTGCTGCGGATCAGCATCGTCATGGAAACGCCGTACAAGGTCAGCCCGATCATGAGCTGAGTGATCCGGCGCGGTAGCCGTCCGGCTCGCAGTTGCTCGGCGGGGGTCAGGCGGACCATCAACCGGTTCGGGTTGCGCCCGGGATCCGCAATCGTCGCGGCCGAGGTGGCAGTTGAACCGAAGGATGACCTCCAGCGGCGATGGGACCTCGGCACGGAGTCAGCCACGTGCGGACCGCAGCTGTCACTGCTCACCGGCTCGCCGAGTTGGTGACGCCGCTGGTTTCCACCAGCGCCGGCGGCCCCCGTTATCGACGGTTGGCCGAAGCCATCCGGACGCTCATCGTCGACGGTCGGCTTCTGCCGTCCTGGCGGCTGCCCAGCGAACGCAGCCTCGCCGCCGCCACCGGTCACTCACGCAACACGGTCAGCCACGCCTACGACGTATTGCGGGAGTGGAGTTGTCTGGAGTCGGTCCGCGGCTCCGGAAGCCTCGTCCGGTTGCCCACCGGAGCGCCCGGAATGCCCGGCTCCCAGCGGCCGGCGGCGGGACATGACCGGTATGGATCTGGCGCCACTGGATCTGGCGCCACGGATGGCCCGGGCCGGATTGACCTGACCCGTGCTTGCCCCGAGGCGGCGCCGGAAGTGGCACAGGCCTACCGGCACGCTCTCGCACAGATTTCGCCGTACCTGCAAACCTCGGGGTATGAGTCGGCCGGGTTGCCGGTCCTGCGTGAGGCGATCGCCCGCCGGTACGCCCAGCGCGGCTTGCCGACGCACCCGGAGCAGATCGTGGTCACTAATGGCGCGCTCGCCGGGATCGCCATCCTAGGGCGGGCGTTCATCGGCGTGGGGGACCGGGTCCTGGTGGAGACCCCGGGGTACCCGACGTCGGTCGCTGCGCTGCGCCGCTTCGGCGCCAGGCTCGTCGGGGTCGCGGTCGGTGAGTGCGGGGTGGATCCCGACGACGTGGCCTCCGCCGTCCGACAGACCGCACCCAGGCTCGCGTTGTTGACCCCCGACTTCCAGAACCCGACGGGCGCACTCACACCGGCTGACCGGCGCGTTGCGATCGGCGCGGTGCTGGCCAGGGAACGGGTGATCACCGTCATTGACGAAACGCTGGCCGAGGTGGTCCTGGAAGGGCCTCCGGCTGGGATGCCTCCGCCGTACGCCGCCTGCACCCCTTCGGACGCCGACGTGGTGACCGTCGGCAGCATGAGCAAGTCCCATTGGGGAGGGTTGCGTGTTGGATGGCTGCGCGTTCCTGCGCGGCAACTGAGCGCCGTGAGCGCTGCCCGCACGACCCTGGACCTCGGCGTACCGTTGCTCGAACAACTCACCGCCACATGGTTGCTGGACCAGGAGCCGGGGTTGTCGGCACCGATGGCGAGGCTGACCAGAGGACGCCGGGACGCTCTTTCGTCAGCCTTGGCGCGGCACTGCCCGGACTGGTCGTTTCGGCTGCCTGCGGGAGGGTTGTCCCTATGGTGCCGACTGCCAATTGAGGCCGCCGGGTCGCTGGCCGCCGCGGCCGAGGCCGACGGGATCCTGATAGCGCCGGGACCAGTGTTCTCTACCGAGGGACTCGGTCTCCAACGCTATGTCCGGCTGCCCTATACGTTGCCCCAGGATCGGTTGGTCGAAGCGGCCGGGCGGCTCGCCATGGCCTGGGCCAGGGTGGCCAGGCCTACTGCCGATCGCCTCGCCGTACCCGTCATCACCTGACCTGTCCGTCAGCAGGATTGGGCGCCGGGTGGGGCGTGCCTGCGACCCCGATGCCGCTGAGCCGACGGTCGGCTAGGAGGGTCGCGCCGAAACCGTCGGTGAGGATGCGTCAGAATGTGCGGCATGACCAGTACACCGCGTCCGACCGCAGGCCAGATCCGTCAGATCAACGACACCATCAGGTACGCGATGTGGTCGGTGTTCCGGGTCTCCACGCCGATCCCGCGGGATCACGCGCACCGGGACCGGCTGGTCCGCGACGTGACCGCACAGTTTGCCGACGATAGCGACGTGGTGACCCGCGGCGTCTACGACGTCGCGGGAATGAGCGCTGACGCGGATGTGATGATCTGGTGGCATGCCGAGAAGATGGAGGAGCTGCAGTCGGCCTACCACCGGATGCGGCGCAGCGAATTCGGAGGGCACCTGACCCCGGTTTGGTCGGCGGCCGCCCTGCACCGCCCAGCGGAATTCAACAAGGGTCACATCCCGGCGTTCATGGCCGGGGAAGAGCCGAAGCGGTTCATTTGCGTGTATCCGTTCGTGCGCTCCTACGAGTGGTATCTCCTACCCGAGACCGAGCGGCGGGACATGCTCGTCGAGCACGGTCGGATGGCACGTCATTACCCAGATGTGCGGGCGAACACGATCGCCTCGTTCGCGCTCGGTGACTACGAGTGGGTCCTGGCGTTCGAGGCTGACGAACTGCACCGCATCGTGGACTTGATGCGGGACTTGCGTGGCTCTCAGGCGCGGCGACACGTTCGAGAAGAGACGCCGTTCTTCACGGGCCGACGGGTCAGCATCGAAGAACTGGTGGCGCAACTGCCCTGAACGGCATCAAGCGAGCTTCCCTGGGGCAGCCCGGCGCGTTCGAACCAGCGCTGCGACGGCCAAGAGCGGCCGCGGCGCCGGGATCGTCTCGGCTCTGCCGGGGTGCGGCGCGGCGGTCCGTAGAAGCTCCGCCGCCGTGCCCTGAGCCCCCGAGAACCTCAGGCAGAGCCCCGCGACGATCTCTGGGCGTGCTCGGTCGTGCACGGTCGAAAACTGGCCTGCGTCACCTTGCAGTGCATCGGCCAACAGCGTCCTGGTCAACATGAGTTCCCCCAACCCGGTCGTGACCTGTCCGGGTACTGATCGGTCACCGGCCGGGGGAGCTAAGGGGTTCTCGCTGGTCAGCCACGGTGCTTAGGCCGGTGGAGCATCCTGGACATCTGGATCCAGCCGCAGGCAGATCGAGTTGATGCAGTACCGCTGGTCGGTTGGCGTCGGGTAGCCCTCGCCCTCAAACACGTGTCCCAGGTGCGATCCGCAATTGGCACAACGGACCTCGACTCGGCGCATGAACAAAGAGCGGTCTTCGATGAACTCAACGGCGTCATTGTCAGTCGGCTGATAAAACGACGGCCAGCCACAGTGGCTGGCGAACTTCGTGTCACTGGTGAACAGCTCCGCGTCGCATGCGCGGCAGATGTAGGTGCCGGCCGCCATGGTGTGGGTGTATTCGCCGACGTTCGGCGGCTCCGTGCCCCCTTCCCGTAACACCTGGTATTCGTCAGGCGTGAGCAGCTCCCGCCACCGCTGCTCGCTGAGCTGGACGGGGTAGTGGCGGCTGGTCGTTTTGCGCAGGCTCATGTTTGACACAACACCAGCCGACCGCGCAGCGTTCCCGCTCTGGGCGGGGGAGCGGCGCTGGTCACCGCAAGCGCCTACCCTGGGCGCCATGGCGTCTGATGCGCTCAATCTCAGCCTGCCGGGACCGCGGGGAAGCGAACGGACGATCCGGCTGACCAACCCGGACAAGCCGATCTGGCGGGCGGTGGAGGCGAGTGCGGCGGTCACCAAGGCCGACCTTGCCTTGTATTTCATCGATGTCGCGCAACCCTTCCTGCGGGCGGTGGGCGACCGGCCGACGACCTTGCAGCGGTTCCGTGGCGGGGTGGACGGTGAAGAGTTCTATTCCAAGAACCCGCCGAAGGGCACTCCGGAATGGATCCGGACGACCCAATGCACCTACCCCTCGGGCCGACAACATCCGCAACTGGTGATTGACGAGATCGCCTCGGCGGTGTGGGCGGTGCAGATGAGCACGGTCACCTTCCACCCTTGGCCGGTGCTGGCCGACAACAACGACCTGGTGGATGAGTTACGCATTGACCTAGACCCCCAACCGGGCCGAGGATACGCCGATGCCGTGGAGGCAGCGCACCTGCTTCGCGACCTGCTGGCCGAGTTGGGCCTGAGCGGTTGGGCGAAGACGTCCGGTCACCGAGGTGTGCACGTGTACAGCCGAATCGAGCGCACCCACGGGTTCGGCGACCTGCGGCATGCCGTCATCGGGATCGCCCGAGAGCTCGAGCGCCGCAGCCCGGACCTGGTCACCACCGCGTGGTGGAAGGAAGAGCGTGGCGAGCGGGTGTTCGTCGACTTCAATCAGGCCAACCGGGACCGGACCATCGCCTCGGCGTACAGCCCTCGGTCCCAACCTGGCGCACCGGTCTCGTTCCCGCTGGAGTGGGCCGACCTGGCAGGGGCTAAGCCGAGCGACTTCACCGTTCACACCGCCGCTGCCGCAATCGCCGAGCGCGGTGACGCGTGGGCTGACATGGCTGACGCCGTCGGCCGGATCGACAAGGCATTGTCATTGTGGGAGGCGGACCTGAGCCGTGGACTCGGCGAACTGAACTTCCCGCCCGACTTCCCGAAGATGCCAGGCGAACCGCCCAGGGTCCAGCCGAGCAAGAAGAACGCTGACCATTGGGACGGCGTTCGACCGCGCCAGCAGGACTGACTGGTCCTTCGAGCAGTTGCGCCCAGTTCAGCCGCGCGCAGTCGGGTCTGCCGGACTCACCAACACGTTGGCCAGGTCATAGGCCACCGCCCGGTCGATCTGGTCGTAGCGGCAGTCTTCGGGCGCCATCTCCGGCCGCCAGCGCAAGAACGTCACGGCATGTCGGAACCGGTACCGCTCAAGCTGGTCGAAGGCCACCTCTACGACTCGTTCCGGACGTAACGGCACGTAGCTGACGTCTTTGCTGGATGAGAAACGCGACCGGTCGGTCTGCGCATGCGCCACCGCGCCGGCCTCATCCCGCACCACCAGCGGCGCCAACTCATCAATGAGCTCCAGGCGCCGGGCGTTACTAAAGGCCGCGATGCCACCCACGTTGAAGAGCCGACCGTCCTGGCCGTACACGCCGAGCAGCAACGAGCCGACACCACGACCGGACTTATGGATCCGGTAACCCGTGACAACGGCCTCGGCGGTGCGCTTGTGCTTGACCTTCAGCATGGTTCGCTTTCCGGGGGTGTACACCCCGGCCAATGGCTTGGCGACAACCCCGTCGAGCCCGGCGCCCTCGAAGCGCGCGAACCAGTCCCGTGCCACCTCCGGATCCTCCGTCGCCGCGGTGAGGTGTACCGGGTCGTCAGGTCGTACATGGGCCAGCGCCGCCGTCAGCTCCTTTCGTCGCTGCCGGAACGGTACTTCGGTCAGATCCCGGTCGCCCAACGCGATCAGGTCGAAGGCGACGAACTCGGCGGGCGTCTGGGTCGCCAGCGACTGGACCCGCGAGTCGGCGGGGTGGATTCGTTGGCTCAATGCGTCCCAGTCGAGCCGCTGCGCCCCCGGCGTACCGGTCCGCACCACGATTTCTCCGTCGACCACGCATACCTGAGGCAACAATCTCGCCAGCGCCGCGAGCAGTTCTGGGAAGTACCGGTTCAACGACTTGCCACCCCGGCTGGACAGCTCGATCTGATCACCGGCACGCAGCACCAGGGCGCGGAACCCGTCCCACTTCGGCTCGTACGAAAGGCCGCCGGCGACCTCATCCGGCTCGGGCACCTGGGGGACCGACTTGGCGAGCATTGGGGCGATCGGTAGTTCCAGCGGCAACTCCATGTCAGCCATTCTCCCGCTGGTCACCCCCTCCGCTAAGCGGAGGGACACTGGTGTCGTGAGCATGACCTCGATCGGCGCGCCTGACGGGTCGACGTCTAGAGCATGGGACCGCCCCGGTCGACCATTCCGGCGGATAGCGGCCGGTGTCACCGGGCTGATAACAGCTTCCGCCATCGGGACCACCGGCTTCCTGACCTACCTGTCGCGCGTGCTGTTGCTACCTGATCGCAACCATCTCGACGACGTCCAGATCCAGTCGGTGGCTGACGACCGGATCACCCTCTCGGTCACGGCGGACACGGTCGTGCCCGGTCGCTACGGCATTTGGTTCGCCGGTGGACACCTTCGCATCGGTGAAGTGATTCAGGCGTCGCCGACAAGCGTGACCCGAGTGCTGGAGGCAGTGGATGCCGGGGTCCCACAGGCCGGGCCGGCCCGGTGGAACGGTTGGTACTACGCTCGTGATCCGCTCGCCGATCTGGCGATGGACTATGTCGACGTGGTCGTGCCTTCGCAGATCGGAGGCTTGCCGGCTTGGCTGATCCCGCCCGCTGGGCGGACGGTTGCCGATGCGCCGGCAGATCGCTGGGCGATTCTGGTGCACGGGCGTGGCGGGGAGCGGCCGGAGTGTCTGCGCGCCGTCCCGGTGCTCTCGCAGCTGGGGTTGATGTGCCTGATCCCGTCCTACCGCAATGACGTCGGCGCCCCGCCAAGCCCAGATGGAAGGTACAACCTCGGTTTGTCAGAGTGGGGTGATGTCGAGGCGTGCGTTGACTTTGCGATGGCCCACGGTGCCCGAGAGGTGGTGCTGGTGGGCTGGTCCATGGGCGGAGCGGCGGCGCTCCAGATGCTCGATCAGTCACCGCTGGCCAGCGTCGTAAGTGCGGTGGTCCTGGACAGCCCGGTCATCGACTGGGGTCACGTGATTCGGCACCACGCGGCTGCGCTCGGGCTGCCGTCGGCGGCGGCCAGATCGGTGACGCGTCTTATCGGTCAAGGCTGGGCGCGCCGCCTCGTGGGGGTGCATCGACCCCTTGACGTGGCCCGCACCAACTGGGAGGACCGGTCGGATGAACTGCGCCATCGGATGCTGTTGATGCACTCGCAGGCCGACGACCTCGTCCCGATCGGACCCTCCGCCGCGCTGGCAATGGCCCGTCCCGATCTGGTCCGATGGGAGCCGTGGACCATGGCACGGCACACCCAGGAATGGAACCTGGACCCCTCGCGGTGGGAAGGTGCGGTGACGAGCTTCCTGTCGGAGCGGGCCGATGCGCTGCCGTGATGAGCCGTCTGGGTGCACGCAATCGCCGTCTGAGCACTACGGCGCAGGGTCTTGATCCACGGGGTGCTGGCCGGGCTGCTGTACCTCGTCGACGGCCTCGGTCTGGGCGCGGTTGGCTGCTCGTGCCGCGGCGCCGAGGTCGGGGAAGTCGCTGCCGGTGAACCGGCCAGCCCGCCGACGGGCTGCGGCACGGCTTCCGGTACGCCGAGGGGTCAGTTCGTCAACACCGGAGGGAGCGGACCGCGCTGAGCCCGACCGCCTCGTTTTGTCCCAGTGGGGGGCGGGTGCTGTCGGCCGCGACACGCTTTTCAGGATCACCACGGAGCGCTCTGAGACCGTGACCCGGCCGCCACCCTCATGCGGCGGGTCATCGCGGCCCGGGATGCCGGTGGTGGTGGCCGTATTGACGACTTCAAGCCAGCACACGTCACCGATGTCGGGCGGCACGGTGAAGGCAACGGGGTCGCTGTGCGCGTTGAACATCAGGATGAAGTCATCGTCGGTGATTCGTTATTCAGCCAAACGATGTCATGTAACTCCGAACCTCCGCCGTGGTCGGCCTTGCCCCGGAAGAAGCGACGCCGCCGAAACACCGGGTGCTCCTGCCGCAGGGTGACCAGATGGCTGACGAAGGCCAGCAGTTGTTGCTGCTCATCGGTCAGATCCCAGTCGATCCAGGACAGCTCGTTGTCCTGGCAATACACGTTGTTGTTGCCCTTTTGGGTACGACCCAACTCGTCGCCGTGCGCCAGCAAGGGCACGCCTTGACTGACCAGCAGGGTCGTTAGGAAGTTGCGCTGCTGGCGCAATCGCAGCGCCCTGATCTGCGGATCGTCGCTTGGGCCGTCATCCTGCGCAGCGCCGCAGTTCCACGATCGGTTGTGGCTCTCGCCATCGGCGTTGCCCTCCCCGTTCGCGTCATTGCGCTTGTTGTTGTACGAGACCAGGTCAGCCAGGGTGAACCCGTCGTGAGCGACGATGAAGTTGATCGAAGCGATCGGCCGCCGTCCGGAATGCGCATAGAGATCTGAGGATCCGGTCAGCCGCGACCCGAACTCGGAAAGCGCGGCAGCTTCGCCGCGCCAATAGTCACGCACGGTGTCGCGGTATCGGCCGTTCCACTCGGTCCACAGCGGCGGGAAGTTGCCCACCTGATACCCGCCGTCGCCCAGGTCCCAGGGTTCGGCGATGAGCTTCACCTGGCTGATCACCGGATCCTGTTGAATCAGGTCAAAGAACGCTGACAGCTTGTCCACTTCGTGGAACTGCCGAGCCAAGGTGGCTGCAAGATCGAACCGGAAGCCGTCGACGTGCATTTCCACGATCCAATACCGCAGTGAGTCCATGATCAACTGGAGCACATGGGGACTGCGCATGAGCAGGCTGTTTCCGGTGCCCGTGGTGTCGTAGTAGTGCCGTTTGTCGTCGTCGACCAGACGGTAGTACGCCGTGTTGTCGATGCCGCGGAAGCAGATCGTCGGTCCTCGCTCATTGCCTTCGGCTGTGTGGTTGTAGACCACGTCGAGGATGACCTCGATATTCGCTTCGTGCAACGCCTTGACCATGGCTTTGAATTCGGTCACTTGCTGACCGCGGGATCCGGTTGAGGCGTACTCGTTATGTGGGGCGAGGAATCCGATGGTGTTGTAACCCCAGTAGTTGCGAAGGCCCTTTTCCTGCAGGTGGGTGTCCTGCACGAACTGGTGCACCGGCAGCAACTCCAGGGCGGTCACCCCAAGTTGCTTGAGGTGCTTGATCGTTGCCGGGTGCCCGATGCCGGCGTACGTGCCGCGGATCGTCTCCGGCACGTTCGGGTGGGTCATCGTCAGGCCTTTGACGTGCGCCTCATACATTACCGTTTGGTGGTACTGATGCTGTGGTGGTCGGTCGTGGCCCCAGTCGAAGAACGGGTTGATGACGACGCTGAGCATGGTGTCGCTCGCTGAGTCGGAGTCGTTGCGCTCGCCGGGGTCATCAAAGCAATAGGCAAACAGCGACTCATTCTTGGTGACCTGGCCGTCGATCGCCTTCGCGTACGGGTCGAGGAGTAACTTCGCGGGGTTGCACCAGTGGCCGCGATCGGGATCGTATGGGCCGTGCACCCGGTAGCCGTATCGCTGGCCCGGCTGACAGTTGTGGACATAGCAGTGCCAGACATACGCGTCCACCTCGGTGAGCTCGATCGAGGTTTGCTCACCGTCGTCGTCGATCAGGCAGAGTACGACTCGGTGCGCGATTTCGGAGAAGACTGCGAAGTTCACGCCTGATCCGTCGAATGTCGCTCCCAGTGGGTACGCCTTGCCTGGCCAGATGTCCATAGCGCCCTTCTTATATTCCGCTGGCGTCTCGTCCGCACCGCCGACCGATCCTTGGCTGCGTCATCAATCACCAGCTAGAGCCGCCCCCGCGACCCGTGACTGGATCCGCTTGGCATTACCGCGCTGTTTGTTCGCCCGCCCGTCGCTGGTCGGCTCCACCGTGGGGCCGGTCCGTTCGGTCGGTGATATCACCAGCGTCGTTGGGTGGCTCTTCGGCGACCTGCCAGTCAATGGGCCTGAGAGTAGCCTGTCGACGTCGTTCCACGCAGTCGTCGCGCATGCGCGTGCGGGTCGGATGCGTCCGATATTGGAGCACTTCGTGGCCGGTTGGACGATGCGGGGCTGGATCGGTTATCGTCGTGACGCCACGGTGGACCCTCTCCGGGGCGCCAGCGTCGGTACTGCGGACATAGCTCAGTTGGTAGAGCACAACCTTGCCAAGGTTGGGGTCGCGAGTTCGAGTCTCGTTGTCCGCTCGGAGGCCTTCACGCCTTCTCCACGGGCCCGGGCGATTGGCGCAGTCTGGCTAGCGCGCTTCCTTGACACGGAAGAGGTCACTGGTTCGAGTCCAGTATCGCCCACCCGGAACAACGCAGCTCAAAGAAAGCACTCGGAACCGGTTCGGAAGAATCGTCCCGACGCTCCAAGCAAGGAGCGGCCATGTTTGGCCGCTCCTTGCCTGCGTTTCCGGCCCCGCAGTCTCGGTACGAAGGCCCACTGTGGCTAACGACCGCTTCGAGCGATCGCCATGAGCTCCGACTCCAACCGTGCGTAACTGGCCTCCATACCGTCGGTCATGCCGGTGTCCAGGATCGCGTCGCGGGTGTCGGTATCCGGGTAGGTGATGACCAAGGAAAGCAGCGTGCCGTCGTCGACCGGTATGAGCGTCATCTCGTTGAGCGTGGTGGGGCTATCAGTGCCGATCATCCGTTCCGTGGTCACCGTCCGGTACGGGGGCGTCGACTCCATCAACTCGCCAGTGAATCCGAAATGGTTCTCGCCGTTCTCGTCCGTCCACTCATAACGGAAGGTGTCGCCGACGGCGGTGGCAACGTCGCACACCGGCATTGTCCAGCCGTCCGGCCCAAGCAGCCAGCGCTTCATCAGATCCGGTTCCTGGTGCGCATCCCACACTCGCTCGATGGGGCCACGGATGGTGCGGCTCACACGCACGTGGACGTCATCGAGCACCTGCGTCGTCGTGCCGCTGCCGACGGCGAACGAGGCGAGGTCAGCCAAGACGTTGTCGATCTGACCCATTGCCGAAGTCAAACCTTCTTCCATTCCCATCTGGAGGAGTCGCTCCAGGTCAGAGATTGAGTCAAACCAGGTGGTGGTGGTGAGACGGGATCCTTCCTCGGTGTCCTCAAAGTCAAAGACGACCCGCATAGTCGGCTGGCTGTTGTCGGGTGTGCCGTCGGGATCAGTGAAGCCATCGCGGAATTCGAGGGAGTGAGGTGCCTCGACCCGGAGGAACTCCCAGTGGCCGGTCATGCGTTCTCCGTCGGGCCCAGTCATGGAGTAGACCGAGCGGCCGCCGGGAGACATGTCGTGACGGCTGAACGTGGCAGGCCATTGCGGCGGGCCCCAGAACTTCTCAATCTGCCGCGGGTCTGAGTAGGCATTCCAGAGGCGGCGAACGGGGACGGAGAAGTCCGCTACGACGGTCATCGTGAGCTCTTCAAGGTCCTTGGTGATGGATGTGACGGGCATGTCGATTCCTCTCGAGTGCGTGTTTCAGTCGTCGCCCAGCAGGGTGTCGAGGCGCGCAATGCGGCCTCGCCAGATGTCTTCGTAGCGGTGCAGGAGCGACTGTGCACGCCGTAGCGTTTCGGGGTTGCCGCGGACTCTCCGTTCGCGCCCATGTGGG
>CAJDWS010000098.1_pt1 | contig 20253 bp, 22 predicted proteins | sample 7391661 | NCBI WGS metagenome assembly CAJDWS01 (sample SAMEA7055725, study PRJEB34461) | soil metagenome | biome: terrestrial ecosystem; feature: Peninsula; material: soil | place: Antarctica | collected 2016 | reverse complement strand
CTCGAGGCGGTGATCACCCCGCGAGACTCCGCTTCTACGACGGTGGCGACCGCGGACCCTTCAGCGGCAGCCACAACGCTCAATAGTTTGGTGAACAACCCCGCCAAGGCATCCTCGGGGAGCGCGACGAGCTGATCCCGAACAGCGTGCAGCTGCTCAATCAGGCAGTCCAACTCGTCAGCGACCATACCCAAGATTCTATCGAACACCCGTTCGTCAAACAGGGCCTGATCTGCATCTGTGGACGACACGCACCCAACAGACCCACCCACCCCACATTTGGAAAGCCGCAGCCAGACCGAGCCCCAACGCACCCAAAACAGTGTGTGGTTGCCGCTGATGGAAGCGACCGTGCCGAGCAAAGAGGAAGGATGCTGAGCAGGTATCGCGGAACTGGCTGAGGTCAGCGCACGTCGTGCGGGCGGAACTGGACGCTGATCCGAGGGCCGGTTGAGGCGGCGGTCTTTGGGATGGCGTGTTCCCAGGTGCGCTGGCACGAACCGCCCATCACCAGCAGGTCGCCGTGGCCCACCAAAAACCGCAACGACGAACCTCCGCCTCGCGGGCGCAACAACAACGGGCGCGGGGTGCCCACCGAAACGATGGCGACCATCGTGTCGACCCGAGAGGAGCGCCCAATGGTGTCTCCGTGCCAGGCCACGCTGTCGCGGCCGTCGCGGTAATAGCACAGGCCCGCCGAGACGAATGGTTCGCCGAGGTCTGCGGCGTAGTGGGCGCTGAGAGTGTCCCGGGCCGTCTTGAGGATCGGCAACGGCAGCGCCTCACCGACGTCGTACAACCGGACCAACCGCGGCACTTCCACCACTCGGTCGTACATCCGGCGCCGCTCGGCTTGCCACTGGACCACGTTACGGAGTTGCTCGAACACCGTGTCAGCTCCGGTCAGCCAGCCTGGCCGAACGTCAACCCAGGCACCGGCGGACAGCTCGGTTCGCCGCACCCGGCCCCCCAGTCTGCCCAGACCGACCGCATCGATGTGATCGAGCAACGAGGCTTGCCAGCTCTGCGCCATGCGCGGGAGCGTAGCATCGACCTCGAACACCTGTTCGCATCAATGCGTATCGCCGCGTCGTCGTCCCGGGCGTTCGACCAGCCGTTTGACCAGCTTGCGACCAGCCTTCCGACCTGACGGACCCAGCGCGCCGCCAACGCTTCTCCGGCGGGGCACAATGGCCAGGTGCCGCTCTACCGCGACGCCGCCATCGTGCTGCGAACCCAGAAGCTTGGTGAGGCCGACCGCATCGTCACCTTGCTCACCCGTTCACGCGGTCTGGTCCGCGCCGTCGGCAAGGGGGTGCGCCGTACCAAGAGTCGGTTCGGCGCCCGCCTCGAACCGTGCATGGTCATTGACGTGCAGTGTTATGAAGGGCGTTCGCTCGACACGGTGACGCAAGTCGAGACCCTGGCCGCATACGGCCAGCCAATCTGCCAGGACTACGTCGCCTGGACGGCCGCCACCGCGATGCTCGAAACCGCGGAGCGGCTCAGCGAGGGTGATGAGGGCAACCCTCAGCAGTTCATCCTGCTGGCCGGGGGTCTGGCGGCGTTGGCGGGCGGTGAGCACGAGGCCGGGCTGGTCCTCGACGCGTACCTGTTGCGCGCGCTCTCGGTGGCCGGCTGGGCCCCAAGCTTTTGGGACTGCGCCAAGTGCGGAGATCCGGGCCCGCACACTGCGTTCAACCTGGCTGCCGGGGGTTGCGTCTGCCCGCACTGCCGCACCCCCGGGTCGGTCAAGCCCGCATTGGAAACGCTGAAACTGCTCGGCGCATTGCTTGAGGGCGACTGGGAACGAGCCGACGTGTCGCTGCCTGCGCATCGCCGTGAAGGCAGCGGACTGGTGACAGCCTTCCTGCAATGGCATCTCGAGCGGGGGCTGCGTTCGTTGCGGCTGGTTGAACGGGCCTGACACCGTGCCGGCCGCCGCGAGGCTCCCTGCAAAGCCTCCGTTCCCGCACCCCAGCGGCGCGCGACCGCCGACCGTGCCGGCGGACTTGGTCCCGAACCATGTCGCGATCGTGATGGACGGTAACGGCCGGTGGGCCAACCAGCGCGGACTGCCCCGCACCCAGGGCCACGAGGCCGGCGAAGGGGCGTTGCTCGACGTCATCGCTGGGGCGATCGAGATCGGCGTGAAACACCTCAGCGTCTATGCATTTTCTACTGAGAATTGGTCTCGCAGCCCCGAAGAAGTCCGCTTCCTGATGGGCTTCAACCGGCAGGTGATCCGCCGGCGTCGGCAGGAACTCAAGGAGATGGGGGTACGGATCCGCTGGGTCGGCCGGTCGCGCAGGCTGTGGCGTTCGGTGCTCAACGAGCTGCGTGACGCTGAGGCCGAGAGCCGTACCAACGACACGATTGTGTTGCACTTCTGTGTCAATTACGGTGGCCGGGCCGAGATCGTCGATGCGGTCCGGTCGCTCGCCCAGGAGGTAGCGTCCGGGCGAGTCAAGCCGCGCGGAATCGACGAGGCGCTGCTGCGCAAATACCTCATCGACCCGACGATGCCGGATGTGGATCTGTTCATCCGCAGCTCCGGCGAGCAGCGGACCAGCAACTTCTTGCTCTGGCAGAGCGCCTACGCAGAGCTGGTCTTCCTCGACACCCTGTGGCCCGACTTCGACCGTCGGAACTTGTGGGATGCCATCGAGATCTACGCCCGGCGCGACCGTCGATACGGCGGTGCGGTGGATGCGATGCGCTGATCGGGTCCCGGTCGATGCCGGTCCGCATGATGAGCGTTCTGCATACTCATGCGTCCGCTTGCATATCGTTCAGTCATGTCCAAAGTCCTTACCTCCCTGCCCGCCGGTGAACGCGTCGGCATCGCCTTCTCGGGGGGTCTCGACACCTCGGTCGCGGTGGCGTGGATGCGTGAGCTCGGCGCGATCCCTTGCACCTACACGGCCGACATCGGGCAGTACGACGAGCTCGACATCGCCTCGATCCCGCAGCGTTCTCATGGGTATGGCGCTGAGATCGCCCGACTCGTCGACTGCAAGAGCGCCTTGGTCGAAGAGGGTCTGGTAGCGCTGGCCTGCGGAGCGTTCCACATCCGCAGCGGAGGTCGCGCGTACTTCAACACCACGCCGTTGGGGCGAGCCGTCACCGGCACGCTGTTGATTCGGGCGATGAAAGAGGACGGGGTCGAGATCTGGGGTGACGGCTCGACGTTCAAGGGCAACGACATCGAACGGTTCTACCGCTACGGTCTCCTGGCGAATCCAGACCTGCGGATCTACAAGCCTTGGCTCGACCAGCGATTCGTCGCCGAGCTCGGCGGTCGCGCCGAGATGAGCCAGTGGCTGTCCGAGCGGGATCTGCCCTATCGGGACAGCAAGGAGAAGGCATACTCCACCGACGCCAATATCTGGGGTGCCACGCACGAGGCGAAGCGGCTCGAACACCTCGACGTCGGCATGGACATCGTCGAGCCGATCATGGGCGTGGCCTTCTGGGATCCGGCGGTGCACATCGAGACCGAAGACGTGACCCTCGAGTTCGTCCAAGGCCGTCCGGTGGCCATCAACGGAAACCGGTACGACGACACGGTCGAGTTGGTTCGCGAGGCCAACGCCATCGGCGGGCGGCACGGCTTGGGCATGTCCGATCAAATCGAAAATCGGATCATCGAGGCCAAGTCGCGGGGGATCTACGAAGCCCCAGGCATGGCGCTGCTGCACATCGGGTACGAGCGACTGCTCAACGCGGTGCACAACGAGGACACCGTCGCGACGTACCACTCCGAGGGCCGTCGGCTGGGCCGGCTGATGTACGAGGGACGCTGGCTGGACCCGCAGTCGCTGATGTTGCGCGAGAGCCTGCAGCGGTGGGTCGGCTCGGCAGTGACCGGTCAGGTGCGCCTGCGGCTGCGCCGCGGTGAGGACTACTCGATCCTGGACACGTCAGGTCCGTCCTTCAGCTACCACCCGGACAAGCTGTCGATGGAACGCACCGAGGACGCCGCGTTTGGTCCCACGGACCGGATCGGCCAGCTCACCATGCGAAACCTGGACATCGCCGATTCCCGAAACCGGCTCGAACAATACGTCGAGCAGGGGGTGCTGTCCGGGGGGGCTGGCGTCCAAGCACTCGGCCTGGCCACGACCCGGCTCGTCGGCGCGCTGTCGCCGGGAGGTGCCGCGCGAATCGCCGGTTCGGTCGACGACCACGTCGATGAGGCCGCACTGGATCGGGCCGCGATGGAGTTCGGCACCGACTGACGTCGAATGACACCGGCGAACCTGCGACCCGCAGCGCCGAGCCTCGCTGAAAACGGCCGGCGCTCGCTCAGCGGGGAAACAGCCGGACGAATCCCACCGCGAGGATCAAGAACGCCAGTGCGATCCGCAGCATCCGTTCTGGTCTGGCGATGACTCGCCAGGCCAGCGCGAGCGCTCCGGCCATGGCTGCGGCGACGAGCAGCAGCAGTCCGCCGCCAACCGGTCCACCGAGCCAAACGCCGACCGCGACCAACACCAGCACGACACCCGCCTGGACGCCGGTCGGCACGAGGTTGAGTCGGGCCAAACCTGTCGGGGGAGCCGATTCGATCGTGCGGCACGGGGTAGGCGTTTGGGCCGGTGAGCTGGACACTCCGTCAGCCTACGGCAGAGACGCTGCCAGACTTGAGGGGATGACGCACCTGCCCCCATTCGCCTCGCCGCTGACGATCGGACCGCTCACGCTGGCTACGCCGGTCGTGCTGGCCCCCATGGCCGGGATCACGAACCGGGCGTTTCGCCAATTGTGTCGCGACTTCAGCACAGCCGCCGGCGGTGATTGCCTGTATGTCAGCGAGATGATCACATCGCGTGCCTTGGTCGAACGCACCCCGGTATCGATGCGATTGATCGAACACGGTCCGCAGGAGTCGCCCAGGTCGATTCAGTTGTACGGCGTGGATCCCGGCACCGTACGGCAGGCGGTGCGAATGCTGGTCAGCGAGGACCGAGCCGACCACATCGACATGAACTTCGGCTGCCCGGTCCCCAAAGTCACCCGCAAGGGTGGTGGCGCGGCCCTGCCCTGGAAGCTCGGCGTGTTCCGGGCGATCGTCGCCGGGGCTGTCGCCGAGGCGTCCCCGTACGGCGTCCCGGTCACCGTGAAGATGCGAATGGGTATCGACCAGGACCATCTCACTTACCTCGACGCGGCTCGGGTTGCCGAGGCCGAGGGGGTCGCGGCGATCGCGCTGCATGCCCGCACTGCGGCTCAGTCCTATTCAGGGCAGGCCGATTGGGACGCGATCGCCAGGCTGAAGGACCTGGTCACCAGCGTCCCGGTGTTGGGCAACGGTGACATCTGGTCGGCCCAAGACGCGCTGGACATGATGGCGCGCACCGGCTGCGACGGGGTCGTGGTCGGGCGCGGCTGCCTGGGGCGCCCATGGCTGTTTGCCGACCTGGCCGCCGCGTTCAGCGGCAGTCCGCAGCGTTGGCAACCGGCGCTGGGCGAGGTGGCTGCAACGTTGCGCCGCCACGCCGAGTACCTGGTGGACTTCTACGGTGAGCAGGATCGGGCCTGCCGAGACCTTCGCAAGCACATCGCTTGGTACCTCAAGGGATTCCGAGCCGGGTACGACGTACGACACCGTCTCGCCCTGGTCGACAGCCTCGCGGCGCTGGAGGATCTGCTGGCCACGCTTGATCCAGCAATTCCGTGGCCAGGAACACCTGCCGAGGGCCCGCGCGGTCGCGCCGGTACACCCCGGGCTGTGGCCTTACCTGAGCATTGGTTAGACAGCCGCGAACTCGCGGGCCCGGCCGCCGATGCCGTCGCCGCAGCCGAGGAGTCGGTGTCTGGGGGTTGACACCCCGGCGTGGGCTGCTTCGTGGGGCGTACAGCCGCACCAATCGGCCTGCAGGGGCCCTTTTTCAAGCGCGCGAGCCGGCGGAGCCTGTTTGCACGGGACGCGACGGCGTACTGATCCAGTCCGACCATGACCCCACATACACCGGCACATCATCACCAAGTCCGGCCTGTGCGAATGCCAAGGCGAGCAAGGACGCCTGCACCCCGGAGCCGCAGTACATGGCGACCGGGTCATTGGCGCTCACGCCGACACCCTCGAAGGCCGCGCGCAGCGAATCAGTCGGCAACAACCGATGGTCATCGTCGATGAGGGACATGGCTGGCAGGCTGACAGCCCCGGGGATGTGTCCGGCCACGGGGTCGACGGACTCGTTCTCGCCGCGGAAGCGATCTGCCGGACGCCCGTCGATGAGCACTCCTTGCTCCGCATACCGACCGGTGTGGTCGGCATCAAGGGCCTGCGCGTTCGACCGGCGAGTTTCAAAGTCACCCTCGTCGAATTCGCGGGGGCCGGATTCCAGCGGCATCCCGAGTGCCTTCCACGCGCTGAGGCCACCGTCCAGCACCACCACGTTGTCCTTGCCGAAGTGCCGCAGCAGCCACCAGCAGCGAGCCGCCGACACCGAGTTCCAGTCGTCATAGCAGACCACCATCCGGTGGTTGTCCACGCCGAGTTGTGCCATCGCGAACTCGAAGTCGTCGATAGCCGGCAACGGGTGCCGGCCGCCGACCCCGCCCTCCGCCGTCGGCCCCGACAGGTCAGTCTCGAGGTCGACGTACACCGCGCCGGGCAGGTGCGCGTCCAGGTAGGCGTCGTAGCCATCGGACCTGCCCAGTGCCCACCGAACATCCAGCAGCAGCGGTGCCCGTCCGGGATCGTTGTTGATCAGTGCATCGAGTTGGGAGGCGGTGATCAGCATGCTGGACATGCGCCGACTCTACGAGAGACACCGGGCCTGGCGTGGCCGAATAGGCCAAGGGCCGCTGTTCAGCCCAGATCGGTCAACCCAGATCAGTCAACCGGTTCGGGGAGCGGGTCAGTCCGGGGTCGCGCTGAATCCGGTCTCCCAGGACTTCATCGATGCGGCGACGCACGTCAGCGTCCAACCGCACACCGGAGGCCGCTGCGTTTTCGGCGACCTGCTCGGGCCGGGACGCGCCGATGATCGCCGCGGACACGTTGTCGTTGCCCAGGACCCAGGCCAGCGCCAACTGGCCCATGGTCAGCTCGAGTTCGGCGGCGATCGGCGCCAATCCGGCGACCGCTTCCAGCACCGGATCCTTCATCAGGTGCCCGATCATCTGCGAGCCACCCTTGCCGTCGGCGGCCCGCGACCCCTGCGGCGGTGTGTGGCCCGGCTGGTACTTCCCGGTCAGCACACCTTGGGCCAGCGGGGACCACACGACCTGGCCCATCCCTAGCTCCTGGCAGGTCGGCACCACGTGCTGCTCGATGACCCGCCACAACATGTTGTACTGCGGTTGATTGCTCACGAAGGGGATCTTCAGCTCTTCGGCCAGTGCGTGCCCGGCGCGGATCTGCTCGGCGGTCCACTCGGAGACCCCGATGTACAGGGCCTTGCCTGCCCGGACCACGTCGGCAAACGCCAGCATCGTCTCTTCCAACGGCGTGGCGTCGTCGTACCGGTGCGCTTGGTAGAGGTCGACGTAGTCGGTGCGCAGCCGGGTCAGCGAAGCGTTGATCGACTCCATGATGTGTTTGCGCGACAGGCCGTGGTCATTCTTTCCCCCGGGCCCCGTCGGCCAGTACACCTTGGTGAAGATCTCCAGCGACTCCCGGCGCTCATGCTCCAAGGCTGCGCCGAGGACGTCCTCGGCGACTGTGTTGGCATACACATCGGCCGTGTCGAAGGTCGTGATTCCGGCGTCGATCGCTGCTTGGACGCAGGCCTTGGCCTGGTCAGCCTCCAGCTGCGAGCCATGGGTCAGCCAGTTCCCATAGGCGATCTCGGTGATGCGCAGGCCGCTGTTGCCAAGGTTGCGAGATTGCATGGCCTCAGCCTATGCCCGGCTGCACACGGCTACCGCGACGCGCATTGGATGCTCGACGGCTTCGGCGACATCGGCGCTCCCCGCGACACCGCTGCCTAGCATGAGGGTGTGGCGGCGTACTCACAGGCGGACCGGGAACGTTGGGTCGCCGAGGACCCCGCTACGAAACGGGCCGACCGGGACGACTTCGCCCGCGACCGAGCCCGTTTGGTGCATTCCGCCGCGTTACGTCGGACAGCGGCAAAGACACAGGTCATGCGGCCGGACACCGACGATTTCGTACGCAACGCCGACGTGGTCGACACGGCCTGCCTGGCCCACGATGTCGGACACCCACCGTTCGGTCATAACGGAGAAGACGCCCTGCACACGTTGGCCGCCGACATCGGGGGCTTCGAGGGGAACGCCCAGACCCTACGCCTGCTGACCAGGCTGGAAGCCAAACGATTCCATCCAGACGGCCGATCCGCTGGGCTGAACCTGACCAGGGCGAGCCTGGATGCCGTCCTGAAGTACCCGTGGCTCGCCGACGGGGGACCGGCCGGAGGAGAGGGCCGGAAGTTCGGGGCATACAGCGAGGATGTGGCCGTCTTCGACTGGATCCGCCAGGGGACGCTGGCGGGGCAGCGGTGTCTGGAGGCCGAGGTTATGGATTGGGCCGACGACATCGGCTACTCGGTGCACGATGTCGAGGATGCGGTCGCGGGCGGGCTGCTCGACCTGCGAGTGATGACGTCGCCAACGGATCTGGCGCCGGTCTTCAACGTGGCTCGAGGGTGGTACAACGAGGGCCTTGACGATGCGGCCCTGAGCGAAGCCACCCGGCGGTTGCTGGCAACCGGTGTCATGGTGACGGCCTACGACGGTTCGCGCCGGGCGCTGGCCGCGCTCAAAGACATGACCAGCGCTCTAATCGGCCGTTTCGCGCTGGCGGCCGAGGTCGCGACCCGGCAGCGGTATGGAGCGGGACGGCTCGCGAGGTACGACGCGGAGCTGATCATCCCGCAAAGGACCCGAGCTGAGTGTGTGGTGCTGAAGTCATTGGCGGCCACGTTCGTCATGCTGGCGCCGTCCCGGCAGGCGGTGCGCGAGGGCGAGCGTACGGTGATCGGTGAACTGGTCGAGGCATTTGGCGCCGACCCTGAGGCACGGATGGACCCGGTTCATCTGGGTGACTATCGCGCTGCCGCTGACCAGAGAGCGCGGCGGCGTGCGGTCCTGGACCAAGTCGCCTCGCTCACTGACCCGCGGGCGCTGACGCTGGCCAAACGTTGGCGCACTGGGGACAGGTGACCTATGTGTGTCACCGGTTGGGGACGTCGCACGAGTAGCGCGGCGCCGCGGCCTAGACTCGCGCCAACGAAGGAGGGGTGGTGGCCGGCCGGATCAAGCCCGAGGACGTCGCCCTGGTCAAGGAGCGCATCTCGATCGAAGACGTGATCAGCGAACACGTCACCTTGCGCCGCGCCGGCCCGGGGAGCCTGAAGGGCCTGTGTCCGTTTCACGACGAGAAGACCCCGTCGTTCACGGTGCGTCCAGCGTTCGGCACCTGGCACTGTTTCGGTTGCCAGGAAGGCGGTGACGTGCTGGCGTTCGTACAGATGATCGACCATTCAAACTTTCAGGAGACTGTCGAACGGCTGGCCGGCCGTGCTGGCGTCGAGCTGCACTTTGAAGAGGGTGGCCTGCGGCAAGGGGAGGACGGGCTCGGCAAGCGGGCCCGGCTCGTCGAGGCTCATCGAGCGGCTGCGGAGTTTTACCAGGAGGTCTTGCTGGATGCTGGTCGCGCCGAGGCGCGGGCTGGGCGGGATTTCTTGCGCGAGCGTGGGTTTGACTCGGCCGCCGCGTCGATGTTCGGCATTGGGTACGCGCCGAGGTCCGGCGAGGCGCTCGCGGCGCAGTTGGCTTCGCGTGGCTTTTCGGCGCCTGAGTTGATCACCGCCGGGCTGGTGGCCAGCGGCCGACGCGGGCCGTACGACCGGTTCCGGGGCCGGCTGCTCTGGCCGATCCGAGACATCACCGGCGACACCATCGGGTTCGGCGCCCGGCGCCTCTTCGACGATGACCGAATCGAAGCCAAGTACCTCAACACCGCGGAAACCCCGATCTATCGCAAGGCCTCCGTGCTCTACGGGCTCGATCTGGCCAAGCGTGCCATCGCGAGCAAGCGGCAGGCGGTCATTGTCGAGGGCTACACCGATGTCATGGCGTGCCACCTCGCTGGCGTGGACACTGCGGTCGCGACCTGCGGGACAGCGTTCGGGGTCGACCACATCAAGACGCTGCGCCGGATCATGCGGGACGAGGCGGGCGGGACGCCGGCCCGGACCGTGTTCACCTTCGACGGCGACGCTGCCGGCCAGAAGGCGGCCATGCGAGCGTTCGAGGAGGACCAGCGGTGGGCGAGCCAGTCGTACGTCGCGGTCGCAGACTCCGGGATCGACCCCTGTGAGCTGCGGCAACGCTCTGGGGAGGAAGCAGTCCGCGGCCTCATCGAAGACGCCGTACCGATGTTCGAGTTCGCCGTCCGGACCACCATTGCGCGGTTCGACCTGGCTACCGCCGAGGGGCGGGTGCAGGCGATGCGTGCGGTGGCGCCGATGGTGGCCTCGATCCGGGACCGCGCGTTGCGGCCGGAGTACACCCGCACCGTCGCAGGCTGGCTGGGTGTCGAGGTGGAGCAGGTTGCCGCCGAGGTGCACCGCGCTCCCCGGCCGTCGATGCCCACCGACCGTGCCAGGACCGACCAGCGGCGAAGGTCCGAGCCGGTGGCTGAGGAGGACGACCGCCGCGGGCTGCCCATGCCCAACCTGCGCGATCCGGTCGTCGATCTGGAACGCCAGTTCCTCCAGGTGCTGTTGCAGTTCCCCGCATCCCTATCGGTCCAGGCACTAGAGGAACTCCAGACGTCGACCTTCACCGCGCCGGTGCACGCCATGGTGTATGACGCTGCGCTGGCCGCGTGGCGAGCCGCCGGCGGTGAGCGTCCGGGGGCCGGTTTGTCAGCTGCGGCCTGGGTTGACGCAGTGGCGAAGCAAGCGTCGTCGGGCGAGTTGGACCTCGCGCCGGTGGTCGTTCAGATCGTCTCTGAGCCGCTGAAGGCGGTGTCCGATCCGGGGGCCGAAGGCGTCGATGATCGGTACGTGGCTTCGCTGGTCAACGGATTGCGGGAGGTGACGTTGTTCCGCCGGATCGCCGACGCGACGAGTGCGTTGCAGCGGCTTGAGACCGACGACCCACAGCGAGTCCGGGCTCTGGCGATCGAGTTGGAAGCCCGACAGCGGGAATTGGCTGAGTTGCGCGCAAGGGGGACGTGATGGGCTTGTTCGGTCGGGACGGGCTGTCGAAGACGCAGCTGCCGGCGTACGTCGCTGACGCACTTGCGCTGGCGCCGCGGGACCGGGTGTTGGCGGTCGGCCTAGACAGTTCCAGCCGGGGGCACGCGGTGCTCTCCCACCATCACCTGGCCCTGGTGTCCGGCACCGGAGTCCTGGTCTTCCGCCGGCCTTGGCACGAGGTGAGTTCAGGCGCCTGGGACCCGGTGACGGGGAGCATCTCAGTGGTGTGGGCGGACGGCGGCCGGGCGACGATGCTCACGTTCGGGGTAGGGCACGACGAAATAGCCGACGCGTTCCGGGAGCGGGTACAGACCAGCGTGGTGACCTCGGAGCAGATCCTGCTCGCCGACGATGAAGGGCCGGCCACCGCCGGCCGGGTCGCGCTCCGCAAAAACCTGGCTACCGACGAATTATTGGTCCAGGTGAGTCTGAGCCGAGGGGTACGCCGCGCCGACCCCGAGGTGAGCTCAGTCATCGACCAGGTGACGGCCTACCTGTGGGAGCAGGTGGGTCGTTGAGTGTCCGGATGCTCGCTGTGATGACGGTGAGCAGGGCTGTGACCGGCGTACGTTCGTGTCTCGCATGAGTTCTTTGCTATCGTTTCCAACGCCATTCCCCTGTAGCTCAACTGGCAGAGCATTCGGCTGTTAACCGAAGGGTTGTTGGTTCGAGTCCAACCGGGGGAGCCGACACGAGGGCCCTTTGACCTGTGCAGACAGGATCAGGGGGCCTTCGTTGCGCGACGTACGCGGGGAGCGGGTGCCGTGACCCGACGAGCCGGCCTTCTTCCGGCGTGAGCATCGTCACACGGGGTCACTGGCGTCCCGGGAGGCGCTGACCATGCCGTGAGCGCGCCGTTCATGGGCAAGGGTGCGCGTTAGATGAGTCTCCCCGCGCCGTCTCGAGTCCAAGTCGCGCTCTTTCAGTAGCGAACATCGATATAGCGAGAAGCGACATCGACCTCGTCGATTGTCTGAATCTGCGGCGGAAAAACGATGAGCCATTGAGTCAATGGCTGGTTCGGTAGCGGACGGCCACACCATGCACTGCGCAAGGGGGTATCGGCATCGCCGTAGCCGTCGCGGCCGCGGCCGTCGTCCTCACTGGTCAGCACGATACCGGTCGGTTGAGAGGGGGACCGATTCCGTGGGCGCGCATCTCGGGGGGCCTTTACCTCGGATTCAAGCCCCACGTTGTAGCCACACCCGCACGTTCCTCCCTCCACCCGCTATGTGCCTGCCCCACGGTGTCCAGGTGGCCTCCATTCGACTCGGCGGGTCGGGGAGGTCGGGGTCTGCGTGGTGTGACGAACGATCGCGTGCACTGCCAACCATCGTGGCCGGTGCGCTGAGGCTCCGGGGGACGCCCCTTCTTCTCGCGCGTGACCCGTGGGTGTGATTGGGTTCGTCCGGCTGAGACTGATCGTCTCGGGCCAGTAGCTCAGCCGGTCAGAGCAGCGGACTCATAATCCGTCGGTCCAGGGTTCAAGCCCCTGCTGGCCCACCACGACCGCCAACAGCTCCAGGGCGGAGCTCCCTCACGTCGTGCTGCCGTACATCTGCTCGGGGGTCATCAGGCGGTCAGCATTCTCGTGCAGGGTGCCATCAGGCTCAACGGTCCGGTAGAAGCAGCTGCGGAACCCCTCGTGACAGGCGGGCCCCCGCTGCCGGGCGCGCACCAGCACAGCGTCCCGATCGCAGTCCAGCCGCAGTTCGACCAGTTCCTGCGTATTTCCGGAGGACTCGCCCTTCTTCCACAGCGACTTCCGGGAGCGCGACCAGTAGTGCACGGTGCCGGTCTCCAGGGTCAGCCGGTACGCCTCGTCATTCATCGCGGCGACCATGAGGACCTGGCCATCGTCGGCATCGACCGTGATCGCGGTCACAAGACCCTGACCTTTGGCAAAGTCGGGTTGCTCGGAGTGCATCGCACGTGCCTTTCCGGGCGGGTGTAGGTGGACACGCAGAACGACAGCAGGGTCAGGTCCGGCCGTATGAATTGCCAGACGCAGTCCCTGCAGACCGGCTCAGGCTAGGGCGCCCGAGCCGAGCGTCGGCACCCCGTCCGAGCCCCGAACAGCCAGCCAGCAGCCGGCCAGGAGACTCGACTGCGTTCATGGTCCCGCGCCGCCCGCGCGTGGATCGGTGCGACCTTCATCGCCTGCCCAGCTAGATTGCCGGCATGACGAGCAGTGCAACGGTTCACCGGCTCGCCCGCCGGCGGGTCATGGCGGACGCCATCGGCATCGGGATCGCTACCGGTACCTACGGCCTGTCCTTCGGCGCGCTCGCCGTCATTGCCGGGCTGAGCATCGCGCAGACCTGTGCCCTGTCCTTGCTGATGTTCACTGGGGCCTCCCAATTTGCGTTCGTCGGTGTTGTCGCCGCGGGTGGGTCCGCGGTGGCGGCCGCTGCCTCGGCGATCCTGCTGGGCAGCCGGAACGCGCTCTACGGACTCCACCTTTCACAGGTTCTCAGCCTGCGTGGTGGGGTCCGCCGGGCTGGCGCGGCGCACCTGGTGATCGATGAGAGTGCGGCGATGTCGTTTGCGGGTGCCAGCGCGGCTGGTACCGGGGGGGAGGCACCGGGCCCGGCGTCCGGGGCTGTCGTTGATGCGGCCACAGCAGCCGACCCGGCAGATCGTCAACGGCACGCCGCAGCCGACGACAGTGACAGAGTCCGGTCGTTGTCGAGGTTGGGCTTCTACGCTGCTGGCCTCTCGGTGTTCGTGGGTTGGAACGCGGCCACCCTGGTCGGAGCGCTTGGCGCGCAAACCCTGTCCGACCCCGGCAGGTACGGGCTCGATGCGGTTGCTCCGGCCGCCTTCCTGGCACTGCTGGCGCCGCGCCTTCGGGGCCGGCGCACCTGGTACGCCGCACTCCTGGCCGTCGCGGTGGCGCTGGCAACGGCGCCTCTCCTGCCGGCCGGCGCGCCGGTGCTCCTCGCCGCGCTGGCGGTCGTCGTGGTGAGTCTGTGGGCTCCGAGTGATCGCAGGCAGCCATGATCTGGGCAGGAATCTTGGGGGCAGCCCTCGGGTGTTATCTGCTCAAACTCGCCGGGTCCGACGGTTGGCAGCGGTGCTGCCGGTGGCTTTGTTGGCCGCCCTGGCCGCCTCGCAAACTGTGGTTCGCGCTGATGCCGACGGCATCTCCCTGACTCTGGACGCACGGCTGGCCGGAGTGCTGGTGGCGATCGTAGCGATTCGTTTCCGGGCACCGTTCTTGCTGGTCATTGTACTGGCGGCGGCCACCACAGCGGGCTTGCGCCTGATCGGCTGAAACAGAGCACAACCAAGGCATTATGTCGCCTGCGAGGCGTTTTTGGCGCTGGCCGTCACGCGACTGTCATCCCCGATACGGCGTTGCCAAGCCAGTCGGATTACCGCGGTCAGCCGCTAATAAATGCACGAGGGCCCCGGATGCGCGTCGCATCGGGGCCCTCGTTCCTTATCTCACCGTCGGGGTCCTCAATGAAGAGGTGGCCCCGACGGGGTCAGGCTTCTTCGAAGACACACCAGCCGTGAGGTTCTAGGCGGCGAGCGCCTTGCCGGTCACGATCGGCGGAATCCTTCGATGCCTTCATCATGCCCGGACACAAAGCAATTTACTAATCAGTAACATGTGGGTGTCCTCACAGCCTGATCGTGACGCATCGATGACGTAGACGCTGCAACGCTGCTGGTCGGAGCGTGATGGCGACCACATCGACGTCCTGCGCAGTGGCGCTCTCGAGGGCCCGAGCGGACCCTTCGCGGCACGTCGACGAAAACGTGGTCTGCCAGCCGCCTCGTCGACTCGAGTCGTGTCTCCCTTGCGTCAGAGCGCACTCGCACCCGTGTGCCATGCGTCGACCGTGACCGACTCTTCTCGGCGGCGACGCACTCTGGGTGCCATCTCGCGAACCCGCAGGTCGCTCGGCAGCGCTTGTGGGTCGTCCGCTTTCCCAATGGCGAAGATCGCCACTGGCACGACACTGTTCGGCGGCGGGAACGACGCGATGAGGGCCGGCGCGTCGAACCCTGCCATGAAATGCACGCACAGCCCAAGCGCCGTGGCTTGCAGGGCCAGTGTGGCGTTGGCCAGGCCGAGGTCATGCAGCGCCGTCGGGTTGACCCGGGCCGGTCGGTCTCCTTTGGCTGCAAAGACGGTCTGTGCGTATGAAGCGACCAAGACTGGGGCGTTGGGCGCCCAGCGACGGTTTCCCTCGTTCAGCGTCGCCACGAGCCGCTGGTGAGCAGGCTCGCCTCGATAGGTGAGCAGATATCTCCAAGGCTGCGCGTTGCCATTGGACGGAGCCCAGCGGGCCGCTTCGAACAAACGAGCTAGATCCTCACCGTCCACCGGATCGTGACGAAACGAGCGTGGGCTCCAACGGTCCCGGACCAGGTGGTGCACGGGTACGTCGACGGCGGCCGAATGCTCCGACGGGCCGGGATCAGTCATGCCCTCTCTCATTCTGTCAACTTGCGTGAAACGGATTCAGGGTATGCCGGGCCGGCAGGTCCGATGAAAGCACCCGGGGAGCCTGCCACCCGAAGCGACAGCGGACTGTCCTGGCCACCGATACGGCGCCTGTGTCGACACGCAACGTCGGTGGAGCAGCTCAGGCAGCTGCCAGGGTGAGGCCAATGGTTGACAGCAACTCATACTGTGGGATGTGGGTGCCGCCTGCCGCGATCGACAGGAGCGCTGAGGCCAAGCTGGCCAGGGCGGATGTCACGATAAGAGGGTCCTCATTGGCCATCTCCGAGCGTAGGAGCGACACATATTCCGCGACGGTGCATCCGCCGTCCATGCTCTGCAACCGCGCGGTCAGAATGGCCATGGCGCTCTGCATTCCTGGTGCCGGTGCACTGTATTCAGTCACGTCGTCCCCTCCCCAACATGCTGGGCTTCATGGCTCCAGCCCCCCCGGAGACGGCCCTCAACAGAGGGTCCGTCATAACCATGTAGACCAAGTGAAGCGCACGTCTTGGTCACTTGTCCAGTTGTTTGCCACAGCACGTTGCCACGGCGCTGTCGCTCGCTGGTCGTCGTCACGAAACCGGCGGAATACGAAACCGGCAGAATATGGGGAGCAGCCGCACGAGGGATTGATACGGGAGGGAGGACGGCGCCCACCTTCCTAAGGTAGGATTTCATAGTACGAACACCCTCACTTCTGACGAGATTCGGTCAACGTCAACGTCCGGTCTCATTCGTAGTGGGGGTTCGATGACTGACCGGCTGACTGCGGTGCCGCTGCGTTCGAGGCGTTGGGGAAGACGTCCCTCGCACGCAAGGAGGACCGGATGTCTACCGTGACGTCGTCACATGTGTTGACCAGAGGGGTCGTATTCATACACTCGACCCCTGTCGCGCTATGCCCGCACCTTGGCTGGGCTCTGGAGACTGTGCTCGATCAGCCAGTCAAAATTGCCTGGACTGCCCAGCCAATAGGACATAGCCTAGTGCGCGCTGAACTGTCCTGGACCGGTGAACCCGGCACCGGGGCACTGATGGCGAGCGCCTTGCGAGGTTGCCAAGGAGCCCGTTTCGAGGTTGTCGAGGAGCCGAGCCCTGGACACGACGGGTCGAGGTGGAGCTACACCCCAGCACTTGGAATCCACCACGCCTACGTGGCGGCGAACGGCGACGTCGTGGTCAATGAGAATAGGCTGCGAGGTGTGCTGGCTGCCGGGGAGCCCGAAGGCGTACGACAAGCCTTGGAAAGCGCGCTGGGCACCCCGTGGGACGGCGAACTCGACCCGTTCCGACACGCCGGAGAGAATGCACCGGTGCGCTGGCTCCACCGAGTGTGCTGAGCGGCCGCCCCCGACGGTGACGTGCCGCGCGGTGGCCCTCAGCGACGGTGGGTGATGCGTGCACTCACCCTGTTGTCGGGTCGCTTGAGCTCGGCCATGAGCAATGAGCAGCCCCGTCACAAAGAGGCGGCACCGCGCAGAGGGACCGACCCATGGGGATGGGGCCGGTCCCTCAATGTGCGGGCCACGCTGTCCTAACGCCTGTCTCAACGACTGCCAACGCGGAATCATCGCAGTCGGCGAAGGCTGACCTCAGACACTCGCGAAGGCGAGTGACACGTTGTGCCCGCCGAATCCGAAGGAGTTGTTCAGGGCGACGACATCGCCGTCTGGCAGCCGTCGGTGCGACCCGTGAACGACGTCCAGATCCACCTGAGGGTCGAGCGTCGTCAGGTTGATTTGTGCCGGTGCCAGGCGCTCACCCAAGGCCTTGATGGCGAAAATCGACTCCAGTGCACCAGCCGCGCCCAGCAAATGCCCGGTCATTGACTTCGTCGCGCTCACCGCGACGTGATCCGCATCAGCTCCCAGCGCACGGCGGACCGCCCTGGCTTCGGCGACGTCACCGACCGGCGTAGATGTGGCGTGGGCGTTGAGGTGGACGACATCCTTGGGGTCGATCTGTCCAAAGGTCATCGCCTGCGTCATCGCGGCCGCGGCTCCGATGCCCTCTGGCTCGGGGGCGGCCACGTGGAACGCGTCGCTGCTCACTCCGAAGCCGAGCAACTCGGCGTACATCTTCGCACCACGCGCCTTGGCGCTCTCGTAGGTCTCTAGCACCAAGAGCGCAGCGCCCTCTCCCATGACGAACCCATCCCGGTCGATGTCGTAGGGCCGGGAGGCGCCCTGCGGATCGTCGTTACGGGTTGAGAGTGCCTGCATGGCGCTGAACCCACCGATGGGCAGTGGGTGGATGGCGGCCTCAGTGCCTCCAGCGATGGCCATGTCGACCCGGCCGCTGCGGATCATATCCGCGGCGTTCCCGATCGCTTCGGCGCCCGACGCGCAAGCGCTCACTGGGGTGTGAGCGCCACCGCGTGCGCCGACTTCGAGTGAGACCATCGCTGTCGGGCTGTTGACCAGCAGCATGGGAACGGCCAGCGGGAACACCCGTCGCGGGCCCTTGGTCCGCAGGTTCTCCCATTGCGCGATCAGCGTCTGGATGCCGCCGACCCCCGTGCCCACGGCCACGGCGAGCCGCTCTGGCTCGACCTCGGGTTTGCCGGCGTCCTCCCAAGCCTCTCGAGCCGCAATGACAGCGTATTGAGCGCATGGGTCCTGACGACGCATCTCGAGTTTGGTCAGCATCTTCTCCGGCGGTGTGGTCAACGTTGCCGCGAAGGTGACCGGCAGCTCATGTTCGGCGACCCAGTCGAATGTCAACGGGTGCGCACCTGACCGGCCGGCCAGGATCGCCTCCCAGGTGTCCGGTACGTTGCCGCCCAACGGAGAGGTTGCCCCCATACCGGTGACGACGATCCGAGGTTCACGAGCCTTCGACATGTGTTCTCCTTCCGACACCGAGTTGGTGGGCCGGACGTTGCGGCCGGGCCGTCCAGCACCGCGCACCCCTGGGGTTCGCCGCGGCGGACGGCTTCAGCCTGGACGCCCGGATCAGCCCTGAGCCTTCGCGATGTAGTCGACGGCGGTGCGGACCGTGGTCAGGCCCTTCACGTCCTCGTCGGGGATCCGAACGCTGAACTTCTCCTCGGCGTTCACGACGATCGTCATCATCGACAACGAGTCAATGTCGAGGTCTTCAGTGAACGACTTGTCCAACTCGACCGCGTCCGTGTCGAGACCGGTCTCCTCGTTGATGATTTCGGCCAGACCCTCGAGGATCTCTTGTTCGTTCATGGTCATCTTTGCTGCTCCTTGTGTCGTATCCACTGGTATGTACCTGGCAAATTTCGGTGGTTGGGTGTAAGTCCTCGTGAGAGCGGATGTCCATGTTCAGGGCAGGACGATCACCTGTGCAGCCCAGGCCAACCCAGCGCCGAACCCAATCTGCAGTGCCACATCCCCGCTACGCACCCGCCCCTCGCGAAGCAGGCGCGCCGTGGCAAGCGGGACCGAAGCCGCCGAGGTGTTGGCCATCTCCGCGATGTCGTCCCGAGCGACCACCACGGTCTTGGGAAGCCCAAGCTTCTTGACCATCGCATCAATGATTCTGGTGTTGGCTTGGTGCGGGATGAAGGCGTCGAGGTCGTCGACGGTGAGCCCTGCAGCCGCCAACGCCTGCCGCGCCACCGGGACCATCTGGCACGTGGCCCACCGGAATACTGACGGGCCTTCCATCATTACGAACGGCCACGCATCGGGCGAAACGCAGGCGTCGCGGGCCTCTTGCCGCAGCGTCGCCCAGTCGACCGACTGTCGAATCAGGTCGCTCCCGGACCCGTCGGCGCCCCACACAGTGGCCGAGATCCCAGGAGCGTCAGATGGTCCCACGACCGCCGCACCTGCGCCGTCGCCGAAGATGAACGCCGTGTTTCGATCGTTCTTGTTGCGGAAATCTGACATCTTCTCCGCCCCCACGACGATGACGTACTTGGCGCGACCGGACCGGATGATGTCATCAGCTAGAGCAATTCCGTAGGTGTAACCGGCGCAGGCCGCCGAGACGTCGATCGCTGCTGCGCCGTCGCAGCCGAGCAGATGCGTCACCAGCGGGGCGGCGGCCGGAGTCTGGTACGGGTGGGTCACGGTCGCTACGATGGCCGCGCCTATCTGGCTTGCGTCGATCTCGGCATGCTCCATCGCCGAGCGTGCAGCCGACGCGGCCATGTCAGCCACGCTCTCCTCATGCCGCGCCTGATGGCGGGTCACGATGCCAGAACGCTCGCGGATCCAAGCGTCCGAGGAGTCGATGTGTTGGCAGATCTCCTCGTTGGTCACCACACGCTCAGGTCGGTAATCACCGATCCCATGGATACGGGTGTGCTGCGGGCCGCTCTGTTGGCGCAGCACCGGGTGGAGCCCGCGGCCGGGCAAGGTCGGCGCGCTCATCCGCGACGTCGGTGCTGGGTGCGTTCGGCGCCTAGGGCCGAGCAAGGAATTGGACCAGAAGTGGCCCGTGATGTTCTGGCAAGGGCAGTAGGGACCGCTGCCTGCGGCCACGAATCGAGCGGGTCGTCGGCAGCCTTGGGGGCGGGCCACAGCGCGAGGAATCCGGACGACTGGGATCCTTGGCCTGGGTACAGCGCTACGAGCACGGTCCCAGCCTGTCGCAGTGAACAGCGATTGCGCGTGATCGATCGCGACAAGG